>Ga0068863_100008208_pt1 | contig 10204 bp, 5 predicted proteins | sample KBSSwiS62_FD_66596 | JGI IMG/M metagenome (GOLD analysis project Ga0068863, IMG submission 66596) | Switchgrass rhizosphere microbial communities from Kellogg Biological Station, Michigan, USA - KBS Switchgrass S6-2 | ecosystem: Host-associated > Plants > Roots > Rhizosphere > Soil ...
TTGCGGACGACGAAGTCGTGGCCGTCGCCGCCGCGGAAGCCGGCGGCCTGGGTGTCGAAGTCGAAGGCCTCGGGGAGCAGCGTCGCCGCGAGAGCGATGCCTTCGCCTTCAAGGGCGATCATGGCGCCGCCGTCGTTGTCGCCGAAGAAGGCCATGTACGCGGCCTTGGGCCCGGCGTCCTGGGGCCGGAAGCGAACCTGCGCGGTGCAGCTGGCAGACGGCATCAGCGGGGCGCCGGTGCAGGTCTCGGAGAGCAGCTGGAAGCTGGCCGAGTCGCCGCCGGTGACGATGCCGATGAAGAAGCCGGCGGGGATGTTGCCGGAGTTGGTGACGGTGATCGTCCGCGTCGCTCCCACCGCGCCGACGGTGAGGGCGCCGAAGTCAGCGGGGTTCGGAGTCGCTTCGATGATCGCGCGCCCCCCTTCGCCGCCGAGTGCCGTGGCGAAGCCGAAGCCGTTGACGCTCGCCCGCAGTTCGGCGCTGTAGGCGAGCGCGTCCTGGGGGCTGAAGGTGACTTCGACGTAACAGCTCTGGCCGGGCTGCAGCGAGCCGCTCCAGCAGTTGCTGTTACCGGTCCAGAAGGAGCCGTTGCCGCCGAGAATTTCGAGGTTGTTCAGCTGCACGGTCGCTTCGCCGCTGTTGGTCAGCTGCAGGTTGGTATTGCGGTTTTCGTAGACGCGCTGCAGCCCGAAGTCATAGCCCGGGGGTGAGAAGGTCAGCCGCGGCTCGACCGCGGCGCCGACCAGTTCGAAGCTCTCCGCCGGCCTGCCGTTCTTGAAGGTGATGACGGCGAGGGCGTGCTTTTCGCCGGCGCTGTTCGGCGTGAAGGTGAACCAGAGACCGCAGTGCTGGTTCTGGAACAGCCCACCGCAGCCGTTGCTGGTGAGGTTGAAGGCGGCGGCGTCTTCGCCTTCGATCGCGATCTTGTCGATCGGCGCTTCTTCTTCGCCTTCGTTGAAGAGATCGACGCCGACGCCCTGCGACTGGTTGCCGACCGTCGTCTTTTCAAAGCCGACCGGCGAGGGCGTGACGACCAGGGGCGGACCACTGCCTTGCGGCGGCGCGGCGAGCGCCGTGGCCGGCAGGGCGAGAACGGCGAGGACGAGCGCGGAAGCGGCGATCAGCTTGTTCATGCCGCCCCATCGGAAAATCGTCCAGGCGGCTTGACATTGGGTGGGGATCGTTCAGCGAGTCAGTGCTCGGCCTCGAGCAGGTCGCGCTGGCTGAGCGTGTAGAGCAGGCCCAGCGAGGGCAGCACCAGCACCGCCGCGACCGCGAAGACGATGAAGACCGTGACCAGGGTCGGGTCCGGCGCCGCCGCCTGGTCGATCCGCAGCGAGGTCGGCAGCAGGTACGGGAACTGGGCCACCCCCCAGCCCCAGATCACGGCGACGACGGCGCCGGCGGCGAGCGGGCGCAGCGGCCTGCGACCGCCACGCAGCAGCACCGCCAGCAGGCCGACCCCACAGACGACGGAGAGGATCACCAGCGGCAGCCCCCCGGCGACGAGGCGGTCGAAGATGTAGCGGGCTTCGGCGTGGAGCTCGACCAGGCCGAACGCCGCCGCGACCCCGGCCACCGCGGCCGCGGCCAGCGCCCGCCGCACGAAGTAGCGCTCGAGGTCCGGCTCGCCGGCGCGGCGGGCGTCGCCGACGAGGAAGACGGCGGAGAGGTAGGCGCCGGTGGCGACGAACATCGCTCCGGTCAGCAGCGGCAGCGGCTCCAGCCAGCTGGAAAACGCGTCGCCGTTGCCGGCGGCGGGGACGTTGCCGGAGGCGATCGCGCCGACCACGGCGCCCATGAAGAAGGGGGTCAGGACCGAGGAGAGGGCGAAGGTCGCGCCCGCCGCCCGCCGCGCCGCCAGCCCCTCGATCGACTTGCGGAAGGCGAAGCCGCTGCCGCGCAGGACGATCCCCAGCGCCGCCAGCGCGATCGGCACATAGAGGGTGGTGAAGACGGCGCTGAAGGCGGGCGGGAAGGCGGTCCAGAGGACGACGAGGATGAAGATCAGCCAGACGTGGTTGGCCTCCCAGACCGGGGTCAGCGAGCGCTGGATCAGCGCCCGCGGCCGCTCCCCCTTCCCGGCGTCGCCGGCGATCAGGTCCCAGAAGCCACCGCCGAAGTCGGCGCCGCCGAAGAGCGCGTAGAAGGTCGCCCCGACCCAGAGGATCGCCGCCGCCACGTCCGCCTTGCTCATGGGGCCGCCTCTTCCGGCGGCGCGTACGGGGTGCCCTCGGGCTCGGCTTCGCCCTGGCGCCAGCGCCGCGACATCCCGCGCAGGACCTTGACCGCGATCGTCCCGATCGCCGCGTAGAGCAGCAGGACCAGGGCGAAGCTGAACCAGATCCCGTCGGCCTCGGTCACCGCTTCGGAGGTGCGCATGTAGCCCTGCACGATCCAGGGCTGGCGGCCGACCTCGGTGACGATCCAGCCGCACCAGAGGGCGAGGATCGCGCCGCCGCCGGAGATCGCGACCGCGCGCAGGAACCAGGGCGTCTTCGGGATCTCGCGCTTTTTCCACCAGGCCCAGCCGAACCAGGCACCGAGCAGGAGCAGCGCCGTGCCGATCCCGACCATCGCGTCGAAGGAGAGGTGCAGCAGCGTGTTCGCCGGCGGTCGTTCGTCGACCGGGATGTCCTCCAGCCCGATCACCTTGGTGTCGGCGCTGAAGCCGACCAGGAAGGAGTCGAGGTCGGGAATCGGGATCGCTCCCTTGACCCCGTCGCTGGTGCAGATGCCGCCGACGTACTCGGTCTGGTGGCCACCGGTCTTCTGGATGCACTCCATGCCGGCGAACTTGGCCGGCTGGTGGTCGGCGACTTCGCGGGCCGCGGTGTCGCCGACGAAGAGCTGGATCGGGGTGACGATGCAGGCGATCGTCAGCGGGATCAACAGGCCCAGCCGGTGCAGGCGATCGCGCCGGCCCTTCAGCATCCCGACCGCGTAGATCGAGGCGACAAGGAAGCCGGTGACCATGTAGGCGGCGAGCAGCATGTGCGGGACCTCGTAGCCGGTCGCGTTGTTGAAGAGGACCTTCAGCGGCTCGGTGTCGACAACCTTGCCGGCGGCGTCGAGCGTGAACCCCTGCGGCTGATTCATCCACGAGTTCGCCGCGACCACCGCGAAGGCGCCGCCGATCCCGGTCACGACCATCGGCACCCCGGACCAGAAGTGGGCCCAGCCGGAGAGCCGCTTCCAGCCGTAGATGTAGATCGCCAGGAAGATCGCCTCGAGGAAGAAGAAGATCCCCTCGATCGCGAAGGCGATCCCGAAGGCGGCGCCGAAGCGGTCCATGAAGTGCGGCCAGAGCAGGCCGAACTCGAAGCTGAGCACGGTGCCGGTGACGGCGCCGACGGCGAAGGTCACCGCCATCGCCTTCGACCAGCGCCGGGCCAGCTCCAGCGCGTCCTTGTCGCCCTTCTTCAGACCGATGTAGTTGGCGACGAGGATCGTCGCCGGCAGCGCCACCCCGAGGCAGGAGAGGACGATGTGGAAGCCGAGCGTGAACGCCATCTGCTCGCGGGCGGCGAGCAGGTTGGATGCCGACGCGGCCAGTGGGAGCGCGTCGGGCGAGAACATGGACCGAGCCTATTCCCCGCGGCGGGCGTTGCGGTAGCGGCGGATCAGGGCGTTGGTGGAGCTGTCGTGGCGCAGCTTCGGCTCCGCTTCATCCTGCAGCTCGGGAATGATCTTCTGGGCCAGGACCTTGCCCAGCTCGACCCCCCACTGGTCGAAGGAGTCGATTCCCCAGACGGCCCCCTGGGTGAAGACGCTGTGCTCGTAGAGGGCAACCAGCGAGCCCAGCGTCTCGGGGTCGAGGCGCTCGGCGAGGATCGTGTTCGAGGGCCGGTTGCCCTCCATCACCCGGTGCGGCACGACCGCCTCCGCCGTCCCCTCGGCCCGCACCTGCTCGGCGGTTTTGCCGAAGGCCAGCGCCTCGCCCTGGGCGAAGACGTTGGACATCAGGAAGTCATGATGCTCGCCGAGCGGGTTCAGCGAGTTGAAGAAGCCGATGAAGTCGCAGGGAATCAGCCGCGTGCCCTGGTGGATCAGCTGGTAGAAGGAGTGCTGGCCGTTGGTCCCCGGCTCGCCCCAGTAGATCGCCCCGGTCTCGTAGTCGACGTGAGCGCCGTCGACGGTCACGTGCTTGCCGTTGGACTCCATCGTCAGCTGCTGCAGGTAGGCGGGGAAGCGGTGCAGGTACTGGTCGTAGGGGAAGACGCCTGAGGTCTGGGCACCGAAGAAGTCCGAGTACCAGACCGAGAGCAGCCCCATCAGCATCGGCAGGTTTTCCCCGGTCGGCGCCCCCCGGAAGTGCTCGTCCATCGCGTGGAAGCCGGCCAGCAGCTCGGCGAAGCGGGCCGGCCCGATCCCCAGCATCGTCGAGAGCCCGATCGCCGAATCCATCGAGTAGCGGCCGCCGACCCAGTCCCAGAAGCCGAACATGTTGTCGGTGTCGATGCCGAACTCCGCGACGCCCTCGGCATTGGTGGAGACGGCGACGAAGTGCTTGGCGACCGCCGCCTCGTCACCGCCGAGCCCGGCCAGTGACCACTCGCGGGCCGAGCGCGCGTTGGTCATCGTCTCCAACGTGGTGAAGGTCTTCGAGGAGATGATGAAGAGCGTCTGCTCGGGGTCGAGGTCCCGGGTCGACTCGACGAAGTCGGTGCCGTCGATGTTGGAGACGAAGCGGAAGGTCAGCTCCCGCCGCGAGTAGTGGCGCAGCGCCTCGTAGGCCATCACCGGGCCGAGGTCGGAGCCGCCGATGCCGACGTTGACGACGTTGCGGATCGGCTTGCCGGTGTGCCCCACCCACTCACCGGAGCGGACCCGCTCGCAGAAAGCGCCCATGCGGTCGAGGGTCTCGTGCACCTCCCTGACGACGTCGACGCCGTCGACGATCAGCGAGCGGTTGCGCGGCATCCGCAGCGCCACGTGCAGCACGGCGCGATCCTCGGAGACGTTGATGTGCTTGCCCGCGAACATCGCTTCGCGGCGCTCGGCGACGCCACGCTCGCGGGCCAGCTCGCCGAGCAGCAGCAGCGTCTCGTCGCTGATCCGGTTCTTCGAGAAGTCGAGGTGGAGGCCGGCGCCGTCGGCGACCAGCCGCTCGCCGCGCTCGGGGTCGGCGGCGAAGAGGTCGCGCAGGTGGGCTCCCTCGATCTTCGCGTGGTGGGCCCGGAGCTGGCCCCAGGCGGGCGCGTCGCGCAGCGCCGACACCGGCTTGGTCACTCGCCGCCCCCGCGCTGGGAGGAGATCGACTTCAGCAGCTCTTCCCAGGACTTGTTGAAGCTCTCTTTGCCCTCGGTCTGGAGTCGGTCGGCGAGCGCGGCGACGTCGATCCCGGCCTCCCCGAACTCCGCCAGCAGCGGCGCGGAGCTGCCGCCGTCGGCCGGCATCAGGTCGCCGACCTGGCCGTGGTCGGCGAAGGCGAGCAGGGTCGGCTCCGGCATCGTGTTGACCGTGAACGGCGAGGCGAAGGCCTCGATGTAGAGGGTGTCGGAAGCGTCCGGGTCCTTGGTCCCGGTGCTGGCCCAAAGCAGCCGCTGCGGGCGCGCGCCCTCGTTCATCAGCCGCAGCCAGCGGTCGGACTCGAGCAGCTCGCGGTAGGCGACGTAGGCCTGGCCGCCGACCGCGATCCCGAGCCGGTTGTGGAGGTCGTCGGAGACCTCCTCGGCGACGGCGACGTCCCAGCGGCTCATGAAGATCGAGGCGACCGAGGCGACGGCGGGGTTGAGCCCGGCCTCGATCCGGCGCTCGACCCCGCGCATGTAGGCCTCGGCGGCGCCGAGGTACTGGGCGGCGTCGAAGAGCAGGGTGACGTTGACCGGGATCCCGGCGAAGATCGTCTCCTCGATTGCGGTGCGGCCGGCCTCGGTGCCGGGGATCTTGATGAAGAGGTTCTCGCGCCCGGCCTTGGCATGGAGCGCCTGCGCCTGCTCGATCGTCGCCTCGGCGTCGTCGGCCAGCAGCGGTGAGACCTCCAGCGAGCAGAAGCCGTCGACCCCGTCGGTGCGCTCGTGGACGGGGGCGAAGAGCTCGGTCGCGTCGCGCAGGTCGGCGACCGCGAGCTCGAAGAAGATCCGCTCCTCGGTGTTCTCGCCGACGCCCTCCCCCGCCGCGGCGGCATCGCCGACCTCGGCGATCTGCGCGTCGTAGGAGTCGCCGCCGGAGATCGCCTTGTCGAAGATCGTCGGGTTCGAGGTGAGGCCGGTGACCGAGAGCTCGTCGATGTAGCCCTGCAGGGTCCCGTCGCCGAGCATCTTGCGGGTGATGTTGTCGAGCCAGAGGCTCTGGCCCAGCTCGTTCAGTCGTGCGGTTGCCTTCACGGCGACCTCCTCAGGTCGTTGAGTTGCCGGCCGCGCGAGCCGCGACCTCGCGCACCACCTCGGCGACCTTGTCGGCGGTGAAGCCGAACTCGGCCTCGACGTCGGCAAACGGCGCCGACTGGCCGAAGGTGGTCATGCCGATGATCTCGCCGCCGGGGCCGACGTAACGCTCCCAGCCCTGCGGCGAGGCCTCCTCGATCGCGACCCGGGCACCGACGCCCGGGGGCAGCACGCTGTCGCGGTACTCGGCGTCCTGGCGGTCGAAGAGCTCCCAGCAGGGCAGGCTGACCACGCGCGAGCGGATCCCCTCGCCGGTCAGGGTCTCGTGCGCTCCCAGCGCCAGCTGCACCTCGCTGCCGGTGGCGATCAGGATCACGTCCGGGTCGCCGCCCTCGGCGTCGGCGAGCACGTAGCCGCCTTTGCGGACCCCCTGGGCGGAGGCATACCTGGAGCGGTCGAAGATCGGCACGGTCTGGCGGGTCAGCACCAGCGCGATCGGGTTGTGGGTGCGCTCGACCGCGATCCGCCAGGCCTCGGCGGTCTCGTTGGCGTCGGCCGGGCGCATCACGTCGAGGTGCGGCATCGCCCGCAGCGAGGCCAGCTGCTCGATCGGCTGGTGGGTCGGGCCGTCCTCGCCGAGCCCGATCGAGTCGTGGGTGAAGAGGTGGATCACCGGCAGCTCCATCAGGGCCGAGAGCCGGATCCCCGGGCGGCCGTAGTCGGAGAAGGTGAGATAGGTCGACCAGAGCGGCTTGATCTTGCAGAGCGAGAGGCCGTTGCAGGCGGTGGCGGCGGCGTGTTCGCGGATCCCGAAGTGGATCTGGCGGCCGTTGAAGCTGCCCGGCTCGAAGTTGACGGCGCCGTCGAAATTGAGCCGGACCGAGGTCGAGTCGGTGAGGTCGGCGGAGCCGGAGATCATCCACGGCACCTGCTCGGCGATCGCGTTCTGGATCTTGTTCGAGGCCTTGCGGGTGGCCAGGCCCTTGTCTTCGTCGGCGTCGAAGGAGGGGATCGCGGCGTCCCAGCCGTCGGGCAGCTCGCGGTGCTGCATCATCTCGATCTCGGCCTTGTGGGCGGAGCCGTCGAGCTTCTGCTTCCAGGCGGCGCTGAGCTCGGCCCCGCGCGCGCCGATCTTCTCGTCGAAGCGCTCGCGGACGCCGTCGGGGACGAGGAACTGGGCGTCCTCGGGCCAGCCATAGGCCTTCTTGGTGAGGCGGACCTCCTCCTCGCCGAGCGGTTCGCCGTGGGCGGACTCGGTGTCCTGCTTGTTCGGCGAGCCCCAGCCGATGTGGCTGTCGATCACGATCAGGGTCGGGCGCCCGGTCTCGGCCTTGAACTCCTCGAAGGCGCGGGAGAGCAGCGAGGCGTCGTTGGCGTCCCCCACCCGCAGCACGTTCCAGCCGTAGCCCTCGAAGCGGGAGAGCACGTCGTCGTCGTAGGCGAGGTCGGTGGCGCCGTCGATCGTGATGTGGTTGTTGTCGTACATCCAGCAGAGGTTGTCCAGCTTGAGGTGCCCGGCAAGCGAGGCCGACTCGTGCGAGACGCCCTCCATCAGGCAGCCGTCGCCGGCCAGCGCGTAGACGTCGAAGTCGAAGAGGTCGGCGCCGAAGCGCTCGCCCTGCCACTTCGAGGCCAGCGCCATCCCGACCGAGGTGGCGATCCCCTGGCCCAGCGGCCCGGTCGTCGTCTCGACCCCGGTGGTCCAGCGGTACTCGGGGTGGCCCGGCGTGCGCGAGTGCAGCTGGCGAAATTCTTCGACCTCGTGCAGCGAACAGGCCGGCTCGTCGGTGATCTTGTAGTCGGAGTCGACCTTGCGAACGCCGGCGAGGAAGAGCATCGAGTAGAGCAGCATCGAGGCGTGGCCGGCCGAGAGCACGAAGCGGTCGCGGTTGGGCCAGATCGGGTCGGCCGGGTCGTAGCGGAGGTGGTTCTGCCAGAGCTCGTAGGCGACCGGCGCCAGCGCCATCGGCGTCCCCGGGTGGCCCGAATTCGCCTTCTCGACCGCGTCGATCGAGAGCGTGCGAATCGTGTTTATGGCGAGCTGGTCGATGTCTTGGCTCATGCCTGCCCGATCCTACTCAGGGTTCGATGCGGGTGACGGCGCCTTCGCCGTTGTCGGCGACCCAGACCGCGGTGTCGCCGACCGCGACCGCGCCGGGTTCGGAGCCGACCTGAATTGGGGCGCCGGTGCGCTCGCCGCTCTCGAGATCGATCCGGGTCACCGCGTCCTCGGCGGCGCTGGCGACCCAGACGGTGGTGTTGCCGGCGTCGATCCCGCCGGGGCGGGCGCCGACTTCGATCGGATCGCCGATCACGGCGTGGATCGAGGGGTCGGCCTTGGTCACGGTATTGGAGCGGCTGTTGGCGACCCAGACCAGGCCGTGGGCAACGGTGACCCCGGCGGGCCCGCGACCGACCGGGATCGGGGTGTCGATGCGAAAGGTGTTGAGGTCGATCCGGCGCACGCTGCCGGTCGAGGCGCTGCTGACCCAGAGGCCACCCTGACCGACCGCCAGCCGCAGCGGCTGCGCCCGCGGCGGCAGGCCGCGGCGCAGGACCCGGCCGCTGCCGGCGGCGACGGCGCTGACCCCGGCCCCGTCGTCATCGGCGACCCAGACGTCGCCGCCGCCGAAGGCGATCGCGCCGGGACTGCCGCCGACCTCGATCCGCTTCTGGACCTCGCCCGACTGGGGGTCGACCCGGAGGATCTCGCCGCGCGGGGGATCGGTGACCCAGACCGAGCCGGCGCCGACCGCGACCCCGGAGATGCCGGCGCCGAGCTGGAACGGCTTGCCGACCTTCGCGCCGCTTTCGGGATCGAGCCGGGTCAGGGTGCCGTCGGGCTGGCTGGTGACCCAGATCGCCTCGTCGTCGGCGGCGATCCGCAGCGGCGCGGCGCCGATCGGGATCGGCTGCGAGGCATGGACGCCGTCGCCACCGCCGACCAGAGCGAGGATCAGCACGACCATCGCCGCGATCACGGCGAGGCCGGCGGCGCCGAAGGCGAGCGCCTTGCCGCGCGGCAGCCGGGCGCCGCTCCCCCGCTTCCCGGCCCCGTCGTCGTAGCCGCCGATCGGCACGGTCGCGCGCTCCCGCGGCCCCGCCGCGCCGGGGCCCGGGGCCGCGCCGGGATCCGAGAGCACCCGCGTCGCCACCATCCCCGCGCCTTGATGCTCGCGCGCCGCCGCGATCAGCGCCCCGGCGCTGGGGTAGCGCTCGCCCGGGTCTTTCGAGACGGCGCGCTCGATCACCGTGTCCAGTCCCACCGGCATCTCCGGCTCGGTGTCGGCTTCCTTGCGGGCGTAGGGCGCGATCCCGGTCAGGGCCTCGTAGAGGACGCAGCCGAGCGAGTAGACGTCGGCCGGCGGCCCGACCGCGGCCCCCCGCCACTGCTCCGGGGACATGTATTCGGCGGTGCCGACCACCGAGGCGCCACTCTGGACGCCGCTGTCACCCAGCGCCTTGGCGAGGCCGAAATCGGAGAGGAAGGCGCGGTCGCCCTCGACCAGGACGTTGTGCGGCTTGACGTCGCGGTGGACGATGCCGGCGGCGTGGGCGGCGTCGAGCGCTTCCCCGACCTGGCCGAGCAGGGCGATCGCCCGCGCCGGCGGCAGCGGCCCCTCGCGGTCGATCAGCTTGCGCAGGTCGCCACCGGAAACCAGTCGCATCGCCACGATCAGCTCGCCGTCGACCTCGCGCGAGTCGTAGACCGGCACCACCGCCGGGTGGTCGAGGCTGGCGGCGAGCCGCGACTCGCGCAGGAAGCGCTCGCGGAACCCCTCGCGGCCGGCCAGCTCGCCGGCGATCACCTTCAGCGCCACCGACCGTTCCAGCCCCAGGTGGGTGGCCCGGTAGACCACGCCCATGCCGCCCCG
>Ga0068863_100008211_pt1 | contig 10203 bp, 16 predicted proteins | sample KBSSwiS62_FD_66596 | JGI IMG/M metagenome (GOLD analysis project Ga0068863, IMG submission 66596) | Switchgrass rhizosphere microbial communities from Kellogg Biological Station, Michigan, USA - KBS Switchgrass S6-2 | ecosystem: Host-associated > Plants > Roots > Rhizosphere > Soil ...
TCGGCTTGAATTCAAATAACGCAGTCTGGGCGGCTTTAAACTGCTTTACAATGCCATTTAACCTACCCAGGTCGGCCCTAAGTGATTCCAATTCATCCAATGTGCTACCGTAGAGCTCTTTTAAGCGCGGGTAATCTTCAATAAGGTGTGCAATGGTGGCCGTATCGGTCTTTTTTCGCACGCTGATGCGTATATTTTCCAGTTTATCACTCTCAGGGCCGCTTAATCGTAGCGTCATTCGACGCGGCGGGCTTACTTTTGGTTGTTCTTTTGCTGGTTTCCTCTTTTTTACTGCCATTTTATATAAGTATATGGGTGAAACAATACACGGTAATGCATGCAAATGCTACAATGGTGTATGCAATTGCTGTCTCGTAGCGGTCGCCACGGAATACAAGGGCTTTTAAAAACGTTTTCATCGTCTTGGTATTGGAGTTAGTTTAGTTGTAAAGCGCGGCTGCATTTGCAGCACGTACGCATCGCAGTCTACACGCTGGAACATATAGGCCATTGTGTGCCGCTCGGGCTCATTCAAGCGTAGGTATAGCTTCTTATCGCTAGCAGCATGGTAATTACGCATTAGCGTGTTGGTGGTTTTTGTCTGTACTTCCACTAGGTGCCACCTTATAAACCATTCACGTTCTGCTTTGTGATCGTAATGATTCATACCGGTAAAGCCTTGCTGTAAGCAAGCGTTTACATAGTAAAAGAAGTGCTGTAGTTCATCCTTTGTCAAGGTGATTCGTAGGGGTGGGCTGTTGAGTTGTAAGGGCATAAGCTATATGGTTTATAGGTGAATGCTGGGTGTTAGCTATCGATCAGCTATTGAAATCCTATGCGTTGCTCTACCTGTTCTACGGTATAAAGTGTCCACCCGTAGTTCTTACCCTCAACAAAAATGGTGTTTTTCAGCGCTTCGGGCCGCTCATCGGTGCCCTTCCAATATTTGGCCGCATCTATATCGGCCTGCGTGGGCTCCCGCAGGGATGCCAGCATTGATTTAAGGAAATCCGGGCTCACATTGTTATCCATAAACGACAAATCGAGCGTGTGATCTTTGTTCACGTAGCCGTTTATCCACTCAAAAATTATGTTGTGGCCGTACTTGTTAACCGCCTGACTCTCGCTATTCACATAGGTTTGGCGATTGTCGAAAATTGTTAACTCTGAGATCATTGGCCGCTCCGGGTCAATCAGGTTCTTATCAATAAATGATTTCAAATCCTTGAATTGCACTTTGTCGGGAGCGTCCGGACGGCTGTATTTATGGGAGTCGAACCAAAAACGTTGGTACTTTCCAAACCATAATTTTCCGGGCAAAAATTGCGCCTTAGCGACGAACGGCGCGCTATACGTGTGGGTTCTCGTGTTCATAAAAATTGTTGATTAGAGGGTTATTAACAGGGGTTTCCGGGCGTTTTTCCGCGCGTATTGGTAGTAACAATAACAGTAACAGTAGAGTAATATTCTGAATAGAATCTATCCGCTTCGCGTATTTCAATTTCTGAACTAACATGAGAACAGCCCTCCCGGGAAGCGGATTTCGTCAGGCAGACGCCAAAGCGTCGATTTGGAGGCCGTTAGATATGCAACGTACTGGTGTCGCTTGCGTGATCGGTGTTCGCTTACATACTCTCGTTTCTCAACGGTGGCGATCGAAGCGGCTTTCAACCGGGCTTTAAGGTAGGCTACAGACTTGTAACTTTTAAAGCCAAATTGCTTGTGTATGCTGCGCGCTGTGATCTGCACATCGGCGTTAATGATTTCGTACTCGAAACTTTGTGTACCGTTCTTAAAATCGCTTATTTGCTTGTCTAATAGAGCCCGGCGGACATCCGGGCCCAGTTCCTGCAACACTTCTTTGAACTCAGGTATGCGATCTATCTTAGCGCGCACCTGGGTGTCGCACTCGACTTGCTTGTTATGCAGCAACGAAGCGTACATGAGCTCATAGAACCGGTGCTTTGTGTGATCGTAGGTAATGCGCGTAACGTTGCTCACCTCTGTGAGTTCAAACAGTTCGCACATCTTATCGTAAGAGCACAGGCGAAGGGCTCCCCCTACCCTTTTGCAAAGGCCGAGGGATTCCAACTCCCGTACATGGCTGTAGAATGTAGTCTTGCCAATTCGCAGGTATTGTAGTAGTTCGGAAAGCTGTTGTGTGTACTGCTGGATAACGCTAGATGGCGTTACAGATTTGAGTAGAAAAAAGGTTGCGATTGGCTTGAAAATGCGATTGGTTTGATAGGCATTTCGCAGTTTCCGAACTTTTATTATATTTGCTATGAGTTCGTTATAGACCTTTACCCCCGGTGTATTCTCTGAATTTGTCTTACTATTAATTATAGATAAGTCAGAGATTTTAAAAAAAGGCTGTGTAGCCTTCGTAATGCCGGGATTTTGGTGTGTTAACGGGTTTGTGAAATCGGGTTTCATAACTAAAGTCAGTAAATTTGGCATTACAAACATATAAAAGAATTACCTTTGTTCTGCTGCTGGTGGTAGCAGTTTTCCACACCATCTTCGGGTTAAAAGTAGATTTGGCGATCAATTTAACCTCCCAAAAGCCCCTCACCACGGGGGCTTTTCTCATTTTGTTCCGGGTCGGAATCATTGTTAATAACTTTTTACAATCGGTATGAACAAGGCAATGGCATACCGTGACCTTGACCATGCGCTGAAACATCTGCGCTTGCAGGTTATTGAAGGGATTCCGTACGCCCAAACCCACACGCCAGCTCTAAAATCAACTACTCAGGTGTTCAACTGGCTCAAAGCCCGCACCAAGTACAAAAATGACCCGAAGGGCACCGAATTATTCCAAACCCTCCCGACGCTGCTAGAAAACAATTGGCACGGCGTCACCGGTGCCGGCGATTGTGATTGTTTCACAATAGCCACTCTCACCCTGCTACTGGCAAACGGTTTTAAAAATTGCGGTATCGTCTTGGTAGGCCGCAATCCGCTGAATGCCGTTCACATATATTCCTACGTCATCGACCGCGACGGCAAAAAAAAGTACCTCGATCTTACCAACCGCCGCTACAACTATGAACGCCCGGGATACAACTTCTACCAAGAAATTCCATTCAAATTAACCCCTAAAGAAATTGCAGACATGAGACTACAACTCGCTGATGGTGGGAAACCGGGGCCGTATTCGGCTTACAATCCCTACATCTTTCTCCCTTCAAAAGGGATACAAGTCCGCGAAGATTATTTCGACAATATGCCTATGCCTCACTTCGCGGCAATGCTGGCAGAGGAAGGCTACAATCAGGCGCAAATTGTCGAACTGGCTGGACGTGGCAAAGCACGCCGGGCTGAACGCCGGGCAAACCGCACGCAGAAGAAAAAAGACAGAGCAGCCAGCAAAAAGGAACGCCGCGATTCCCGATCACAGAAGCGCCGGGACAAAGGCGAAGCTAAAAAAATGCGCGCTCAGGCGAAGATCGAAAAAGCCCAACGCGGCGGCGGATTTGACTGGGATAAGGTTAAAGAAGTCGGTGGTTCGTTGATTTCCAAATTCCGCGGCGGTGGCGATGATGGCGGCGAGGCAGCGCCACAATATGCAGCAACCCCGGTATACGCACCGCAACCGGCTTACCAGCCTCCTATGAACATTGACCAGTACCAACCGGATTACGATCCGTACGGAGGCGGTCAACAGAAAATGAATCAGAACGTAATGCCGCCACCGCCGCCGCCAGATGACGAACCAAAAGACGGATTCTTTGAAGGTTCCTTCGACATCTTCGGTATGCAGGTGCCTAAAATTGCTGCTTATGGCGTCGGTATCGCTGTAGGTTATGTGGCCCTCAAAAAAATGAAGGTCATCAAATAGACACCAAAACACTGTTCCAGGATCTCGCCGGCCACGCAAAAAAGACACCAATTTGTTGCACCTGGTCCGGAGATCTTCAGACAAAAAGACACCAAAATGGGCATCTATAAATTTTTATTCAACATGGCAACAAAAAGAAAAAGAACCCGCCGCCGCCGTTCAAGTCACTTGAGCGCCGGGCCTGCGCGTCGCAGGCGTTCAACTACAACAAGACGTAAATCCTCTCGCCGCCGCCGTAGCCTGTCATCGGGTGGCGTTGGCAACATGCTGGTACAATCGCTAAAAGAACAGGGCTTAGCAGTCGCAGGCGGCGCAGCCGCTGCAATCGTTAGCAAAATGATTTTACCATCAACAACCAATAAATACCTGAAGGTTGGTATTGGTATCGGTGTTGGCACATTAGCCGGTGCTTTCGGTGCTCACAAACTCGGTGTTGGCTTTTCGGCCGGCATGGCTGCATTAGCGTTCAAAGATGGCCTGCTCAATGATGATGATGAGATGCAGGAAAACGAGTACGCTAATGCGCAGGTACTTGAAGATAGCCCGCTGTTCTTAGATGAGGGCGGTAATCCGATGGTATTGGAGGAAGGTGGAGACGGTGAAAGCCCGTACTACCGGTACTTAACCGAAGATGAGGCCGAAATGTACGGCTACTAATCTCATCAAATTGTCCTTAACCCTTAATTATAACCCTTTACAATTCAAACAATGGCAAGATTAAACAAAGGCGGTTATGCTAACCGCAAAATCGTTCAGGTTCCCGCCAACATGGGAATCCAAGGCGTACAAAACATGCAAGGTACTACCCGATCTATTTACGATTCTTTACCACTCGTTACATCATCAAGCGCGCAAACACTGCGCTTCTTTGAGAACGTGAATACCCGGCAGTTCCCATTTACCAACATCACAGAGAACAAACTGCAAGTTGGTGAACAATTATCTTTTGAGCGCTTTTCGCTTGCGCTCATGTGGATTGCACCAACCGGCGAAGTTGCAGAAATTGAACCGTTCGCGCGTACCGGCTTCTCTGGTCTGTATCGCTCCGATCTGAATTTCTCTATCGCGCAAGATCAGGTTATCAAACGCCTGCCGATTCACACCATGTTTGCGCCATTCAACAAAGACAGCCAGTTCTACGGAAATCACTATTTCCAACTGTTCGGCGGCGTGTCAAGCGTTGGTATCCCGCAAGATATTTTCCACATGGATAATCCGATCATTATCCCGCAACAAATCGAGTTTGTTGCTGAGTGGAAAATTCCACCTATCACCGTTACCCCGCCACAACCGGGCTACGTAGGATACGTGGTAATGACAATCAGCGGCCTGGGTTCACTGTTTGCACCAAAATCAACATACTAACAATACGGCATCCCGGAGGGGTTGGGGGTTTTATTGGAGTAAAGTTTCCTAAATCCCAAAGGGATGCCTACTTAAAAAATTCGACATGAGACAAGCAAAAATTAATAACGGCATTCCAAAGATCAACGGCTTTGATCCGGACATGAAGCAAGTTCAGAATTTCAATAGAGCTCAGATTTACGCGAAAGGTTTTTTGCTCGGTGCGCAATCTGGAAGTAACGATTTCACAAATATCAACCTTGGTGGAAAAGCCCGTAAACTCTATGGATTTGCGTTATATGTTCCTGTAGCTAACGATAACGATGCGGATACATTCACGCTTAACATCAATCAAGAGTTGACAATCGAAAGGGTTCCTGTATGGGCTTATAACCCGCGCGTGAACACGTTCAAAACTCAACAGTTTTATGAACTCCCTCGCCCTTTGTCTGGCTCAGATACAATTCAATTGGGTTACGATAGCGTAGGTGCTCACCCAGTGTACATAGTGTTTTATATCGCACAGGAATAACATGGCTGCAATACCTACACACCTGGAAAAAGCAGTCCTACGCGGATGGGCAAACTTTAAAACTTACTCACATGCGTATGGTACATTTGGTAGACTGGTAGTGCCTGAGCAAAGCACTATTATCATTACCAAAATCATCTGGCATCCTTTTATAAACGGTATCCTTAGTATCAACGGTGGCCTTACGTATAAAGATTTGTTAGAGACATTCAATGAGTACCAATTGAAGATTGATTCGGATAAGGGAACAATGTTCTACCACTTCCGAAACCGCGTGCACTGGAGAGTAACAGACCCTACATACGTGCTTGATCCTACATCGGCGGTTACCAATGACGTGTTGACTAAAAAAATGATCTTTGAACCGGGTGACCCTATGCAGATCGAAACCTACATTGTTGCCAAACGAGATGTCAAGCTAACCATTACTCGTAATGCCTTCAATCAGTTTAACACCAACTTCGGTGTGCTGGAACCTGTAGCTGCTGAAAAAAACCCTCCGGATGGAGTAAACGGTGTTGCTGTATCGCGTCAAATCAGGATGCGGGCAATTCCGCCTTACACTCCTACTCCAACGTTTGACACTATGTGGTATCAACCGCCTAGTTCAAAGTTTACCGGGTTGACCATGCAGCCACGTGACCGCAACGATTACACGGTAGATTACACACCCGCTCCTACCAACCTGCTAGCATTCGGTAGTTACCTGTACTCTCCGTTCACATCCAACAATGACCTGCCGAAAATTGCAGCCAGCATCACTCATCCGCTGATAACATTCGAGTGTGTCACAATCAACAATAACAACTTTGACCAACTAGCAAACATTTAACCCATGAAATTTTACACATTCCCTAACCTCAAAAAAGAGGCGAATACACAAGGTTATCGAATGGCGGCGCTTGAAGATCAGAACGGCACGCGCCGCGTTTCATTCAATCCTTTAAAGAAGAAAGTAGTAGACCAGCTGGACGCAATTGAGAACCGTTTGAAATCGGATGCGCTTCCCGATGGTGTATACTACGTTTGCTTTGCTACCGGCATCAACGGTACAAAAACTCCCGATCGTTTCCCGATCGCAAAGGGTAACACAAAGGAGGCCGTGAAAGCCCTATCCCCTACCCTTGAAGATAACCCGCGGCCCGTTATAATCAAACACGAAGCTGAACAGGTGCTCACCTGGGACGCTGCCTTAACACTTCATAAAGAACTTGCAGAACTGCGTGCAGAAAACGAGCGATTAAGAGGTGAGAACGCATTGCTTCAGGCAAGGAATGTAGAGCTTGAATCTGAGATCGATGAGCAGGAACTATCTGAAGAGGAAAAGGACGCACCTAACCCAATGAAAGCGCTTGCGGACGCGTTCCCTAGCATCCTGCACGCGTGGGGCGAAGAACAATCGATCAAAAAGGAAAAGCTAGCACTTGAAAAAGCGAAGTTTGAAGCGAGCCTACAAAAAAAATCATTGCCACGCGTGCCAGCCGGTGCGAACATCCGCGGCCAACAGCCGCAACAAAAACAAATCGCTGTAGGCACGCAGGAGTATATGGATTTGTTGCACCACCTGTATGAAAATAACCCGGATGCGTTTGACGATGAGTTAGACAAGATTGAAGTTTCGCATCCTGAATTTTATGCGCAGGTGATAGCACACTACGGCCTGACAGATGAGGAAGGGGGTGACGAGCAATGAAAGATCAATTCTTAAAAGCAATTGATAGCTGCAACACGCTTGAAGATTTCTTCAAAGTGTGCGATCAGTTCTATGATATACAAAATGCCAAATTCAACTCTCTATCACGCTTTGCCATCAAAGCCAATGTAGACAAGATACTTGGTGTTACCGGTGCGAAATTGCGCGCCACGAAGAAAGTTTAACCCTTAATTTTTATCTCATGGCAAAGAAAGCCGCTGCTAAAGCAGCACCAAAGAAACCAGCTGCGAAGGCAGCACCAAAAGCAAAAGTCGCTGCGCTCACTGATGAGTCGGGCGATGCTTCATTGTTGGCCGAACCGATGTTCCACCTATTTTGGGAAGATGGTGAGGGCAACACGTGGTATGTGCACAATGAGCCGGTGTTTATTTACGACAAACAAAATAACCGGTTGGCAAACGGAACAGTTAACTACATGGTGGACACCGTTGAAGCTGCAACAGCATTCACACAGGAAGCGGTAGACGCATGTTTAGCAATTTTCCCTAACTACGGGTCGGGACCGGCTTAATATCATGGCAGCAGCAACACAACCAATTATCGTACGTAGTGGAGGCGGTGGCGGTCTCCTACCAATTATATTGGTGGGAGGCGCCGCGGCTGCTGGTTACTTCTTTTATTTGAAACCGTATCTCGATAAAGTTGCAGCCACCAACCAGTTGAAAGCCGATCAGGCCACTACTGTGAATACTTCTACGGTGATCGATAAGGCCACCGGTAAACCTAAAACGGTCGCTAAGATGTACGACCTTCGCGGCAAGCCTATTACATCGGCCAATTTGGCCACAATAGCAAGCGATATTTACGCCGGGCTACATCCCGGGTGGTATAAGCCCACCGATCAGGAACGCGTTGTTAGAGCGTTCCTAAACACGCCGTGGGGCCGGGTACAAGAAATGGAGGGCGTGTACCTGAAAAACCACGGTGAAAACCTCCGGGCTACAATGGTAGAAAAACTCAGTGATGAGAACTGGATTAAAGTAAAGAATTGGTTCAAATGACAATGGGCGCCGATCTGTAAGCGGTCGCAGTGTTGCCTCTTTACACTCCCGCCGAACCGTGTAGGCGCCCACCATTTGAATAGACACCAAAACAGCGTTCCAGGATCTCGCCGGCCGCGCGAAAAAGACACCAAAACGGTGCGCGCTTCAGCTGATCCGGATGCAAAAAAGACACCAAAATGGCAAGTTGGACAAAAGCAGCAATGAAAGCCCTAGAGGCTGAGGGAGGGTTTCAGGCAGACCCAGCGGATACCGCAAATTATGTTGACGGCAAATTGATCGGCACCAACCGGGGCATTTCTGCCATTGCCTACAAACAATTCTACGGCAAGACGCCGACCGTTCAGGACATGAAAGACCTGAACGGCACACAGGCGAAAGCGATATACAAAAAAAACTATTGGGATAAGATTAACGGCGACCGCATTAACAATCAGTCGGTGGCCGACCTTATGTTTCAGTTTGTCATCGGGAGCGGGTTAAGCCAAATTAAGACGCTCAAACTATTGGCGAATGCCACCAGCGGCACCAAGCAATTTGCAGAGACCACAACGCCTATAACAAATGCAGAGGCCGAGATCATTAACGGGCTCGATCAGGCTGCATACTTCAAACGGTTGTGGAACTACCGAAAAGATTTCTTTCAGAAGGTAGTCGATAAAAGTATTGCTGACTGGACGGAAAAGCATGGCCGCAAACCAACAGAGGCCGAAGCGTTGAAAGACACAAAGAAACGTTTCCTCAAAGGCTGGCTGAAGCGGCTTGACACACATAAATACGAAGGCCCCACGGGTAGCACCGGCGGGGCCTTCAATCTCACAAAAAAGCAAATGATCATTGGCGGCGCCGTGCTTGCGGTCGCGGGCCTGCTGTATGCCGCCGATCAGGGATATATCAAGGTTCCGAAGTCCCTGTTGGTGTGAACCTGTGTGCGTTGATTATTACCAACACTGCATCCCAATCAACGCACACGTATTGCCTGTAGGGCTTTACAGGCTTAGGCATTGAGTCCTGTATTTCATCTTCCATCTTATTTTTCCAGTCGTCACCGGTCAATCGATTTTGTGCCCGCTCTATTGTTGGCACTAAAGCCTCAATAATAGCGTTGGGTGAATCGTTTTGCCACGTTGGCGGTATGGTTACGTGTACAATGAAACCGTTTTCTACGGCCTCGATTTGGATGCTGGGATTGTTGTTGTTAAACATGGTATTTGGTTTTAATTGGTGTCTTTTTTGGCGGATCTGCCTGGCTGCAGCTGAACAATTTGGTGTCTTTTTTTACCTGCAGGTGAGATCCTGGGTTAGTGTTTTGGTGTCTTTCTTACCTTAGCTTTTTTTGTTCTTTCTCTACTACTGTCAGTGTCTCCCACGTTATCACACATCTCCCCTATTGCATCACTCCACTTACGTAAGCGTTCCCGGGCGTATTGTGCCAAAGCTTCATGTAGTATATCGGACTGACTGATGCCATTTTGCTTAACCAACTCATTTAATAGCCCGTGAAAGTCGGGGCATACCCTGATATATAGTGTAGAATCTCTCTTTTGTATATACATTTTTGTAATTTATTATATGAAAGTGTTGCCGCACTCGTTACATTCATACTCCCCGTCTGTATAATCTATATCATCACTGTTGCAATTAGTGCACTCATTTCGTATTCCATACTGTTTTGGTCTTGAATTCCCGCGTTCCTGCTTAACATCGGTCGGCTTGAATTCAAATAACGCAGTCTGGGCGGCTTTAAACTGCTTTACAATGCCATTTA
>Ga0068863_100008215_pt1 | contig 10200 bp, 9 predicted proteins | sample KBSSwiS62_FD_66596 | JGI IMG/M metagenome (GOLD analysis project Ga0068863, IMG submission 66596) | Switchgrass rhizosphere microbial communities from Kellogg Biological Station, Michigan, USA - KBS Switchgrass S6-2 | ecosystem: Host-associated > Plants > Roots > Rhizosphere > Soil ...
CGATGTTCAGTGATGCGGGGCTGGTGTGCACGGGTATGGTGGGCGCCGGAACATCGAACTCCTGGGCCATATCCCATAGTTTCCTCGCGACCGGCCTGAGGCTCGGCTTGATGGACTCGTTGCTGGCACCGTCTCCGCGGTCAGGGCCGACACCGCCTCGCCAGACGGCGGTTCGCGTCGAAAAGTGCTCGTTGCTGGCCATCGTTGGAACCAGTTCGATATCGGGTACGCCGAGCTTCCCGGCCAGCATCTTGCCCGCAGGGGTGTAGATGTCGTAACAGACGGCGTCCGGCGGGTCTTCCCGCGCGTATTCGAGGAGGTCGGGCAGGTCGGCGCGGGTCGCCTCGACGAGAAGATTCAGGAACTCGGTGATGAAGTCCAGGGTGGGGAAGGCCGACGTGGGCGAGTATGATTCGGAGATTCGCGGCGCCGAGTCCGAGGCGGGATCATAAGCTGGCAGTCTCCCAGTAGTCGGCAGCAGTGTCGCGCCCGTCGAACCGACGGCCTGGGCGAATTTCTCGTGCGTTGCGTAGGTGACTCGATGGCCACGTAGGACGAGTTCTTCCACCACCGGCAGCGTGGGATTCACGTGACCGTATTCCGGCACGCTGACAAAGAGAAAATGCTTCGACATGGAGACGTCCTTTCTCAGAGCTTGCTGACCAGCCTGGAGCCGACCGCGGGTCTTCGCGTGCCTCACGTTGGATCACGGTTGACCAGGTCCGGATGTACCCGGCCGTCCGAGGCCGTAGTCGTTCGGGCACCGTTCGGCGGGTGGGGGTTCTGGCCTGGCCGTTAATCTGATGATTCTGCCTGGTAGCGGTCGGAGATGGCCTGTCAAGCGCAGGCGCCCCGGCGTTCACAACAAAGGAGGGACCTCATTCTACAGTCGCGCCCGAGTCCGTGACGACTTCCGCGAGCTCCCCTGAGCGAATCCGCTCGAGAAGACCGTTGACGTCGTGGTCCATTCGGCGATCGGCGAGGACCGGAAGCGCGATTCCGCGCAGGTACGAGTGGATCGTGCGGGTGCGGGGACCCATCAGCTCGGCCCCGCGCAGGTCAACGCCCTGGGCGGCGGTCAGTAGCTGGATAGCCAGCACCTCCTGGACAAGCGCGATCACCGTGCGCGCGTCCCGGGCGGCGATCGCGGACATGCTGACCTTGTCCTGGTTGTGCGCTTCGGTCGACCGGGAGAACACGCTCGCTGGCATCGTGTGCTTCAACGCTTCAGCGGTCACTGCCGAACAAGCGATCTGCATTCCCTTGAAACCGTGGTGCAGTCCCGCGTCCCAGTCCTGCGGATCGACGGGCGCTATCAGATTGCCCGGAAGACCGTTGTTGAACCTCTTGTCGACCAGCAGCTCGACCTGGCGGTCCAGAAGGTCGGCGACGTTCGCCACGGCGGTCTTCAACGCGTCCATCGCCTGCGCGACGTGGCCACCGTAGAAGTTGCCTCCGCTGTGCACGGTACCGCCGACGACATCGACCAGCGGATTGTCGGTTGCCGAGTTCACCTCGACCTGGATGAGCTGCCGAGCCCAGTCCGCGGTGTCTCGGAGCACGCCGATGACGTGCGGCGCGCATCGGATCGAGTATCGATCCTGCACGCTGCGGGTAAGCTCCTGGAACGTACGCGAGTCCAACGGATCGCTCAGCTCGAGCACCTGTGAATGTTCCATCGCCAGGTCAGAGCCGGCCAGCAGATGCCGGATCTGTTCGGCGCTGGCAAGCTGCCCTCGATGCGGCTTCTGCTCGTGCAGGAACGCGGCGAAATGACCGCGGTTGACCAGGAGCGCCTCGCCGGCCAACGCGGTGGCCGCCTCGGCGAGCACCGCGATCTCCTCGGCGTCCGCCACGGCGAGCGCGGCGAACGCGGCAGAGAAGGAGGTACCGTTGATCAACGCGAGCCCGTCTTTCGCGCCGATGTCGATCGAGCCGAGCCCGGTTTCGGCCAGCACCTCCCCGGCCGCGCGAACCTCACCGCGGTAGCGCACGTCGCCCTCCCCGATCAAGGGGGCCGCCACGTAGCACAGGGGCACCAGATCACCGCTCGCGCCGACCGAGCCGCGCTCGGGGACCATTGGCGTGACGTCGTGATTCAGGAAGTCCACCAGCCGCTGGACCAGCTCTGGGGTCACTCCGGACATGCCGCGTGCCAGGCAGTTCGCCCGGATCAGCATGGTGGCCCTCACAACATCCGACGACGCCTCCGGGCCGGTGCCGTTGAGGTGGTAACGGATGATGTTCGACTGCAGCTCGGCTGCCTTTTCGGGCGCGATATGGCGATTCGCGCTGTCACCGAAGCCGGTGGTCACGCCATAGATCGGCTGCCTGGTGTCAATCAGCTTCTGGAGAAGCTCGCGGGAGAGACGCATATTTCGCGGTGCGTTGGCGGACAGCGTGACTCGCGTGTCCCGGCGTCGTGCCACCCGAACGATGTCCTGAATGAGCAGTCCCTGCCCGTCCAGCACCACCGGCCGCGTGTCCGAGCCCCGGGTGACAGTTTGCTGGCTAACCATTGATCGTTCTACCTCTCCACAATCCGCCGGATCTTTCCGGTACCGGTTCTCGCGATCGCGTCCACGTATCGAAGGCTTCGCGGCCGAATACCGACCTGGCGGGACACGGCGTCCAGATCGACTCGAGCGGAGCCGGTGCCCTTCTCGGTCACGACATGAAGGTCGAAATGCTCGCCACGCACGTCGTCCGCGACGGGAACACACGCAAGGTCCGCACAGTTGATCCACTTACGGAATTCGTGGTCCAGGTAGTCCAGACTGAGCCGGCGGCCATTGACGTTGACCAGGCTGGATCGGCGCCCCTGGAACAGGAAACGGCGATCGTCTACGATCTGGACCTGATCATCCATATGCCAGCAGGGCAGTGGCACTCCGTACTGCGGAACAGCGAGGCGTGGACTGCGCACGCTGAGGCTGACGTCGTCGGCCGAGCCCCGGTCGCCGGTCGCGAACTCGACATCGTCGAGCAGCTGCCAGGGTGTGTCACCCGCCTCCGCTACCCTCCTGGCGACTCCTCCGGTTTCCGTGGAGCCGAAGATCTCGACGATCCGGACCTTGTGACTGCCCACTTCGGCCTGGTACTCCCGCGCGGCCGGGGGGAGGATCGCGGTGCTGTGCAGCACGGTGACCTGCTCCGCCTCCATTCCCCACCGTGCCCGGCGCAGGATGGCGAAGGACCAGGGAATCGCCCCGACTCCCCAGCGCAACCCAGCCGGCCGGGGCAGGTCGTCAGTGAACCGCGGAACGTAGTAGACCGGGATCTTGAGCAGGGCCGGGACTATTATCGAGGTCAGTGTCCCAAACAGGTGCCGCGGTGGCGCGAAGGACAGGAATGCTGCCGGGGAGCCGGCCAGCGACGCCAACATTCGCGCCTCGGCCAGCAACGAATCACGGGAACGCGACCAGGTGCGGGGCGTCCCGGTGCTTCCCGAGGTGCGAAACCCGATTGTTGAGGGCAGCGCCTCGTTCAGGGCCGCCTGCACGTCGCCCGTCGACAACCGGTCCCAGCGGACATGCCAAGACGTGCTGACCAGGTGGTCCTCCACTATGGAGTCACCGTCGCGCCGACCGGCGGCCAGGAGCTCCTCGGGAGAGATCTCACCACTCATCGACTCGTCCTTCCCGAGGTCGCCACGAACTGCACGATGGCTTCGATCGTCTCCAGATCGCCCGCCGTCGGGGTGGCGTTCAACCCAAACTCGGCATCCAACGCCAGCAGTACCTGCAGACGCCGCATGCTGTCGTAACCGGGGCCCAGAAGATTTACCAGGGGCTCGCCAGCCGGCCATTGACCGAGCGGACGTTCCAGCACCTCTTCCAGCCGATGCACGGTGCGCGCGCGAAAGTCAGACATCACTGGCACTCCACTCAGCTATGCACGCGGTCGCGCTCGCTCAGCTCACGTGCGAGGTCCTGCTCCGCACGTCGCAGGCAGGCACCCATGACGTTCAGGTAGCTCCGCAGCGCCGAGGCCCCCGCCTCGGCGAGCCGGTCGGCCTGCGCGGGGACGGCCTCCAGGACACGTTCCAGCTGCCGCTCGTTGAAAGCCGTGTGCGCGACGTCCAGGGAGACGTGATCCTTGATAAAACTGGTGCCCTCCTTCAGTTCCGGATTCTCGTCTAGGCGCGCCACGAAGCGCGGACCCAGTACCGTGGACATCCGCTCGATCTCGTACTCGATCGCCACCTGCGCATACGGGGCCGGTCCGTCGATGGTGTCCTCATGCAACCGGATGTACTCATTGACCGGTGCGATGTTCTCCTCAGCCAGCAGGGCTTCCGCCGACAGCGGAATCCGCGCCCCGGCATTCCAGTATTTGACCAGAAACCGCAAGTCGTCGACCATCCACGCGTCGTGACCGGCTTCGGCACGCGCGTGCGCCTGCAATGCCTGGCCGACGCTCTCCAAGCCAAGCTCCACGCACCGGGTCCCGGCACGCCCGATCCAGTCGTCGACCGGCCTGGTCATGGCCGCACCCTGTGCGGAGAAATGCATCAGCCACAGGGCGAGCAGGTCACCGGAGATGCCCGGGCTGTGGATCTTCTGAATGTCCGGATCCGTGTCCATCAGCGAGCGCGCGGGTGCGACCAGCGGTGCGTACAGTTCTTCGACCAGTGACATTTCATCTTCCTCTCACCGAACAAGCGGGAACGTTCAGTCGTGTGATGTGCCAAAGAAGGCCTTCAGCTGGTCGTTGACCGTGGCCATGCTGACTGAGCGAAGATCGATGAACACGAGGCGAAGAAGGTCGTCGTACTCGGCACTGAATGTCTTCGGCCCCGGTACCACCTGGTAGCCGGCTGCGGCGAAGGTGCTGTGCTGGCTATCCGAGGTCCCGGCGACTCCCCAGACGCAGCGCCTGCCGATCGAACTGGCGTACCGGTGCGCAGCTAGCAGGAGCACGCCACCCAAACCGCACCCCTGGTAACGCGGGGCGATGATCAGGCGCCCGCCCTCGAGTACCTGCTCGCGTTCGATCCCGGCCTCCGCGAGAAACGCGGCCGTCCTGGGAATGCCGAAGGCCGACTCTACCTGACCGAGGCGGTGAAGCTCGGCACGATGCAGGCGGATGCAGCCCACCAGCCGTCCCGGCGGCACCCCGTCGCCGCTTCGGGGCGTTTCGCGAAGCAGGATGTGGGCTGCCCGGCCGTCGTATTCCTGAAGGTCAGTGAAATGGCCGTCCGGACGCCGGAAGTCCGGGCGGCGACCGTCGGCATGAAGGGTCTGCCCACGAAACGAGCTCAGCTCGTCGAGCAGTTCCCGATCCTGGCCCGAAAGCGCACCCGCGGCCTTGCCTCCGAGGTCATGGTGGTGAATCGAAAGTCCGAACATCCCAGCAGTTCTCAATTCTCGCACATACTCACGGTGAAACGACTGGAACAAGTGCCGATCTAATTTGAAAGCGTACCGAAGAGCGCGATCGAGGCAAGGGCGCCGGACTTCCTTTAGCGAAATGCCAAAGTGTGTGGCGGGCCCCTCTGGCTCCTTGACACCGTATCGACCAGCTGGTCAGACTCAGAATCGCGATATCGCCGTGATATGGCAGACCCGGACAGCGACCTCCCCAGCGTCCCCGGTCTGCGACAACTGAGCATCAACAAATCGCGCGTAAGGGAGTACAGCATGGCAGGGCGGATGACAGGGAAAGTCGCCTTCATCACTGGAGCGGCGCGTGGGCAGGGGCGCTCCCATGCGGTGCGGCTCGCGGACGAGGGCGCCGACATCATCGCGGTCGACGTGTGCAGACCGATCGAGACCGTCGGCTACGAAGCTTCTACGCCGGACGATCTGGCCGAGACCGCCGAACTGGTCGAGAAGCTGGGCCGCCGAATACTGACAGTCGAGGCGGATGTGCGGGACTTCGCCGCGCTCGACGAGGCAGTGCGACGTGGGGTCGGCGAGCTTGGTCGTCTTGATATCGTCTGCGCCAACGCCGGCATTCTGGGCCTTGGGCTGGCGCACGAGCTGACAGAGCGGCAGTGGCAGACTGTGATCGACATCAACCTGACGGGTGTCTGGCACACCACGAAGGCCGTCACGCCCACGCTGATCCAGCAGGGCGACGGCGGGTCGATCATCATCACCAGCTCGTCATTGGCGTACAAGGGCTCGGTGGCGACTGCCAGTTATACGGCGGCCAAGATCGGGGTTGTAGGTTTAGCAAGATGCCTGGCGCACGAGCTGGCGCCATACGAGATCCGGGTCAACACCATTCACCCGACCAACGTCCGGACGACGATGTTCGACAACGAGATGGTGCGAAAGGGATTCCGGCGCGATCTGGAGAACCCGACCTTCGAGGATGTGAAGGATGCCTTCGCAGACCTCAACATGTGGCGGTTGCCCTGGGTGCAGCCGAGCGACATCTCCAGCACCGTCCTGTTCCTGGCTTCGGACGAGGCACGGTACATAACTGGTGCAGAGATGCGAGTCGACATGGGAGCCGCCGTCAAGTAGGGCAGCCTACGCGATCGCCATGTTCTCTGCTCGGCTGATGGGTCGCGGTGGGGTGACCGCCCATCTCTTGGTCAGCTGATGTCGTCGCAGGTCCTGCCGTCTGGTTGGCAGTCCCCGTGGCGCTGGCACCTCGCGGTCGGTGACCGAGCTGAAAGGCGTGGGTGTGGTTCCCCGTCGATCAGACCCCCGGGTTCCGCAGTTCGTGGGCACACGGCGAAGATCGTTGACGTGAAACCGCAGGTCGTAGCTCTGCCGATCTAGGTTTTCAGCTTTCCGAAGCGGAAAGTGTGGTAACACGACTGGCCTGTTCGTGGTTGCCTGGCTTGGGTTTGTCTGGTTTGGCGTGGGCATGTATCTGCGGTTCACGTAGCGGCGGAACGCCGACGGCACGGTCGTCCGCTATGTCGCGCTCGCGCACAACCATCGGGTCGACGGGGCACGAAGCCGCAGGTGTCGATGAACCTGGGCCGCATTGAGGCGGTCGACGTCGACGGGCTGCTGCGTCTGGCCGCGTCGATCCGGGCGCATTTCGGCGACGGCGACCAGGCCGGCGTCGGGGAGACGGGCGAGGCGGTGGGCGCCGGGCCGATGGAGGTCACGGGCGCCCGGCCGATCGGCGGGACCTGGCTGCTCGACGGGCTGTGGCGCGAGTTCGGGATCGCGACGGCGATAGAGAAGGCGGTTGCGGTTCGAAGGTTCACGACCGCGGTCGAGCGGGTGCTGTTCGCCTTGGTCGCGAACCGGGCGCTCGCGCCGATGTCGAAGCTGTCCGCGGCCGAATGGGCGTCCGAAGACGTGGTCGTCCCCGGGCTGGCGGAGATGGACGACGATCAGGCCTACCGGGCGATGGACCTGCTCGTCGAGGCCGACGTCGCCGGGGCGGTGCAGGAGGCCGTGTTCTTCTCCGTCGCCCATCTGCTCAATCTCGAGGTCGATCTGCTGTTCTTCGACACCACGTCGACCTACTTCGAGACCGACACCCCCGACCCCGACCAGCCCGCGACCGGCGAGGGCGACGAGCCGACGCCGGGGTTGCGGAAGTACGGCAAGTCGAAGGATCATCGGGACGACCTGCCGCAGGTCGTGATCGGCCTGGCCGTGACCCGCGACGGGATCCCGGTGCGGGTCTGGTGCTGGCCGGGCAACACGAACGACCAGTCGGTGCTCGAGCAGGTGAAGGACGACCTGCGGACCTGGAAGCTCGGCCGGGTGGTGACCGTGGTCGACCGGGGGTTCTCGTCGGCGGCGAACCTGGCTACCTGCGCCGCGCGGGTGGCCATTTCCTGGCCGGGATGCGGATGCGTGACGGCAACCCGCTCGTCGAGCAGGTCCTGGCCCGCCAGGGCCGCTACCAGACGGTCCGCGACAACCTGCGGGTCAAGGAGATCCGGCTCGACCAGGCCGACGACACCCGGTTCATCCTCTGCCACAATCCCGACCAGGCGACCCGCGACCAGGCATGGCGCGAGGCCGACCTCAGCCGGATCGAGGCCGAACTGGCCCGCATCACCGACCGGCGGACCCGTGACCGCGACCGCCAACTCACCGACCGAGCCCGCAAGCGGGTCGAGGAAGCCCACCTCAGGGCCGAGTGCGCGCTGCGCGACCACCCCTCACTCGGCCGCTGGCTGCGCCAGACCCCGACCGGCCGGCTCGCCATCGACCGGACCAAGGTGAAAGCCGAGGAACGGCTCGACGGGAAGTACCTGCTCGCGACCTCGGATCCCGACCTGACCGCCGAGGACGCGGCGCTCGGCTACAAGAACCTCCTCGAAGCCGAACGCGGGTTCCGCGACATGAAGTCCGAACTGCTGCTGCGCCCGGTGTTCCACCGGCTCGAGCACCGGATCCGCGGCCACGTCCTGCTCTGCTGGCTCGCCCTGCTCCTGGTTCGCGTCGCCGAACGCCGATCCGGTCAAACCTGGCGCACGATCCGCCGCCAGACCAGCCGGATCATGCAGGTCACCCTCACCGGCCCCGCCGGCACCGTCGCCCAGACCACCACGCTCAGCCCGGCCCAGAAGGCCATCTACCAGGACGTTTCCGTCCCACCACCGGCCCGGGTCACCACCTTCGACCCCACCTGATCAACCCACCGCAGCCACCGCACGGGGCCGAAGGGGCGTGGACACACACCCCTTTCCGGCCCTGCGCGCGTTTCCCCAGGTCACACCCGTTATCAGCGAATTCGTGTGACCACCAACTGCGGAACTCGGGTACCTCGCCGGAGCCCTGGCACCACCCCCAGCCCGTGGAGCCGGCGCAGACCGGCACGACAGCCGGGCTACTGCCCTGCCCGGAACACGATTTCCAACATCAACCAGACAGCTCAGCCAGCTCGGCAATCCACGGCCAAGATCTGAAAGGTCGAGGCTGGACACACGAAAGATCTGGGCTAGCGATCCCTCGGCGGTGCCTCGACGCATTCCGGCCGAACGCGCGGTGGCCAGCGCGCGACGCTGAAAATACCCAGGGAATAGGCTCTCGACACCAGAGCCGAGCGATTCGGCACGCCGAGCAGCCGCTGCATCCGACCGACTCGGTGGTCGATGCTCTGCCGGCTCAGGTAGAGCTCGGACGCGAGCGCGGCAGCGGGAACACCGCCCGCGACACCCTCGAGGATGCGGGCGTTGAGAGCCGTGAGCACCTGGTCGCACGACGACCTGGCCCGGCCCCCGTCAGTAAAGTTCTCCGGCCGGACCAGCACAACGACATGGTTTCTGCCCTCGTTGCTCTGTACCAGGCTGGCGGTCATCGTTGCGAACACTACCGAGTTGTCGGGCCGAGTTGCGTTGAAGGAATCACTGATCCTGCTTTGCAGCCCTTCGAACAGTAGACTCAGCTGCTGGCGAAAGTAGTCCCCCAGGGCAGGGTGCAGGAAGCCGGGGAAGCTCTGGCTGATCATCTCCAAGGCTGACCGGCCGAACGTCCGTAGAAAACAGTCGTTCACGCTTACGATCCGCAAACTGCGATCCAGCCCGGTGATACCTATATCCGGAGTCTTGATTCCGATGTCCATGGGATCCCTCCCGTCGACGGGAATTGTTTCCCCGCCTTGGCGGAGACTGCCCGTCTGTCTGTCGAAAGCTTCGCGGCCTTGGAAACGTCGAGCGAAGCCTTGTACATCGCAGCCACGCGCCCACGGGAAGCGTCCGCAAGGGTATCGAGCCGGTGAAGCCAGTGCTGTGGCCGGTCGGCCGCGACAAGGTGGTCGAGGAATCCTGGGCCGCGCTCGGCCTGATGGTGTCCACGGTCCTTATGTCAGCCTCCTCGTGTCTCGGTAAGGATCCGGCAGGTGACCCGATGACCCGAAGCCGCCACATCGTGGGAACGTCACGAGCACATGGGACGCTGAGCCTTGGCGCAGCCAGACGCGGGCGACGGTGACCGCGGGCGGCAGGCCTTTCTCCGGCGGCGCATCGACAGGGCCATGCTGGGGCCGCTGAACCCGAGGAGCTGCGCCGGGAGGCTGCAGATCGAGCCCGGGTTGGCTCCGGAGAACCGCAGTGGCGAGATGCGGCCCGCCGGAATCGTCGCAGCGAGCTCGCGCATGGTGTGGCTGGTGCAATGGTCGCTGACGGCGACAAGTTCCGCCACGGCCTCCCGGGCCGACAGGAGCTCCCCGCCGTGTTCGTCGATCGCGCGTTCCACCGCTTCGAGCACGAGCCACGAAAGGGGGTCCGCGTAGAGGGAGGCCTTCCGCTTCGGTGGTAACGCCGACAGG
>Ga0068863_100008218_pt1 | contig 10198 bp, 7 predicted proteins | sample KBSSwiS62_FD_66596 | JGI IMG/M metagenome (GOLD analysis project Ga0068863, IMG submission 66596) | Switchgrass rhizosphere microbial communities from Kellogg Biological Station, Michigan, USA - KBS Switchgrass S6-2 | ecosystem: Host-associated > Plants > Roots > Rhizosphere > Soil ...
GGCCGCCACATCCAATCGCGAATTGACAACCGCTACGTCCAGATTGGTCCCGGGCCGAAACAAGAAACCCCACCCAATGATTAATCGCCGAAACTTTCTGACGCAGTCAATTGCCCTTGGCGCTGCAGTCGCAATCCCTCGTCATTTTGCGCTTGCGGAGTCGCTCTTTAGTGGAGCGGGTGAAACGGTTATCACTATCCTTCACACAAACGACACCCATTCTCAGATTGAACCGTTACCGGCAAACGACAGGAACGCTGGTAAGGGAGGCGTCGCGCGTCGTGCCACGTTGGTGAAAAGAATACGAAAGCAGAACCCCAACACACTCCTGATTGACGCCGGTGATGTCTGCCAGGGAACTCCATATTTCAATTTCTTTAAAGGTGAAGTGGAGTACAAGGTGATGTCGGCGATCGGGTACGACGCCGGCACACTTGGGAATCACGAGTTCGACAATGGCGTTGAGTCACTAGCCGCGGCTCTTAAGTTCGCCAACTTCGACATCGTGTCATCGAACTATGATGTGAAAGGAACTGCGCTGGAAGGGATCGTAAAGCCCTACGTCGTGAAGACAGTCGGCGGTATTCGCATCGGTTTGTTTGGCCTCGGTATTAGTCCGGTAGCCTTGATTGATCCGGCAAATTTTAAAGGCGTCACTTATCAGGATCCGGTGAGCACGGCTCGCGATGTTGTGAAGACACTCCGTGAGAAAGAAAACTGTGCGCTGGTTGTTTGCATGTCGCACCTCGGATATTTCGAAAAGCCTCGACCAAACAGCATCACTGATTCGGTCGTGGCATCTCAAGTTGATGGAATCGATTTTATTGCGAGTGGTCACGCCCACTTGTTCATGGAAAAGCCCGTCATGCAAAAGCAACCGTGCGGAGCTGAAACGATGATCTTTCAAGTTGGGAAGAGTGGCATAAACCTCGGCCGAGTTGATTTCACTATGAGACAAGGAAAGGTTGTCACGAAGAGTGGCGGGTTGGTTGGTGAAGAGGTCAGTACCATAACGCGGTAGCGTTTGGCTGATGAACCACGAGATCCCAATCGACAGGCGCAGCCATACGCTACCGCGTTATGGTACTGACGTTGTTGAGCGACATTAAAGATGGCAGACGAAACCAGAGACCGTGTTCGAGCGTTGGTTCGTGAAGTACTCGCGAAGTCGATACCGCATGACGTCGCAACGGAATCTCAAACTGCCAGCCGCTTTGTGCAAGTCGCGCCAGAGAGCCAACCAACCACGACTGTGACTCGGGATGAATCCTCAAAAAGCATAATCACAGAGGACGACGTTCGAGGTTTAGAGTCGGGCGCGGTTTTGAGAATCGGACAAGATGCGCGCCTCACTCCACTCGCGGCAGACATCGTTAAGGAGAAGGGAATCGAACTGGTCCGACGTGCGTCTCGTCGCGGTTCAAAAGCATCGAAGCTGGTAGCTGTTGGTTCGGACCACGGCGGTTTCAAGATGAAAGAGGAACTTAAAACATTTCTCGACGAGCTTGGTTATCGCGTTCAGGATTTCGGTACCAACTCAGAAGATGCCGTTGACTATCCCGACTTTGCTCATGCAGTGGCCCAAGCAGTTTCAAATGGCGCATCTGATGTCGGAATAATCATCGATGGAGCCGGAGTTGGCAGCGCGATGACTGCGAACAAGGTTCCCGGTGTTCGAGCCGCTGCCTGTTACTCGGTCGGCGTGGCGAAGAATTCACGGGAGCACAACGGTGCAAATGTCCTCACTCTTGGAAGCAAAACGATCAATAGCAAAGAGATGCGCGAGATTGTTGCCGCGTGGCTAACCACCGAACTCACCGAGGAGAGGCATAAGAAACGCGTGGCGAAAATTGACGCCGTGCAGAAGCAGTATCAAAGGTGAGAGTCAGTACCACTACGCGGTAGCGTGTGGCTCGGTGTTAGCCGATTTCACTCAGGCGATTTTGATCGTTCCTGTGTAGACTCCAAGCCACTTGCAGATCTCGAGGTCATTGCATGAGCCACACGCTATCGCGTTGCGGTACTGACTTTGACCGTGGCAACCTTCCTGATTTCAAGTCCCAAGAGTATTATCGCCGCCAGCAATTTGTAATAGCTCTCCAGCTTATTGAATCCAACCGAAAGTCTCGCGTAGTCCTCGCTGCTTGAGATCGACTCTTTGCCCACGAAGAGGTTCAAGAAATGAGCATTAAATCTAACCCTTCAGACACATCGCTGATGGTAATCAGCTATTGCCACGACGATGAAATGTGGCGAGATCGACTTGTGAAGGCGATTCAGTCACGAGAAACCAGCTTTGAGGTTTTCGATGATCGGATTGTTGGAGCCAATGTGGTGGGTCAACTTAGTGTTTCAACGCATGAGGCGCTTGAGCAAGCAAAGGTACTTGTTGTGATGTTGTCGCAAAGCTACTTCAGGTCGAGTTGGCTAGTGCGGGCAGACTCGCCAGAGGTTCTTGCCCCGTTTCTTTCGAGAGGACTCTGGATTATGCCCGTGGTTATTCACGACGGTCCCTGGCAGGAAATCGCACTTTTCAGAAAAGTAAAAGTGAGTACTTACGAGCATCGCCCACTCACTACCGTCTCACAAGGTGAGCAAGATAAGTTTCTGGATGACTTCGCTGTATCGGCGATTGGTCTTATGAGTGGGCCAAGCGAATCCAAGACCTCAAGCGAATCGTCGACTTCAACTGAGTCAGAGAGAAAAAGTTCGTCCAGCACAGACGCCATGGAAGCCCTCTCCAGGTTTTCATTCTCCACTGAGGTCCAGGCTGCGATAAGAAAAGGCCGGGCACTGGCAACTACCTCACAAAGCAGCAAACGCCTCACAACTTCGTGCTTGCTTTTTGGTCTCGCCGAGGGTGGCAGAGACGACGCGGATTTCGTAAAGACACCAGAGTTTCTGTTTAGACAACTCACAGCAAATGGCGAAGAGGTCTATCGGAACGAATTCATCTCAAAATTCCCACTTCAGGACTACCCTTCAAAAGGCAAACTCGTTTATCTCAACTCGATTATCTCCCAAACAACATCAGTCTCACCCGATACGATTAAAGTATTTGAGCTAGCAGAACAAATTTCGAAACACACTTATCACCCTCATTCGCTCGCCTATGAGATGGAGCAGGTTCAAGACAGCTCAACTGATGATGTTGAAGGTCGGATTCATGCACGTCATCTCCTGGCTGCTCTTCTGACTGCGCCAGAGGGTTACGGTGTCCTTAAACGACTTTCAAGAATAGTGACTGACATCAAGAAACTGCGTCTTGAGTTTTTTGAGTTCATTAAACCGATTACTCCCGATGACGATCATGAAGCTTGGCAGCAAATCCTGATCGAGGGGGAGGTAGTAAACACACAACATGAGCAGAACACACAAAACGTGCGACCGGCTGAAATACCCGACGACATCAAGCAGCCGCTCGTCGCCGGCTTCATGGCCGACTCGTGGGAAGGTCGAGATCTACTAAGCATCACTCCTGATGTAAACGCCCTCGCCTCGTTAGTCGCGGCCTTCAAAGTTGAACCTCCACTGGCGATCGGACTATTCGGCGAATGGGGCTCTGGGAAGAGTCACTTCATGCGTCAACTGAAGTCACGCGTGGAAAAGTTGTCGCGCGCAGCGCGGCAATCCAAGTTGCCGCAGAACCAGTTGGGTTACTACAAGAACATCGTACAAATTGAGTTCAACGCTTGGCATTACATCGAGGGAAATCTCTGGGCCAGTCTCGTCGATCACATCTTTGCGAACCTGCGCATTTCCGAAAAAGAAAAACAAAGCTTTGTGAACGCACGTCGCGACGAGTTGATGAAGCAGTTAGGTGTGAAGAAGGGAATCGTCGATGAGAAGAAGGATCTCTTAAAGGCGAAAGAGGACGGCATTCGGGCTCGCGTTGCTCGAGTCAATGATCGGAAAGAGTCTGTCTATCAAGATCTCGAAAGACTCAAGGATGATCTGGAAGTTGGAGTTCTAAACAACCTGAATATTCCTATTTCGTTTTCAGAATCAGACAAGAAACGCCTGGCAAGCATCGGCATCAAGACGACCAGTCTATTGAAAGCGTCCGACGTCCATGAGACCTATCAAAAGTCGCGTGGTCTGTGGCAGAAATTAAAAGGGCAACTAAGAATCATTCGCTCACAGCCAAAACGACGTCTTGCGCTGCTGTTGATGTTGTTGATTGCTTTACTTTCAGTCGTAGGTCTCCTACTGAGGAATTGGGTACAACTGAGTTTTGCTCAAGCGCTGTTTGGATCTACAGCAACTGCTGTGATCGCGGGTCTAGCCGCAATGAAGCCTTACTACGATGAATTTCGGAAGAGTTGGACAGTTCTGGAAAAGAAAGACGAAGCGATTCAGAATGAGCGGCAGCAACAGATCGCCCAGCTAGAAAACGAGATTCAAGAGTTGACAAAACAAGCACTCGAAGCTGAGCGGGAAGCTGAGTACTTAAAGAAGCAGGCAGACAAACTCGAAGAGGAAATCGAAAGTGTTACAGCTAGCAAGCTCATCGCACAGTTCATCGAAGATCGTGCAGCGGCGACGGACTATCGCAGACATCTCGGTCTGCTCGCGTTAATTCGTCGTGACTTTGAAAAATTGCGCGACCTTTTCCGTGAACAGCGTGAAGCTGAAGACAAGGGCAGTGAAGACACGAGCACCAATAAGATCAATCGAATTGTTTTGTATATAGATGACTTAGATCGTTGTCCTCCGGAGCGAGTAGTCCAGGTGCTGCAAGCCATTCATCTGCTTCTGGCGTTTCCGCTCTTTGTTGTCGTTGTTGGCGTCGATTCCCGGTGGGTGACGCGAGCCCTTCAGGAAAGTTACGAATGGCTCAGAGATGATGATGAAGTTGTTGAGACTGGCTCAAACGGAAAGCCGGCAGGAACTCGCACAGATGGCGATCAATTGGAAGATGGCGCGACACCTCACGACTATCTTGAAAAGATCTTCCAGATCCCGTTTTGGTTGAGGCCGATGAATGCAACATCGTGTATCGAGTTCTTGGATGGTCTGACTCTAGATATTGATACCACGACGAGCGCCCCCAAAGATGAGAAGACTGTGATCGTCGTCAAACCTCAAACGCCTGTTGCCACTGAAACTCCGGCGCTTGTTGAGCAAACGGATCCGACTATTCAGGCTGAAGCAGCTGAGCCGTCTAAGCTAACTGACTCACAACTATCCCTTAACTCGGCTGCTTCCGTGCAGCCTACGCCACCGGCACAACAAAAGACGGAAGTGGCCCCAGGTGTAGCGGAAACTCAGACCGAGAATGAACCAAGCGACGACGCTGAAGATCTCAAAGAGGTCGACATCTCACCACGCAGTTTGAAGTTTGAAAGGGTTGAGGTCGATTACATGAAAGAGCTCGCACCGTTGATCGGACGTTCACCGCGCGCAGTAAAGCGATTTCTGAATTGTTATCGACTTGTCAAAGTTGGTCTCACCGAAAAGCAATTTGAGTTGTTCTTGGGACAAAACGGTGAAGGACACGGCTATAAAGCTGCCATGATCTTACTGGGGATAATTACGGGCGCCCCAAAGGTTTCTTCGGCAGCTATCGAAATCTTGGACGATTGGCCAGAGCACAAAGAGAGAACAGTAAAGAATTTTCTCGACGAGCTATTCGCCAATCAGGAAATTTCGTCGCACCCCGATGGTATAAAGCTTCGAGATTTTCTCTTCAGGCACTTAGAGAAAGTCGGCTCTCGCGAGGTCCTTCTTGAAATGTTGAACTGCGCTAGCCGAGTATCAAGATTCTCTTTTCGCGTTGTTAGCAATGAGCCCTTAGGTAAGAGAACTCATGCATCAGCAAAAACAAAAGCGAAACCACGGCAGACTTCAACCGTGGCGTAATACCGGGGGCGAGCGCCCCGCCGACTCTTCTGGAGTGAAGAAACCAAAGGGCAGGAGAAGACGTCGACGCTCAGGTTTTGCCAAAGACGTGGTCGTGAGATCATAATTGCCTACACGAGGACTTTAATCATCTGATGCCCTATTCAAACAATGGCGATTACGAATTACTGATTGAGCAAATCACCGACGCCATCGTTGCTCGACTCAACGGCGACGGTGAGCAAGCCGCGATGTGCGGTTGCACATCGGAGTGTTTCAATCGTTGCCCCGAGCGCATGCATCGAATTGTTGACGCGGGTGCGGCGCGAATTGGTTTGATACTGGGTCAAACGGCGTCCGCGCGGGATTGGGCCAGCCTCGTAGATCACACACTCCTTAAACCCGAAGCAACTGACGACGACATCAAGAAGCTCTGCCAGGAAGCCGCCACGTATCGTTTCGCCTCAGTTTGTGTGAACCCGACGTGGGTACGCGTTGCTGCGTGCAGTCTTCAAGGTAGCGGAGTCCCTGTTTGCACAGTCATCGGATTTCCGTTGGGCGCAACATTGCCGGACGTTAAGGCATACGAAGCTCGTCGCGCGATTTTCGACGGCGCTAAAGAAGTCGACATGGTGATAAACGTTGGCGCGCTGAAGAGCGGCGATGATTGTCTGGTCGAACATGACATTCGAGCAGTTGTTGAAGTTGCCCACGAGTACAACGCTATTTGCAAAGTGATTATTGAGACGGCGTTGTTAACTGACGAAGAGAAAGTCCGTGCTTGCCAGGCTGCCAAAAAAGCCGGCGCAGATTTCGTGAAAACGTCGACCGGGTTTTCCAAAGGCGGCGCCACCGTCGCCGACATTGCGTTGATGCGCAAAACGGTCGGGAGTGAGCTAGGTGTCAAAGCCTCGGGTGGCGTTAAAGGACTCGAAGACGCACGCAAGATGGTCGAAGCCGGTGCTACGCGAATCGGCGCAAGTGTTGGTGTAAAGATCGCACAGGAAGCCGCTGGTAAAACTCCCGCACAAACGGCCCCATCCGCTTATTAGACCTCAGTAAATCCAGTTAGTAAGACGTTTTCATGTGCGGCTTTGCCGCCCTCCCGTGCGGAAAGCCTCTGGCTTTCCGTTCGCATATTAGAATAAGGAGAGGCTTCGCCTCGGGCGGCGTAGCCGCAAAAAATGTTGAGGGCTCGACGGAAAGCCAGAGGCTTTCCGCACGGGAGGCGGCAAAGCCGCATAACCGTTCCAAAGCGGCGTAACTATTCCAAAGCGGCGTAACTATTCCAAAGTTTCATTAACTACTTGCTTGTCGAACGTGCAGTGAAACTCGGCGGTGAAAAGAGGCGCACGCCACCCACCGCAGAGTCGCAGAGAACGCAGAGACTACGCGGAGCATTTCAAATTTGAACATCTCCTGCCGCTGATGCATCTTGGCAGGCGCGTAGCTTTCCGACTATTCTTCACTCGCAATCCCAAATCAAAGTCCGGTGACGCCCTATGCCTGCGAGTCCAAAACTGTTGGCTGTGATTCTCGGTGGAGGAGCGGGAAACAGATTGTTTCCGCTAACTCAACAAAGATCCAAACCAGCTGTTCCTCTCGGCGGCAAATACCGATTGGTTGATATTGCGCTTTCTAACTGCATCAACTCCGACATTCTGCGTACATTCGTTCTTACTCAATACAACTCCGCCTCGCTCAACCGGCACATTGCGCAAACGTATCGCTTCTCGCACTTCTCAAATGGCTTTGTCGAAATCCTTGCCGCTGAGCAAACTCCTGAGAGTCCTCAATGGTTTCAAGGGACGGCGGATGCAGTAAGACAAGTGTTGCCACACATTAGAGACTGGGGAATCGATACCCTGCTCATTCTCTCCGGCGATCATCTCTATCACATGGATTATCGCGACTTTCTTACGCAGCATTACAACTCAAACGCCGACGTCACTGTTTCCGTAATTCCATGTGAGGCAAAAGCCGCCAGTGAGTTCGGACTGTTGAAGACCGACGAGAGTGGACGGATCATTGAGTTCAAAGAAAAACCAAAGGGCGAAGAGTTGTTATCAATGCAGGTCGACACTTCTAAGCTCGGTCTGGATGCGACCGAGGCAGCACGAAGACCTTTCCTGGCTTCGATGGGGATCTACGTCTTCAAGTACGAGAGTCTTGAACGATTGCTGGAGCAGGACTGCAATTGGGTTGATTTTGGACGTGAGATTATTCCTGCTGCGATAAAAGCGGGCCACGTGCAAGCTCACCTGTTTGATGGTTACTGGGAAGACATCGGAACAATCGGGGCTTTCTTCCGGGCCAACCTCGACCTGACAAGCAAGATTCCGAAGTTCAATCTCTTCAACGCTGAGGCACCTGTCTATACGCGTGCGCGTTACTTGCCGCCCTCGAAAATTGAAGACACACAGGTTGACGACTCAATCGTGGGTGACGGCTGCATCATTAACGGTGCAAAGATCACGAACTGCGTCGTAGGTTTACGAAGTCGCATCTCGAAGGGCGTGCAGATCGATTCGTCTTACATCATGGGTGCCGATTACTACCAAACTTTAGAAGATATGCGAAAGGATCTTCAGAGTGGAGTTCCGCGAGTAGGAATCGGCGAGGGGAGCGTCATCAGACGGGCTATTATCGACAAGAATGCTCGCATCGGAACTAACACGCGCTTGCTGAATGATGCTGGGGTAGTTGAGGCTGATAGCGATGATAAGTCGTACTACATCCGCGACGGCATTATCATCGTTCCAAAGAATGCAATCATCAAGGACGGCACCGTGATTTAGTTATGGCACGAGGTTGGGAAAGCAAAGCAGTAGCCGATCAGATCGAGGAAGGGAACCAGCCCCGAAGCCGAGAATCTTCCGAGGTCACGCCGGAAGAACGACAGAAAAAAGAACGCTTGGCGTCACTTCTCTTGTCTCGGTCAAGATTGCTTGATCAGTTGGAGCGAGCTGCCAAGCCAGCTCACCGAACGATGTTGCTAAATGGATTGGCCGCGATTGAGAAAGAGATTGAGGAGAACCAGGCGGAACAGAGGTCAGTACCGTAACGCGGTAGCGTCGGCTCTGATGCTTTTCTAGTTGGAGCCGGCACTACCGCGTTACGGTACCGACCTTATTCAACCGAAGACCGATACCACTCTCTAAAGTTTTACATTAACCAAAAGTAATAACACGGCAGTCCATCTAAAGTCATACTTTAACTAAATGCCCTCCAAGAAGGTTCCGACCCGTGAATATCACCCTGCGACAGTTACTCGAAGCGAGGACCCCGGACGGAAGCAGACCTCAAAGATTCCATCGATCAAGCTACCCAAGAACAAAGTTAACGTTGAGGTTGAGGTTAATGGTCGCGTCGTCAAACTTACCAATCTCGACAAGTTGTTCTGGCCAAAGCTCGGTATCACCAAGCGGGATCTAATTCAGTATTACATCAACATCGCACCTGTACTTTTACCTCACCTCAAAGATCGCGCGATGGTGATGAAGCGTTATCCAAACGGGGCAGGGGAAGACTTCTTCTTCATGAAGCGCGCTCCCTCACCTCGACCCGCCTGGATTGAAATCTGCGCTATTGAACATTCGTCGGGGAACATTATCGACTTTCCGATGATTCAAGATCTCGCGTCGTTGATGTGGGTAATCAATCTTGGGTGCATTGATCTAAACCAATGGTACGCGAGATGTGATGACGTTGATCGGCCAGATTATTTGCACTTTGATCTCGATCCGGTGCCGGGAGCTTCTTTCGAAACGGTTGTCGAAGCCGCTTTGTTTTTGAAGACTGCGTTTGATGCCTTGAAGATTCCGAGCTATCCAAAGACGACTGGCTCGAAAGGAATCCATATCTACATTCCAATCGAGTATGGCCCGACTCAAAAACAAGTATGGACTTTTGCAAAGCAGTTCTCCCACGCGGTCGCCGGTGAAGCACCCGACCTTCTTACTGCCATTTATCAAGTGTCGAAACGTCCAAAGGGAAGGGTGCTAGTCGACTACAACCAGAACGCGTGGGGAAGAACGCTGGCTTCAGTCTACTCGGTTCGGCCAAAAGATCGTCCGACTGTTTCGACGCCTGTGAGGTGGAGTGAACTCAAACGTGGCGTGGCGCTGGACGACTTCAGGATAGACAATGTACCGGCGCGAGTTCGCCGACTAGGTGATTTGTTCAAACCCCTGGTGGCGAAGAAGGGACGCTTTCGACTTGAAGCTTACCTTTAACTTTAAGTGCGACCCCTTGGAGTGCCGGGCCCACCGCACTCCAAAGTATGACGTAGAACTTGAACGGTCGGCAGGCCTACACTTGAAGTTGGTCCTAAGGTCGAGGATATGAATCACGAGTT
>Ga0068863_100008230_pt1 | contig 10187 bp, 9 predicted proteins | sample KBSSwiS62_FD_66596 | JGI IMG/M metagenome (GOLD analysis project Ga0068863, IMG submission 66596) | Switchgrass rhizosphere microbial communities from Kellogg Biological Station, Michigan, USA - KBS Switchgrass S6-2 | ecosystem: Host-associated > Plants > Roots > Rhizosphere > Soil ...
GGAGGAGATCAGGTCGCCGGCCTCGCGAGCCAGGGTCTCGAGCTGTTGTTCCTCAAGTATGGGCGGGATGACGAGCGCCAGGCGGACGAGCTCGGATTCCGCTACGCGTTGAACGACGGCTACGACGTGCGCGAGATGGGCAAGGTGTTTCTCGCGTTGGAGCGTTCGAGCGAGCTCGAAGGCGCGCAGAAGATCCCGGACTGGCAGTCGACTCACCCGGCGGAGCCGGAGCGGATCGCAAACGTCGACAAGCGTGTCGCCGCGCTCGGCGCGGGCTACAAGCCCGGCCGCGTCGACGGCCCCGAGTACCTACAACACGTTAACGGTCTCGCCTATGGCGAGAACCCGCGCAACGGCTTCTTCCGCGACGGCACGTTTTACCACCCGGAGATGAAGTTCCAGTTCACCGTGCCCGCGAACTGGAAGACGCAGAACGCCCCGACCGCCGTGCAGGCGATCAACCCGCAGCAGAATGGCGCGGTGCAGCTCACGGTCGCCGGCAAGGGCTCGCCCGAGCAGGCGGCTCGGCAGTTCCAGCAGCAGGAGGGCATCGAGGCCGGCGAAGCGACGCGCGAGAACCTCAACGGCGTGCCGAGCGTCGTTGCGCCGTTTCAGGCACAGACGCAGCAGGGCACGCTGACGGGCTTGGCGGGATTCATCGGCTACGGCGGCACTACTTACGAGCTGGTCACGTACGCGCCGGCGCAGGCTTTCGAGCAGAACGAGGCGGCGTTCCGCAAGATCATCAGGAGCTTCCGGCCGCTGGACGACCCAAAAATCCTGAACGTGCAGCCGCCGAAGATAGAGGTCGTGAAGCTGGACCGGCCGATGTCGCTCACGCAGTTCGCGCAACAGCGCGCCGGTGGGCTGTCAGCCGAACGGCTCGCGGTGCTGAATCAGGTCGAGGATCCGAAAGCGACGCTTCCCGCCGGTACGCAGCTGAAGCGCGTTACCGGCGAGGTGCGTTGACGGCGCGCGCCGCCGCACGGGTCCCGCGATCCTCTCCCGAGGACTACGGGATGCGGAGCGCTTCGAGCGGCTCGCGCCCTAGTGCCGGATCTGGCTCGTCACGCTTCCGGCGTCGTAAGGCTCGCAGTAGCCGCGCTCCGTGCCCACTAGTGTGGGACTGCCGAAGCCGCCGGCGTTCGCGACGGCCTTGGTCATCACCACCGGGTTCTGTTTCCAAGGCTGCAGCAGCACGTCCGGGTCCTCGACCGTCACCTCGTAGAGCAGCTCATCGCCCTTGCGAGTGAACCGTTCGATGACCTTCATATTCTCCGAGTGGAAGAACCCGCCGCGCGCGAGCCAAGTTTCCGGCACGAACCCTCGCGACTCGATCACGAGCGTATCGCCGTCCCAGTGGCCGATCGAAGTGCCCGTGTATTTGGTTTGCTCGAGCGCTTTCTCGTCGAACGGATGGCCGTCGGTCGCGATGACGCGGAAGTCCGTATAGCCGCCGCCACCGTCGCCGCCGCGACCGTAGAGCAAGGTGATGTCGTCCGCGGTCTGGTAGATGCGCCCAGGTGCTCCCTGCCTCGGAATGCCCATGGGCTGACACGTCATGATCGGATCATCACGGTTCGTCCACATGTCGTGATAGACCACTTCGTCCCACTCTTTGGGCAGGTAAATCGGGCGGTTAGGCCCGAAACGTGAAGCTGCCTCGAATTCGAAATCGAGCGTTTGATTCCACGCCGGAGTGCAGCCGTCGAGCTGAGTCGGGGCGCAGCGGCGGTTGCCGTAGCGCCAGATGAAGAACTTGTTGCCCGGGTTCCAGCTGCCGGTCAGGTCCGGCTTGCCGCTAGCCAAACGCGGCGTCGCAGCGGTTGAAGTGAGCGCGGGGACTTTCTGGTCGCTGCCGAACATCGGCAGCGGCTCCGTGGGACCGACGTTCGGCGGCACCGGCACGACGACATAGACACTGCCGGTTTCAGTCACCGCCGTCTTGATGTCGCGTACGACCTTGCCATTGTCGCGCTCCACCATCTTGCCCGCGTATTGGGATTCGATGCGATTGAGCTCGTTGTTGTAGTCGTTGTAGTCGCTGTACGTGAACTCGTAGGTATTGCTCTTGTGCTTGACGACGACGGTTTTGGGCATGAACTTGTCGTCAAGCGTGGCGACGGCCGTCGCGCCGGCGACGCCCGGAATAGGGAACGTGACGATTGGCGTCTTGCCTTCCCAGCGGACAGAGGTGTCGCCGATCTTGTCCTTACCCTCCGCGAGCAACCCGCCGGGGTTACGGAACGTCTTCATCAAATCGATTCCGGCGCCTGCCAGCGCTGCCTTGGCCGCGCCCTGCGGGCTTGCGTACAGGCGAATCAAGCGCTCGTCGCGCTTGTCCGGCATCGGCTTGGCCGTGCCTTCGCCCTTCACGAGACCGGCGCCCGGTCTGTCTTCATCCCAAGCGTACTTGCCGCTGACGACCTCGATGTTCTTGTACATCTGACCGTTCGGCAGCTTGCATTCGATTTGCGTGCGGCTGCCCTCGAATTGGTACGCGTTGCTGACGCGGTACCCCGAGGTGCCGAGCTCGCCCTTGCGCTTGGTTACCTTGTAGGGCGTGATCGCGCAGGGCTGACCGTTCACTTGGATCGTGCCCTCGCCACGATACTCGAGCGTTACGGCGAGCTCGTGCTCCTCGATGCCGCGCAGCATCACCATGTGCCACGGCCAGTTGAAGAGCACGGACTTCAGGTCTCTGGCGTCTTCCTTGGGCGTGTAGGGTGTCGGCGGAGGACCGCCGAATTGCGCGTACGCCGCGACCGACCAGAACGTTGCGAGACCGGCTGCGAGCGCGACGCGGGTCGAGGTCGCACCTATCGATAAAGTCATGTTGGTTTCCCCCTGCAGCGAAGAATGTTGCTGGTATTCGGCGCGGAAGTCGATGGGTCTCGCATTCGCCGCGTGATGGCAGTCTTGGACAAGCTGTTAAATCGCCGGAAAATGATCGAGCGGGAATAATGCGGAGCCCCAGTGACTTATTCTAAAGGCGCGAAGCGCCTCGTATGGCGGTTGGCGCGCCCCGTCTATCGCCGCATGCGGAAGCCGGCGCCTCAAGAATTCTCGATCGGGATCGCCGTGGGCGACTCGCCCTGGTCGGTGCGGCTGCCCCAATCCATCGCGAATCCGGTGCTCACGCTGGAAGACGTCACGGACGTGCCCGCCACGCTCGTCGCGGATCCGTTCATGTGTCAACGCGATGGGCGGTGGTATCTATTCTGCGAGGTTGTCAACCATCTGACCCGCCGGGGAGAGATCGGAGTCGCCGTGAGCCCCGACGCAGCGGCATGGAAATATGAGCGCATCGTGCTCGCGGAGCCGTTCCACCTCTCGTACCCCTACGTGTTCGAATGGCAAGGGTCTCATTACATGATCCCCGAGAGTGGGGCCGCAAAGTCCGTGCGGTTGTACCGCGCCCAGGAGTTTCCTCTCCGTTGGGAGTGGGTCGGCAATCTTCTCGAGGGGAGGCGCTACGCCGACTCGTCCATCCTCTATTACAGCGGGAAATGGTGGCTTTTCACCGATGCCGGCCGCGACGGAACGAGCCCGCAACTGCGCCTCTATTTCGCGGACGAGCTGCTCGGTCCTTGGCGGGAGCATCCGGCGAGCCCGTTGCGAGACGATCCGCATCTTTCGCGACCGGCAGGGCGAGTGGTCGTCGCCGGCGGACATCCGGTTCGCTTCGCGCAGGACGTCTACCCGGTCTACGGGAGCAGCGTGTCGGCATTCGCTGTCACGAAGCTGTCGCCCACGGAATACGAGGAGCAGCGACTGACCGATCGGCCAATCCTCGGCGCCGGCGACGCCGCTTGGAACCGCGACGGCATGCATCACATCGACGCGCACCTGCGTCGCGACGGGTCGTGGATAGCGTGCGTCGACGGTTTCCGCAGCAACGAGCCCGCGAAGGATCCCGCCGCGCGATGATTGCGCGACCCGCCGGGACATCGCCGGCGAACGCTTGTGCTCGCGACCTACCGCGAGCTCAGACGTCGTCGTCTGATCGCGGTCCGCCGGTCGTCTCCTGCGAGCTTTCCAGTCCGGATTGAGCGTCCGAGGTGGCGTCCACCGTGCTTTCCTTCACTGTGTCCATCGCATCCATCGCGGCGTCACGGAGGTCCGCTGCGCGGGCTTGCGCTTCGCTCTTGACGCGCGACTTGGCGGCGTCGCTGGTGCTACCGATCAAGCTATCCTCGGTGGCCGTCGACGGCAGCGCAGCGCCGACTGCGGCGCCGACCACGACAGCGATGGCGCCGAGAAGGAACGGTTGCTCGCGGCACAAGTAAGCGTAGCCCTCCGTCACGGTGCGCAGGCTGTTGCGAGACGTTTCGGCTACGCGGTCGGCCGCGTAGCGCGTCGCATCCGCCGCCTGCTGCGCCGCCCGGGACGTTGCGTCGACCGCGCGCCGCGCCGTATCGGCGGTGGCATCGACCGCGTCGTTCACCGCGTCCTTTACCGAGTCCGTCGCGGCCCGGGCGGTGTCGGAAGCCGAAGCGGCTGCGGACGACCAACGCTCGGTCGCGTCGATGTCCGCTTCGCCGCTCGCGCGAGCATCGCCGCGAGAAGAGCCTTGCCCGACCTCGGACGCGCGACTAACGGGTCGCTTCGAAGCGGCCATGAGCCACGCGACGCCGATGCCTGCAATGATCGTCGGCAACGGATTGTTACGGACCTGCGTGAGGAGGTTCTCGCCGAACTCGCCCCCATTTCGCTTCACCATATCCGTGACGCGATCGAGCATTTCGCCGGGCGACAGCCGCTGCTCGAGCTCCGCGAGCGTGCCTTCGACCGCACTGCGAGCGGTGTCGGCTTCGCGCTCGAGCTGCTCGGGCGGCTTGTGCACGTCGTTGCGCAAGGTTTCCATTGCGGCGCTCATGACACTTGCCTCCCCACCGCGTCTACGTCCTTGCGCAGCGACGCGATCGTGCGTTCGGGCGTCAGCGTGTGTGTGCTCATGCGCTTCTTGCCGGCGCTGACCATGATCGCGCCGATGAGCGTGACGATCGCGCCGACGATCAACGCCGATAACCACACCGCGAGGAAGTTGGCGATGAACAACGTGATCGCCGCGAGCAGGAACAAGACGCCGGCGTAGAGCACCGCGCCGCCCGTGATCATGCTTTGCACGCCGTGCTTGGCTTCGTCGACGGATTGGCCCACCTCGGACGCGACCAGCGCGAGCTCCTTGCGGAACAGCGTGCTCACGTCTGCGACTAGCTGCCGCAGCAAGTCGCCGGCCGATCGGCCGTGGCCGCCGGCGGAAGCCTCGGCTTCTGATGTCGATGAATCGTATGCCATGACTCGTTCCCCTCCTTGGGTCGCCGATAGCTCTTGGGAGCGGCGGCTGTAGTTGCGATTTGAAGACTATGAAATTCTTCGGCTGCCGCCGGTAGCTTTGAGGAAGCGGCTGAGCGTAAAGCCGAGCGCGACGCCGCCGGCGACGAACAGGGCCGGGTTACGCTGCGCGAGGCCGCGCGCGTCGTCGACCAACTCTTCGAGCTGGCGGTTCTCGAGATAGTTCGAAAACGTGCGCACGCGATCCGAGATCGACGCTGCAAACTGGCTCAGCGTCTCGTGGCCCGAGTCCGCGAGCGCGTCCGCCGTCGCGTCGATCGCGTCCGATGCGTCCGCAGCGCCGCTCGACGTCGCGCGGTAGAGGTTTTCGGCTTTGCGCTTCGCTTCCGTTGCCGTGTCGCGGGCGACGTTCGTGGCGCGTTCCGCGGCGGTGGACAGCGCGTCGTCAGACGAGCTCGCCGTCGCCGACGAGGATTGCGAGCGATCGCTTTGCGGTGAGAAAAATTCTTGGCGTTGGCTCATGAGCGTCCCTCCATGGACTATCAGGCGGCCCTTTTTCGCGGAGACTTTGATCTGCACCTTCCGTGCCACGACTTCGGGGAACCGAGCGCAACGCTCAGCCGTCGCCTGCGATCGCAGCGAAACTTTTTCGCGTCATCGTTTGAACTCAAACTCTGAAATCGAATCTGGAATAGCGGCCGATAGGCGATCGCCGAGAAGCGCCGCCATCGATCGACCTCGGGCACGTGCCTTGCATCGCTGCGACCGGGTCGAGCGATGCGAGCGAAGAGATGACTGCACGGCGGGTCTGGGAAATGACCAAGGCGTCGGTCGGCGCTTGGCGCGCCGATCGCGCGTCGAGCATGGGCGGCGCCCTCGCGTACTACACGCTTTTTTCGATTGCGCCGGTGCTGATCATTGCGATCGCGGTAGCCGGCTTCGTGTTCGGCGAGGAGGCGGCGCGCGGCGAAATCGCCACGCAGCTTCGCGGTCTCCTTGGCGACGAAGGCGCGAGGGCGGTTCAGGGCCTTCTCCAAACCGCGCGCCGCCCGACGGAGGGCGTGTTCACGACTCTGGTGAGCGTTGGTGTTCTCGCCGTCGGCGCCACCTCGGTCTTCGCGGAGCTGCAATCCGACCTCGACGTTATATGGAAAGCCGAGTCCGTCGAGCGCAAGGCCGGGCTCTGGTCGATGCTGCGCGCCAGGATCCTTTCCTTCGGGGTCGTGCTCGCGCTCGGGTTCCTCTTGCTCGTCTCGTTGATCGTGAGTGCCGGGCTTGGCGCGCTCGGGAAATGGTGGGGCGCGTATTTCGAGGGATGGGACGTGTTCCTGGAAGTCGCGAACTTCGTTTTTGCGTTGATCGTCACGACGGGGCTGTTCGCGATGATCTACAAATGGCTGCCGAGCGTGCCGATCCGCTGGCGAGACGTATGGGTCGGCGCCGGCGTCACGGCGATTCTTTTCACGCTCGGCAAGACCCTGATCGGACTCTATATCGGACGAAGCAGCGTGGCGTCCGGATTTGGGGCCGCCGGGTCCTTCGTCGTGCTGCTCGTATGGGTCTACTACTCGACGCAGATCTTCTTGCTCGGCGCGGAATTCACGGGCGTGTACGCGCGCGAGCACGGCTCGCATGCCGGCCGCGCGGTCGATCGCAGCGCCCGCGGCCGCGAGCAGTCAGCGCCGGCCGAAGCGAGGAGGGCGCCGAGCCGCTGACCGATGCCCCGCTACACGAATGGCGACTGGCCCGAAAAACTCTGGATCGTCAGGCACGGGCAGAGCGCGGGGAACGTTGCGCGCGACGCAGCGGAAGCCAGCGGGTCTCGGAGAATCGAGCTGAACACTCGCGACGCCGACACACCCCTCTCCGACCTCGGCGTGCAGCAGTCGGAGGCGTTGGCAGAATGGTTTGCGAGCGCCGGCGGCGCCGATGCGAGGCCCGACGTCTTCCTGACCTCTCCCTTCGTGCGCTCGCGGCAGACATTGAGAATCGTCACCGATGCTCTGTCCGTCGAGGGCGCCAAGATCCAGCCCGACGAGCGGCTACGCGAAAAGGAATTCGGGGTCGTCGATCGTTACACGAAGCAGGGCATGGCGGAGAGCTTTCCTGCGCTCGCCGCGCAACGCTCACTGGTCGGAAAGTTCTATTTCAGACCGCCGGGTGGTGAGAGCTGGTGCGATGTGATCTTGCGTCTGCGCTCCGTCGTCGAAGAGCTCCGCCGGGACTACGCCGGGAATCGCGTGCTCATCGTCTCCCATCAGGTCGTCGTGAACTGTTTTCGCTATTTGCTCGAGCGAATGGACGAGAAGACCATCCTTGCGATCGACCGGCAAGGAGATGTCCCGAATTGCGGTGTGACGGAGTATGGCTTTGCGGACACCACGCTTGGTAGACGGTTCGGTGTGCTGCGCACGAACGCGGTCATTCCGCTGCTCGCGGCAGGCGCGCCAGTCACCAAGGCGGCCGATCAGCCTGTGGGGCCGAAATGAGGGCGACGGAAATCCATCTCTCGTTTCTGCGCCCCTGGCCTCTGCCGGATGCCGGAGCTGCGAGAGGACGAAAGCAGCGTGCCGCTCGCGCGCGGCGACGCGCTGGCGAGTGAACGCCAGCGCGTCTTGCTGCTAGCCGTCCGGTTATCGAGCGGCCGCGAATCGCTTCATCAATGCCAATACGGCGCCGTGCCGTAGTGCTTGTATGCGCGATCGCGATAGGCGAGGCCGTCATTTTGAGTCAGAGCGTCGATCGAATCCGATGGCGCGGCCTTCAATTGCTCGGGCGTGAACGAAACGACGTAGCCCTTTTGACTCGGGTCGTAGTCGAGCTCGGCCCAAGGAATCGGGTGATATTTTTCGCCGATGCCGAGGAAGCCGCCGAAGCTCACGACCGCGAACAGGATGCTGTTCGACGTCTTGTCGAGGACGATGTCCTTGACCTCCCCGATCGACTTGCCCGAGCGGTCATAGACGTTCGTACCAATCGCTTTGCCCGCGCGAATCGCTTTCGTATGTCCCGTAGCAGTCGTCATCTTTTGTGTCTCCTCTTGGTTCGTAAGCGTCCTTGCTCTATGCATCAACAATGCCAAGCAGACTCAATGCAACGCGTCGGCGGCGGCGCACGAGACCGATTGCGAGATGCAGAATATTCGAGTACTCGGCCGCCGCGTCCCTTTCATGTCTATCGTCTGTCTATCGTCGACGAGCTTGCGCGCACGCTGCGGTCGGGGTTCGCCGCCGGGACGCATCCCGCCGCGCCGTCCCAAGGGTTGAACTCCGTTTCATCGAATTGTGTTCAGATCATGAAGCTCAGCGCAGGACGAGCTTGTTGAATGTGCTCGGCTCGCCATTGGCCTTCTGTTCCTGATAGAGAAACGCGAGCTGCCTCTCCTCGAACCTGTCGAAGAACTCGTCCCAAGAGATCTCATCGAGCCTGTCGTCGTCGCCGTCCTCGGCGAAATCGATGCGCACTAGCCCCACGTCTTTGCCGCCCTTACTGGTGCCCGGCACGCTGGCCGGCTTGCCGTTTCGCTCTTCGACCCACTGGCGGATCTCGTGGTGGTCTGTCGTTGTCCTCGCGTCGGTCATCTGAATCTCCCACGTGTGACTGCCTAGGCTGTCGAAGGCAAATTGCGTGCCACGCGTCTAGAGTGGGTCACGGGATTGCGGGGCGCAGAGCCGCAACCGGAACAACGAATACTTAAGAGACACTCGGAACGGCTCTGAGCGCCGGGGCGCTATCATTGCCCGGCGGTGCGGCAAGGAACCCGATTGCGAACAACCAACTAGGGAAGGCGGTATGGACGCTCGTCAGACAATTAAAAGGACCGGGGGCGCGCTCGCAGCCGTCCTCGCGTTCGCGGCCCCATTGATAGCGGGTGCACAGCGACCACCTCCGCGCGAGGTGCCCGAGCCCTACACGCCGGCGGCCGACGCCAAAGACCTGAAGTCGGTCCTTTTCAATTGGACGCGCAACCAAGGGATGCTCAAGGGCCACGACGAGCGCGACATGGTCGCGTCCCTCGAATATCAGGGCACGGGCACGATCCAGGTCGACGGGCAGCCGTGCACGCTGACGAAGTATCGCGCGAGCACGAACTACCAATCGTTCAGCCAGCGCATTCAATACGAGTGCAAGAAGTCGAACGGCCAGAGCGTCTCGAACATCGAGGTCGTGAGCGGACTGTATGCCTGGGACGAGGACAAGCCCGGCGCGGAGATCGACGGCACTAAAGGCAAGGTCAAGCCGATGCCGTCGGCGGTGCAAGACCGCCTGATTCGGTTCTGGGCGAGCCCGCAGGGCGCGCCCAAGGCCGCGATCGCCGGGACCACCGATACGTTCTATCTCGGCGCCAATCCCGGCACGCTGTTCGACGATGGCAAGACCAAGGTCGGCCAGACGTCGGTCGCGTGGGAGGGCGGAAAGCCGGTCGTGACGTTCCCGCTGCCAGGCCTGCCGGGCGCGACTGCCACCGCGACGCTCGACTCGAAGTTCATGACCGAGCGCGTGGTTGTCAAGCAAGGCTCGACGACGCACGAGTTCACCTACAGCGATTACAAGGACTGGAACAATCCGCTGAACCTCATCGACGTGTTCTACGCGGGCAAGTTGACCGAGCGTAAGAACGGGACAATGATCCGCGATCTCACGACGAAGCAAACCGAGACCGGCAACGTCTACGTCGTCGCGCCGGTGCCCGCGAGCGTGAAAGCGGCGATCAAGGCCAACGGCGAGATGCCGCACGGCGTGATGGCCAAGACGGAACCTCCGGTCGATAGGAACAAGCCCACGCCGCGAATGGGCGACCATCCGGATTTGAGCGGCAACTGGTCGTGGAACGACTGGATTGGCAACTACATGACGGGCGGCGGCCGGCGCTGCGCGCCGACGCAGCC
>Ga0068863_100008231_pt1 | contig 10186 bp, 10 predicted proteins | sample KBSSwiS62_FD_66596 | JGI IMG/M metagenome (GOLD analysis project Ga0068863, IMG submission 66596) | Switchgrass rhizosphere microbial communities from Kellogg Biological Station, Michigan, USA - KBS Switchgrass S6-2 | ecosystem: Host-associated > Plants > Roots > Rhizosphere > Soil ...
CTGCGCGTCACCCAACGCGGACCGGATCGCCTGGATCGACAACTGCTCCGCCGTCGTGCCCGGGAACGTGCCCTGGTCGGAATGACCGACCCCCACGATCGCCACCTTGCCACGGATGTCGCTCACGTACGTGCCTCTCTCTGCTGCGTGGCCTGTGGCGTGGTCACGATCCCGCGCTCGGTCAGCTCACGGATCTCGTCGGCCGAGTAGCCGAGCTCGGCGAGGACGGCGTCGGTGTGCTCGCCGTGGTGGGGGGCGCGCTGACGGATCGCGGCCGGACCGCCCTCGGCGAAGCGGACCGCCCACCCGCGTTGCTGCTCGACCGTCTCGTCGGGGCGGTCGACGGGCTGCCACCAGCCCTGTTCGCGCAGGTACGGATCGTTCAGGAGCTCCTCGCCACTGCGCACGGCCACCGCGGCGACACCGCCCGACCGCAGCTCGCGGGCGCCGTCTGCGGGGGAGCGGCCCGCCGCCCAGCGATCGGTGTCGACACGCAGGGCCGCGGCGCGGCCCGCCGCGTCGCCGAGCGCCGCGAGGTCGGTGCCGACGACCGCCGCCAGGCGGTCCTCCTCCTCGCGGCTCCCCACCCCGACGGCGATCCACTGGTCGTCGCCCGCGGCGCGGGAGAGCCACTCCGTCCGGCCCGGGCTCGAGTTGCCCATCGGCACCGGGTCGGGTGCCCCCAGCGAGGTGGCGAGGACCTGGTCGCCGAGCAGGCTCGTGACGACCTCCCGCTGCGACAGGTCGATCCAGCGGGGCCTGCCGTCGCGGCGCGCTGCCATGACGGCGGCGAGGATGATCGCGGGGGCGAGCGTGTTCGCGGTCTGGTCGGGGTAGTTGACCCGCCCGCTGGACCACGTGGGTGAGTCCTCGTCGTAACCGCTGAGCGACATCACGCCGCCCAGGGCGTCGAGCGTGATCCCGAAGGAGGTGAAGAAGCGGTCCGGGCCGGTCGCGCCCTGGCTCGAGATCGACACCAGGACCGCGTTGCTGCGGATCTCGATCAGGTCGAGGAAACCGAGGCCGAGCCGCTCGGCGGCGCCGCGCCGGAAGTTCTCGGTGACGACGTCGCTCTCCGCGACGAGCCGCCGCACCACCTCGCGTCCCTCCGGCGTCTTCAGGTCGACGGCCAGGCCGCGCTTGTTCCGGTTGGCCGTCCGGAACGGCGGGGAGTCGAGGTCACCGCCCTGCCCGCCCCAGAAGCCGCCGCGGTAGAGGTCGGGCCGGTCGACGCCCTCGATCTTGACCACGTCGGCGCCGAAGTCGGCGAGCACCTGCGTCGCGCCCGCGCCCGCGGTCACGATCGTGAGGTCGGCGATCTTGAGCCCGGCCAGCATGTCACTCATGCCACTGCGCCTTCTCCGGAGACGTCCTCGGGGGTGAGGACCTGCCACGGGGCGGCGGGCAGCTCACCGGTGCCGACGCCGTCGATCGAGACGGGCTCGAAGAACCGCCGCTCGACGTACTGCGGCGAGGTGCGCAGATCGCTCAGCGTGGCGACGTAGCCGGCGGGGATGTCCTTGGCCTGGAACTCCTGGTAGAGGTCGAGCTTCGACCGCGTGCGAGTGCTCTCCTCGACGATCGCGACCAGCTCGGCGAGGTGCTCGTGCCTGCCCTCCGGGGTGGCGAACCGCTCGTCCTCCAGGCCCGGGGCGCCGATGATGGCCTTGACGTCCGGCCAATGCCTGGGCATGAAGAACATCCCGAAGAAGCCGTCTCGGCAGCGGACGGCAGCGGGACCCCCGCCGTCCTCCCCGCGCAGCTCCCGGCGCATCCCCGCCTGCACGAACGTCGCGATCTTCCACTCGACGTGCGCGGCGGCCTCCAGCTCGGAGGTCGTGAAGCGGGCCCCCTGCCCGGTGTTCTCCCGCCGGAAGAGGCCGATCATCACGCCGTCGAGCGCGAGCAGGCCTGCGGCGCCCTGCAGGGCGTGCCCGCCGAGGCGGACCGGCTCGCGGTCGAGCACCCCGACGAGCTTCATGAACCCGCTCGTGGCCTGGAACGCGAGCTCGGTGTCGGGGAAGCCGGTGTACGGACCGCCGTCCCCCCATGGGGTGACCCGTCCGACGACGGCGCTCGGCGCGAGCTCCGCCACGCGATCGGGGGCGAGGCCGCGCCCTGACCACTCGGCCTCGGTGCCCCAGAGGAGGACGACGTCCGCCTCTGCGATCAGCGCCTCAACGCCGGCGAGGCCGCTCGGGTCGGTGAGGTCCACAGTGGTCAACGACTTGCCCCGCCGCAGCCATTCGGCGGCGGCGGAGCGGCTGTCGTCACCCTCCCCGACGCGCGGTTCGAGCGTGTCGAGGACGGAGGCCGTGTCCGCCGGGAGGATCCGTGTGACGTCGGCGCCCAGCTTCACGAGGTACTGGCCGGCGAGCGCCGTGGGGATGGCCTCACCGAGCTCGACGACCCGCAGGGTCTCCGGAAGCAATGCGGTCGGTCGGGTGACCGGGGCGTTCTGGTTCCTCACTGTGCACCGACGTCCACTCAGGCGCCCTGGCCGGGCCCGCGCTTCCCGGCGACGAAGCCGGCCGCACCGTTCCCGCCGGTGGCGCTCTTCATGCGGGTGGCCAACGAGGTGTACTTGCTGTAGTCGAGGGCGTCGTCCCAGCTCAGGTTCTGGATGTGGTGGTAGGCCTTCTTGCCCCAGTCGAGCGTCACCGGGTCGAAGGCGGCGATGTGCTTGGCGAGCGCGAGGGCCTCGTCGCGCAGGTCGGCGTCCGGCACGACCTTGTTGACCAGGCCCATCCGGTAGGCGTCGGCCGCGCTGACGCGGCGGGCGGTGAAGATGATCTCGGCCGCGTGCTTCGGGACCAGCCGCTTGATCGCGGAGGGTCCGGCCTGCATCGGCCACGCCCCGAACCCCATCTCGGGAGCACCCACGGAGGCGGATTCGCCCGCGATCGCGAGCTCGCAGTTGTTGATCAGCGTGGACCCGCCGCCGAGGGCGTAGCCGTTGACCGCGGCGATGAAGACGGCCTTGTGGGCGCGGATGGCCTGCTGCACCCCCGTCCACGGGTGCGCGCCTGCGGCGCCCGCGGCGTCCTCCAGGGCCCCCAGGCGCTCGCCGTCGGCGAGGTCGACGCCGGCGCAGAACGACGGCCCGGTCCCGGTGAGGACGACGACCTTCTTGTCCTTGACCTCGCGGAACGCCTCCTGGATCCGGTTCATCGAATCCAGGCTCATCGCGTTGCGCTTCTCGGGCCGGTTGATGGTCAGGTAGGCGAAGTCGCCGAAGTCCTCGACCAGCACGAGCTCGTGGTAGGGCGTCTGGGGCTTGTCGCTGCTCATCGTGTTCTCTTTCGAGGAGAGGGGTTGGCGGGTTGACCGCCCGGTTCACCGTCGGCTCGGGGGCGCCGACGTCTCGAGGGTGCGGGGTCCGCGCGAGGTGCGGGTCGAGACTCGCCGGCCTACGCGGGCCCGCTCTGGTCGGGCCCGAGCCACACGGCCTTGAGCTCGGTGTAGTCGGCGAACGGGTCGAGACCGAGCTCGTGGCCGATGCCACTGGCCTTACGCCCGCCGAACGGCACGTTGCCGCTGAAGGCCCGCCAGGTGTTGATCCAGACCACGCCGGTGTCGAGGCGCTTGGACACCCGACGCGCCCGGTCGAGGTCGCGGGTCCACAGCCCGGACACGAGCCCGAACTCGGTGTCGTTGGCCGCCGCCACGACCTCGTCCTCGGTACGGAACGTGATGACCGAGGCGACGGGGCCGAAGATCTCCTCGCGGCGCAGCCGGGAGTTGCGGTCCGGGGTGTCGACCAGCGTCGGCTCCACGAACAGGCCCGCCGCGACGTCCGGGATCTCGGTGCCCTTCCGGGCGCCCTGGATCAACGAGGTCGACGGCTCGTCGGCGGCGACCTGGAAGTAACCGGTGACCTTCCGGTACTGGGCGCGCGAGGCGAGGGGGCCGATCTCGTTCGTCGGATCGAGCGGATCCCCGATGCGGACCGCGGCGAGCCGCGCCTTCAGCTTCTCCAGGACCTCCTCGCGGACGTCCTCGTGCAGGAAGATCCGCGAACCCGCGTTGCAGGCCTGACCGGTGCCTGCGAGGGTCCCGGTGGCCAGCCCCTCGACCGCGTGCGGGATGTCGGCGTCGGCGAAGACGATGTTCGCGCCCTTGCCGCCGAGTTCCAGCGTGACGCGGGCCAGGTTCCGACCCGCCGCCTCGGCGACCTTGCGGCCCGTCGCCGACGACCCGGTGAACGCGACCTTGTCGAGATCGGGGTGGTTCGACAGGGCGGCGCCGACCGCGCCGTCCCCGGTCACCACGTTGACGACGCCCGCCGGGACCCCCGCCTCGTGGGCGAGCTCGACCAGGCGGATGGTCGAGACCGGGGTGACCTCCGACGGCTTGATGACGATCGTGTTGCCCGACACGAGGGCGGGGAACAGCTTCGACGCGAGGAGTCCGAGCGGGTTGTTCCACGGGGCGATGGCCCCGACGACCCCGAGTGGGACGCGGACCGACCACGCCTCGTGCCCGGGCATGACGGGCGCGACGGTCGCGCCGTGGATGGAGAGCGCGCTCTGCGCGAGGTGGTCGAGACTCGCCGCGAGACTACCGGCGGCCAACGTCATCTCGGTGATCGTCTTACCGTTCTCGTGCACCTGCAGGCGGGCGAGCTCGGCGGTGTGCTCACGGAGCAGGGCACTCCACCGGCGGAAGATCTCCAGCCGCGCCCACGGCGACGTGCCGGCCCAGGCGGGGAAGGCCCGGCGGGCCGCGGCGACGGCCCGGTCGACGTCCGCCTCGGTCGCGATGGGGACGTAGCCCCACTCCGCGTCCTCGAACGGGTCCAGGCAGCGGAACGTGCGGCCGTCCGCGGCGGCGACATGCTCGCCGTCGATGATCATGGAGTACGACTGTTCGGCGTCGAACTCAGGGAAGCGCGTACCTGCTTCGATGCTGGCGACTGTCATGAAGCCCCCCTCCGACCGGTACACCGGTCCAGCGCGCGACTTTGCGGACGTCGCCGACGCTAGCCGACCCGCGCGGGGAGGTCAACCATTTGGTTACCTTCTGCGTCACAGGTCTCGCGTAACCTCAGGGCGGTGAGCACTCCCTCCGTCGACGAGCCCGGTGCCCGGCAACGGATCCTGGATGCCGCGATAGCCGAGTTCGCGCAGTACGGCTTCGCGGGAGCCCGGATCAACCGAATCGCCGACTCCGCGCGTGCGAACAAGCAGCTGATCTACCGCTACTTCGGCAACAAGGACGACCTGTACGCGGCGGTCATGAGCACCCTGGTCCGTCGTACGCGGGGAGAGTTCGCGGTCCACGGGCTGGCGAACCTCTTCCGGCCCGGCGAGTTCGTGAAGGCGCACGGAGCTGCCTGGGCGCGGATGCTCGCATGGGAGGGGCTGAACCCTCCGACCCACCTGATCGCGGCGGAGGAGCGCCAGGCGTCCATCCAGCGTCAGCTCGACTCGATCGTCGAGCTACAGCGCAACGGTGAGATCGACTCCGGCCTCGATGCCAGGTTCGTCCTGGCCACCGTCTACGCGGTCCGGACCATTCCGATGATCATGCCGCAGCTGATGGAGTTCTGCTTCGGACCGGAGCTCGCGGGATCCGACGAGCTCATCCACCTCTGGAGCGACTTCCTCGAGGGTCTCCTGGCGCCGGCTGACGAGACCGCCGCCGCACACTGATCCGCTCAGCTCACGACGCCGCCCCGATCACCCTGCGGGTGGGGGTTCCCGGGTCGGCGTCCGTGGCCGAGGCGAGAGGTCAGCGATTCCCCTTCGCCACCGTCGCGACCAGAGAACGCAGCGGGACACCGGAGTCCCGGAGGACATCGAGGTCGACCGGTTTTCCCGCAGCGATCAGCTTGCGAGCGGCGGCGAAGTCCGCGGGCCGGTTGACGGTGTCTGCGGCGATCACCACGTGGCCGCGCAGGTAGAGGACCGTGAGCCGGCGCCCGTCGGCCGGGTCATCGCGGACGACGAGGTCGTCGTACGCCGCGGCGAGGCCCGCGGTCTGGAGCTTCAGATCGTACTGATCGGACCAGAACCAGGGGGTCGCGTCGTAGGGACGGGGGCTCCCGGTGATCACCGACGCGACGATCCGGGCCTGCTCCGAGGCGTTGGGTACCGACTCCAGCCTGCGCAGGCCGCCGTTCCGCGGGTCCGGGTGGCTCGACACGTCCCCGATCGCGAAGACGTCCGGGTCCGTCGTGCGCATCCGATCGTCGACGACGATCCCGTTGTCGACATGGAGGCCGGCCTGCTCGGCCAGCTCGGTCCGGGGGACCATGCCGACACCGAAGAGGACGAAGTCACCGGGCAGGACCCGACCGTCCGCGAGCCGGACGCCCGTCACGTCACCGCAGTCGGCGACCTCGTACCCGTCGACCGTCGCGCCGGTGATGATCTCGACGCCCTCCTCGCGGTGGATCCGCTCGAAGAACGCGCTCACCACCGGGGAGGTCACGCGCGCGAGCACGCGCGGCGCGACCTCCACGACGGTGACCTCGAGACCGCGCGCGCGGGCCGCGGCGGCGATCTCCAGACCGACGTAGCCCGCGCCGATGATCACCGCGCGGGCCCCCGGACGCATGTACTCCCGCAGCGCGGTGGCGTCCGCGAGAGTGCGTAGCGTGAGGACGTTGGACGCTCGGGCGGTCTCCGGGGTGTCGAGCCGCCGCGGCTCGCCTCCGGTCGCGAGGACGAGACGGTCGTACCCGAGCCGCTCGCCGGAGGCCAGCACGATCTCGTGGGCCTCCCGGTCGATCCGCGCGACCGCGGTCCCGGCCCGGACCGTGATCCGGTTGCTCGCGTACACGGACGGGCTGCGGATGAGCAGCGACTCCTCGCCGACCTCGCCTGCCAGGAAGGCCTTGGACAGCGGTGGGCGCGCGTAGGGCGGGGACGGCTCCTCGCCGACCAGGACGATCTCGCCCTCGTGCCCGGCCATTCGCAGGGCCGCGGCGGCGTCGGCGCCGGCTTGCCCGGCGCCGACGATCACCACCCGCCCGACCGGTTCGGTCACTGCTCGTCCGGGATGTGGATGACGACGCCGTCGGTCTCCAGCGTGCACGGCAGCTGGCAGGACAGCCTGCTGAACTCCGTGGGCTCGGCCGCCGTCGCCTCCAACATCGCCGCCTCGTCCTCGCTCACGGGGGCGAAGCGCCCCGCCCAGTCCTCGTCCACGAACACGTGGCATGTCGCGCACGACATCTCGCCACCGCACTCACCGACGATGCCGGGCACGAGCGCATCGATCGCGGTCTGCATGACGCTCCGTCCGTCGACGGCCTCGACCTTGCGCCGTTCGCCATCCGGCAGAACGTAGACGACCACTGGCACGGAATGCTCCTTCTCGTTCACCGCTACTGAAGTCATGGCCCGCTCGGTCAGGCCTTCTCGACCAGGTCGAACTCGTCCAGGTCGGCGACCATGGCCGACTCGGACCGGTCTGGCGACCACACCGTCACTGCTGCCGCTATCCAGTGGGGCCGACTACGCCGTGGCGGACCGCGACTCGGCCCGGTCCAGCGCCGCCAGCATCTGCTGCGCGTGCTCCCTCGCGAAGGGAACGGACTTCGGGTTGGTCACGATCAGTGGTTCGCCCGCCAGCAGACCGTCGAACGCCACACGGGCCACGACCTCGGCCTGCTGAGCGTAAGGCTCGACAGCCTGCCGGAACTCGGGCGAGTGCGCCATGTATTCCTCGACACGCTCGGTGCGGACCCAGCCGGGGGCGAGGAGCGAGACCCCGACGCCCGTGCCCGCGAAGTCGCGTCGAGCTGTGTCGGTGAGGCCGAGCACGGCGTACTTCGCCGCGGTGTAGGTGCTGATCGGCGTCACGTGCGGGGGCACGCCGAGCGAGTGTTCGGAACCGACGTTGAGGATGTAGGCGGAACCGCCCGCGGCGGCACGCTTCAGATCGTCGGCGAAGGCGCGGATGCCGTTGAACACCCCCAGGATGTTCACCGCGAACTGTGTCTCCGTCTGTTTCGGGTCCACGGTGTCGAGGCCACCCGCGTCCCCGCCGCCGACGGCGTTGTTGACGAGCAGCGTGACACCGCCGAAGCGGTCACGCACCGTTGCGGCGAGGCGCTCCATCGACGAGTAGTCGGACACGTCGATTCGGTGGGACTCGGCGGTTCCGCCGAGCGCCGCCACGCGTTCCACGGTCTCCCCGCCGTCGTTGACGTCGGCCACGATCACTCGCAGTCCCCGTCGGGCCGCCTCGAGGGCGAGCGCCCGGCCGAGGCCCGTCGCCGCGCCGGTCACCACGGCGGTTCCGCCCTGCAGATCGGTCGTGTCTCCCATGCCACCTTCTTTGGTCCATGAAATCGGGGTCGAGTTCCCACATGACGGGCTGCAGGATGCAGGTAGCCGGAGCTGCCGTCAAGCGAAGTACAAGTTTCGACCAGTCTACACTTTGGGGCTATCGGCCGCGTAATGTGCCACTGGCCACATCGTAGCCAGGGCCGGCCGGCCGCCTCTCAGGGCGCGAGGGCCTCGTGGAGGCACTGCTTCAGGCGGGCCATGTAGTCGTCGTAGTCCGCGTCGGCGGGCCAGGTCTGGTAGGCGGTCGAGCTCGCGGCGAGGGCGACGTTGAGCAGCAGGGTTGCGCGGAGGGCATCGTCTTCGCCCGCCCGTTCCAAGACCCACTCCCGCAGGTCCGCGGCGAACTGCTCGCCGAAGGTCTGAGTCGCGTGGGCGAGGGCGGGCGACCGGGCCTTGAGTCGCCGGAGCACGGGCATCCGTTGGCGGAGGCTCTCACCGAACTCCGTCATGATGACGATGAGCGAGGTGCGCAGCGGCTCGTCCGCGGGGCGGCCCGCCATCAGGGCCTGCCAGTCGTCACGCAGTTCGGGGTCCTGGTCGAAGACCACCGACTCTTTGTTCGCGAAGTAGTTGAAGAAGGTGGCACGCGAGACGTTGGCGGCGGCCGCGATCTGCTCGATCGTGGTCGCCTCGTAGCCCTGCTCGTCGAACAGGGTCAGCGCGGCGGTGTGGATCGCCCGCCAGGCCGCCAGCTTCTTTCGCTCTCGCAAGCTCATCAGTCACCTCGACCACATCCTAGCCGGGCCGGAGTCTAGTATTCGACCCGTCCACAATCGAGCGTACGTGCCGCCACCGCCAGGGACCTCGACTCGCTCCAGCCGCTGAGCGACGGGTACGGGGGACGCCGTGCTCCCGCTGACGCTCGACGCGACCGACAAGGCGGCGGTCGCCGGCGGACTGGGCGGCACCTGCCGCCCGGTCCGGTGGATCAGTGGCCGAGGACGCTCCCTTCCGAGGTCTCGGGCTCGGGGCACTGGATACAGTGTTCGAGACGTTGTCCGGCCTGCCCGAGGGATGGGGACCCAGTCATGACGACCGAGGCCACGCGGGGCGTCACCGGCACCCCCACCGCCGTCGCACCGCTCCGGAAGGCCGAGCGGCTCGTCGACCAGGTCGTCGAGCACCTCCGCCTCCTCATCCTGCACGGCGACATCGAGCCCGGGGAGTCGCTCAAGCAGGAGGAGCTCGCCGAGCGGCTCGGCGTCTCGCGGACCCCGCTGCGTGAGGCCTTCCGGATCCTGGAGCGTGACGGGCTCGTGGAGGCCAGCGCCCGCACCAACACGGTGCGGGTGGTGGAGCTCAGCCCGCAGGACGCCGTCGACCTCTACCAGGTGCGCGGCGCCCTCGACGCGGTCGCGGCCCGGCTGGCGGCCGAGCGCCGGCCCGCGAACGAGGCCCAGGTCGTGGGGCTGGCCCGCTACGTGACGGAGATGGCCGACGCGATGCGGCCATTCGACACGCGCCGCTACACCGATGCCCACGTGGCCTTCCACCTCGGCATCGTCGCCGCGTCGGGGAACAAGCGGCTCCAGCAGCTCGAGTCGGTGTTCCGGATCAGCGCGCAGATGCTCTACCGGCGGATCGGGACGAACGTCGAACGGATGGAGCGGTCCAACGGCGAGCACCGCGAGATCCTCACGGCGATCAGCGAGGGCGATCCGGTGACGGCCGAGCGGCGCGCGCGCGAGCACATCGAGCGCGCCATCGAGGCCTGGGGGCGGCAGGGGACCTAGTGCGGTGACCACGAACGTTCACCAGTCCTCGCGGGCCCGGGCGGCCCCTCGCGGCGTTGCCCCCGCACCCCGGTACGCCCGGTACAGGCGGTGCGGGGGCGCCTTGCGAGGAACCACCCGGATCCCGCGATCACCCGGCGAACGTTCCTGGTC
>Ga0068863_100008233_pt1 | contig 10186 bp, 11 predicted proteins | sample KBSSwiS62_FD_66596 | JGI IMG/M metagenome (GOLD analysis project Ga0068863, IMG submission 66596) | Switchgrass rhizosphere microbial communities from Kellogg Biological Station, Michigan, USA - KBS Switchgrass S6-2 | ecosystem: Host-associated > Plants > Roots > Rhizosphere > Soil ...
CTGACGGCGCCGATCATGGCGCTGGAGGCGCTCACCCGACCGGTGCTGGTGCACCTTCACACCGACAGCACCTATGTCCGCAACGGCATCACCAAGTGGGTTCTCGGCTGGGAGCGCAACGGTTGGCTGACCGCCGCCAAGCTGCCGGTGAAAAACGTCGACCTGTGGCAGCGGCTCCAGGCGGCGTGCGCGCGGCATCACGTCGAGTGGTTCTGGGTGAAAGGACACGCGGGGGTCGCCGACAACGAACTCGCAGACAGTCTGGCGACCCGGGGTATGCAAGAAGCGATAGCCCTGTCGATATCTCAGCCCGCGATCTAGCAGCCCCCAGAAGACTTGCGATTTCAGTGAATTCGAGCGCTGCCACCAAGCCCGATCTCGAGGACACTGCCGGTGATCACACCGGGATCCGTGACTAGATACAGGAGCCCGCGGCTGACATCCTCGGGCGCAAGCCACGGCTGAGGAATCGGGTTGCCCTTCATCATGCGACGGACCAGGTCGTCGGGAACATCGTCACCGCCTTCGGGCTGCACCATCGGTGTTTGCACCGTGGTCGGACAGATGACGTTGACGGTGATGCCCTCCTTGGCGACTTCCAGGGCAAGCGACTTGGCGAGCCCGATGACTCCCCATTTGGTTGCGTTGTATGCCGCGAGTTCTGGTATGCCCATGCGGCCGCCCATCGAGGAGGTGACGACGATCCGGCCGAAACGCTGCCGTCGCATCACCGGTATCGCGGCCCGCAGGGTGTGAAAAGCGCCCGTCAGGTTGGTGTCCATCAGCTGCTGCCACATTTCGTCGGTCACTTCTTCCAACGGCCCTGTGCTGACGATCCCGGCGTTGGCCACCACGATGTCGAGGCTTCCCAACCTGTTGACCGTCTCCTCAACGGCCGCATCTACCGCGGCCGGATCCCGCACATCCATCGTGACCGGAAGGCAGACGCTGCCCAGCGCCTCGACCTGCTTGGCGGTGTCCTGCAGGTCATCCTCAGTGCCGAGCGGATACGTCAGACCCGACATGGGATGCGGTGCGTCGGCAACGACGATGTTTGCGCCTTCGGCGGCAAGAGCCAAGGCATGTGCACGCCCTTGCCCGCGGGCACCTCCGGTGACAAATGCGACCCGACCGTCCAGAGCACCCATAGCCGGCTACGTTAACCCGCCGAACTCAGCCGAGCTTCGTCTTGATCGGATGGCTCTCGGCCGGGCCCGAAACGTGGACGTCAGCGCCACCCGGTGTCGATCCGGCCTTCGGGCCCTTATGGCGAGTCGGCGACGCAGTCGACGGCGTGGCCTTGGGCACCGTGGTCGGCGGCGTAGCTTTGCGCACCGTGGTCGGAGCGGCCGAGGTGGCAGGTGTGGAGTCCGCAGTCTCAGCCGGCACCGCCGGTAGCGAGACCGGAATTGGTGGCGCAGTGGTGGTTTCGACGATGACTTGCGGCGGCAACTGCACAGTGGTGCTCGGTGCCGCAGGCGTGGTCGTCACGCTGACTGGCGGAGCCGGCAGCGCCGACACCGGCGCGGTGGGCGACGCCGCAACGGACGTCGACGTAACCGCGGTGGACGACGACACCGGCGCGGTGCTGATGACTACGCCCTGAGAGCCCGGCTGTTCAGGTTCCTGCAACCCGCCGACGCCCAACACCGCTATCCCGGCCAGAGCGGCCAGCCCCAGCGCGCCAAGTACCCAACGGCGACCGTGGTGCGCCCCGTCGCGGTGCTCGTGCGGCGATCGTCGGGCACCGTGACGTGGAGGCTCGGGGGCCGCGATAGATCCACCAAGGCCTTCGAACCCCTGCGCGGCTGTGCTGGCGCGCGGTGCGCCGTACTTGGCCCAGCCGGCTCCGCCGCCTACGTAGTCCTGGTCGTCGACGCTGCCGAGAAGGGCAGTTGGGCCGCGCCCGGCATGACCGGACGGCGAGTGGCCGGATCCCGGGTGGTGCCCATGGCCCGGCCCCTCGTCTCCGCCGCCTTCGTCTCCGTCGTCCTCGCGGGGGCTGCCGAATTGCGCCCAGCCGAAACCGCTTTCGCCCGTGTCGATGTCACCGAGCCCGGCGCTAGCCCGCCCGCCACCGAAGTAGGAGCTGGCACCGAAATGTCCACCCCCGGACGAGTGCCCCCCACTGGGCGAGTGGCCGTGGTGGGATGGCCCTTCGTTGCCGTCGGGGTCGTCATCATCGTCGGGATCACCGGGGTCGGGGCCGGGGTCGGGGTCGCCGGGCTCGGGGCCGGTGTTGGGGTCCTTAGGGTCGGATTTGTCGTCATTCTTATTGGGATCATCGTCGCCTGGGCCCTTACTAGGGCACGGGCCGTCATTGTCATTTTCACCAGTGGGATCGTCGGGGAACTCCGTGCCGTCGGTACACGGCTGGAGGATGTTCATATTCCAGTCGTAGAGGACGCCGTCGTCGTCCACCGTCTTGCCGTCGGGAAAGTAGAGGATGCCGTCTGCACCGCGGACGGGGTCGCCGCCTCCGACCTCGTTTGGAATAAGGGCGCTGCCATCGGGACCACGCAGCGTCTTGCCGTCCGAGTCCTGGCTCTTGCCGTTTGGAAAGTAAAGAGTGCCGTCAGAACCGACGACGATGACGCCCCCCTGTGGCATGTCGTGCTCCGTTTCGTTGATCGCGGGCGGTGGTTGTCACCGCCTCACCACGAAGGAGACGACGGGCGCCTTGGCGACTTCTTGTGCCACAGCTCAAGTTGGGTAGACGGCAGCGGTCTCAAGCGAAGCGACGAGCCCGACATTTTCTCATTCGCGCGATAGAACTCGATCGCCAAGATTCTGCCAAGGCAAGCATTTCAACCTTTACGCTGCAGCCAGCACCTCCGAGATAAGGACCCCCTCAACATGTTTCGAACCCCGCCTTTCCGCGCCCGCCGACGTGCCGCCGTCTTCGCAGTGCTCGTCCCGGTTGTGATGGCAAGCCTCAGCAGCACCGCGTGCAGTGCACCGCCGCCGTCTGCGCCTGCACCGGCGCCGCCGACCACGTCGGGTCAGCCTGCCCCGACACCCGCAGCCCGGCAAACCGCGTTGCCTTTCACGGGTCTCTCCAATCCTCAAGGGCTGGCGGTGAATTCGGCCGGCGACGTGTACGTTGTCGACTACGCCGGTGGTTATCACGGCGCGCCGGGCCATCTCCTGAAGTTGGCGGCCGGAACGAACACCCAGACCGTGGTACCCCTCGACGGGGTCGACCGCCCAGGCGCGATCGCGGCGGACACCGCAGGCAACGTCTACGTCTCCGACTACGCCGACCGCCGGGTAGTGAAGTTGGCGGCCGGAACGAACGTCCAGACCGTGCTGCCCTTCACCGATCTGCAAGGACCTGGCAGCGTCGCGGTCGACACCGCCGGAAACATCTATGTCATCGACGGTGGGAGTGACGCTGCCCCGCAGGAATATCGGGTCGTGAAGTTGGCGGCCGGAACGAACGCGCAGACGGTGCTGCCGTTCTCGGGCTTGCTGCTTCCCTTCAGCGTGGCAGCGGACACCGCAGGCACCGTGTACGTCGTCGATGCTGCCAGCGGCACGGCCATGACCCACGGGGCCTGCTGCGCATCACCGCGCGTCTTGTCCTTGTCGGCTGGCTCGAACGCTCAAACCGTGCTGCCGATAAAGGACCTCGACACCCCCACTGGTATGGCGGTGGACAGTGTGGGCAACCTCTACTTCGTGGACCGCAACCACAACCGGGTGGTGCAGTACATCCCCGCATCGAACACCCAATCCGTGCTGCCGATCACCGGTCTCAAGTCGCCGGCCGATGTCGCAGTGGATTCCGCTGGGACCGTGTACGTCTCCGACCAGGATCGCCAACAGGTGGTCGAACTGACGCAACACTGACTCGCCATGCCCAAACGCTCCAAGAATTCGACAAGCAGCCGGTCCTACGTTCGTGTCGTCAACAACTAGCGGTCCGCTCAAAAGCGCTGAACCCAAAGGTAGAACACAACATGAACGTCACCAACAACCTTCAAAAGGCGATCGTCGGGGCCCTGCTGTCAGGCGGCATCGCTCTGGCGGGACTGACTTCGGGGATCGCGCAGGCGTCAACGCAGCCAATTGACCCGTCGATCAACTCTTCGGACTTCAATATCCCGTTGGTCGAGTGCACGCAGTGCCAGCAGACCCTTCCCGGCCGACCGGAAGTTCACCCGAACGGCGGCAATAAGGGCGGCAGCCAGGGCAGCGGCCTTCCGGGAAGACCCGAAGTGCGCCCCAATGGCGCCAACAAGTACGACAGCGACCACAAGCCGTAGCGCCACTCCTCAGAGTGCACGTAGGCCCACCAGGGTCCTTGTGATCAGTTCACGTCGTTCGTCGATGGTCATCGAGTCCCCGAGGGGCGCGCGCACCCGTTAGTAACCCTGTGTCACTAAGTCGTCGACCAGGAACCGCGTCGCGCCCAGCGGCAACGACAGACGAGCGGCGATCTCGGCAACGGTGGTGCTGTGCACGCACCACGTCAGAATCTGGCCCCGCACATCATTTTTCGGCCAGCGCGGCGGCTTCGCTGTCGTGTTCAGCGCTTCGATCGGAGCGTCGGGTGCCAATTCGAGACCAGAATCGATGCGGTCTGGCGTCACTAGGTGTGGCCGGGCCAAGCTCGGCTCGTCCTTGGCTTCCGAATGCTGACGCTCGTCGGTGTGCTGTGGCACGTTGTAGTTCTCCAAGAACCGCAAGGCCTGATCGGCATGCACCGATGCGCGCACCTCGTTGGAGACGACCTCGAGCACGGTGCGGTCGGTGTCGATGACGAAGGTGGTCCGCCTCACCGGCAGCACCCGGGCCAGCAGACCGCGGCGCCGGCTGTGCCGGGCCGCCTCGCGTGCCAGGACGGACCTACGCAGCCTGGCGAACCTGCCTCGGCGCACCCCGAACAGCTCGGACACCACACCGTCCTCGTCGGAGAGCAGCGGATAGTCAAACGAGCGCTGTTGGGCGAAGTGCGCCTGCCTGTCAACGGTGTCGGTGCTGATACCGACCCGCTGGGCGCCCACCCTGGCGAATTCGTTGCTCAGGTCCCGGAAATGGCAAGCCTGGGCTGTACAAATCGGTGATGACGCGCGGCCCTGGTGTCAACACCGAGGGCAGGCCACGGTCCAGAAACCAGCGCTCTGCGGCGCGGTCGGCGGCAAGTGTCGTGCGCGTGGTGAGGCGAAGCGACATGGCATTTCCCCCTTGCCCATCATTCTGGGCGTGATTCACGGCTACCACACCGCGTTCGCTAAGGGTGGTCATCAACCAAAAAGCTTGGACCCTGTTTTGCATCCTCGGCGGCGACGGTCGACATCGAGCGCACGCGACCGGCTTATTCATTGGTTACTGTACCGTCCGGTCGGTACAGTAACTCGGGTCATCGAGGTGCGGCGCCCGTCTCAGACGAGGCTCACTGCGCCTGTTCTTTGCCCATCTAAGGAGGAACCGTGGGCACGTATGTGCGGTTGCTCCGAACACCCGGCTTGTTCCGAGTTACCGCAACTCAACTGTTCGCGCGACTGCCGCTCGGCATGCTGTCGCTGGCCATCCTCATGCACCTTTCGCAGAAGACCGGGTCATACGGACAGGCCGGCCTCGTCGTCGCCTGTGTCAGCCTTGCCGAGGCGGTTGCCATGCCAATCAGCGCTCGGCTCACCGGGCGATTCGGTGTGACACCCGTGGTGCTGTCGGCCGCGACAATGAACAGCGTCGGTTTCCTGGCGTTGGCGCTGGCTCCCCCGCATCTGATCTTGCTGGCTGCACTGGGAACCCTTGTGGGAGCGACGATCCCACCGTTGATGCCCGTCGTGCGCGCGCTGTACCCAAGGATGGTTCCGGCTGACACGGTGCGTGCGTTGTTCGCATTCGACACCACCGCACAAGAACTGATTTGGGTTTTCGGCCCGGTCGTGGTGACCGTGTTGACCTCACTGATTTCCACCGCCGTGCCTCTGCTCGCCGCGGCAGGTATCACCCTGACCGGATCCATCGCTTTTGTTCTGAGTCTGCAACTGAAACAACCCCGGATCGCCCGTAACACTTCATCATTCGGTCGGGTACTGGCGCGCCAGGAGGTTCTGCTGGCCCTTGTCGCCAACCTTGCTCTGGTCGCATCGTTCATGGCGATGGAGGTCGGAGTGGTCGCTCAATTGGGGCACTCAATGGCCGGCGTGGCGATCTCGGTGTCGAGCCTTGGATCACTGATTGGCGGCCTGCTACTTGGCAACCGCCGACTCGGCCTCGGGGCGTTGGTGGCGACGATGTCTGTCGTCGTGGCGGGGACGGCACTGACGGGCTTCGTCACCGGCCCCCTGCAATTCGTGGCGCTGTTCGCCGCTGGATTCGGGTTCGCACCCGCGATGGCAGTGCTGTACCACGCCGTCTCACGCGGAGTCGCTGAAAACGTTGCCGCCGAAGCCTTTGGGTGGCTCAACACCGGCGCACTGGCTGGCGGCGCGGCCGGCACCGCGCTGTCGGGTGCTCTCAACGACGCATGGGGACCAGGCGGGTCATATGTCGTGGCCACCGCCCTGGCCGTCGGCGCGGCGGTCAGCCCGCTTATCGCGCGGTTGGCCGGTCCGGTCCACGGATTCTCGGAGGAAAAGCCGACGGTGAACATCGCCGTTCGACAAACACCGCTGCGCGTTACTGTTGACCGCGACACATCGCATATCCACGCCTCTCAGGAGGCAGACGACGAGAGTGCTCAGTGCCACGAGGGGACCGACGCGACGAACTGCTGGACGCCGCCGAGCAGGTGTTGACCCGAGGCGGCCCACAGGCATTGACCCTGCAGGCCGTCGCCGATGAGGCTGGGGTGTCCAAAGGTGGGCTGCTGTACCACTTCTCGAACAAGAGTGAGCTCGTTCGGGGGCTGGTGGAGCGGCTAGTCGACGATGTGAACAGTAACTACGCCCAGTGGGATGACGGCGAACCCGGCTCGTACACCCGTGCATACATCGCATCGACCTGCCACAACCTGACCACCGCCGACGCCGACCGGGTGCTGCGCCGGTGGTCGGTCATCCTGGCTGCCAGTACCGAACCGGAGATGCAGGGGCCGATCGCGGAAGCGTTCGAGGCGTGGATGTGGCCGGAGCCGGGGGTGGACCGTCACCCGCTACGCGCGCAAATCGCCCGGCTTGCAGCCGACGGACTGTGGTGGAACGCCATGTTCGTCAACGCCTTTCGCGATCCCGAACTCAACAAGCGGATCAGCGCCGCGCTGGTCGACTACGCCGAGGGGCGGGACCACCCGGAGGAATAGCCCAATCATGTTGTCGCGAAGGCGCTTCCAATCGCCAGCCGACTAGCAAAGACCTTGCGCACGAAGGTCGGCGAGCATGGCGGTGACCGCCGCAATGATGTCGGCATCTGGGCTGTGGAAGCGCCCGCCCAGGGCCTGGACAGCGGCGTCGATGCGTTGCAGGAGCGCGCGATAGGCGTCAGCCGCGGCCTCAGCGTAGCCAGGGGCAGAAAAGTCGGCCAACTCGCGAGTTAAGCCCTTGGCCTGCTCCTGCACCTTCCAGATGAGGTTGCGCGTGAACTCGAGATCGGGCTCGAAATGCGTCTGGTCTTCCTCGGCCAGTCCAACCTCCAGCACGTAATCGATCTGGTAGAGCGCGTCGATTGTGGTCTCGGCAGACCCGATTCGGGTACGCACTTCCATCGGTGGGACGGGAATTGTCAACAGTTGGGTAGACACTTCGGCCCGCGCCCATCGCTCCATATCCCCGGCATGGGCCTGCCAGCGGGCGACCTCGGCCTGTGCAGCTTCCCGCGCGGCGGCGATCTCGGCTTCTGCTGCTTCTCGCGCGGCAGCGACGTCACCGCTCGCCTGCCCACGAGCCGCTGCCACCTCGGCGGCCGCGTCCGAGCGCACCTTTTCCAGTTCACGGCGCACGCGCTGCACGGCTTCCTCTCCTGTCGCCCGCTCGGTCGTCCGTTCGGTGGTCCGCTCGGCGGCACGGGCCTCCGCAGCTCGAACCTTCTCCTCGGCTGCCGTCACTTCCGCCGCCGCACTGGCGCGGACCCGCTCGATCTCGGCTTGAAGCTGCTGCACGGTTTTCTCCGCCGCCGCCCGATCGGTAGTGCGTTCCGTACCGCGCTCGACAGCACGCGCCTCCGCAGCGCGAACCTTCTCCTCGGCTGCCGCCAACTCGGCCGCCGCATCGGCGCGGACCCGTTCGATCTCGGCTTGCAGCTGCTGCATCTTCTTTTGGTCGGCTGCCCGCTCCGCTGTCCGCTCGGCATCTCTGCGCGCGGCCTCGGCCTCGACATCGCGGATCCGCTCACCCGCCGCCGTGGCGACGCGCGCGGATTGCTCCGCTTCATCCCAAGCTAGCGAGGCCGCCGCCTCAGCGTCCAGCCTGCCCTGGTGCGCCTCGCGCGCCTGCTCCTCAGCCACCCGGCGCAAATGGTCGGCCTCGACGAGCTGCATCGCCAGCGACCGGCGCGGCACGGGAGGTCCATTGCGTTCGCGGTGTTGGGCGAGTTCACGCTCACTCATCCCTGCCAATGCGACCGACTCAGGCCGTGGCTCGATCCCCAACCGCTTCGCGGCCGCGACTGAGTCCGCCGCCGCGCGTCGCGTCAACGTCGCCCACTTATCGACGTCGAGGTCCTCGATGTGTTGCCGAGTGGTCGTCATCGGCGCCGCCGCCCTCCACTGCTTTCGGTCACCGTGGCGGAAGGCGTTGCAGCGGAAGGTGTTTCAGCGGCCGACGACGGTGTTCGCTCCTTGACAGTCCCCGCGATGCCAGAAACGGGACCGGCCTGCTGTGCCAGCACCAGCACTAGCTGCTCCTGGTACACGGCCACGGCCTTGGCTAGCGTCTCATCGCCGAGCCGCTCGGCTTCACGGAGCAGCCCACCGAGCAGCTCCAGCGTCACCGCGGGGCCGAGACCCAGGGTGGCGCCCTCGCTGGCGGCGGGCTCTATCCCGGCGGTATCGACCACCCACTGCCACCGCTCCCACGCCAGCGCGTTCGCCGCGTCGTCACGGGTCTGATCTTGACGACGCTCCTGCTGCTCGCGTTGCTGCTCGAATCGCTGACGGGCTCGTCGCGATGCATGGAGCACAGCACCCGCGACGATGACCGCTGACAACAGCGCCACTACACCGGCAAAGCCAGGCGAAACCACGAAGTCCCGCACCGGTAGATCTCCTAGAACACCTGCTCGCAGAACATGGTTCACCGTGCCAGTCTTTCACTTCGAGAACAATGCTGACGACGGCAATGCTGTTGCGCGTGGACTCCGCATCGAGGACCCGACGGGACTATTTCACTTGGAGCGATCGTTGGCGCAACAATGACCGTCGTATTGCTGATCTCAGGAAGCACGCGGCTGGCTTCGACCAATACCGCCGCGCTGCGCACCGTTGCGGCGCTCGCTCCGGCTGGCGTCGAAACCCGGTGGTACGAGGGCCTCGCTGACTTGCCGGCCTTCAATCCAGATGACGACGGAACCGCTCATCCATCGGTCGTCGCGCTGCATGAACAGATTTCGGGTGCCGACGCCGTCCTACTCTGCACGCCCGAATACGCAGGCACCCTGCCCGGCAGTTTCAAGAACCTGCTTGATTGGACCGTCGGCTCGGCCGACCTGTACGAAAAGCCGATCGCATTCCTCAACGTCGCCGCTCCGGGCCGGGGCGATGGGGCTGTCGCCACCCTGACCGCCGTGCTCGGCTATGTCGGCGCGCGGGTCCAGTCTGATGCTTGCGTCCGACTGCCCGTCTCCGGGGATGAGGTCGGACCCGACGGCCTCGTCATGAGTCCTGAATTCCGAGCCGGCGCACTCGATGCGCTGGTCCGTCTGACGGATTCGTAGGCGCGCCTGTTCCGTGCGTTGGGATCGTAGCGAAGTCGCAGTTCAAGCCGTTGGGTCCGTTGGCGCGGTCGAATGGTTCGCGAAGCTACTGCGGACGCTGCCCAATGGCGTTCTGACCGGAGAGAGACGACGCTGGGCCGCGCGAAGCGTATGAAGTTGCTCAACACAGGGCACCCCCGCCCCTACAAACCGTCGTGGACAGCACTATCGGCGGAACGGTGAGGCGGTCGATTCCACCCGCGTGTACGCGTGTGATTAGTTGGCCAAGGCGCGCTGCCTGTGCAGGAGGCTGGCGTTGAAATAGGTCAGGTAGGCAAGTGTGGCTGCTAGGGCGGGTCGACGAGTCCGAGAGTTGAGCAGCGCT
>Ga0068863_100008237_pt1 | contig 10184 bp, 15 predicted proteins | sample KBSSwiS62_FD_66596 | JGI IMG/M metagenome (GOLD analysis project Ga0068863, IMG submission 66596) | Switchgrass rhizosphere microbial communities from Kellogg Biological Station, Michigan, USA - KBS Switchgrass S6-2 | ecosystem: Host-associated > Plants > Roots > Rhizosphere > Soil ...
TCCAACAATTATACGGACCTAAGGAAATTGATATAAAATCTCTAGATAATGATCTAGAAGAAATTTGTCATTACTTGGGTGTAAGAATAAGAAGAGAATCGTTAAATATAACAAAATTATAGGAAAAATATATGACAATGACCACGCAATTATCACAAGATAATGTTTTAGCAGAGCTAGACCAAACACAGGCATTGTGCCAAAGGCTTATGAAGACTCCTCACTATGCTAAAATGGGAGAGATTGGAATCTATGCTATCGTTAATAAAGCCAAAAGCATGGGAGTTAATCCTTTGGATGCATTGAACGGATCTTTTTATTTTGTTCAGGGCAAAGTTGAGATGAGTGGCCAGTCCATGTTGGCTTTGATCAGATCAAGAGGTCATAGCGTTTCGATGGACCCAAAATCTACTGATACAAAAGTCATCATGTTCGGAAAAAGATGCGATAATGGAGATTCCTGGAGAGCTGAATTTAGTGTAGAAGATGCAAAGCGCCAGGGAATTTATCGAAATCAATGGGAAAAGATGCCAAGGGTCATGTGCATGTGGAGATGTGTTAGTCAACTTGGTAGATTTCTATTCAGTGATATTTTGAAGGGAGTTTATGTTCAGGGCGAAATAGGAGATGCAGTTTCTTTTGACACACCTGTGTATTACGAGGAGAAAAAAGATGCTAACTCGGAGATAAAGGAGATTAGCGTGGAAATTAAAACCCAAACGATCACAAAAGAAATGGCGGAAGAATTGAGGTTAACTTTGGATTACTGTTCACCAGAATATCAAGAAACTGTCAATTCCTTCTTAAAACGGGCTAAGATCGACGATCTTTCATCTATCCCAATGGAAACGTATCCAAAGCTTTTAGAACGCGCCAAGCGCGAAGAAAAGGCCTTTAATGATAAAATCCAAAATATGGATGTTGTTCAAATGTCGGAAGATTCTGTTGACGGTAGTAAAAACGAATAAGAAAAAATGGGAGTAATTTTTTACTCCCAAATACAAAAAAAGAAACATGAGCTGGGCTAATGTCTAAAAATATATTATGGAAACCTTTGATTAAATGGAACAAAAAATGAACAAAGACGAACAAAAAATAATGGATGAAATTTGGTCTAACTGTGGTGAATGGTTAGAACAGATAGATCCGTCTCTTTGGAGCTCTACATTGATGCCGATGCTTATACGAATGATAGCTAAACAAAGAGAAGATATTGATCATTTAAAAAAATTAAATAGAATGGTGGCCAGATGAATCAATTAGTTCAAGGAACTTCAGAATGGTTATCACTTAGAAAAAATAAAATTGGAGCTTCGGACAGCGCCCCTATTCTTGGAATATCTCCTTGGACATCTCCTTACCAGCTATGGGCAAGAAAACTTGGACTGATTCCGGAAGTTCAAGCTAATGAGGCTATGAAAAGAGGAAACCAACTTGAGTCAACAGCCAGGGAAATGTTTATTTTGCAAACAGGGATAGATGTATTACCAGACGTTAAATTTCATCCTACTTTGGAATGGCAAATGTCAAGTTTGGATGGATGGAATGAAAAAGAAAGGGTAGCAGTAGAGATCAAATGTGGTGGAAGAAATCTTTTCGATCAAGCATGCAACAATGTCATTCCAGACTATTACTTTTGCCAAGTTCAACACCAGATGAGCACCTTAGAGATAAAGAGCATGTTTTACTTGGTTTTTTATTCGGGAGAGATTAAGATACTTAACGTTCAAAGAGATAACGGCTTTATTAAACGAATGATAGAGCAAGAAACTGACTTTTGGAACTGTCTACAAAACCTTGAAGCTCCTGAATTAACTGAAAAGGATTTCACAGAGCGGGAGGATATGGAATGGATAGAAACAGCAGACAGATGGAAAGAGTCAAAACGAAGTTTAAAACAGTTGGAAGACCAGGAAAAGTACTACAGAGAAAGATTAATAGATTTATCTGGAAAGTCCAATTGCAAGGGAGCGGGTATAAAACTATCCAGGACCATACGAAGGGGTTCAGTGGATTATGGGACAATACCTGAAATTTGCGGAATTAATTTGAACGAATATAGAAAAGAACCAATCGAAACATACCGTATAGTTGAATGTAGGTGAATATGCAAGGTACACAGTTACTATTTTTTGAAGAAACTGAGCAAGACTCTCTTAGAAGAGAGATGAAAGAAGTTAAAGCTTCTCTTGATCGCATCAGAAAGGGTCAATATGCCAAGATAGGACAACTTGCTAAAATGTATCAAGAGACACACCATGAGCTTGAAACCCTTAAAGCTGCCATTTGCAGATCTTGATCAGCTTATTTCTTCGGTTTTTTGATATGAGCGCCTGATTTTCTAGCTTCTGATAATGCTATCGCTATACCCTGGGATCTGTCTTTAACCACAGGTCCTTTCTTAGAACCGCTATGTAACTCCCCTTCAGAAAATTCCTTCATAACTTTATGGATTTTCTTTTTTCCTTTAGATTCTTTCATATTACACCTGCGGGTAAACTTAGAGAGGGCTCTATATTTGGATCTGCTGCTTGATTTTCATCTACTAAATCGCTTGCAGTTCCTTGTGAATGAACCACATTTACTGAATAAGTGCAGCTTGTAAGCATTGCAATCAGTAAAAGTACACATACGAATTTATACATATAAAACCTAAAATTTCCTCATTTTCTCATTTAAAATATTTTTCATTAATTCCCAGTCACAACATTCTCTGTGAGGTAAAATAGGTACATAAAATGATTCTTGTCCTTCTATAGAAACTTTTACCTGTGTACTTTCTATATGATGTACCGGATTGGGATTTCCATCAGTATAGATGATCTCATGAGTTCTATGACATTTTTCATCTAACTCAAGAGAAACTTTTTTACCTGGATTTAACTTTTTAAATAGTTCTTCGCATTCGTAGATGTTCATTATTTCTCCTTAAGTTTGATAAAATCCGCTAGCTATAAATTGCGTAGTAGCGGCAAATGCTGCTGCTTGTAATACGTTTCCTGCGGCAGCAGTCCCGCATGCCTGAAATTGACAAATCGTAGTATTTGTCTGTTGGTTTGCTGAAACCATAGTATTACCTGCACCAAAAGTTATATTTATAGGTATAGTGTCCCAACTAAAAAATTCATTGTTTGATGCATTTGAAGTAAAGGGAAGTCCTGTTAATTGTACTGCACCCGTTCCAGCTGTATAAGTAGCTAATACTATTTGGGCATATATAGAAATCATATTACCTAATCTTGTATAGAACCCTCTTTGAGTTGAATATGTAACTGTAGGTGCTCCACCAGCATTACCAACTGCAGCTGTAAAAGTTCCTGTTGCATAATCCGAAACACCTGTTGATAATGCTACTTGAGCCCACGCTGGATTGTTAGTTGTTCCTGTGTTCGATAAATATCTAGTAGCCGTAGTATTCTTTGCTAAAGCCGACACAACGCTTGTAGCTGACCCATAAATTATGTCACCTTGTGCGATTGTTGTAGGCCATGTAGGAGTAGATGCAATGAAATTTGTTCCATCAGACTGGATTAACTTCCCAGATGTAGCTGAAGTATTTGGGTAAGTCGGAGTAGAAGCTACAAAGTTTGTTCCATCAGAAATCAATATTTTTCCCGCAGAAGCAGAAGTGTTAGGATAGGTAGGAGTTGAGGAAACAAAATTAGTTCCATCCCCTATTAATATTTTACCAGCTGTCGCTGTATTTGAAGCACCTGTTCCACCTTCTGAAGGTGCCAAAATTTTCGGTTTGTAAGTCATTTAAACCTTCTTTAAATTATGTTCCATTGTGTACCATTATAAACTATTGTAACACTTCCATAATTGATATTTATCGTCGAAGAAGCAGCTCCGTCTATGTTTTTTCCACTTGGAGTAATAGTTATATTGTTTGCAGCAGCAGATCCAACGTTGTCTTTTATTACAAATTGCTGCCCAGTCGTAGGTGATGCTAAAGGGACGATTGTTCTTGCAGAAGATGTATCAACTAATATGACCGCATCTTGAGGAATCGTTGTATAAGGATAGGCTCCAGGAGTAGTAATGTGTAATGCTGTGTTGCTGGATATTAATGGAACTTGAGTAGTCACTGTAACATTACTAGACGATCCAGTAAAATCAATTGAACCATATTTTAGAGTTCCTGTTCCGTCTATTGTAGTAGCATTTGATGAATTTATAACGCAATTACTTACATTTGCTACTGTACTTGAACCTCCAGTACCAATAGTCATAGCAGTACCAGAACCTGAGGAAATATCAGAATTTAGACAAAAATGAGGACCTGGACTAAAGAAGATTGCACCTGCGGAATTTAATGCTGAAGTATCTATAGAACAATTATGTAAATTTAACACACTTGTAGTTAATGAAGCTTGAACTGCGGACTTCATCTGTACATCATATAAGTTACAAACTCCGTTAGTAATAGTAGAAGTGGTACCTATAGCAGTTCCAAGTGAATTGGTAAATGTGGAAGAATATATATTCATTATTGCTCCACCAGTAACTCCAAAAATACCTACTGCAGATGAAATATCACCTGTACAACTTCTAATATTAATAACAGACGATGCATTAGAAGATCCATTTAGGATAGTACCTCCGTTTCCTACTGGATTGGAAAAACAACAATTTTCTAAATTTAAAAAACATAGAGCTGATCCAGTAATAGCAACAGCATTTGAAAAATTAACACCCGATTCAAATTGTATAGCTGCAAGAGTAACAGTTCCAGCGCTACTTAATATAGATCCTCCAATAATCTTCACATTTCCTGTTTCGTTCATTGAACTATCGGATTCGAAAGCAGTTAAATTCACACCAGGTTTAAGAGTCAAATCCTCTGTGTAAGTTCCGGTTCTAATAAATACTGTATCGCCTGAAGTTGCATCATTAATAGCTCCTTGTATGGAGGTATGAGTACCATTAGCCGCTGTTGTTGCTACTATTATATGCGCAGGACCGTAGTTATTTGTAGATAATGCATGAGTAAATGCCATTTATTTATCCTTTTTTGATATTATTTCTACGTAAATGTCCAAGTTCCAGTAAAGCCAGCTATTGCACACCAACAAGTATCACTTGTTCTATACGTTAATTCAACAGAATCACCTTGTAAAGTGCTCACAAATGTCCCAGCTGCAGAAGAAACTAGACTACCAAATCGAATAATCTTACCAGCTGTAGCTTGAATTGTTAAAACTTGAGTAGCGTGATCTACGAAGAATTTAATTGTGTCACCTTGTGAAGGGGCCGCAGGCAAAGTGCCAGTCGCTGTTCCAGTAATGAAATAACCATTATTTTTTAATGGGGAAAACGCGCCTGATACATCATTCCAGGTAAATCCAGCACCAGTAAGTGTAACAAAACCATTAGCATCAACTCCAAAACTTGTTGAATCAAAATTAGAAAGACCAATTTTAGTAGCATCCGTAGCAGCTAATGCTTGTGATGTTTGAGCCTGAACTTGAAATACATTTGCAGCTGTTGAAACTGATCTAATAGGATTCGTTCCTGCTGCAACTATCGCACCATTTACTGTAACAAGCCCAGCTACAGTAGGTAAAACTGGATTAGTTCCTCCCCCGCTTGTTGCATCTACTCCTATTGAGTCTATAGCCTGTGATCCTCCAAGTAAAGTTACAAACCCATTAGCATCCACAGAGAATGAAGCTGAATCGAAATTTGACAACCCTACTTTTGTTGAATCGGTTGCAGCTAAAGCTTGAGATCTTTGAATGTTGGTAGTAAGAGTACTTCCAGAACCATTTACAGCGACAGGTGTTGTTCCAGCTGCGACTGTTCCTGCCAACAAATTGAAGTTATTAGAACCATCCGGATTTAATTGACCACCAGTGGTACCTGTAAGATGTTCTACAGCAACTCCCCCACCCGTTAAAGATATAGTTGGATTACCAGAAATACCAGTTCCATTGGTTACAGTTACTCCTGTACCACCTGTTATTGTCCTTCCTAGGAAAGTAGCAACTCCGTCAAAGACAACGACTCCTGGGATAGAAATGTTCAGGTCATTACTGGGGGTTCCGGCCATAGGATTCCTCTATTTGTTAAAAGATTTTTCTTTTTAGTCATTTTACGTAACGGCCCATACCCCAAGACTCGATTGCGTGTGCCACGTAGAGTCACTCGGTTTATAAATTAGTTCCAGGATTGCTCCTTGAGTATTACTTGTTGCAACACCACCTGGAACAGATATATTTGAACCAACCTGTATGCTTTGACCTGTATTAGCTTGTACAGTTACAACCTGCGGAGTGTCGACATAGATAATAATAGTATTTCCAATTACAAGACCTCCACTAGCCGGTAAAGTTGCAGTGAGAAGAGCATTACAAAAATAACCGTTCTGTACTGCAGCAGCAAAACTTCCGTTTTGTTCTGACCAACTGAAACCTTCATTTGTAACGGTTATTGTAAGAGTACTTCCTGATCCAGAAGTAGTAGCTCCAATTCCCCCGAACACATTCAAATTATTAGCAGCTGGAACAGCTATCCCGCTGTCTGTTGTAAATTGCAATGGCACTTCTGGAGGGACTGGACCTGACGCTGAATTAATTTGACCTGCTTGTGACACGGGCTCTCCTAACTTTGAATTATATACTGAGAAACTAAATAAACGGATCCCACCCCAGCAGTACCTTTAACCATTATTTGAGTTCCTTCTGGTAAGGCTGGATAAGCTGAGTTAAGACCTGCTTTTCCTTCATCATAAAGCCAAAAAGAATTGGCTGGAGCCACATCTACATCATTTATTCCATCTATTGAAATTGTGACTAACATGGTAGAATTATTTACAAGTTTAACAATATACCCTGGATGCTCTAAAGGTGTTCCTAAAGCTTGGTAGGATCCCGTTAAGGTAGCAGAGTCGATACTTCTTAATGTTTCCCATGCAAGTCTTTGAGTATAACTCATATTTTTTCCTCATTCCTCTTTAGGACTTTCTTCGACTACTTTAGATTCTTCTTGTTCTCTTTGAGCTTTTGCTTGGTCCTCAATATTTCCAATGTATTTAAGGAAGCTAAAAAGAGCTTCTTTAATGCAACTTGTAGGACTGTCTGGGTCACATACAAAATGAAATACCTTACCTTCCACAACATGTTCTAAACGCACTAAATTCTTAATCATAACTAAATCCTCCTATGTAAAACGATAATTTAACATAAGAGGATTTTAGGTACATCAATTAGAACGGGCGAACGATGAAATATGCATAGCTTGACACATCACCTGTTTGTGTTGAGCCAGGAGTACCAAGAATTACACTCGTTACAGTAAAGCTTGTAGCGTTGATAATGGTGTATGTAAACTCTCCAAGAGTTGTAGATGCATTCACAGCAGTTCTTGTAAGAATAATTACATCACCTGTCGCAATGTTAGTATTGGCTATAGTTTGTGTACCAGCAGTCAAAACACCAGTTCCTATAAAGTCAGTTACTGCACCACCATTAACTTGGAGTGTTCTAGCTACAGATGCAATTACAAGATGACCACCGGTAACGTTTACATTTCCTGATCCAGAATTGATGGTTGTTGTTGAAGTTGAATTTGTAGAACCAAGGGATACCGTATTTGCTCCAGCACCTGTTGCAATTGATACAGTCTTACCACCAGTAGAATTAGCTAAGTTGATAGTCTGAGCACCAGTACCACCAAATAATGTCGCTAATCCGACTGCAGCACCGGAACCTCCGATTGAGATAGTTCCTGATGTCATTGCATCTCCAACAGAGAATGAACCAGCTGTTTGAGTATTTGCAATTGCAATAACGTTTGCTCCAGTACCACCGATTGAAATCGTTTTAACTACAGCAGCCCCAGTACCGATAGAAATTGTAGTAGCAGAAGCATCTGTACTTAACCCCATTGCACCAACACCGCTATTGATAGTGATTGCACCACCAACTGAAGTTAGTGTAAGAACACCACTTCCTGATTGAATAGCAGTAGTAGAAGTACTGTTTGTAGAACCTAGAGTAACTGTTTTAACCGCTGCACCTGTTGCTAGGTTTACGGTGGTTGCCGATGCATCTGTTGACAGACTGATTGTTCCTGTACCAGAGTTAGCAGTAATGATACCGTTTGTTCCTGTAATGGTTACACCACCAGAACCCCCTTGAATTGTAGTAGCAGAAGTTGTGTTTGTGCTACCAACTGTAACAGCTTTTGCTGCTCCTCCAGTACCGACAGAAACAGTGGTTGCAGCTGCATCTGTAGAGATCCCTAAAGCTCCTACACCAGAGTTTACAGTCAAAGCTCCACCTGTCGCAGTAATAGTTAATGCTCCAGATCCAGATCTTATTGCTGTAGATGATGTTGAGTTTGTTGAACCGATAGTTAATGTTTTTACAGCTGCTCCAGTAACAAAGTTAACGGTAGTAGCAGCAGCATCGGCTGATACGCTTATGACTCCTGTTCCGGTAGCTAAAGTGAAAATACCATTGGTTGTTGTGTAAGTTGAACCAGCTGTTCCTGTGTTAACATTAACTGCGGTTGCACCTGTGACGTTACCTATAGTGATCGTTTTTGCTATAGTGGTTCCTAACTGAATAGAACCAGTTCCAGAATCTAATACTAGACTAGATGTTCCAGTTTGGTTACCAACGACTACTGGCTGTTGAACAGCATTAGCACCAACTGCTACCCCAGCAGATCCACCATTTACTACTACTTGAGTAGCTGATGTACCATTACCAATTGTAATAACTCTTTGAGCAGCCCCAGTACCAATATTTATGTTCTGCGCATCCGCATCGTTACCGATTCCGATAACTCCAGCAGAACTGTTTAATTCTAAAACACCGTCCGCATCGATAAGAACTGTATCATCTGAATTAAGGACGATATCTCCGGCACCAGTAGTAGATACAGTGAAACTTCCAGTACCTGTATTTACATTAACAGCTGTCGCACCAGTCACGTTACCAACAGTTATAGTTCTTACACCTACTGTTCCAAGATTAACCGCCGCTGTATCACTATCGGTAGCTAGATTTAAAGCAGCGCCTGCTGTATCAATCGTTGCACTAGCCGCTAATGTTGCTAGTCCACTTACCAATAAAGTAGAATCAAATGTAACAGCACCAGAAGCATGAAGAGTCGTAAAATCACCAGGAGAACCACCACCACCAATAAAATTTGCCAGTTTAAGCGGAGTAACAATTCTTGAATCATCTACACCTGCATCTGTTTCTGCTTGGGTTGCAATTTCTGCAATACCTTGCTGGGTTTCTGTTGCTGGAGGAACCGCACCTACTACTATACCTTGGATAACTGTTGCCACATCATTGCTTAGAGGAACTATTGCACCTGCTGGAGCGTTACCGTTTTGAAGCTCACTTAGAGTTGCAAGTTGAACGCTACCAAATGTATCAGTTGTTGCTTCAACATCACCACCTGCTGACCAATCTTGTCCATTATAGACATAAAGAACAGGAGGAGATTCAGCCGTATCAAAATACATCTGACCGAGTTGCCCTTTGAAAGATTCGGGTGGCGCTCCCACTCCACTGATTGCACCTTGAGGGACACTAATAAGACCACCAAATCCATAAGCTATAGGCATAACATACTCCTTTTAAGATACATCCGTTTAAAAATTCAATATGAGACAAATCTTTTATTTTTAAAACATTTATTTTTATGAATTAACAAGTTGCACAAAATACACAAAATATGATATTTTAAGTTTTTAAGAATGAATGAAAACATGAAAGAAAAAAAAATGAGTCTTTTGACAGTAGTTGAGTTTTCAAAGTTACTAAATGTGCATCCGAATACAGTTCGCAATGCAATTAGATATGGAAGAATTCAGGCCATTAGAATTGGAACAGGAAAGAGATCATCTTACAGAATATCTGAGACTGAACTTGAGAGAATGTATATGTTTGATGCTTCACAACTTATAGAAAATATTATTAGCGAAAGGACAAAATAAATGGACACACAAACTTTAATAGCAATTATGGGGAGTACATTCGCTATCATTTTCTCTATGTCTGGGCTATTTCTCTGGGTTAGATCTGAAGCAAATAATGATAGGCGTGAAACAAGAGATATTCAAAGAGAAGATAGAAAAGATCTACTTCAGATTAGTAGAAACTTAGAGTTTATTTTGAAAGGTATCCAAGATGAAATGAAAGATTTTCATGGAAGATTGTGTT
>Ga0068863_100008242_pt1 | contig 10181 bp, 9 predicted proteins | sample KBSSwiS62_FD_66596 | JGI IMG/M metagenome (GOLD analysis project Ga0068863, IMG submission 66596) | Switchgrass rhizosphere microbial communities from Kellogg Biological Station, Michigan, USA - KBS Switchgrass S6-2 | ecosystem: Host-associated > Plants > Roots > Rhizosphere > Soil ...
GGCATCCACCTCGAACGCTGGCATCATGGGTTCGGATGCCAGCGCTGGTTCAACGTGGCGCGCGACACGCGCAGCCATCGCATCCATGTAACATACGCGATGACGGATCCGCCACCCGCCATGCCGGACGGGGAGGACACGCCATGAACCCGGGAGCGCCACGCCGCTTGCCTACCGGCGGCCTGATTGACCGGGCGCGTACGCTCCGTTTCCGCTGGGAAGGCCGGGAATATGTGGGCCATCCAGGCGACACACTCGCCTCCGCGCTCATGGCCAACGGCGTGACCCTGCTCGGCCGTTCGTTCAAATATCATCGTCCCCGAGGCCTTCTGGCCGCCGGGGTGGAGGAGCCGAATGTGCTCGTCCAACTCGGCACCGGTGGCCGCAGCACACCCAACGTCCGTGCAACCGAAATCGAGCTGTACGACGGGCTCGACGCGCGCCCGGTCAACTGCTGGCCAAGTGCGGCGTTCGATCTGGGCGCCGTCAACGGGCTGTTGTCGCCGTTTCTCGGTGCCGGCTTCTACTATAAGACTTTTATGTGGCCGCACTGGCACCTGTTCGAAGGGCCGATCCGCCGCGCCGCCGGGATCGGCAGGGCGGCAGAGGCCCCGGACCCGGATCGTTACGACACTGCCTTTGCCCGCTATGACACTGTGGTTGTCGGTGCCGGACCGTCCGGGATTGCTGCCGCCCTCGCCGCCGCCAGCAAGGGCGGGAGGGTCGCTTTGGTGGAGCAAGACCACGTGGTGGGCGGTTCACTGCTCTATGAGGACGAGGTAATCGAAGGCCGGACCGGGGCGGAATGGCTGGCAAATGCTCGCGAATACCTCGCTGCCGCTGGCGTCGACGTGCGCCTGCGAACCACGGTCACCGGCTGTTTCGACCACGGTGCGCTCGCCATGCTCGAACGGATCACGTCCGACGTTACGGAGCGGCAGGGAGAATCTGAGTTGCGCCATCGGTCGTGGCAGGTCCGCGCCGACCAGATCGTCCTCGCAACTGGCGCGATCGAGCGGCCGCTGGTATTCCCCAGCAACGACCGCCCTGGTGTGATGCTCGCCTCAGCCATGCGGCACTATGTGCGTCGCCATGCCGCCATGCCCGGAACCTGTGCGGTCCTGTTCGCCAACAACGATGCCGCCTGGCGCACCGCCGACGTCCTGATCGAGGCCGGTGTCCGAATCGCGGCAATCATCGACGAACGGGCGAAAGTGTCCGAAGAACTGGTCGCTCGTTTCGCCAGCCTAGCCGTACCCGTGCATTTAGGGGCCAGGATCGTGGCCACGCGCGGCTACCGTCGGGTCACGTCCGCCCGCATCCGACTGTCCAATGCACGGGTGATAACGGTCGCGTGCGACTGCATCGCGATGTCTGGCGGTTACAACCCGACCCTGCACTTGTTCGGCCAGGCCGGTGGCCAGTTGCGCTACGACGCCGACACCGGAAGCTTTGTTCCGGACGGTGCTCCCAGCCATGTCTCCTGCGTGGGGGCAGCGGCTGGTCATGGTGAGCTCAGCAGCGGCGCGTCGCTGCAACTTCCCCATGGCCGGGGCAAGGCTTTCGTTGATTTCCAGAACGACGTCACAAGCGCGGACATCGCGCTTGCCGCCCGCGAGGGCTATCGGTCAGTCGAACATCTGAAGCGATACACGACGCTTGGCATGGCGCCCGACCAGGGCAAGACCGCCAACGTAAACGCACTGCGGATCATGGCCGCGCTCTGCGATCGCACGCCGGCCGAGACCGGCACGACGCGCTTCCGCTTTCCATACACGCCGGTACCGCTGGCAAGCTTCGCCGGCGCGGATCGCGGGGAGTTGTTCCGGCCGCTGCGGCGTCTGCCCGCTCACGCACGACATGTCGCGGCCGGCGCCTTGTTCGAGGAAATGGGCGGTTTTTTGCGTCCCGCTGGATACCCCCTGCGCGGCGAAGACCGCGCTGCCACGGAGCAGCGCGAGGCGAACAGCGTTCGCTGCGGCGCGGGTCTGTTCGACGCTTCGCCACTTGGCAAAATCGAAGTCGTCGGTTCCGACGCGGCAATCTTCCTCGACCGCATCTATGCCAATCGCATCGCCAACCTCGCCGTCGGCCGAGTTCGCTACGGGCTGATGCTCGATGAGCGCGGCACCGTCATCGATGACGGCGTAGTCGCAAGGCTCGCGCCCGACCGCTTCCTGATATCGACCACGAGTGCCGGTGCCTCGCGCATTGCAGACTGGCTGGAGGAATGGTTGCAGTGTGAATGGACCGAGTTGGACGTTGTCGTTGCGCCGATTACCTCTGCCTGGGCGGTCCTGACCTTGACCGGCCCGACCGCGCGCGATGTGCTGTGTGCGGCCCTGAGTTCGATCGATCTTGATCGCGCCACCTTCCCACACATGAGCTGGCGCGAAGGGACGGTCGCTGGATTGCCAGCGCGGGTTCAACGGGTCAGTTACACCGGCGAACTGTCCTACGAGATCGCGGTCGCGCCGTCTCGCGCGGGGGAGCTTTGGGACGTGCTGATGGCGTCCGGCAACGACAAGGGGATCGTGCCAGTGGGCGTCGATGCCTGGATGATCCTGCGCACCGAGAAAGGGTATCTTCACGTCGGCAGCGACACCGACGGCACGACGATCCCGCTCGACATCGGCTGGGGTCATGTGCTGAAAAAGACCTCGGATTTCGTCGGTCGGCGCTCTCTGCTGCTACCGGAACAGCAACGCACCGATCGCCATCAGTTTGTCGGCCTCAGTGCTACCGACGGCTCTGTCCTGCCAGTCGGCGCCCATGTGCTCGGTCGCGATCGCGCCAGCGATGGCTACGTGACCTCTTCTGCCTTTAGCCCGGCCGTCGGGCGTGGAGTTGCGCTGGGCATGCTGCGCGCCGGGCAGTCGCGGATAGGCGAAACAGTCGACATACGCACCTTTTCGGGTGTGCGGCAGGCGCGGGTCGTCGAGCTCTGCAGCTTCGATCCCAAGGGAGAGCGCTTGCATGTCTGATGGTCACTGGACTCTGGCGCGCACGGGCTTCGAGGTTACGCAGCAACCATCAGGGCCGGCAATTTCGTTACGTATCCGTCTCCCGGATGAGGCAGTGCAGACTCGCGCGGCTGCCCTGCTCGGCGCAGCCCTACCGCTTCGACCCGGCCACGCCAAGACAGTCAATGGCGCCCGCTTGTGCTGGCTGGCCCCGGGTGAATGGCTGCTGCTTGACCCTGATCTACCGGCTGAGCGGCTCGCCGCAGCGTTGGCACCGGCAACCTGCCACGTCTCGGAAAGCGGAGAGGCTTTCGTCCGGTTCCGCATCACCGGTGAACGCGCGTTGGCGGTGATCGCCAAAGGCACCAGTCTCGATCTGCCTGCGCTCGTGGCCGCAGGCAGCTGCGCGCGCACCCGGTTCGCGCAGATCCATGCATTGTTCGTCGTGCCGACGGCCGGCGAAAGCAGACTGGATCTCGTCGCCGACATAACCTGCGCGGAACACCTAAAACGGTGGTTCAGCGTGGCCACTCTCGACTTGTAGCCGAAGGAAAATCCCGTGACGGATCCTGATCCCTGTTTTGTGATCGTTCTTCGTTGCCCGGAGCGGCGGGCAATCGTTGCCCAGGTCGCCTCTTATCTGGCTGATGCAGGCTGCACGATCGAGGAATCCAGCCAGTACCATGATCCCTCAACCGGCACCTTTTTCATGCGGGTGGTATTCCGCCCTGAAGATCCCCGCTCGATCGACGCGGGAAGCCTGCATACGGGCTTTTCCATAGTCGCCGATCGTTTTGGCATGGAATGGGAACTGCACAATCTCGCGCGTCGACCCAGGGCTCTGCTGATGGTCTCCAAGTTCGGGCATTGTCTTCATGATTTGGTTCACCGTTGGCGGGCCGGCGTTCTCCCGCTTGATATAGTCGGTGTGGTTTCCAACCACGAGACGATGCGTGGCTTTTGCGAATTCCAGGGCTTGCCTTATCACTGGCTGCCGGTGACGAAGGACAACAAATCTGAACAGGAAGCGCGGCTGTTGGAACTGATTGACCGCGAACGTGTCGATCTTGTCGTGCTTGCCCGCTATATGCAGGTGCTTTCGGAAGAACTTTGCCGTCGGCTGGCCTTGCGGTGCATCAACATCCACCATAGCTTCCTGCCCAGCTTCAAAGGCGCTCGTCCCTATCACCAAGCCCATGCGCGCGGCGTCAAGATGATCGGCGCTACCGCGCATTTCGTCACCGCCGACCTCGACGAAGGTCCAATCATCCATCAGGATACTCGCCCCGTGGATCATGGCTTTACGCCGGAGCAGCTAGTCATGCTCGGCCAAGAAGTCGAGGCGTCGGTGCTTAGTCGTGCAGTGACCTGGTTTGCCGAACATCGTATCATCAGCAACGGCGGCAAGACGGTCGTTTTCCGCTGAACGAGCGACGATGCGCCTACCGTGGGGCCGCTTGTATGGAGCCGCGATCCTGAACTTAGGCCGGGACAGGCGCTCCCCTGCCCGCCCCATTCTTCATCCAAGACCCCAGCTGTTCAGAGAGACCGCCCCCTAGCAAAGGCGGTGACTTTAGGCGCGCTCTTACCAAGTTGGGTGATGTTCTAGGTTGTCGTAAAGAACCTCGGCCGCGGGATCGCTGTCCATGCAGATCCGCGCGGGCTTGGTCCTCCACCTCATTTGAAACGCAAAGAAAGGGCCGACACCTTCCGGGCCAGATCGATGTCCCGCTGGGACAACCCATCGGCATCGTGGGTCGTCAGCAAGATGGAAACACGCCCGTAGACGTTCGACCATTCGGGGTGGTGATCGGCCTTTTCAGCTTCCAGCGCCACGGCCGTCATGAAGGCGAAGGCGATCACGAAATTGGGAAACTCAAACGTCCGCACGATTGCGTCGCGATCCGGTTCATGCGTCCAATCCGGAAGCGACGCGAGCGCCTGGGTTCGTTCCTGGTCCGTCAATCGTCGCATCAGATCGCCTCCACGCTCTGGTCGATCATTCCGAAGACGGCGTGACCCTTGTCATCCTCCATCCAGATCCGGACCCTGTCGCCAATGTTAAGGAAAGGCGTCGCCGGCGCGCCGTCACGGATCGTCTCGACCATCCGCACCTCGGCGATGCAGCTATAGCCGAGACCGCCATCGGCCACGGGCCTGCCGGCACCACCATCGGCATCACGGTTGGAAACGGTGCCCGAACCGACGATCGTGCCTGCGCCGAGCGAGCGGGTCTTGGCCAGATGCGCGATCAGGGTGCCGAAATCGAAAGTCATATCGGCGCCGGCATCGGCACGACCGAAGGGTCGGCCATTGAGGTCGACGTTCAGCGTGCCGTGAAGCTTGCCGTCCCTCCACTGATCGCCCAACGCATCGGGCGTCACGAAGACAGGCGATAGCGCACTGGCCGGCTTGGACTGGTAGAAGCCGAAGCCCTTGGCCAGTTCGCCCGGGATGAGATTGCGCAGCGATACATCGTTGACGAGGCCCACGAGCCTGATGAGGCCACGAGCGGCCTCTGGCGACACGCCCTGCGGCACGTCGTCGGTGATGACCACGACCTCTGCTTCCATGTCACAGCCCCACCCCTCGTCGGCCAGAGCGATGGCATCGCGCGGGCCAAGGAAGCGGTCGGAGCCACCTTGATAGACAAGGGGGTCGTGCCAGAAGCTCTCGGGCAGTTCCGCCCCGCGAGCACGTCGCACCAGTTCGACATGGTTTACATAAGCGGAGCCGTCCGCCCACTGATAAGCCCGGGGCAGAGGCCCGGCGAGCGTGGCGGGGTCGAGCGGCTTGCTCGCACCTGATCCGCTCGCCAGATCGTCAGCGAGGGTCCTGAGCTTCGGCTCGGCAACAGCCCAATCGTCCAGTGCCGCCTGCAACGTCGGGAAGACCGAACCTGCCTCGATGTAGTGGGAGAGATCGTTCGACACGATGATCAATCGGCCGTCACGGCCGTTCTTCAGGCTGGCGAGTTTCATGCGTTGGGATCCTTGTGCAGCCATTCGGCGTGGCGGGGCGCGCGTCTGGTCCGGCTCCATTCCTCCAACATCAGCGGCGCGACGCGCTTCAATTCAGCATATTGCTCGTCAGTGCCGATGTTGCACGCGAGCTCGACGCGGTGGCCATTGGGATCGAAGAAGTAGATCGACCGGAACACCCCATGGAATGTGGGGCCAAGCACATCGATGCCTTGCGCCTCGATATGCGACTTGGCGGCAAGCAGCGCGGCTTCATCCTCCACTTCGAAGGCGAGATGCTGGACCCAGGCCGGGGTATTGGGGTCACGGCCCATCGCCGGCTGGTTGGGCAGTTCGAAGAAGGCGAGCACATTGCCGCCACCGCAATCGAGGAACACGTGCATATAAGGGTCGTCCTCGCCGGTGGAGGGTACTTTATCCTCGGCGAAAGCAGTGGTGTAGGTCATGCCGAGAACGCTGCTGTACCATTCCACCGTCTCCTTCGCGTCGTTGCAGCGGTAGGCGACATGGTGGATGCGTTTGAGGTCAGGAGCCGCCGAGCTCATGCCGTCTCCCCGACATTGAGCGCACCGCGCTGCAACTGGTCGCGCTCTATGCTCTGGAACAGGGCAGTAAAATTGCCTTCGCCAAAGCCTTCGTCCTTCTTGCGCTGGATGAATTCGAAGAAGACCGGTCCGATCTGCGGCTGCGCGAAGATCTGGAGGAGCAGGCGCGGGTCGCCGTCCTGGGTCGATCCGTCGAGCAGGATGCCGCGCGCCTGGAGTTCGCCTACCGGCTCGCCATGGCCCGGCAGCCGCTCGTCCAGCATCTCATAATAGGTGGCGGTCGGTGCCGCCATCAGCGGCACGCCCATGGCCTTGAGCCGGTCCCAAGCAGCGATCAGGTCGTCGCACAGTAGTGCGATATGCTGGATGCCCTCGCCGTTATAGGCGCGCAGGAATTCCTCGATCTGGCCGCCGCCCGCCTTGCCTTCCTCATTCAACGGGATGCGAATCTTGCCGTCCGGAGCGGTCATCGCCTTGCTGGTGAGGCCAGTATATTCGCCCTTGATGTCGAAATAGCGGATCTCGCGAAAGCCGAAGACGCGCTCGTAGAAGCTGGCCCAATGGGCCATGCGACCGCCATAAACATTGTGTGTCAGGTGATCGATGATCTTGAAGCCCGCGCCTTCGGGGTGCCGATCGATGCCGGGTTCGTAAACAAAGTCGATGTCGTAGATCGACAGCCCTCCCCGCTCGCCATCATAGCGGTCGATGAGGTAGATGATCGATCCGCCGATGCCGCGCACGGCAGGCAGACGCAACTCCATGGGGCCTGTTCTCACCTCGACCGGCTCCGCGCCGCGCTCGATGGCTAGTTCATACGCCTTCGCCGCATCCTTGACCCGCCACCCCATGCCGCAGGCCGACGCGCCATGCTCGGCGGCGAAATAGGCGGCGGGGCTGCGCGGCTCGTAATTGGCGATGAGGTTGATGCCGCCCTGCCGCCACAGTTGCACGTCCTTCGACCGATGGTGGGCGATCAAGGTGAAGCCCATGGCGGCGAAGACCGGCTCTAGCAGGCCCTTCTGCGGCGCGCTGAACTCCACGAACTCGAAGCCGTCGAGGCCGATGGGATTGTCGAAAAGGCTCATATCGTCTTCCTTTAAAAGGTGCGTTAGCTGGCGATGCTGTTGGTCACCGGGATAAGGGCGCCATGTATGGCGCGGGCGGCAGGCGACACCAGGAAGGACGCCACTTCCGCGATGGCGTCGGGAAGGGTCCAGCTCGATGGATCCGCATTCGGCATGGCGCCCCGATTTGCCGGCGTGTCGATGATGGAAGGCAACAGGGTGTTGATGCGGATGCGGCCCTCGTCGAGCTCCGCAGCAAGGCTCTGGGTCAGCTTAGCGACAGCGGACTTCGACGCTGCGTACGGCGCCATGCCGGCACCACTCGGTTCTGCCGCGGCGGCACCAATTGTGACGATCGCGCCCCCAGCTCCGAGGCGGGGGAGCGTTGCTTTCACAACAGCAAGGGTCGTCTCGAGGTTCTTGCGGAACAAGGCCTGCCATAAGGTGGCGTCGCTGTGCGCGACCGGTCGCCAGTCGAAGGCCCCGGCCATATGGAGGACGCCATCTAGACCACCCAAAGCTTTTACCGCCGCGCCCACCGATCGCTCAGCGCTCTGGGTATCGGCAAGATCTTCGCAGGCGATCGTGCGCGGATCTTGGGAAGGCGAGTTGCGAACGATGCGCGCCACCTCATGCCCCTGTCGGTCCAGAAGGGCCGCGGTCGCTGCGCCAAGCGCGCCGCCAGCACCAGTGACGATGAACTTCACGCGGAAAGTTCCTGCGACCTGGCAGAAAGAGGGATGCTGTTGTTCCGGTCGAAAAGGTAAGGAAGCACGCCCTCTACGAACCGGCCGAGATTAGCCTCGTTGAGCCCAGCCACGTTGATGCGGCCATCCGCAGGCATGTAAATTCCATGCGTACGCCTGACGGCAACGACGGCATCGCCGTCGAGAGGCAGTCGCGAGAAGAGACCACGCTGCGTCGCGACAGGTCGTAGGAGTGGGTGAGCTGCGGCCAGCCCCTCTCGGACAGCCTGGAGACGGCAACGCATGCTAGTGAGTTCATCCTGCCAATTTGCTAGCAGGGCAGGATCATCGAGGATCGTCCGGACCACGGCAGCGCCGTGATCGGGCGGCATCGACCACAAACTGCGGGCAATCGTCAGCGCGTTGGCCCGAGCCAGTTGCAATCGTGCCTCGCTCCCGGACTGGACGAAGAGGGCGCCGACCCGGTCGCGATAGACGGCGAAGTTCTTGTCGCAGCTGTAGGCCAGCAATGCGTCGGGCACTGCTGACAGCATGTGCCGCGCCCCCTGAGTGTCTTCCTCCATTCCATCGCCCAGGCCCTGGTAGGCCAGATCGATGAAGGGGATGAGGCCGCGCTGGATGCACAGATCGGACAAGGCAATCCATTGTTCGTGCGAAAACTGGGTGCCGGTCGGGTTGTGGCAGCACGCGTGCAGCAAAAGCACGTCGCCCGCCCGCGCGTCTGTCAGCGCGGAGACCATGGAGTCGAAATCGATACTTCCGGCAGTTGCGTCCAGATACGCATGGGTGCGCACCTGCAACCCGGCCTCGCGGAAGATCGGCGCGTGGTTCGGCCATGTCGGTTCGCCGATCCAAACCCGTGTGTCCGGCCGTGCTCGGGCCAGCAACTCTGCCCCGACACGCAATGCCCCGGTGCCGCCAGGGGTCTGCAGCCCGAAGCAGCGCGTGCCGAGCGCATCGCTGCCAGATATCAGCTGCCATAGGAGCTGCGCGAAGCGCTGGTCGCCTTCGGCGCCGAGGTAGGACTTGCTGGTTTGCCCGGTGAGGAGCGCTGCCTCAGCATCCTTCACCGCGCGCATGACGGGGGTTTCGCCCGTTTCGGTGCGATAGACGCCGACGCCGACGTCGATCTTGTCCACGCGCGGGTCCGCGCGGTACTGAGCGATTAGCGCCAGCAGCGCGTCAGGCTTTTGCGGCTCCAGGCCTGCGAATGCGTGAGAAGAAACCGTCATGCTCGAGCCTTTGCGTGCGCGTAATCCTGGGTTCCTGCATGGAGGAGGCGATCGGTCGGGAGCAGGTCTCCAACCTCGATAGGCTCATGGCCGCGCAAGCGCTCATAGATCGGCCCGAAGTCGGCATCGCGTGTCTGCTGCAGGAGATCGTCGAAGCTATCGATGACGAAGTAGTTCTGCTGGTAATCATCGATCCGGTATTGCGATCGCATCACTCGCTCGAGATCAAACCCGATGCGGTGGGGCGAAGGATCGTCCAGAGCGAACAGGCTTTCGCCATAGGACGAGACGATCCCCGCCCCATACAGCTTGAGGTCGCCGCGGTCGCGGATCAGCCCGAACTCGACGGTGTACCAGTAGAGGCGCGCCAGCGCCTCGATCATGCCGAGCTTGGCCGCCCTGAGGCCGCCTTCGCCATAGGCCTGCATGTAATCGGCGAAGACCGGGTGGACCAGCAGCGGCACATGCCCGAACACGTCGTGGAAGATGTCCGGCTCCTGCAGGTAATCGAGCTGCTCGGGCGTGCGGATGAACCGGCCGGCAACGAAGCGGCGATTGGCAAGGTGGTCGAAGAACATCTCGTCGGGCACGAGACCGGGCACCGCGACGACCTGCCAGCCAGTTGCGCGATGCAGCCGTTCGTTCAGTTCGTCGAAGTCGGGAATGCCGGGCTTCGACATGCGAAG
>Ga0068863_100008245_pt1 | contig 10180 bp, 11 predicted proteins | sample KBSSwiS62_FD_66596 | JGI IMG/M metagenome (GOLD analysis project Ga0068863, IMG submission 66596) | Switchgrass rhizosphere microbial communities from Kellogg Biological Station, Michigan, USA - KBS Switchgrass S6-2 | ecosystem: Host-associated > Plants > Roots > Rhizosphere > Soil ...
AGGTCGATTCGGCCTGTCGAATCGAAGACAATTCCCTCCCGTTTTAACAGTTGGCGCTGAATCTTGTCCGGACCGGTGACGGAGCGTGGGCTGATCATCCCTCTCGCATTAACAACCCGATGCCAGGGAACCCCGGAATTCCCACGAAGGGCGCTCAACGCGTAACCAATCCTCCGGGGTTGTCCTGGGATGCCTGCCAGTTCCGCAATCTGACCGTAGGTCGCGACGCGACGCGGCGGAATTCGAGCAATGACCTCATAAATCTCGCTGTGTCCAATCTTCATGTCTTCATGGCGAAAGTTCAGGCTTCAGATGCCGCCTGCTGCGACGTCGGCAACCGGAATGGAACAGTTAGAAATCGATCCCGTCACCGGCGATTGGAACTCACTTCGTGAAACCGAGATTCGTCAGCGTGGATTCGTCATCGCGCCAGCCTTTGCTTACCTTGACGTGCAGCTCCAGAAAGATTTTCAGACCAAAGAACGCCTCCAGTTCGTGGCGAGCTGCAGTACCGATCTCCTTCATCAGCATTCCACCTTTACCAATCACGATGGCTTTCTGAGAATCGCGCTCAACAAAAACCGTCGCATAGATTCGGTAAATCTTCTCAGCTTCCTCAAATCGATCAATGACCACAGCAGTGGAATATGGCAGTTCGTCGTGTGTGAGCAGGATCAGCTTTTCTCGGATAATTTCCGCGGCCATGGTTCGCTCCTGCTGATCACTCAGTTGATCCTCGGGATAGTACTGCGGACCAACTCGCAGGTATTTAAAAACGGACTTTAGAAATACTTCCACATTTTCGCCGGTGCGCGCGGAGATCGGAACGACTTCCTCGAAACTCAGGATCTTGCTGTAGTGATCGATCCTGGGCAGCAAATCTCTCTTGTTCACTTTGTCGATTTTATTGAACAACAGGATTTTGGGAATAGTCAGTGGCTTGATGAGTTCCAGCGCAAATTCATCTCCACCTCCAAATGGAACGGACGCATCCACAATCAACGCGAGTACATCCACTTCGCCCATCGAATTACGCACGGCCTGCATCATCCGATCGTTCATCCGATGGATCGGCTTGTGAATTCCAGGTGTGTCGAGAAATATGACCTGGCCCTCAGGCCGCGTCACGATTCCACGGATAATGTTGCGAGTCGTCTGGGGCTTGTCGGTGACAATCGAAATCTTTTCTCCCACGAGAGAATTGACCAGTGTGGACTTCCCCGAATTGGGTCGGCCCACGATTGTTACGAATCCGGACCGGCCGGGTTTTTCAGGCATTTTTTTGTTTTGATTCGGGCTTTTCTTCAGCCTGCGGGACAAGGACTTTCATCCGCAATCGATGAACTCTGCGGCGGTCTGCGTCCAGCACTTCGACGTGAACTCCCTTGTGTTCGATCTTCTCTCCACCAGACGGCAACCGGCCAAACAATTCGACAACGGCGCCAGCGACGGTGGTGCATTCCGTGTCTTCGACGAATGGCGTTCCAAGCGTTTCGTTGAGGGAACTCAGCTCAAGGCTTCCCGGTACGATGAATACTCCCGGACCTTCCTCGACAATTTTTTCGCCAACAGAATCTCTGTCGTTCATTTCGCCCAGAATTTCCTCGGCAAGATCCTGGATGGTGACGAGGCCTGAAATTCCGCCGTATTCGTCAACGACAAGGACCAACTGCTCACCCTTCTCTTTCATTTCCTGAAGCAGATCATTGACCGGCTTGGTCTCTGGAACAAAATGTACGGGATTGACCAGAGAGCGCAACGAATCGAGTTTCTCGCCGCGCTGCCAGACGCGAAGCAGGTCGCGTTCATGAATAACGCCTTCGATGTTGTCCAGATCATCGCGAAACACCGGTATCCTGGCGTGACGGCGTGATGTAATCAATTGCACGAGTTTCTCTATCGGGGAATGGATATCGAGCGCAACGATATGCGTTCGGGGAGTCATCACTTCCCTGGCCACCTTGTCACCGAACTGAACGATGGACTGAATCATTTCACCGGCGTCATGCTCGAGAATTCCTTCTTCCTGTCCGGCATCGATGAATGCCTGAATCTCTTCCTCTGAAGTCTCTTCTTCCTTGTCCGGCTCCATCCCCTCTTCCCAGCGGTTGAAATAATTCAAAACCGCCGTAAGCACGCGGGCAAACGGCCGCATGACCAGCTGCGATACGCGGACCAGGGGGAAAATTCGAATCAAAAGGATTTCCGGATTCCTCGCCGCAATGAGTCTCGGCAGCAGCTGCCGAAACAGGAGAATCAGTACAAACATCAGCAGGATTGTTCCAGGCATTCCTTCCAGATATCGGATCTCACGACGCTCGAATGCTGCAAAGAGAAATACAGCGCCACCCACCAGCAGCAGCTGAATCAAAATGTGAATGGACATCAACACTTCGTTGCGGCTTTCCACCAATGCTGTCAGCTGTGAAACATGTTTCAGCTTTGGCGTGTCCTGAAGGCGGCGTACGGCGATTTTGCTCACATTGGTAAACGCAATGTCGATGATCGAAAGCATTACCAGAACGATCACGAACACAAGGGAGATCAGAAGTTCAGTTCCGGTCAGCACTTGAACTTTCGACGCAGGCGAATCTCAATCGCGCGCATCTCTCCGTTGTCGTTTTCATGATCGTATCCGGTGAGGTGAAGAAAGCCATGAAGCGCCAGGCGCCGGAGGTTGGACTCCAGGGTCAACACGGGAGACTTTCGCGCCTGAGCATAAGCCGTTTCCACGGATATGAGAATGTCTCCCAGATAATCCCCGTCACCGCAGAAGGAAAGCACATCCGTCGCCTTGTCAAAGCCCCGATACTTCCGGTTATAGTCCCGCATTGCTTCATCACCGAGAAGTACCACCGAGAGGGACATGGCCTGCTTTCCCTGGTCCTGAGTCAGTTCTGAAAGAAAACTCTTGATAGCTGACATGTCGATCGCGTGCTTCCTCTGTTTGTTCAAGACAAGACGGTTGTTCGAAGTCGCGTCGTGCACGTTCCTGCTCCGGGCTTTATTCGGCGAATTATTCCGCACCGGGGTTGGTGTCATCCCCGGAACCGAAGCGCAGCGGCTGCTGTCGTTCCATCCCATCGGCGGAGTAGGCTTCGTATGCACGAACGATGCGCTGTACCAGCGGATGGCGTACGACATCTCTGTCGTTGAAGTGGACAAATGCGATGCCTTCCACTCCACAAATAATCTTCTCCGCTTCAACGAGGCCCGACTTCTTGCCGGACGGCAGATCGATCTGTGTCACGTCACCAGTGACGACGACCTTGGTGTTGTAGCCTATACGTGTCAGGAGCATCTTCATCTGTTCGGCCGTCGTATTCTGGGCTTCGTCCAGTATAACGAACGAATCGTTAAGCGTCCGTCCACGCATGAATGCGATAGGTGCAATTTCTATTGCGCCCCGTTCCAGATGACGATCCACGCGCTCCACATCCAGCATGTCGTATAGAGCGTCGTAGAGTGGTTTCAGGTAAGGGTCGATTTTTTCCTGCAGAGTACCCGGCAGAAAACCCAGCCTCTCGCCGGCTTCAACGGCAGGCCGAGTGAGAACAATGCGGTTTACCTTTTTCTCTGTCAAAGCACGCACTGCCATGCTGACAGCCAGATAGGTTTTCCCTGTACCCGCCGGACCAATGCCAAAAACCAGGTCGTTCCTTTCGATTGCCTCCAGATAAAGCTTCTGATTGAGTGTCTTCGGAGTCAGGCTGCGTTTGCCGGCGACTACCTGTTTGGATGTTGTGACGACGCCCCTAAGACTCTGAGTGGTGTCCTCCGATATGATCCGGATCACGGATTTCAAATCGGAATTGGAAAGCTTTACCCCTTCAGCGCGCAGCTGCACGTAATCGGCGATCATTCGCTCGACCAGATCCACGTGCTCGTCCGTGCCGTCAATGGTGAGGGTATCGTCCTTGACATGAACCTGAACGCGAAGAAGTGACTCGAGATATTTGATGTTACCGTCGTGGGTTCCAAAGAATTCGGCGATGCCGCCACCGATCCTGATGCTCTTTTTCATTAAGTAATCAAGACCCGGGCGAATTATAGCATGCTATGATTAACGTTTTCGTAAAGCACCATAAGGAGATCCGATGGCAAATCATCCATCCGCTTTAAAGCGACATCGTCAGAGCCTGAAGCTCAAAGCTCTCAATCAATCCAACCGGCATAAGCTCAAAACGCAGATGAGAAAGCTGAGAGCTGCAATTGAAACCGGGAAATCGGAAGACGCAAAAACAATTCTTCCCGGCACGTTCAGCCTGATTGACAAGTCTGTACAAAAGGGCGTGATCAAGAAAAACACCGCTCGACGATACAAATCGCGACTGACAAAGTCTGTAAACGCGCTGGCATCAGCCTAATTCGTCATTTTCCAGAGCATCACGTCGAAGCAGGCTTCAATGTCCGGGTTGGAAGACTTCAGCGTTCGATCCAGATTCAGGATTTCTCGAAACCCCAAAACGAGCTGCCTCCATTCGTATTTCCTGCAGCCGGCGACAAATTCGCCGGCTTTAAATGGGGGAATTCCTACGGCGGCAGCGACTTCCTTTCCGCTACGGTGACTTGCGAGTCCCTTGCCGATAAAGAGCTGCCTCCAGACGCGGACGATCTGGCTCAGAACCAAAAGGGGTTCAGCGCCATCAGCCAGCATCGCGCCGGCAACCTGGACCGATTTCCGATAGTCCCGCGCCAGTAATGCGTCGCCCAGCTCATAGGGACCGAACTGTTCGGATCGCAGGACCAGTTCATCCACATCACGATTCGTAATCGGCTTTCCAACGCCAACGAAGGTTCGCAATTTCTCAATTTCGTTGTGGAGGGGATATAGATCTGATCCGACATTGTCGACCACATATCGCGCAACGTCGGCAGTCATACCATAACGATCCATGACCCACCGGACCACATCGACGGGCTTCATTGGATCGATACCAATGTTGGGGAAAGTCCTGGTCCAGGCATCGGATGGCCGCAAATTCGCGAAAATCAAAATAACCTTCAGAGATGACGACGCGACTCCCTGAAGTTTTGCCAGGTCTTCGATTCTGCCTTTCGTCAACTTCTCCGCATTCGTCACCATCAACAATCGGCTTTGAGAAAACAGGGAGGGGGTCAATGCGTCATCCATCAGACGAGCGAATTCGATATCTTCGAATTCCTTCACATGAAGTTTCTCAACCTGCCAATTGCCTTCCAACAATCCAGTCCAGACGCTGCGGGATTCTTCGACCAGAAAGTCATCTTCGCAGACAAATACAAACACGTTGTCCGCGGGCCGCGCACGATATTGGCGAAAATCTGAAAATCTCATGGCTTGGGATTGATCAAGGCGGCGACAAGCGACGAAGCGAAAGTTGCCGCAACGCGATCCACCGCCGCTGGCTCTTCAGGAACGAACTCGACGGAGTTTGGAGCCATTTCAAAGTTCTCCTGAAAACGCATACTCGGGTTCTGATAGAGCACTTCGCCCGTCCGCGTATCGGTCACCATGATTCTGAGGTCCACAGAAATAATATACGATGATGCTCGCCCGCTGATGATGGTGCTTGGGGAAGCGCTATACCCCCGCACTTCTCCGGAGACAAGGACGTCACCCGACGATCCGGAAACAACCTTGTACCGCGTGCGCTGAATCAGTTCACGCCGCAGAGATTCGCTGAGGCGCTGCTCCACTCGGTATGTCGTCGTGGAATTCGTAAAAGTGGGAACTGCGATTGTTCGCCCTTCCCCAGCGTTGGCACGTTTGGTGGCAAGCTTATAGCCACAGCCTCCCGAAATCAGAATCAGCAAGGGCAGGACAAGTTTCACGAACCGCATCGTCCTGTTAGGATAGCCGAATCGTGGACGAAATCTACCATCACGCTTTGAAACTATTGCGACGGCGAGATCATACGGTCGCGCAGCTTCGCGAAAAACTGGAAAACAAGTTCGGAAACGTTCCAAAAGAAACCATCGATACGCTTCTGAAGAAACGGTTTCTCGACGACGCGCGATACGCAGGCAATTTTGTCATGAAACGCCGAGCCTTCCATCCGTCGCTCGTGCGAGATGAATTGCTGAATGACGGCGTTTCGCCGGAAGTCATAGAGCAGGCGCTTTCCGGCAACGACTGGCCTTCGCTGCAGCATGTCGTTCGGACTAAGATGATTGACTGGAAGCTTCAGGCGCCCATCCACCGCAAAGAGCTAAACCGGCTGTACCGGACTTTGGCCCGTCTTGGATATCCGGAAGAGGAAGTTCGGGAGGAACTGGAACAGCTTCATGAACAGCAATGAAGCTCGACGACCTCCTGAAATACTTTGAAAACCGCAGTTATACCGTCGAAATTTATCGCTGGTTCCCGCCGAGGATCAATGTCGGGCGTTTCAAAATCGTGGGCGGCCCCAACGTGGCATCCGGAGTTCGGCGCATTGAGGCGCTAGCAGGAAGGGAGACTTTTCAGCGTCTGGAAGAAGACGAGGGTCTTTTGAAAAGTCTTTCTCATAATTCTCCGGCCACCGTAGGAACTATCTCCCATTGTGACCCACACCCTGGACCAGCAACGTCAGATTGAAATTGAGCTGGAAGCCTCAAGGTCAGGTCCGGTATTGACAGCATTATTGCAAGCAAAATAGCAAGTGGCGGAACAACCGTTATATCCGCCAAAACAAACGGGGTAGACCCACCCTTACTCCGGGAAATTAGCCGAACGAATAGGCGCAAAAATCGCTTCTGGCGTAGTTGTCCTCGGCATAGCATCGAACCGCAAGGTAGCCCTGGTGAGTTTTGTATCGAAGGATCTTCAGAAGAAGTTCCACTCGGAAAAATCATAAAGAAAGTCGCCGAAATCGTCGGTGGAAGTGGCCGTGGGCGCCCGGATTTTGCACAAGCTGGAGGCAAGGACGCCGAAAAGATAGATCAGGCTTTACAAGCCATGTACAATATCGTGGCTGGAACCTGGAGCCTGACCACTTCGGATTGTGGTCAAATGCTAAAACGACTCTTAGGCATGCTGGTGATCGGCGGTGTCGCGGTGTTATGTGTTGCTCCGAATGACTTGCGGGCGGAAGATCACACCACTATTCAAAGGGAAGGCATTGCCTCACCCGAAAGTGATATAACAGTACTGGCACCGGTCCCATTACCCACGAACACGGAAGTTCCACAGCCGAGGACATTGCCATCGGTTGAAGACCAGACATCCGAACGATATCGTCCGCTCGTCGAATCCATATCACGAAGCAACGGTGTCGATCCCAATCTGATAGATGCCATGATCAGAACTGAATCGAACTACAATGCGTGGGCCGTCTCCCCAAAGGGTGCAATCGGACTAATGCAATTGATACCGGAGACCGGGCGTCGATTCGGAGTCCAGAATTTTTTCGATCCCCAACAGAACATCGAAGGTGGCGTCCGCTACATTAAATATCTTCTCGAAATGTTTGGAGGAAATGTGGATCTTTCGCTTGCCGCATACAACGCAGGCGAAAACCTTGTGGCCCGGCTTGGGAAAGTTCCTCCGTATCCGGAAACCCGGAATTACGTCCGAAAGATTCGCGCGGTTTACACAAAGCCGTCGACAGCGAGCCTCGCATCGAGCCTGAAGAGTGAACCAATTTCTCCGGCGAAGCCTATCGATACAACGAAGAACGGCCAGGTCGTTTCCGAAGCACCAGCCGAAAAGCCCCAGGATCCACCTATTGCTCCAATTGCAAAATGGATGGATGAGCGTGGCGTACGCCACTTTTCCAATATTGAGCCAGTCAAATAATGATGGGCAAGAGAGCCATTGTCGGCGTGTTTACAGTTTTGATGCTGGCCTCGACTGGCTTGGCGCAACCGTCCCTCCTGCAGCAGGCGACCAGTGCCTTTAATTCCGCGCAGCAGGCAGACAAGGTTCTCAACGAAAAGCCTCAGGCTCAGCAGAGTCGCACTGAAGTATTGAAAGTTATTAGTGCATATCAACGTGTATATCTGATCACCCCGAAAACAAGTTATGCCGATGACGCTCTGCTTGCAATCGCCAGACTGTACCAGAGCATCGACGACACTCACGATGCCGTCAAGACACTGAAGTTTCTTGTGAGTGAATATCCCCAGAGTCCTTACAAGAAATCCGCGGAGCAGGATATCGCGACTATGACCGCAGTTGACGCAGCGGTACCGACAATTCCAGAAGTCGTCACTGATGCAAAAGATGCAAAAGATCCGAAGGATTTGGTTAAGACTGTTGCGCGGATCGAAACAAAGCCCGGGGAGAAAGTCACCGTAGACAACGTACGGTATTGGCCGGCGGAGAAGTCTCTTCGCGTCGTGGTGGACTTAAGTGGTGAAGTCCGATTCAAGCAGGGTGAAGCGAAATCACCGGATCGCGTATTCATTGATATCGCAAACGCGCACCTGAATCCATCGCTCGCCAACAAGGAATGGCCTGTCGGTTCCGGCCTGCTTCAGAAGATCCGAGTTGGTCAATTTGATGCTGGTACCGTTCGAGTGGTGTTGGATCTTGCTACAACGCTGCGCGCAACAGCATTCACGCTTCGGGATCCGGACCGTCTGATTATCGATATCGTCGGTGATGGCGAAACCGCGGTTCCATCACCGGTTGAACCAAACACGACTCCAAAGCGTGCGAACACAGAATCATCGCCCTCAGTCTCGGCCGCGCCTCCGACTGTGACGGCATCGCGTACTGCTCCTGCGACAGTAACCACGACGCCCGTGACGAGCGGCGGCGCCGCAACCTCGTCAACGAAAGGGATGCCCACGGCGCCCGCTGCTTCGACAGCAAAGTCGGCCACGCCACCAACGGCAGATTCCTCCGCCTCGACAAAAGTTAATGCTGCACCAGCTATTGAGACGACATTCTCCGCTCCGTCTTCGTCGGCAGTGACCGCTTCCGCGACGAAAGCAAACACCGTCCCGTCGGGAGAGAAGATCTCCAGTAATTCGGCCTCCACCTCGGTGAGTTCTTCTCAAACAACGGTGCCTCTTGCTGCGCCTCCAGAAAAGCCTTCGCGCCCATCGGCCTCGACCGCATCAGCAGGGCCGACCATAGCGAAAGATTCACGGACTGCAGCAACGTCGACTACCAGCCCCTCGACGACAGTTGCCTCTGCTGCGTCAATTGCATCGTCGACACCACTTCCATCAGTTACTGTTGGCGAGACCTCGGTACCGGAAATCAAGGGCGACAATAAAGTCGGCGATCCAGGCTCCCCGATGGCATCCACTGCAAAGCCCACCAGCCTGGGGAACAGGACTTTAATTCGAAGCCTGGGGTTGAAAGTAGGTCGCGTTGTGATCGATGCCGGTCACGGCGGCAAAGATACGGGGAGCATCGGCCCAACTGGATATTCTGAAAAAGAGCTTGTATTGGATGTCGCAAAAAGACTGAAAACTCTTATAGAAACCGAAATTGGTGCTGAAGTCGTGATGACGCGAAACGATGACACGTTCGTACCTCTTGAAACGCGTACAGCGATTGCAAACGAGCAGGAAGCCGATCTGTTTATTTCGATCCATGCAAACTCAAGCAAGACGAAAACCGTACGCGGAGTTGAAACATTCTTTCTCAATTTCACGACTTCCAAGGAATCCCTGGATACGGCGTCGCGGGAAAATGCGGGTTCCGACAAGTCGGTGCACGAACTTTCAGATCTCGTAAAGCGGATCGTTCTGACCGAAAAGGTAACGGAGTCGCGCGAACTTGCCGAGCGCGTCCAAACTGCAATGTCGCGAGCCAAAGGTACGGGGCCGGATCGTGGAGTCAAACAGGCTCCGTTCGTTGTGCTCATTGGAGCGACCATGCCTTCGATCCTTGCGGAAATCAGTTTTATCAGCAATCCTGACGAAGAAAAGGTCCTTCGAACTCCGGCCTACCGCCAACATCTTGCTGAGTTTCTTCTCGACGGTGTAAGATCCTACGCAGATACTCTCAGCGGTGTAAAAACTGCCAGCTCCATCGAAAGACACTAGTCCGGATCGAATTTTCCGACGTGAGTCTGAACTGAAATGTTTCGAAACTGGGTCCGCAGTTGTCTGTTGCTCTTGAGCCTTACTGCAATCCTCCAGGGGCAGGGTACGAAGACAACACTTCCTGAAACGCTCGTCCAAGCAGTCACTTCCCTTCCGGGATGGATGGCGTCTGGCAGTTTGGAAACATTCAACGAATCGAATATCGAAAAGTTCA
>Ga0068863_100008246_pt1 | contig 10180 bp, 1 predicted proteins | sample KBSSwiS62_FD_66596 | JGI IMG/M metagenome (GOLD analysis project Ga0068863, IMG submission 66596) | Switchgrass rhizosphere microbial communities from Kellogg Biological Station, Michigan, USA - KBS Switchgrass S6-2 | ecosystem: Host-associated > Plants > Roots > Rhizosphere > Soil ...
CCCTGAGCGGAGATCGCCACATTGCCACCCTCGAAACTGAACTGTGCACCATAGTTAGGAGGCTGAGGAGTACGGGCGGTGCCAAAAGCGGGGTTCAAAAATCCACTCAAGGCCGGGGTCTGGGTCCCTGCCGTGTAGATCGTCGCCAGGTTGTTGATCAAAAGGAGATCTTTCCCGGCATTCATTGTGATGTCGCCGATGCCGGTCCGGATCGTCTGGAAGAAGTTATCGTTGACCAGGACCGTGGTGCGGGTGGTCGTGCTCTGCGTCGGCAGGTTGGGAGCCCCCTGGCCGACCAGGATCGAACCGCCGAGGTTGGCGGCCTGGAGTTGGGTTGTGGATTGGACCAGATTCGGATTAGCGGCGCTGAAATCGGCCCCCGCTGTGATCTGGTAAGACCAGGAGCTCTCACCCGCAGCCAGAAGTGGCGCCGTCCACATTGGATTGGCGGAGAGAGCAAAGGAGGTGTTGGAGGGATCAAAACCATCGCTCAGGCTGGCACCGAAGCTGAACACAACATTGCCCGCGGCACGAAGCGTCAGGATGCCCGGGGTGCCGGAGCCAACGACTCCAGTGACGCCGGGGCCGAAGCGGTAGGTGGAGAGGTCCCAGTTACTGGCGAGGGTGAGATCACCGGCCGGGTTGATGATTTCCGCGGCAGGTTCAACGAATGTGAGCGCCTGGAGAGAAGAACCGTTGGCATTGGACTGATAGAGCCGGTTCAGGATATTGGTCGTGTTGCCCGCGAAGGTCGTTCCATTAGCCATGATATTGGCCTCCTGGTTGTCGATGGATCCATCGGTCGCCTGAAAGACCTGATTGCCCGCCACCACGATGCTGGAGGCGTTGAGAACCGTGCCGTTGATGGGAGCCACCTGAAGGTCCGTATTGCCCGTCGTCTGCGGGGCGCGGATTAACAGGGTGCCGTTCAAGTCACCCAAGGCAGCGCTGCCCGCCGTGTGTGCCGCCACGGAAAGATCGATCATGGAACCCGTCTGGATGTCGACCAACGGCCCGGCGGCGCTGGAAGCGTTAAGGGCTGTGTTGGCAAAATTTCCGTTCGTTTCCGCGCCTGCCTCAAGCGTGACCGATCCACCCTTGCCGGCATGGTTGAAATTCTGTCCCGCCACGGTGAGCATCGAGCTCGAGGCCAGGACAACGCTGTTGGAGGCGACCAGGTTGATCGCGCCGCCCGTCGCCCCGGAAGCGTCCACCGTTCCGTTGACAAAGATGGAACCCGAATCGGCCGAGAGATTAAAGGTCCAGGCCTTGGCCACGTCATTGACCGCGACATCCCCGCTTCTCACCCGGATGGTACGCGAAAGCGTAAATCCATTGGTATTGAGGAGCGGATCGATCAAATCGAGGTTCGACAGGCTGGCCGTGTCGAGGGAGAAGGAGCCGTTTTGTCCGCCAGCGCCGCCCTGACCTTGCATGCTCGCGTCAGCGAAAGTGAAGCCCTCGTTCACTGCGCTGACCGAGATACCACCTGCGTTCCCTCCACCGGAAGCGGCGGCGACATTCACGCTGGCTCCGGAGGCAAGACGGACGGATCCGTGGTCCGAAATCAGGCTGACCTGGCCTCCGGACGTGTATTGCGTCACGGTATCGAAATTGTGTGCCGTGCCCCCGGCGTTGAGCGCACCACCGATCAGGACGTCACCCGTCGTGGCGCGCACGGTAAGGCTTCCACTCGGCAAATCGATGGCGCTGTTGACCGCAACACTTTGTCCGAGAAGAGTCAGGTTACCCCCCAGTCCCAATGAACTGACGGATGGCGCGGAACCGATATTGTTGACCGTCAAGTTCCCGTTCGAAGCCGTGATTGTTTGATGTGGGGCCGCCTGGGAACTCAAGAATGAATCCGCCATGATGAGCGGCGTATTCATCGTGATATTGTCCGATGCGATCAGGGAACCCTGGCCAGTGATAGTGGTGCCGTCCGCCTGAATTACTTTGGTCTCGCCACCCAGTCGAATCGCACTGGATGCGTTAAGGTTCAAATCGGCGTACTGATCGACATTGACCTGGTTGGTACCGAGATGGATGGTCGCGGCATTGATGGAGAGACTGCCTTCCGAAACTACCGTCGCTCCCAGGGATGTGCCGCCCGGGCTGTTATCGATGGTTACGTTTTGCGCATTGATACTGACGTTCCCTCCTCCGCCATTATCACTAAAGCCCCTGATTTCAGCGGCATGGAGGCTGAGGCTCGCGACCGGAAATTGACCTGAAACGGCAGTCCCGCCGATCTGGCCACTTCCATAAATATCGATCGAGGAATAGCTGAGCAGCGAGAGGTCCCGCGCCGCTGTCTGCAAATTGTTCAAGGCCAAACCGGACAGGACAAGTCCCTGACTCAAGGGCGCTATCGCCGGAGTCATCAACTCGATATTGATCTGGCCACTGTCAAGATTGACCGAGTTGGCCTTCAGGACAGCAGTGGGATCAAGCTGAATCGCGTAGCTCGAATCGAGAGTAAGGCTTCCTGCAGTTCCATTGTTCGGTCCGGATATGGTCGCCCCTGCCCCAATGGTGAGAAGCGGATTGGTATTGGAGGGATTCACTCCCGTCCGGGAAATTGAATCACCTTCATTTCCACTGACCCGTAAGAGGACGCCGTTGCCGTTAAGCGCAATCGAAGAAACCGGCTGGCTCGTGGAGGCGGGCGAGTATTCGACGCGGGCGTCGGGAGCAAGGGTCAAAGCCTGATTGGAAACCAGGATGACATCGGGCGCGCTCAATCCATTTAGAGGCCGGTCCCCAGCGACAACACTCGCCCCGGCATTATCAACCGTCACCGAACTGGTCGTCACGTTCACGGTATTCACGCCAGCTACAACTTGACGATAACCACCGATCAAAAGACTGCCCGCACCAAAGGCGCTCAAGCCGGAAGAATCGAGGGCCAGGGTCGTGGAGGGCACGCTCGAAAGATCGGTGTTGGGACCGTAAACCAGGATCGAACTGGGGCTGGCGATGTCCACCAACCCGCCCAGGCCGCCTGCCGTCGCCTGGGATGTCACCTGGCCCTGAATCGTCATCTTCTGGGTCGCGGCAAGAATCAAGTGCCCGGCATCCAATGGCAATAGCGGCGACGCAAGGTTCGCACCGGCGGCGCTTTGCCTCAGGTAGACATTTCCGAAGGAGATATCATATTGTGCCGACTTCGCGATGACCGATGGCGTACTGATTTGAAACAACGAATATGAAGGTGCCATGGATCGCGCCGTGTCAAAACCGTTGACTTGATAGCCGGCCACAATGCTGGCGCCTGTTGCCTTAGCGATGCTTGCCACGTAGGGCGTACCACTGGTCGGAGTGACCAGGAATGCGCCGGGAAGCAACGCGTAGCGCGCCGGGAGGAGGGTATAGTAACCAGCGGGAAGACCGTTGCTGGCCTTCAGGTAAATCTGTTCCCCAATCGCGAGACTGCTGTTCACATAATCGCCAGTCGAGTAAAGCGGGGCGGTGAGAGCCTGGTATCCGGGCAGGATGGCGAAACTCGTCGTGGAACTGAGAATGTCGTGGGTACCGCCCGTTCCGGTGACAAAATTATAGGAGAAGAGATCGCCTCCGCCGCTGATATCGATTGTAGCGCCGGCCTGATTGACAACATTAGCGCCGGAGATATTGATCGTCTTGTCCGGGATCGCATTGATTCCGCTGCCGGCAACCGTGTTGCCGGCGAGAGTGATGTTGTTGCCGGCGGGATCATCCCATTCCACACCGTTCTGGTTCACTCCATAAGGAATAATGAGCGCTTTTCCGGTCACGGGATCCACCGCGGAAACGGAAGTCACGCTCCCACGGGTCAGTGTCACGTTTTGCGTTGTCGGGATAACCGCAGTTGGTGTCGTCCCCGCAATGCCTGAGCCGCTCAGGAGATCGACCGGCGTTGCCCCCAAAATACCTGAACCCAGATTGATCGTTCCTATTGGCGCCCGCAAAACACCGCCTTGCACAATGTTCGAGGCATAAATATTGAGTTTTCCTCCAGCCGAGAGCGGCAATTGCCTGCTGCCCGAACCGGCAATGGTCACGTTGCCCGAACCTGCGGCATAGACGACCGAAGTATTCGCGCTGATGCTCGTGTTGGCGTTGGTCGCCAGCGTCACCGTCAGGCCATCGCCACTGATGCCGGTCACCACTGAACCCAGCAGGGACGATCCGATCAATTCCTGGGAAGCCACCGGGGCCGCCAGGTGGACCGTATTGCTGCCCGTGGAACTGGAGGCAACGATCACATTCTTGTCGTAGGCTGCGATGGTGAATGTATTTTCGGTGGTCGGATAAATCTGGCCGGCCTTGAGAGAAATCGCGCCCGCAATGTCCAGGGTGCCATAACCGCGGATATCGCCGTTGGTCGCCGTCAGGTTGGCGTTGCCGATACCTTGCAAAGACAGATTCCCCACATCAATGAACTGGGCGGAGATATTGAAATTGCCCGTCCCGTTGGTCGGCGGCATGTAATAAGGGCCGCCGCCCGATTCAAAGACACTGGTCAAAAGCTGCGTGATCGCAGGCGACTGGAACCCCTGCCCAAGACTGACGTAAGGCGCATTGAGATTGACCGTCGAATCTGCAAAAATAACGCCGGCCTGGCCAATATTCAGGCTGCGTTTGGCGCTAATCGTCACTGGACCTGAAAACTTCACCGATCCGCCGAGAACCAGCGAGTCAAAGCCTCCCTGATTGAAGCTATCGGCGGCGAAATATCCGGTTTGGAGGACGGTGTGCCCGTCAAGCCCGTTAAAACCGTACTCGGGCACGATATTCTTGCCGATGGCATCATTGCCGTAGACAAATTGCCCGGAAGCAAAACCCGGCAGGCTTTTTTGCGTCACAACCAAAGTGGGGTCAAGCGGGGTTTGGGCTCCCGAGGTAAAATAGATACCCGACGCCACGGAAAGAGTTCCTCCCTCGGCACTGGGTCCACCCGCGCCGCCGCGTAGTGTTGCATCTGTCAGCAGCGCCTGTTCCCCAATCAGCTTGATGGAACCACCATTGCTGTCGATCCGGGTGGCAACAGTGACGGCTGATGAGGAGGTCGGATGCGTAATGGGAGTCGATCCGGAGCCGGCCGCTGAAACATCCAGGACTCCACTGGCGCCGGAGACATCAAGCACGGCACCGGTGTCGGCAAAGATATTGCCATCAACTGTTATGCTGCCGCCTGGAAGTACTATTCCGGTATGGAGTCCGAATGCATTCGGAGTCAACAGCGTCGTGCCGGCCGTCGACAAATAGCTCTGCGGCCCGAGAAACACCGTCGGTGTGGCGTCGTTTGCATCCAATAAGAGTGCCGATGAATTAGCTCCACCCGTAATCGAGATGGCCCCCCCCGGCGCAATAATCGAGCCCTTCACGCTCACCGTGTTGGCGCTGATCTTGACGCCGCCGGTTCCCGTTTTTTGGGCATCAGTCCTGATGACGGCCCCCGATTCCATGACAAATGCGCCCCGGACGAGAAGTACTCCGAGGAAATTGTCCTTCGCCCCGGAAACACCAAAATTCAGGCTGACCGGCGCCCGCTGACCTTCCGGTAATTTTTCGATGGAAAAGACGATATCCGAGCCTTTGGTCTGGGCCACGAGGGTGAGCGCTTCCGGGGTGATCGAGGTGTTGGTAGTGATGAGCGTTCCGGGGATATACTCACCCGTGGGGTTTCCGCTGGAGTCGAGTATCGCCTGCCCGATACTATTGAGCGTGAAGCTGCTGAAACCGCCTTGACTGAAGAAGTCAGGATGCAAAAGATTGCCAGCGGCATCGATCGAGTTGAGCCAAAGCGTATGGCCACTGGCCAGGGTGTCTCCATTCGATAGGGCGCTACCGCCGATCTGGATCAAGGGAGATTTCAGGATCAGGGAACCACCCGTTCCGCCGGAATAGCCCGTCAGTTTGACCTGGTTGGGATCAAAGTTGAGTTGCCCGCCGAGCAGGGAAGCAAAATTCGGGTCCTGACCTGCTTCAACATCAATGGTTCCGCCTGCTCCGAAGGATATTTTACCGTTGGAATTGACGACCGTGCCCCCGGAAACGTCGATGGCCGCGCCGGGAGCCAGCGTAACGTTATTCCCGATGATGGACACCTTGCCTCCATTGGGCGACTGGGTAAGCGTACCGGGCGCATCGGCGATGGCCCGATTGTCCACATTCAGCCCGGCGGTACTCAGCGACCCTTGCGCGCCAAGCGTGAATTGGCCCCGGGTAGGATCGTACGCGGGAGTGGCAATAACATTGGGAGTGTAAGGAGAAGAATCATAGACCGTAAAACTCAGTTTGCCGCCAGGAGTCGAAATGGCGCCCTCAACGTCGATATTGGCCGCCGACATGGCAATCGATCCGCCCACGGGAGCATCCAGACTGACATTCGAGGGGACAAAAATATTGCCGTCCTTGTTGTTAAGCGTCAGGTTGCCAAAGCCATCATTACGGACCAACTCGGGTGAAAGATCGACTTCGGCCAGTCGTTCCGGAGGCAGTGCGGAACCGAAAGCCCCTGTGACGGGCAGGCTGCTGTTCTCTTCAAAGACAATCTGCGGCGGCGTGGGTGAAATGGTCGGATAAGGAGCAGCTGTTCCATTTTGCGCTTCGAAAGTAAGGTTCAGGCTGCCGAAATTGGGAACGCCCAGCACCGACGTCAAAGTGGGCAGATAAGTGGCATTCGCATAAGTCTTCGACAGCTGGGCCTGCGGCGTCACTTGTTGTACTCCTGCCACCGTGTTTCCGTACAGGTTTCCATCCAATGCCATGGCTGGCGAAGTTATGGAAACTGAACCGCCATTTGCGCCTTGGATATAGCCAGCCTGATAACGGCTGCCCCCAAGCAGCCGGTTTTGAAACGTCTGAGTGACATTCCATTTTGCCGAGCCTACCGTCAGGCCGTTATAGACTCCTTCAACGGGAAAATCGGGATTGGCATTGGCAATGTCGATGATTTGCCCGCGTTGCATCACCCGGGTCGTCTGGATGTTTCCACCCTGGTAGTTGATGTAACCGCCCGAGACGTTGATATTCGAACCTGCCTTCATCACGACCGCGTCACCGGCATTGATCCCAACCGATCCACCCGCCGTGGTCAACTCACCCACGGTACGCTCCACCAAACCGACATAACCGGAGACATCGGCCACCGGCGTGCCAATCCAGGTCGATCCGTCCGCATTGACACCTACCTGCCGCAGATCGAATTGAATCTTCTGTCCGCGCAGCGAACCGCTTCGCTGCAGCGGCGAGTTGGCCAATTCTGTTCCCAGCAGTTGACCGGTGACAACATTTTCACTCACAGAAGCAGAAACGTTTTGCGATCCCGCCACATCAATCGTTGCGCCGGACTCGAAGTAGACCTGTCCTCCCTGGCCGCTGGCATAAGTGAGGGCATAAGAGTTGTCTCCCTGCAAAAGCCAGTTGCCGGCACTGAGCGAGACACCTGATTTCAGGATGGCACTCGTCTCATCATAGGCAAAAACGGGACTTTTCGGCAGCGCGGGCGAAGGTGGCAAAGCCGCGCTGGGAGCCAGCAGGAAGGAATTGTCCTCGAAATGAATGGTTTTCCCCTCGATATTGACGAGGGAAGACAAGGCCAGTTGGGTACCGACAACTTTCTCTGTGCTCGACAATTCCGGCAGGATTTGGGTCTGGCTGTCCGGACCAAACGTGACCGCCCCGGTCGCGGTGGGATAGAAATTGGAAGTTCCCTGGAATGCATTGTCTCCGTTGACCAGCGCGATGGCATTATAATTGGCCAGCAGATCAACACGTCCGTTGAGCGAGACCGAAGTGGAACTGTCGATAACGCCGTTCTGGTTCACGTTCTGCCCGATCACCGTGACATCGCCGCGTGGCACCTCGACCATGCCGGCATTCGAGGCCGTACCGGCAACCCCGGCAGCGCCACCGGCATAGCTCGGATCGGAGACCTTGCCCACCGAGACGTCAAGCCCTCGCAAGGTCGGGTCGTTGACGTTGTGCGCGACCAGGCCGACCTGCAACCCTGCGGCCAGGATCGTTTGACCGTCCGGAGTGTTGATGGTGCCGGCGTTGGTCACGTTCGGGCCGATCAGCGCGACTTTGCCGCCGACGTGTTCGGCGGTGTCGGCGCTGCTGATTTGCGCTCCAGCCTGCACGACCACGTCCCCGTCCTGGCCGTTGGCGCCGATCACGCTGACGTTGCCGGCGGAATCTCCCTTGGCAATCATTCCGCTCGTGGGCGCGGGCGAACTGGTCTGGGGTGTGAAAGCGGCGGTCGGCCCATGGGTCCCGGCGGGCAGATCGACCTGTGAAAAAAGGAATTGATAATCGGGATTATTGAGCAGACCACGGGCAACCAGGTTGTCATTGATGGGCAAAGTGGAAACAACAAGCGCACCGACATTGACTTGGGACGAGCCCGTAAAAACAATCCCGTTTTGATTGAGGACATAGACCTGTCCCTGGGCCTTGATGGAACCCAGGATTTGCGAAGGTGCGATATTCGGGGCGACTTTGTTGATGGCGACCCATTGACCGACATTGGCGCCACCCAGGCTTTGATCGAAAGAGAGCGTGGTGTTACGCCCGACGTTGAATGAGTTCCAGTTCAGGAGCGCCTGCTGCGCGGTTTGCTGGACCGTGACGATCGATTGTCCCTGCGAAGTCGTCTGTACCGGAGTCTTGGCATTGACCCAGGTGATCACTGGGTTGGAGACACCCCGGCTGGCGAGACCTGAATCAGGGACCAGTCCGCCGACGGCAAGACCATCAGGCACCGCGGGCAATGAACCGAGATTATTCGGCCCATTCGGTCCAGTCGCAAAGCCACGCGCAGCGCCTTGCGCGGCCTGCATCGCCTGGATCGCCTGCACCGAATGAAGCAACGAGGCTTGGGCCCGCTGGGCCAGGATTGATGTCTGGAGTGCCTGATTGGCCGCCGAGGTTGCCGTCGTCGCCGTCTGGCCCCGGATCACATTGCCACCCTGGGTCGTCTGGGTGCCTCCACGGAGCGAGTAACCCTGTGCCCGGACTGGCGTGGCCGCAGCGAGCAGAAAGCAGCCCGCCATCGCCACGACCAACCACGGCCCTGCAATCCGGACACAGCACGTCCTGATCACGTCAAAACGTGGATTTCGAGCTGCCCGAAATATTGGAAAAATACGCATGGCCACGGACTTGAAAGCATATAGCAGCCACTACATATTTCATGGGAAAACGAGCCCCGTAACAGGAATGTTACCCAATCTCCTTATTTCTCCCCAATGAGAGGGAAAAAAGGACTAATTATGATTGGTGGACGCTGCTGCCGAAGCCTTGGCGGAAGACGAGATGCTTGATGCGGGCACAGCGGGTTCGAGACCGGGAGGCGGCTTCGTTGCCGAGGTCATTTTCGCATTGCCCGGCGGGTCTACTTTCGGCGGTGCCGCGGGTGGAAGAGGGGCAGGTGGCTGTCCGGAAACCACCGCATGATCGAGGAGTTTGTCTTTGTAATCCTGGACAAGGTTCTCCAGTTTGACCCGGGTCAAGCCGACGAAAGGTTCCTTGGCCGCGAGGGCATTCCCCAGGCTGAATTGCTCGTAGCGCGTAAGAATCTCGTTGCCCGTCTTGAAGAGTTCCAGGTTCTTCACCTCTCGGTCTGTGACCAGCCGTTGCAAGAGGATGCTTTGGGCCGCAAGCTTCAGGCGTTCTGCTTCCTTTTGGGCCTCAAGTTGCGCGACTTGGGTGTAGGCCTCCTTTTGCTTTTTCAGGTCTTCCGAGAGCAGGCCATTCTGTGTCGTTTTCTCCGTCAACTGGCTCGTGAGATCGGCAATGGCTTTGTCCGAAGCAGTCTTGTCGGCGGCGGCTTGCGTGGTTGCAGCCGTGAGCTTGGCCGTGAGATCATCCACCTTTGCCTGGAGATCCTTGTTGGCCGCTTCGCTCACCGCCTGAGCAGCCTGAGCCGCGACGACCTGGTTCTGGGCATCGCGTACCTGTACCGTCAGACCTTTGAGAGCATCGCGCAACTGGCGCATGCGTGCCTCAGTGGCGGCGGCGTCAGCGGCCTCATCGGCCCGCGAAATACCGGCAGGCAGAAGCAACAGGACCAGGACAAGAAGGGGCATGGGATTCATGGACGTAAGGATGTTGATTAGAACTTGGCGTTGATGTCGAACTGGAAAAGGTTGTTGGAATAGGAGGGCCCGGAGATGGCGTTGGAACTCATCCA
>Ga0068863_100008247_pt1 | contig 10178 bp, 5 predicted proteins | sample KBSSwiS62_FD_66596 | JGI IMG/M metagenome (GOLD analysis project Ga0068863, IMG submission 66596) | Switchgrass rhizosphere microbial communities from Kellogg Biological Station, Michigan, USA - KBS Switchgrass S6-2 | ecosystem: Host-associated > Plants > Roots > Rhizosphere > Soil ...
TGCCTTCGAAGGCGACCCGAGTGCGTCGATCGATGCGCTGGGCAAACCCGTTTTCGTGATGAAGGATGGCGCCGTGTATCGCGAGCCTGCACCGTGAGGGTAGGCGGTGACGTGCGGATTCCGTCGTACCTGCAGCGAGCGTGACCGGCGCCAAGAGCGCCAGCGGACGCGGTGTTCAAGCCATCCTGGCCTGCCGGAATTTGCTCCTGCAATTCCGCCGTGCGAGGCAGAGTAGGGGACACCGGAAATTGCTCCTGCATTTTCGACCCACATGGATGTGGGAAGTGTTCGCTGGCGCCGGGAGCGCCAGCGGGCCGGCATTCGGTCCATCCATGGACATACCGAAAATTGCTCCTGCATTTTCGGCATTCGGTCCATCCATGGACGTCAAAAAAAGACCCCGGCGCGAGGCCGGGGTCCGGGTATTGCAATGGAACAGCCGGATTACGGCGAGATCGTGCCCTTCAGGCTGACGCCCGAATACGCCGCATAGGCGCGCACGTTGACGTAGTACGTGCCGGCAGTCGGTGCATTGAAGGTGCACGTTTCGCTGTTGCCCGAAGTGTACGGACGGCAGTCGTAGGTCGACGTCGTCGGCGCACTGCCGCGACGCACGTACATGTCCGCATCGCCGGTGCCGCCAGAGATCGTGAACACGACGCTGGTCTTGCCGGCCGGAACGACGAGCGTGTAGTTCGCCGAGGTCGTGCCCGTCGCCTGCGACGCGAGGGTGACCGGTACGCCGCTGGTCAGCACCGTGCCGCCACCACCACCGCCACCGCCCGTGCTGTAGCTGCCCGTGAGGCTCGTGCCGGAGTAGGTGGTGTAGCCATGGACCAGCACGTAGTACTTGCCGACCTGGGCCGTCGCGATGCTGCAGGTCTCGGCAGTCGTGCTGCCTTCGGACTTGCAGGTGTACGAGGTCGTCGTCGGCGCGCTGCCGAACTTCACGTAGAGATCGGCATCACCCGAACCACCCGAGGTGACGAACTTCAGGCCCGTGGCGCCGGACGGAACGTCGAGCGTGTAGAGCTTGTCGCTGCCGCTCGCGCCCGAGATGCCGGTGACCGCGACGCCATTGGTCAGCACGGTCGGCGTACCGCCGCCGCCACCGCCGCCGGTGCAGCTCACGCCGACCGCCGCGAATGCCGCCGTCACGTCGGCCTTGGTGAAGCCGAGGTCGGTCGCCGCCGTCTCGACGCCGCAAGCGCCGCTGACGAACGTGCTCGACGGGGTCCAGTAGAGGCTGTTCGCGCGCGCGAACGACTTGAACGCCTTGACCGTGTCCCAGCCGGCGGTCTTCGCCAGCGTGCAGAACGCCTTGTTGTAGACGCCCGACGAATAATGCACGTCGAGGCCACTGTTGTAGTTCGCCGCGTTGTCGATCGAGCCGCCGTCCTGGGTCGGGTTGCACATGTAGCGCAGCGCGCCGGACGCCTTGAACACTTCCGGGCCGACGAGGAAGTCGTTGGTGCCCTTCCAGTAGTACTCGGTGGCTTCGCCGCCCATGTCCGAGAACGCCTCGTTCATGCCGCCGGACTGGCCGGAGTAGGTCAGGTTCGAGTGCTGCTCGGTGAAGCCGTGCGAGACTTCATGGCCGGCCACGTCGACGCTGACCAGCGGATAGAACGTGCTGGCACCATCGCCGAAGCTCATGGTCGAGCCGTCCCAGAACGCATTCTCGTAGCTCGAGCTGTAATGCGTGCGCATGACCAGCTGGAACGTCAGCGCCTTCACGCCCATGTACGAGTTGTACATGTTCTGGATCACGCCGCCGAAGAAGTGCGCATCGTTCAGCGGCGAGTACGCACCGTTGATTGCCTTCACGGTGTTGCGCGGGCAGGTGTAGGAGAACGCGGTCGTGCTCGTCGTGCCGCCGTTGAGGTTCACCGTCTTCACGTCGGTGTTGTTCATCGTGCAGGTGGAGCCGCTCTGCGCGACGTCGAGGAAGCCGTACTTGCCGCCCGAGCCCCATTCGTACTGCCCGGTCTTCGAGTTGCCGCCGGGGCCGGTGCCGACCTGTGCGGTCGTCAGTCCGTCCCAGCGCTTGAGCACGTTGCCGCTCTGCGCATCGATGATCACGAACGGACGACGCGGTTCACCGCCGTTGACGCGATCGGCGAAGAACGACACGACATAGACGAGGCGGGCGCTGCCGGCGTCGTCGACGAAGATCATCTGACGCGATTCTTCGCGCTCGGTGCGCATGCCCTTGCCGACTTCGCCTGCCTTGGCGACGGCGAGGGCCTTGGCTGCGGTCAGCGTCGCGCTGGCGGACCCAAGGTCGGCGGCGAGGCCGTTGATCTGGCGACCGAACAGGTTGAGTACTTCGCCCTTGCCGCTCTCGGTGACGACTACGTGCTCGCCCCACACCGGAATGCCACGGAAGGTCTGCTGGTAGCGGTAGTGCCGGGTGCCGTCGGCATCGTCGACGACCGCGAGTTGTTGCAGCGCCGAGTCGTTCTCGAGCCCGAGCAGCTCGGCATGGCGGTCATTGGCCGTGGAGGCCGCACCGATGCCGGCGGTGGCGCTGACATAGGTGGAATTCAGGACTTTCGTATCGTGCCCGTGCACGTCGACCACGGTAGCGGCGGACGCGGAAGCGGCGTACATCGCAAGAAACAACGGTGAAAGCGAAACTGCCGCCGTCAGGCGGCGCGTTGACTTGATCACAGATTGACTCCCCAGCAGATGACGGATGGTGGTCGTCGCCGCGTTTTCACGACGGCATCGCCACATGGCCACCAGGGCGGATGCATGCGCCAGGCACAGGCACTGGGGGCAGGCGCCCCCAGCGCCTGTTCCCGGTCAACATCGATCCCTCCCCGGATCGCGCGTGGAACCCCTCTCTTGATTCCAGACGCGGGCGGCACCGTAACAGTGCCCATGACGAAAGTAATGCTGCGCGGCAACGGAAAACGTTTCCAACGTGACCGGCTTCTCATGAACCGTTCGCATGTCGATATGCGTCAGGGATCGATCGACCATTCGGTGAGCGAATCCGCCAATGTCACGATCCACGCACGGCCGACCCGCCGACCTTGCTGATCGTCGCTCCAGCTCAACTGGTCCTTGCGCAAGCCGATGTCGTACAGTATCGGTTGGAGCGCCGCCTGCGAGGCGCGCGCATCGACGCTGATTTCGACAGGCATCGAGTGAAGGGGAAGCGTGTCGCGCTCTACAGGGCCGACGGTGGCGCGCCAGCGCCTCTCCAGCAGATCGCGCCATCGATCCTGCGACGACGATTCGCGCGTCACTAGCGCGACATAGGGTAGTTCCGCGCGCTCGCTGCGGCGAATGCCGTCCATGCCGGTCCATGCACGGAAGGCGACATAGTTGCGGCTCGCGACGAATTGCGCAGCATTATTGCCAGCGAGGAACAGACGAGCGATGGCGCGCTGCAATTGCGGCCGTCGCCCGATCCCGCAGCTGTCGATCTGGAACAATGTGCCCGCATCGGCGATCGATCGGTCGATCGATGGGAACTCGCCGCTGGCCACTGCATCCTCCAAATGATGCAGCGTTGCCGGCGCCGGATCGCCGGAGAAGATCGGCACGCGCAACCCTGTCCACTCGGATCCGTGCGCGACGAGCCGGATCGTGCCCCATGGCGAACCTCCGCGTTTGGCCGGATCGGCGAGGTATTCCCTGACGTCCTGCAGCGATCGCAGAGTCGTTATGGTTTCGTCATTCGCGCCAGCGTGCATCGCGTAATACGTCGATGCTGCCGAGAGGTAGCTTCGGCCATCGGGATCCTTGCCCAGCACGAACGTCACGGAGCGGCGCGTCGCTCCGTGTGCACCTGTTGCGAGGGCGATCGCGGCGACCAGCGCCGCAAACGTCCTAACCCCGCGCAGCGCGCGAAAGCGTGTCGGCGGGGTAGTCACTGAAGCCCTCTTCGCCGATGAGCACGGCATAGCGCCCCAGCCGCACGAGCACGCGATTGCCGAGCGCAAACCACTTCGCGAGCGACGGGCGCAATGCGAGAAGCTGCTCGTAGGCATGACTGCCGCGGCGAATGCGCAGCACGATGCATCGCGCATTGTTACTCGTGTCGGTCCAGACGCCATCGTCGAAACGGAATTCCTTGCCTGCGATGTTGCGCGGCGTCGACGCGTCGGGTTTCACGATGCTGGCCACATGGGACGATGCGAGGAGCCTCAGTCCGTTCGCAACCGCATCTCCGCGTCCCGCACTGATGCGGGCGGCAACGGGCTGCTGGACTTTCACCGGCGCGGTGCCGTCGGTGCGGCGTTCCTCGCTCACTGCAATGAAAGCGGTGTAGGTTGTCGCCACCCCGTACCGCAGGCTCAGTCCCGTGAGTTCGTTCTTGTGCGCGTCATCGGTCTGGCCGTAGGGACCGACGTCATCCATGCCGTCCGCGATGCGTTCGCGTGCCCACAACGCGCGCAACGGAGCGTTGGATGCGCCGGCATTGGCTCCCTCGACGTCGACATTGGCGGAGTAGGGGCCGTTGCCACTGATTCCCGAGATCCTGATCCTGCCGGTTGCTCCGCCGTGGTACTTGCCGACGAGGACGACAGGCTTCTGCGCGAAAAGGTCGGGCAGCCGCTGCGGGATCACGTCATAGGCGTCGAAGCCGTCGAACGCGACAGTGACGTGCGTCAGCAGCGGCTGGTCCACGTAGGAACGGAACTTCCGGATTGCCTCGGCGCCTTGCTTCGGGTCGGCGGCGAAGAACGGTTCGCCGAGCCCCGCGCGGGCGAGACGCCGCATCACCGGATGGTCGGTGTCAATGCCGGCACCAAATGCGAATACATTGGCCTCGTCGAGGTGTTCACGGATCAAGTGGGCGACGTCGCCGCCGGCCGCGATGCCGCCATCGGAGACGATGACGATGCTGCGCGACATGCCGGCCGCATGCGGCAGGCCGTAGGCAGCTTCGAGAGCGGGCACGAGTTCGGTTCCTCCACCAGCGCGCGCCGTGTCGACGAATTTCATCGCTCGAGAGATCGTGTCCGATCCGACGGGCAGGGAATTCTTGCTGTCGAGCACATCCGAGCTGCCTGCGAACAGCACGACATTGAAGCGGTCGTGCGCACCGAGCGTGCCGAGCAGATCGTGCATCATGGCCTTCGCGGCCTCGATCGGCGGCCCGTCCATCGATCCTGACACGTCGACGACGAAGACGTATTCGCGCGAGGTCACGGCGTCCGGCGAAACCGCCTTCGGCGGTTGCAGCATCAACAGGAAGAAGTTTTCGTCCGCACCGCGGAACAGTGACAATCCCTGCGCGATCTCGTTGCCGGCGAGCGCGAAACGCAGCACGAAGTCGCGTGTCGAAGCCCTGCTCTCGTCATCTGCGAGCTTCAGCGTCGCTTCGCCGCTCGACGGATGTTCGACGACGATGTGGTGCGACGGACTCTCCACCGAAGCGATCGGAATTCCGGACATCAGGCGGGCATTCACGGCGAACGCATAGTCGGTGACCTCCGGTGCATCCGAGCGCGGAGTGTCGATCGCCGCATCGCCCGGACGCGAGTAGTGGGGTACTCCGAAGGTATTCGGGATCTCGAACTCGTAGACGCCGTCGACCGGAACGAGCAACTCGGTATAGCGCAGTTCGACCTCGATGCGGTCGCCGGGCAGGATGTTCGCGAGATTCATCACGAATGTGCCCGGATCGTGCTGTTCGAGCAGTGCCGCCGATCTGCCGCCTTCCTTCGCCGCTTCATAGGTGTTGCGTGCTTCGTCGCGTTCCTGCAACCGCGCCTGCACGACGCGGTCGCCGATGCGCATCGTCAGGCCCGAGACTGCGCCACGATCGGAAACGGGGAAGACGTAGTTGGCTTCGATCGTTGCCGATCCGCGGTTCTCGAACGTCTGCCGCAAGACGACCTGTGCGATCGGGCCCACGATGTCGACGTCGGCGCTCGTCTGCAGCAGTGGCAATCGGTCGACGCTGTCAGTGCCCGCGACGGAGAAATACGGTGCTCCTTGCTCAGCGGCGAGGCCGTCTGTCGCAGCGAACGCGATCAACCCGAATGAAACGACCAGCCTCGCGATGGTGGCGAGCATGCGCAGTCCCCTTGCGTGGTGTTCGCAGAGATTCTGCCATACAAGGCGTATCGGCTGTGCGCGAGACGAGACGGTATCGGCGGACGGCTCGTCCGGCGGGTCCGGTGCACGAAAGCTGTCAGAGTGCCTTGCCGATCACGTCGCTCTTGAGATGAAAGTGCGACGAAGTTGAAATCGCTTCGTCTTTGTCGAGTTGCGCGACGCGCACGTCGTCGCCGCGCGCATCGATCCACGGAGCAGGGTGGATCGGCCCGGGGATGTAAGCATTCCAGACGCCTTTCGCGGGAGTGCGTGATGTGCTGATGGAATAGGAAATCGGGATGTAGACGCTGGTACCGATCTTCCGACCGCCGATCGTCTCGGAGAGGTCATAGCGCCAGGTCATGACAGCGGCGATGCTCGCCTTCTCGAACTCGTGTCGCCACTTCTCCGCTTCGTTTTCTCCGCTCGCGCGCGCGTCGAGGCTGGTCTGGTACGGGATTGCCTCGACCACCTTGCCGCTCTCGTCCAACCGCGCCGTCAACACGACCTTCGCACCCAGGCGCGCGTACGCTGCGTTGCGCGGATAGCGGGGCGGGTTCCCGGCGACGCTGCGCGTCGGCGCACCGAAATCGATCGACGCGACGCGGATGCTGAATTCGTCGTTCTTGCCTTGAACCTTGTCCGCACGCAGATTCAGATGCATGGCGGTCTTCGCCACTACGGCCTTGCCGTCGAGCAAGATCGGCTCGAACTGCCAGCCCATCACGTTCCGTTTGACCATTTCGGCCACGGTCGGCGCCAATTCGCCCTTGAGGCGGTAGTCGCTCACGTGCCCATCCGGTGCGATCTGCACCTCGCCGTCGGCGGCCAGCTCGTAGAACGCAGATTCCTGCGCTTTGGCGGCGGTACCCGCCAACGTGGTGGCCATTGCCGCCAATACCATCCGACGCATCGACATCATCCTCTCCTCGTGGAAACAGATCCGCTCAGCCGGCCTTGTGCTTGGCGAGCTTCAGCCAAGTATCGACGACGGTATCAGGATTCAGCGACACCGATTCAATGCCCTGGTCCATCAGCCATTCGGCGAGATCGGGGTGGTCGCTCGGGCCCTGGCCGCAGATGCCGATGTACTTGCCTTTCTTCTTCGCGGTCTGGATCGCCATCGACAGCATCTTCTTGACCGCAGGATCGCGTTCGTCGAACAGGTTGGCGACGATCGACGAGTCGCGGTCCAGGCCGAGCGTGAGCTGGGTCAGGTCGTTCGAGCCGATCGAGAAGCCGTCGAAGATGTCGAGGAACTCGTCGGCGAGCAGCGCGTTCGACGGCACTTCGCACATCATGATGACCTTCAAACCCTCCTTGCCCTGCTCGAGGCCGTTCTTCCTCAGCACCTCGATGACCTTGCGGCCTTCGCCGAGCGTGCGCACGAACGGAATCATGACCCACGCGTTGGCGAGGCCCATCGTCTCGCGCACCTTCTTCATCGCGCGGCATTCGAGCGCGAACGCGTCGGCGAAGCTCGGATCGACGTAGCGGCTCGCGCCGCGGAAGCCGATCATCGGATTTTCCTCGTGCGGCTCGTAGCGCTTGCCGCCGATGAGGTTCGCGTACTCGTTCGACTTGAAGTCGGACAGGCGCACGATCACCGGGTTCGGCGCGAACGCCGCGGTGATCGTGGCGATGCCTTCGGCGAGGCGATCGACGTAGAAGTCGACCGGGCTCGCGTAACCCGCGCTGCGCTCGTCGATCAGGCGTTTCGTTTCGGCATCCTGCAGGTGATATTCGAGCAGCGCTTTCGGGTGCACCGCAATATGGCTGGCGATGATCATCTCGAGGCGGGCGAGACCGACGCCTGCATTCGGCAGCATCGCGAAGTCGAACGCGCGCTCCGGGTTGGCGACGTTCATCATGATCTTCAGCGGCGCCGGCGGCATCGAGTCGAGATCCGCGGTGATGCGCTCGAATCCGAGGACGCCTTCGTAGATGAAGCCGGTGTCGCCCTCGGCGCACGAGATAGTGACCTCCTGGCCATCGACGATCTTGTCGAGCGCATTGCCGGTGCCGACGACCGCGGGCACGCCGAGCTCGCGCGCGATGATCGCCGCGTGGCAGGTACGGCCGCCGCGATTGGTCACGATCGCGGCCGCGCGCTTCATCACCGGTTCCCAGTCGGGGTCGGTCATGTCGGCGACGAGCACGTCGCCGGGTTCGACCCGGTTCATGTCCTTGATCGAGCGGATCACGCGCGCCTTTCCGGCGCCGATCTTCTGGCCGATCGAGCGGCCTTCGGCGAGCACCGGTCCACGCGTCTTCAGCTGGAAGCGCTCGATCTGCGTAGCGCGTGCACGTGACTTCACGGTCTCGGGACGCGCCTGCAGGATGTAGATCCTGCCGGTGTTGCCGTCCTTGCCCCACTCGATGTCCATCGGGCGGTCATAGTGCTTCTCGATGACGAGCGCCTGCTTCGCCAGCTCGTGCACGTCGTCGTCGCTGATGCAGAAGCGTGAGCGCTCGGCTGCGGGCGTTTCCTCGATCCTGACGCGCTCGCCGGGCTTGCTCGAATACACCATGCGCTGCTGCTTGGAACCGATCTGGCGACGCAGGATCGCCGGCTTGCCTGCGCGCAAGGTCGGCTTGTACACGTAGAACTCGTCCGGGTTGACCGCGCCCTGCACGACCATCTCGCCGAGGCCGTAGCTCGCGGTGACGAATACCGCGTCGCGGAATCCCGATTCGGTATCGAGCGTGAACAGCACGCCGGACGCGCCGACGTCCGAACGCACCATCAGCTGCACGCCGGCGGAAAGGAACACGTCCTCGTGCTTGAAACCGTGGTGCACGCGATAGGCGATCGCGCGGTCGTTGTAGAGCGAGGCGAAGACCTCCTTCACCTTGTGCAGCACGTCCTCGATGCCGACCACGTTCAGGAAGGTCTCCTGCTGCCCGGCGAACGAGGCGTCGGGCAGGTCTTCCGCGGTCGCCGAGGAGCGGACCGCGACGGCGATGTCCGTCGCACCAGCATCCTTGCACAGCGTTGCATAGGCATCGCGGATCGCCCGGTCGAGATCGGCGGGCAGGGCGGTGTCGACGATCCAGCCGCGGATCTCGGTGCCGGCCTTGACCAGCGCGTCGACGTCCTCGACATCGAGTGTCGCGAGGCGGTCCTGGATGCGCCGGGCGAGGCCGCTCTCCTCCAGATAGGACTGGAACGCCTGCGCGGTCGTGGCGAAACCACCCGGCACCGACACGCCGAGCTTGGCCAGGTTGCCGATCATTTCGCCGAGCGACGCATTTTTTCCGCCAACCTTGCCGAGGTCGGTCATGCGCAGGTCTTCGAGCCAGAGGACGAGGTCGCTCAAGGGGATAACTCCGGAAGGGAAACGGGGCCGGGCCGGACCGGCAAGTGAGTAATTTTCGGGCTTCGCGCCGGTTCGGGCAAGCTGTCGCGGCGCACACACGCACGTGTCTCCCGTAGACTCTCGTGGCCAAAAGCCCCCCGGGAGCCGCATGCGCCGCACGATCTTCTACATTTCCGACGGTACCGGGATCACGGCCGAGACGATCGGGCACAGCGTCCTGACCCAGTTCGAGACGGTCGAATTCGAGACTTTCCGCATTCCGTTCGTCGACACCGAGGACAAGGCGCGTGCGGCGGCGGTGCGCATCAAGACCGCATTCGCGCAGAGCGGCGCCCGACCGATCGTGGTCAACACGATCATGGACCAGAAGCTCAGCGACACCGTCGCCGAGAGCGGCGCCCTGATGATCGACGTGTTCGCGCCGTTCCTCGGTCCGCTCGAGGCGGAACTCGGCACGATGCGTTCGCCGCGGGTCGGCAAGGCGCACGGGCTCACGGATTTCACCGAGTACGAGGCGCGCATCAACGCGACCAACTACGCGCTCACCCACGACGACGGCATCGACGTCAACTATGCCGATGCCGACCTGATCCTGGTCGGCGTGTCGCGTGTCGGCAAGACGCCGACCTGCCTGTACATGGCGCTCCACTACGGAGTGAAGGCCGCCAACTACCCGCTGACCGAGGAAGACCTCGAGCGACTCGAGCTGCCCAAGCGCCTGGTCCCGTTCCGCGCGCGCCTGTACGGCCTGTCGATCGAGCCGCAGCGGCTCGCGCAGGTGCGCGAAGCGCGTCGCCC
>Ga0068863_100008248_pt1 | contig 10178 bp, 11 predicted proteins | sample KBSSwiS62_FD_66596 | JGI IMG/M metagenome (GOLD analysis project Ga0068863, IMG submission 66596) | Switchgrass rhizosphere microbial communities from Kellogg Biological Station, Michigan, USA - KBS Switchgrass S6-2 | ecosystem: Host-associated > Plants > Roots > Rhizosphere > Soil ...
GCCGGCCATACCGTGACCGGCTGCGATGCGAACGTGTATCCCCCGATGAGCACGCAGCTGGAAGCCCAGGGCATCAAGCTCATCGAAGGCTTCAGTGTCGAGCAGTTGGATCTCAAGCCCGACGTATACGTGATCGGCAACGTCGTCGCGCGCGGCAACGCGCTGATGGAAGAGATCCTGAACCGCGGACTGCCGTACATTTCGGGCCCGCAGTGGCTCGCTGAAAACGTGCTACGCGGCCGCTGGGTGCTGGCGGTCGCTGGCACGCACGGCAAAACGACGACGACTGCGATGCTCGCTTGGATACTCGAGCACGCGGGACTCAAGCCCGGCTTCCTGATCGGCGGCGTGCCGGAGAATTTCCGGATTTCCGCGCGCATCGGGGAAGCGCCGTTCTTCGTCATCGAAGCCGATGAATACGACACCGCGTTCTTCGACAAGCGCTCGAAATTCGTGCATTACGCGCCGCGCACGGCAATTCTCAACAATCTCGAATTCGACCACGCCGATATATTTCCCGATCTCGCCGCGATCGAAACGCAATTTCATCATCTCGTGCGCACGGTGCCAGGTACCGGTCTGATCGTCAGCAACGGCGCCGACGCGAATCTCGAACGCGTCCTTACCCGAGGCGCGTGGACGCCCGTCGAGCGTTTCGGGGTGCCGGGTGGCTGGCAGGCGGGCGCGCAGTCGGCAGACGGGCGGTTCACGGTGACTTTCAACGGCAAGCCGGCAGGCGAAGTGCAATGGGACCTGCTGGGCGTGCATAACCAGTTCAATGCGCTGGCGGCCATCGCCGCGACGCGTCATGCGGGTGTCGCGCCCGCCGTGGCGATCGAAGCGCTCGCCGCCTTTGAAAACGTCAAGCGCCGCCTGGAACTGCGCGGCACGGTCAACGGCATTTCCGTCTATGACGATTTTGCGCATCACCCGACGGCCATCCAAACGACGTTGGCGGGATTGCGCGGAAAAGCCGCGCAGCAATCGAACCCTGCGCGCATCCTCGCCGTGCTCGAACCGCGCTCCAATACGATGAAGCTCGGCGTGATGAAAGATGCGCTCGCGGAAAGCCTTGCCGATGCCGATCGCGTGTTCTGCTATAGCGCGGGGCTGGGGTGGGATCCGACCACCGCGCTCGCGCCGCTCGGCGCCAAAGCGGAAATCCATCAGGATATGGCAAAGCTCGTGGGGGCGATTGCGCAGGCCGCGCAAGCCGGCGACCATATCCTCGTCATGAGCAACGGCGGTTTCGGCGGCATACACGACAAGCTGCTCCACCAACTCGGTGCCCGCCGTGGCTGATACCCTTCGCGACCTGGCCGTCGTCATCCGCTCGCGCTTTCCGGTGGTGCAGATCGAAACGCGCGAGGAGACGCGCATGATGAGATTGCTCGAGCGCGCCGCCAACCTCGAAGGCTGGCCGCTGTTCGTGTGGACCGTCGCCGACGGCTTGAAACGCGTGCCGCGCACGGATGTCGTCACCCAGACCTACGAATTCCAGGACGCGCTGCGGCATATCGACAAAACGCCGCAGAACGGCGTGTACGTGCTCATCGATGCGCAGCCGTACTTCGACGAGCCCGTGAATGTGCGGCTGGTCAAGGAAATCGCGCAGGAATACCAAAAGACCGCGCGCACGCTGATTTTTATTGGCGCCAAGCTCGACCTGCCGGCCGATCTCTCGCGGATGAGCGCGCGCTTCAATCTGCCGCTGCCCGACGTTGCCGAAATTCGCGAAATATTCAAGGAAGAAGCACAACTGTGGCAGCGCACGGAGGGCCATGGCCCTTTGAAGGGCGACCAGCAGGCGGTTGAGCTCATCGTGCAGTACCTCGCCGGCATGTGCGAGGAGGACGCGCGCCGCCTGATCCGCGAGGCCATCCGCATCGACGAGCAGATCAACTTCGACGACGTGCGGCGCATCCTGAAATTCAAGCGCGATGCACTGGGCGAGGGCGGCCTGCTCGAATTCGAGATGGACAGCGGCAACATGACCGATATCGGCGGTCTCGGCGGTCTCAAACGCTGGCTCGACCGGCGGCGCATCGCGTTCACTGGCGACGCGGCCAAGCTCGGCGTCGATCCGCCCAAGGGCGTGCTGCTGCTGGGCGTGCAGGGCGCCGGCAAAAGTCTCGCCGCCAAAGCGATCGCGGGCTCGTGGAACGTGCCGCTGGTGCGGCTCGACTTTGCCGTGCTCTACAACAAGTTTCACGGCGAATCCGAGCGCAACCTGCGCGAGGCGCTAAAGCAGGCCGAGGCGATGGCGCCCTGCGTGCTGTGGATCGACGAGATCGAAAAAGGCCTCGCGTCCGACGGCGGCGATGGCGACGGCGGCGTGTCGCGCCGCATGTTGGGCACCGTGCTGACGTGGATGGCGGAGCGCACCGCCAAGGTGTTTCTCGTCGCCACCGCCAACGACGTCATGCAACTGCCGCCGGAGCTGCTGCGCAAAGGCCGCATGGACGAGATATTTTTCGTCGACCTGCCCGATGTCGCGACGCGCGCCGACATTTTTCGCATCCACCTTAAAAAGCGCAAGCTCGATCCCGCGAAATTCGATCTGGCGCAGCTCGCGGTGGCCGCCGACGGCTTCTCCGGTGCGGAAATCGAGCAGGCGATCGTCGCCGCGATCTACGAGGCGCTGGCGGTCAAGCAACCGCTCTCAACTCAGCACGTGCTCGGTGAAATCGCGCACACCCAGCCGCTGTCGGTAGTGATGGCCGAAAAAGTCGGCGCGTTGCGCCAGTGGGCTGCCGGGCGCACGGTCAAGGCGGACTAACGCAGAATTCGCGGCGTCGGGCGCGCGGGCGTATAGTTGCCGTTCAGCCTCTGTAAAGCGCGGCGGCTCGATTCGCTGATGAATGCCACTTAACAACCCCATGGATCGCAATCACCAGTTTCATACGCAACTGACCGATCTGGCCGCGCAGCTCGCCGCGCGGCAACCGGCGATTCTGCAGGCATGGCGCGATGCCGTCGAACGCGATCCACAGCTGACCACCGCTTCTTCGCTGCCCCGCAAGCAGTTGAACGACCATATTCCACATGTGCTGGACGCGTTTGGGCACGAGCTGCGTGCGCGGATCGCGAACGACCACGCCGAAGCCCGCAAAGAATCGCAGGAAGACGCGGCCGCCCACGGCCTGCACCGGTGGCAGCAAGGTTACCATTTGCGCGAAGTCGCACGCGAGTGGGCGCACCTGCAACTGTGCCTCGCCGACGAATTGAGCCGCTATGCCGCCGCCCATCCCCAGCTTGAACCCGAGGTGATGCCCACGGCGTATCGTGCGCTCGCGCGCGTGTGCGGCGAAGGCGTAAGCGATAGCACTGACCAGTATTTCGAGATGCAGCAAATCGAAGCCGCCGGTTACGTCAGAGATCTGGAGGCGGCGCTGGAGCAAGTGCGCGAGCTCGAGCGCCAGCGCGCGGAGTTGTGGCGCGAAGCGGCGCACGACCTGCGCGGCAAGCTGGGCGTCGTGGTCAACGCCACCACGGGCTTGACGCTCGCGGATGTGCCGCAGCCCGTGCGGGACAACTTTCTGCGCCTGCTGCAGAGAAATGTCTCGTCGCTGCATTCCATGCTGGACGATGTCATGGGGCTGGCGCGTTTGCAGGCCGGTCACGAGCAGCGCGTGATCAAGCTCCTCGATGCGTCCGCCCTCATGCGCGAGCTATGCGAGACGCTGCAGCCGCTCGCTGAAGCGCGCGGATTGTTTCTCAAGCTCGCCGGCCCGCCTGCGTTCGCGGTCGAGGCGGACGCGGTCAAGCTGCAGCGAATTATCCAGAATCTGCTCATTAACGCGTTTAAATACACTCAGCAAGGCGGCGTGACCGTGAAATGGGGCGACAGCCGCAAGAATGACCCTGAGCGCTGGATGCTGATCGTCGAAGACACCGGCCCCGGTATCCATGCGGGTCCCGGTGCCCCGCTGGCCGAAGCGTTGGAAGACGCGACTGAAGGGGCACGCCAGGTGGAAATCACCGGTGAGAGCGCGGCGCAGCGGGACGCGAGCAAATCCGCGCTCGCTGCCGGCCAGCCGCCGGACAAGCGCCCGGTTCATCAGGAACGCGGCGAGGGCATCGGACTCGCGATCGTCAAACGGCTGAGCGAATTGCTCGATGCGACCGTCGAAATGACGTCCGAACCGGGCCAAGGCACGATAGTGCGGATAGTTCTGCCGCGTCATTACCCGAGCGCACAACAGAAACCCTAGCCGGCGCGATAAGCGTTGGCGCACGCCGGAACTAACCGCGCGTTTTGAGGCACTCACCAATGGAGTGCCTGCATGACCTTATTCTCGACGATAGCCGCCGTTTCCGGCCGCGTGGCGCAGACGCCGAGCCGGCTCGCCAAAGTGCGCGAAATCGCGGAATGCCTGCGCGCGCTCGAAGCGGCGGAGGTGCCGCTAGCGAGCGCATTCTTGAGCGGTGAGACGGTGCAGGGCAAGCTGGGCGTGAGCTATGCCGCATTGCGCGCGGCGAGCGCCACCGTTCATGCGCCGGCGCCGGAACTCACCATCGCGGACGTCGATAGCGCATTCACCGAGCTCGCGGCGATCGCCGGCAGCGGGTCCAATGCCAAAAGAACGCAACGCCTGCAGGCGCTGATGGCGCGCGCCACGCCGGAAGAGCAGGATTTTCTCGCGCGTCTCATCGTCGGGGAGTTGCGCCAGGGCGCGCTCCAGGCGTTGGTGCTCGAAGCGGTGGCTGCCGCGAGCGGCGTCAAGCTGGCCGACGTGCGCAAGGCGGCAATGTCCGCCGGCGGCGTGGGGGAAGTCGCGCAGGCGCTGCTGCAGGAGGGCGCCGGCGGGCTCGCGCGCTTCTCGATCAAGCTCATGCAGCCGGTGTTGCCGATGTTGTCCCAATCCGCGCCGGACGTTGCGGAGGCGCTGGGTGCGTTAGGCACCGCCGCGCTCGAATGGAAAATCGACGGCGCGCGCGTGCAGGTCCACAAGCAGGGCGATGACGTGCGCGTCTACACGCGCAATCTCAACGACGTCACTCAACGCGTGCCGGAAATAGTCGACGCGGTGCGCACGTCCTCCCGGCGCAACCTGATTCTCGACGGCGAGGTGATCGCATTGCGGCCCGACGGCACGCCGCTGTCGTTTCAGCTCACGATGCAGCGTTTCGGGCGCAAGCTCGATGTCGCAGCGAAACAGCGCGAGCTGCCGCTATCGACGTTCTTTTTCGATTGCCTGTTGTGCGACGACGAAGTGCTCGCCGATCATCCCGCGAGCGAACGCTGGCATGCGCTCGAAGGCGCGCTGGACCCGCGCTTGCTCATTCCGCGAATTGTGACCGCGGACGCTGCCGCGGCGGCGCAATTTTTCGAACAGGCGCTAACGCAAGGTCACGAAGGCGTGATGGCGAAGTCGCTGACCGCGCCGTACGAAGCCGGCCGGCGCGGCGCGGGCTGGATCAAGGTCAAGCGCGCGAATACGCTGGATCTGGTGGTGCTTGCCGCGGAATGGGGCAGTGGCCGGCGCAGCGGCTGGCTCTCGAACCTGCATCTCGGGGCGCGCGATGAAGCGAACGGCGGCTTCGTCATGCTCGGCAAAACCTTCAAAGGTCTGACCGACCAGATGCTCGAATGGCAAACCGGCGAGTTTCTGCGCCTGGAAACCCATCGCGACTCGATGACCGTTTACGTACGCCGCGAACTCGTTGTCGAAATCGCGTTTAACGAAGTGCAGGCGAGCTCGCGTTACCCCGGCGGGCTCGCGCTGCGCTTCGCGCGCGTGAAAGGCTATCGCCCCGACAAGAACCCGGAAGCCGCCGACACGATAGCCACCGTGCGCGCAATCCATGCCGCGCAAGTGCACGCGGGCGGCCCGGCCTGAACCGGGTCAGGCTTCGATCAACCCTTTGAAGCCGCCCCAGAACATGCGCTTGGCGTCGAACGGCATCTTTTTCGGATCCATCATATCCGCGAGCCGCGGGTCTTTCATGACTTTGGCCATCACGCGGTCGCGCTGCGCGCGCGATTTGTAGACGACGTAGGCGAAGACGACGGTCTCGCCCGGTTTCAATTTCACGCTTTGCGGGAACGACGTGACCTTGCCCGGCTTCACGTCGTCGGCGATGCATTCGACATATTCGAGCGCGCCATGGTCGCGCCACACCTTGCTCGCGGTCTTCGCCATGCGGCGGTAAGCGTCCAGCTTCTTCTTCGGGACGGGAACGACAAATCCATCAAAGTAGTGCATGCCATTCTCCTCGGTTGGGGTTGAACATTCGTAGCCGCTATTTCTGGATCGCGGCAGGATTCATGTAGACCAGTTCCCAGATGTGGCCATCGAGGTCCTGGAAGCCGTGCCCGTACATGAAGCCGTGGTCCTCCGGCTCCTTGTACGTATTGCCGCCACCGGCAATCGCGTCGCGCACCATCCCGTCGACTTTCTCGCGGCTGTCGGCCGACAGGCACACGAGGACTTCCGTGCTCTTGCGCGCGTCGCAGATCGGATTTGGCGTGAAAGTCTTGAACTTGGCGTGCGTCAACAGCATCACGAAAATGTCTTCGGACACAATCATGCAGGTGGCTGTCTCGTCGGTGAACTGGGGATTGAACTTGAATCCGAGCCCGGTAAAAAATGCCACGGACCTGTTGAGGTCTTTGACCGGGAGATTCACGAAAATTTTGGTGCTCATGCGTTTTCCTTTCGATATCGCCGGTCAGCCACCGCTTAGCGCCTGTACGATGGATATATCGTCGGTGTCCGCCAGCGCGATGTCGAGCGTGCGCGCTTCATCGCCGTTCACGAATACCCGCATATGACGGCGAATGCCATCCTGCTCGTTGATCATGCGGAAGCGAATGCCCGGAAACTGGCGGTCGAGATCGATGAGCAGCGCGGCCAGCGTGGCGCCCTGCGCCGTGACCGTCCTTTGGTCGCCGGTGTACGAACGCAGGGTATCCGGGATGTACACTTTCATGTGCTACCCGGCGGCCTCGACCGCGTAAATCTCCGGCAGATGGCGCGCAATGCATGTCCATTGCGCACCTTCATTGCGGCTCGCCCACACTTCGCCGCCGGTGGTGCCGAAATAAAGTCCCACGGGGTCACGCGTATCGCCGCACATTGCCTGCCGCTTCACCGTGAACCAGCCTTGCGCGCGCGGCAGTCCCTTGTCCTGCCGTTGCCAGGTTTTGCCGCCGTTCTTCGTCACGTAGGAGGCTGGCTTGCCGTCGGGGCTGACGCGCGGCCACACCTGCGTGCCATCCATCGGAAAAACCCACGCCGTATTGTCATCGCGCGGATGCAGAACAAGCGGAAATCCGATGTCGCCAACGTTTTTTGGCATGCTTCTGCCGATGCGCACCCACGCACCCTTGCCGTCGCGGCGGTAAATCCCGCAATGGTTCTGCTGGTACAGACGGTCGGGATTCGAGGGGCACATGCGCACGCAATGCGGATCGTGGAACGCCGGGTCCTTGGGATCGAAATTGAAACCTTCGACCACTTCCATGCCGTCGATGATGACGCGCCACGACTGGCCGGCGTCGAACGATTCGTGCACGCCGCCGCCCGACATGCCGAACAGCATGTGCTTCGCGTCGCGCGGGTCGATGATGATCGAATGCAGCTTGGGACCGTCGGGCGTGCCGTCCTTCTCGCTGCCCATCCATTTCCGGTATTGGGGGTCGTCGTTGATCGGCGAATACGGTTCCCAGCTATCGCCGCCGTCCGCGCTGCGAAAGAGGCCTTGCGGCGCCGTGCCGGCGAACCACACACCGGGCTCGCTGGCGTGCCCCGGCGCGAGCCAGAACGTGTGATTGACGCTGCGCCCCTCGGCCCCTTCGGGTGCCTTGGGAAACGCCGGCGGCTTTGCGACTTCTTTCCACGTGCGGCCAAGGTCGGTCGACTTCATCATGGTCGGTCCGAGGTGCCCGGTGCTGGTCGACGCGAGCAGGGTGCGCCGGTCGCGCGGGTCGAGCACCATGTGATGCACGATCTGCCCGAGAAAAAACGGGCCGGTGGTTTTCCACGTGCGGCGCGCACCGTCGGATTTCAGAATAAACGCTCCCTTGCGCGTCGCGATGAGCAGCGCGATCGGCTGCGCCTTCTCTGCGCGCGGCGCGGCGGCGCGCTTCCTGGGTGCAGCTGTGCGTTTTGCCATTGGTATCTCCCTTGTTAAACGTGAGTTGATTGCTTCGCCTTGGCGGCGACCGTTTCGCGGATCGGACGGATCGGCCGCACTTCGACGCAGCCCACGCGCGCCGGCGGGATTTTCGATGCAACCTGGATCGCTTCGTTGAGATCGCGCGCTTCTATCATGTAAAAGCCGGCGAGCTGTTCCTTGGTTTCCGCGAACGGCCCATCGGTGACCGACAGCTTGCCGTTGCGAATGCGCACGGTGGTCGCGGTCTGCACCGACTGCAGCGCTTCGGAGGCGAGGCACTGGCCACTTTTGCGTATCCCGCTGTCGAAATCGACGCAGTCTTCGTCAGGCAGCTCGTCGAGCCGCTTTTCATCGAGATATACGAGGCACAGATATTTCATGGAGGGTCTCCGAAAAGTAAAAAAGGTTATGCGCTGGCAGCGGCGAGCCCGAGGCCGGCGAGCGTTTGCTCGTCATCCGCGACCGGCCGCACTTCGACGCAACCATGCCAGGCGCCGGGAATGCGCGCCGCGATGCCGATGGCTTCCTGCATGTCCTTGGCTTCGATCAGGAAATAGCCGCCGAGCTGCTCCTTGGTTTCGACGTAGGGACCGTCGGTTGTCGAGACCTTGCCGTTGCGCACGCGGACCGTGGTCGCGGTGGAGGGCAGCTGCAGCCGGTTGCAGCCCAGGTAATGGCCGCTGCGCCGGATTTCTTCGATGAACTTACGGTAATCCGCATAGTGTTTGTGTGCGCGCTCTTCCGACATGTGCTCCATCATCGTGTCGGCGCAAATCAGGCATAGATATTTCATATCGGCTCCGGTAATTATTTTTCGGCGGCGGCTTTGAGGCTGGCAAGACCCGCTTCGAAGTCCTTGCCGATCATGCTGTCCATATTGCAAAACACCTGGATGACTTTGGTTATGAACGGCGAAGGTCCCTGCATAGCCCAGGTAACGCGGGTCGTTTCGCCTTGCGGCACGAGTGAGAAATCCACCGTGTTATGGCCTTCGAACGGTTTGACGAAATCGAGCTTGAGCGCGACTTTCGAAGACGGGACCGACTCGACGATATCCATGCTGCCCTGGCCGACGTCGCTGTTGCCTTGCCACGCATAGTGCGCGCCCTTGCCGCTGGTCGCCGGGCCATAAGTGCGTTTCATCGCCGGATCTTTTTTCTCCCACGGTGACCATGCGTCCCACTGTTTGAAATCATTGATCAACGGGAAAATCTTCTCCGGCGGCGCCTTGATGGCGATCGAGCGTTCGACGCGGAAGGTGTCGGGTTTGGTCGCGGCAAAAATCAGGATGCCGGCCATGGCGACGACGATGACGAGTGCAATGGTTTTCAACACGGGTTTCTCCTCGGGAACACGACTTGCGCGGTTATGCCATTACGACAACCATCCACGACACGCCGAAGCGGTCGGCCACCATGCCGAAGCGCGGTGAATAAAAGGTTTTTTCCAACGGCATTTGCACTTGCCCGCCCGCGCTAAGCGCCGCGAAATAACGGTCGGCTTCCGCTTCGGTCTTGACCGTCAGCGAGAGCGCGAAGCCCTGGAAATTCGGCTTGCCCTCGCAGCGCCCGTCGGACGCCATCACCGCGGTGTCGCCGAGCTTGATGCACGCGTGCATCACCTTGTTCTCGGAGCCTGGCGCCATGCAGCCGGGCTTGGGCGGCTCGGGACTTTCCTTGAAGCGCATGAGCATTTCGACTTTGGCGCCGATGGCCTGCTTGTAAAACTCGATCGCTTCTTCGCAGCGGCCGTCGAAAAATAAATAGGGTTGGATATGCATGTCGGTTCCCTTGCCAATAATGGATTGAATTGTGAGCGGATTCAGCGGCCGGCGTTTTTCGCCGTCTTGGCGCGCAGTTCGGCTTCCTTGTTCAGAATTTCCGCGTTGTCGGTCAGCTCGGGGCTTTCGAACACCTGGCGAATTTCGATTTCCGAGTCGCCGGGCATCGGGTTCGGGCAGCGCTTGACCCACTCGATCGCTTCTTCACGCGATTTCACGTTCCACAGCCAGAAGCCGGCAATCAGCTCCTTGGTTTCGGCAAACGGGCCGTCGA
>Ga0068863_100008250_pt1 | contig 10177 bp, 12 predicted proteins | sample KBSSwiS62_FD_66596 | JGI IMG/M metagenome (GOLD analysis project Ga0068863, IMG submission 66596) | Switchgrass rhizosphere microbial communities from Kellogg Biological Station, Michigan, USA - KBS Switchgrass S6-2 | ecosystem: Host-associated > Plants > Roots > Rhizosphere > Soil ...
GGTGTTTTCAACATATACGGGTGCGGTTTTCACTCAAAAATCCTGTCTAAAATAATTAGTTTAAAAATGCTAATAAAATTAGTGTTGATAACAAGTTTTTACCTACATTTGACATTATATTACCTTGATTAAAAAATAACCCATTATGTCAAATACTGAAAAATTAAAAGCGCTGAAACTTACCATGGACAAGATCGACAAGGATTTTGGTAAGGGTAGTGTAATGATGATGAATGAACGCAGCCAGGAGCCCATGGAAGTTATTTCCACGGGTTCTATTGGTCTTGATACCGCGCTGGGTATTGGCGGTTTGCCCAAAGGCCGTATTATAGAAATTTACGGGCCGGAATCTACCGGTAAAACCACCATTGCCATTCATGTAATTGCGGAGGCGCAGAAAAAGGGTGGCATGTGCGCTATTATAGATGCGGAACATGCATTTGACAGTGCTTATGCAAAAAAGCTGGGTGTAGATGTTGACAATCTTTTAATTTCTCAACCCGATTATGGCGAGCAGGGGCTTGAAATTGCCGACCGCCTGATTCTTTCGGGTGCGCTGGATGTAGTAGTAATTGACTCGGTAGCGGCCCTGGTACCAAAAGGCGAACTGGAAGGTGAAATGGGCGATAGTAAAATGGGTTTGCAGGCACGTTTAATGAGCCAGGCCCTGCGCAAGCTTACTGCCACTATCAGTAAAACAAATACCATTTGTATTTTTATTAACCAGCTTCGCGAAAAAATTGGGGTAATGTTTGGTAACCCCGAAACCACAACGGGCGGTAATGCGCTTAAATTCTATGCCTCTGTGCGGTTGGATATACGCCGGGTAAGCCAGATAAAAGATGGTGATGCTGCGGTAGGCAACCGGGTAAAAGTAAAAGTGGTAAAAAATAAGGTGGCGCCGCCCTTCCGCGCTGCAGAGTTTGACCTGGTATTTGGAGAAGGTATTTCCAAAGCCGGCGAAATTGTAGACATGGGTGTGGAACTGGGTGTGGTACAAAAAAGCGGTTCCTGGTTTAGCTATAATGGCGATAAACTTGGCCAGGGTCGCGAGACGGTGAAGCAACTGATGCTGGACAATCCCCCGCTGGCAGATGAAATAGAAGCAAAGATCCGCGAAAAGATAAAAGAGGTAGAAGCGGCCTAAACATGGTTTTTTTGGATTAGTTAGAGATATAAACGGTTAGTAAGTAAACAGCCCCGGTTTCGGGGCTGTTTTTTTGTTTTAGCAACAATGGTCACCTATAAATTTACGCGGCGGCATTAGCGAATAAAAGTTTCGTCGTGCATAAGTCCCCCAAATGAAAAAGGCGACCGATAACAATTAAAACTTCCCCCTACAAAATTAATTGCAAATAAATTTGCGCAACTCAGAAGTTGCATATATATTTGCAACCTGCGGGTTGCGCATTTAATTATTGAACAATGAAACAAGACATATTCCAGGCCATCGCCGACCCCACACGCAGGGCTATTTTGACTTTAATTGCTGTTCAGGCATTGACCCCCAATGCAATGGCGGAAAAATTTGATATGAGCCGGCAGGCAGTATCAAAACATATTAAAGTGCTACAGCAATGCGACTTGATTAAACCTGAACAGTCTGGCAGAGAAATTTATTATCACTTTAATCCAAAAAAAATGCAGGAACTGGACAATTGGATAGCCCAATTCAGGAAAATCTGGGAAACACAATTTAACCAACTTGATAAAGTATTATCCACCATCAAAAAACAAAAAAAATGACAAATGATTTGCTATTCGATTTTACCGTTGACAAAACAGCAAAAACGGTATTCATAACCAGGGAATTTGATGCCGAACTTTCATTGGTATGGGATGCTTTTACCAAAGCAGAAATCCTTGACCAGTGGGTGGCACCTAAACCATGGACAGCAAGAACAAAATTTATGGATTTCAAAGTGGGCGGCCGGAGATTTTATGCCATGGTAAGCCCGGAAGGGCAAGAGCGGTGGGCAATCCAAAAATATACTTCCATTAGCCCAAAAACCAATTTCAAAATGTCTAATGCTTTTGCAGACAAAGATGAAAACCCTGAATTGCCAGGCTCTGACTGGGACTACACTTTTAGCGAACAAGACGGAAAGACAAAAGTCAATATCACTATTTACAATGAATCGCTTGCCCGCATGGAACGGATGATTGAAATGGGCTTCACAGAAGGATTTAAGATGTCAATGAATAATTTGGAAAATTTGTTGGCAACTTTATCTCATCGTTCCTGAGCGGTGAAGAAGTTTCTTCTCAAACATGGACATTGAGGCGATGAAGCAATCTGGTTTATATATCATCAGCATGATGTATATGCAAACACAGATTGCTTTACTTTGTTAGCAATGACGGTAAAATGTCCGCAAATGCGGTAAATGTTCGCAATGACAAAATAGATTTTTAAAACACCACCAGCTTTTTTGTCTGGAGTGTATGTGCACTGAAATATCCCAAACCCTGGTTGCTGATATTGGTTACCGGGTTGGAGGGCGCTGCCGATTGAAAGTTATTACCGTTGGTAACATTGTCCAGCGTATTGAAGTAGTTCCATACATTCTTATCAACACAATTCATCTGCAGCAACAGTGTATCACCGGTATTTAAATAGGAACTATCATTGAAGAACTGCTGCCGGATATATTTCCCGTCAGACAACCGATCGCTGAAAACGAATCCCTCGTTTAATTGCTTGTTGTTAACGTACTCTGTAAATGTATAGTAGTTGGCCACACCCTGGGGGTCCTGAAAATTAACTACCGCATTAATATCGCTGTTGCCAAACCTGCTGCTATGTTCAAAGGTCACTGAATCAAGTTTTACTGCCTGAGGCATTGTGGAAGATGCTGTAAACGTAGCCCCATTTGTGAATACATATAACTGGTAAGTATGACCGGCCTTACCCTGCGGCAATGCTTGCGTAGTATATATCCCGGCAGCAGTCTCTGTCAATACATCCGTTATCCCACTGGTACTGTCAGTAATTTTCACTGTCGCGCCCGAAACGCCAGGATAAACATTGGCATCGCTGAAATTGACTGTTTTGGTTATCTGCACCCGGTAGGGCCCCGGACCATCGGTTATATTTCCTTCAATCACTATCTGTGGAGATGCATTATTTAGGTTTACCTGGATAACTTTTGTGCAGGAGCAGGTCAGGAAACCGACGAATGTTAAAGCCCACTGTATACAAGAGAATTTCATGCAATTAAAATTTAAAATTGTAAGTAATGGAAGGTACCCAGCGGAATAAGGAGGTTTGAACGGCTTGTGTTTTCGTCGGGTCAGCGGGATCATCGCGGAACTCAATACTGTAAGCGTTTTGCCGGCCATATACATTATACAGGGAAAAGGTCCAGCTCCCTTCCCATTTCTTTCTTTTCTTGCCCAACAGGGTGGCAGCAAAATCCAGTCGGTGATAAGCCGGCATCCGGTACCCGTTTCTTTGGGTATAGTAGAAGGCCGTTGTACCGTTTACTTCATACTTACCATTGGGGAAAGTGACTGCATTTCCCGTATTATACACCCAATTGGAAGAAAGCGTCCATTTTTTTCCTGCCTTGTATATAGCAACGATGGCAATATTATGTGTCTGATCCTGTTTGGACGGATACCAGTTATTGTTATCAATGCCATCTATTTGTTTTTCTGTTCTGGACAATGTATAACTTACCCAGCCCGTAAGTTTCCCATATTTTTTCTTAAAAAATAATTCCAGCCCGTATGCCTTGCCCCTGCCAAACAGAAGCTGAGATTCCACATTTTCATTGGCCCTTAACTCTGCGCCATTTTTATAGTCTATCTGGTTTTGCATCGTCTTATAATATATCTCCGACGAAAACTCATATTTATTACCATTTAAATTTCTATAATAACCCAATGAAACCAGGTCTGCAATCTCAGGTTTTACATTCAGGCTGCTGGGTATCCAGAGATCTGTTGGATTGGTAGAAGCAGAATTTGAAAGCAGGTGAAGGTTCTGTACATTTCTCGTATAGGCAGCTTTGATGGAACTGTTTTCATTGAGCTGGTAGCTGGCTGAAAACCGCGGCTCCAGGTTGAAATAGGTCTTTACAATATGACCCTCCTGGTAGCTAACCGTTTTAGTAGTGTTTCCTGCACTGTCGTAAGAATTAAAATTACCCGGCCCCATGATATTAAATGCCGAAAGCCGCAATCCATAATTTAACTTTAGTTTTTCCATCGGGGCGATTTCCTGGGAAGCATACACCGCATTTTCAAATGAATAGTTGCTTTGCAGCGTCTGCGAATTATAGCTGGATGACGCAGAAGCCAGCACTATGCCGGGAGAAATTGTATGATGAATCACATCGAACCCAATATTTATTTTATTGTTGTTGCTGATAAAATACTGCAGATCTTCTTTTACCGAAAAATCTTCTATTTTAGATTTAACGATTATGTTGTTGGAACCGGAATTTATCCTGATGTTATAGTTATAATTACTGTAGATAAGTGATGTATTGGAAAACAGCCTGCTGTTGAAAATATGATTCAGCCTGGCCGTGGCGATACTGTTGCCATAATCAATACCAAAATTGCCGCCAAATCCAAGATTGTCTTTTCCGAAATAGCCGGATAGAAATACCTTGTTCTTGTTATTTATTTTATAATTGGCTTTTGCATTAAGATCGTAAAAATATAAGCTGTTTTTATTAATGGTCGAATCGTTTGAAAGTTTCAGGAACAGGTCGGCATAGGTTCTTCTTCCGCTAACAATAAACGAACCCTTGTCTTTTACGATCGGTCCTTCAATACTCAGCCGTGAACTTATCAACCCAAGACCACCATTTACATGATACTCCTGGTTATTACCATCGTTCATTTTTATATCTACTACCGAAGACAACCTGCCACCGTATTCAGCGGGCGCAGTACCTTTATACAGCGTTACATCTTTAAGGGCATCTGAATTAAACGTGGAAAAAAATCCAAGCAAATGCGAAGGGTTGTAAACGATGGCCTCATCCAGCAGGATGAGGTTTTGGTCGGCGCCTCCGCCCCGAACATAAAAACCACTGTTTCCTTCTCCGGCAGACTTGATGCCGGGTAGTAATTGTAAGGTTTTCAATACATCATTCTCACCAAATATTACAGGCACATTTTTCAGTTCGGCAATTGATAACTTTTGTGCCCCCATTAAAGGCCTTGTTACATTGTCGTTTTTCTTTGAAACACTAACCACTACTTCCTGCAACTCGGCACCCGACTGGATTAATTCAACAGGCTTCGACACATCTTTATCCAAAACAATTCTTATTGAATCCTGCCGGTACCCCGAAAAACTAATTATCATGGTGTAGGAGCCCGGAGGCGCTGTAATGGAATAGAAACCATAAGCGTTGGTTACCGCACCTGTTGCAGGCCGTTCAAGCAAATAAACGGAAGCGCCTATCAACACTTCGCCCGATTTCTTTTCCCTTACGGTACCGCTAATCCGGTATACTTCCATTCGGTGCGCAGTCTCATGTGTTTTGGATACAAGCGCCGGGGGCGGGTCTTTTTGCTTAACTACTATAGCACTATCCGTAATGGTAAAAGTAAACGGCTGCTGCTGAAAACAAAGCAGCAATACTTTATCAAGCGCGGCCTCCCTTACATTGATGGTTACCGGCTTTGCTCCTTTCAGGATTTGATCTGTATACACAAATTGGTAGCCACTCTGCTTCCAGATTTCCCTGAAGATCTTTTGAATCGGCACTTTTTCTTCATGAAGGGTGATGGTTTGCGAAAACCCACCCGCACTTGCCGCCAGACAAACCGAAAGTAAAATGATTGTTGTCAACTTCATAATGCGCACAGTATTTTTTAGATCCTTTCGATTAATACAAAGGACTTTACAAAGAGCCTTTAAATACATAACTTCGTTTTGTTTGGATTAAACGTTAAATAGGCAGTTCCCGCTGTTTTTATTAAATGATTAACCAGGCAATTGGCCGCCCCGATTCGCACCCGGGGCGGTTTTTAGCTGGATACATGGCAAGTAGTTTTTTACTTCATTACAGTAACTTTTTTCCCCTCAATTTTAAATTGAACCCGACCGGTGCGTTCGAATAATTTCAGCACCTGGGAGATATTGGTATTCCGGTTAATAATGCCACTGAACAGATCGGTTGGCTTATCTCCCTGGTAGAAAATGCTGGCACCATACCAGCGGCTCAGTTGCAGCATGATACTGGTTATACTTTCCTGGTCAAAATTGAAAATACCATTCCTCCACGCCATCACTTTATCAAGATCAACAGCCGTCTTAACCTGGATTGGTGTGCCAGTGCCTGATTGTTGAGCTATAGATGCCTGTTGACCCGGACTGATCAATTTTGAATCGCGGGTTGACAGCTGATATACTTTCACGCTGCCCGTCAGCAAGGTTACATCAACGGTATTTTGTTCATCGTAGCCATTTACATTGAAATGGGTGCCCAGCACCGTTATTTCGGCTTCTCCTTTTCTTACAACAAAGGGCATCGATGCATTATGTGTAACTTCAAAATAAGCCTCGCCCGTAACTTCCACTTTGCGTTGGGCTCCTTGGAAAGCAATTGGATACCGTAAAGTGCTTTCACTATTCAGCCATACGTTTGTACCATCGCTTAGTACCAGGTTAATCATTTTACTGCCTGCCGGATTGGTCAGCGTATTGAATTTAGGTTCATCGCTACGGCCGTTGTATACGATTTGTCCGCTGTCTGATTTTACGATGGTAATATTGCCCTGCATAGCAACCCTTCCTTTTCCAACATTGTTCAGGCTAATTTCCCTGCCATCTGAAAGTGTAATGATGGCGTTATTTTCAACCGGTGCCTGTATATCATGTGTGTTTACTGGATTTGTTTGGGCCAGTTCTCTTTTGCCTGGTTGTGCAAACTTTATGTAAGTTCCCGTACCCAGAAGAACAATGATGATAGCTGCGGCAGCATAACGCCACCATTTAATTTTGAGGATAACCGGAGCAGCCGTTTCCTTTTCTTTCTCCTCTATCAACCCATGAATAGAATCGAGCAGTGCAAGATCAGGGGTTCCGTCCACACCAGACCGCGACATAATCGTTTCATGATCCATCAATGCCTGGCGATATTGATCAAGGGGCAAATTATTCAGCCACTCCGCAAAAGCTTGTTTTTCCTGCGGGGTAATGCTGCCGTTGGCAAATTTTTCCAAAATTTCCTTGTGATTCATGTTCTTGTTCGGGTTGTACACGTTTGAAAAAGAAAGGAGAGGATGCTTTTGTCAAAATATTTTTGAAAAAAGGATAATGAGCAGAGAAATATCCCCGTGCTGCCGGATATAATCGCGGATAAACTGGTTGGCAAAAAAGAGTTGCTTTTTAATCACCGCTGTGGATAGGCCCATCCTGGATGCAACTTCCCTGGCGGACAGATCCTGTTCGGTCATAAGGTCAAAAATCATTCGCCTCCGTTCGGGTAAAAGATCAATGGCCTGCCGGGCTACCCGGTGATACTCGCGAAAGGCGAGTTCATCCGCTAATTGATCGGTGCTATCCGCCGCCTGGGCCAGGTAAAGGGACTCATTTTTTTCCCTGCTTTTGCGGCTGCGGTAAATATCCAGCAACCGGTTTCTCGACATCCGGTAGAGATAATATTCAAAAGATTCGATCGCCGCAAAAGCTTCTTTTTTGAGCCAGACTTTCACAAAAACATCCTGTATGATTTCCCTTAGTTCCCCGGGGTTATGCTGCATAAATGGCAACAGGTAAAGCCGCAGCTTTGGCTGGTATTTATGATAGAGGGAATCAAAAGCAGGCCTGCTGCCTTCCGCCAGTTTCCGGAGCAGCGGGGAATCGTCTGTATTATAAAAATCGAACTCAGTCAATGAATGCTATGTTGCGTAAATGTATATAATGCCTGTTTACCCCAGGTTTGGATCAATTGCCGTTTTGTATTACCGCGGGAGTTGTTGAAAAATCGCATTGTTACTCCCGGAACGCTCCACTGGCGCGAATAAACTAAAAAAACGTCAATTTATGCGCACTTATTCTTTCTTTGCGCTATTCCATAAAGCGTTTTATGGCTTCCGCTTGCGCACTGTAAATAAACTGTTAAGCTTTTTAACAACCCGCCTGCGAAGCTTTGTATGCGCTGCCCTCAACATATATAACTGGCAATTGATCATCCTTCATGTTCACTGGAAAACGGGCAGACCAGATATTGTTCTCAAACAAGCAGTTTGTAAATGAGATTTTCATTTTATCGTATTATATTGGTGGGGAATACAATAACGTGTGTACTCAATAGATTACCTGTGACTGAGGGTAGCGAAGCTATGCCTGCTTTAAAGAGTCAATGCCCGCGTGCGAATGTTTTAAAAAGGATAGCCGGATTGTACAAATAACAATGCAAAAAGTTGATCAGGAGTCAGCCAATTATAAACAAAATGAATTCGTAACCTCACAACTATGAAACCTTATATCTTTTATTTATTGATGCTTTTATGCAACTGTTGCTTTGCACAATCTGATACTTCAAACTTTTACTATTCACAATATGGCCTTGAAACGACAAAAGACAGTGCTTATGCAGTTGTGAAGTTTTACAAACAAAATAATGTTTGGCATGGAAAGGACTATTATATGAAAACGGACATACTCAAATCAGAAGGAGATTATGCCAGTAATGATATCAAAACTCCTCTTGGTACATTTAATAATTATGACGAAGAAGGCAAATTGGATTTTATAGCAGCATATAATAATGGACAACTTATTGAGAAAACATTCTATTACAAAAATGGGAGTAAAAAATCATGGGTATCCATTTACGAAAACGTTGTAAAACAACAAAAAGGTTGGGATGAAAAGGGGAGGGAAATCAACAAGTATATCGTAATGAAAGAAGCTAAATTTAAAGGTGGTCCGGAAGGATGGAATAAATACTTGTCGAAAAACACAAACGGGGGCATCGCTCTTGACGTTGGTGCGCCTCCCGGACAATATAAAGTTGAAGTCTTATTTAAAATAAATCGGGACGGTTTTATAATTGCTGCAAAAGCTATTTCAATTCCCGAGAAATGTAAAGCTTGTGCAAATGAAGCTGTCAGAGTAATTAGGGAGAGTGGCAAATGGGAACCCGCAATCTTTCAGAATGAAACTGTTGAATATACGGCTATACAGCCATTTAAATTTGTTGTTGAGGAACGGAAGAAAAAAAGAATGAAAGAATGACGGCGGGCAAATCGTCGTCTACATTCTTAAAGATATAACTATTATTCTGAAGCAGTAATGTTGCGCCGCTTTAAAAACTGCCGTTTATTAACCAGGTTCTGTAGTTCCGCGACACGGGGCAATGGATCACAGAAGCCAGCCACGTAGCAAGCAACTATCATATTTGTTATTATTTAAAAGATCCCGTTCTTTACAATAAACTTCAAACCACTAAAATCCTGACTCAATGATCAAAACATCAAAAACGCTGACACTCTCTTTAATTGGCATGGTCATATTAACCGGTTGCCTGACAGCTAAAAAGGTTGACAAACAAGTTGCCAAACAGTACGCTGACAAACAACAAGGCCAAAAGAAAAAGCAGAATGATTTAATTTCAATTACATCGCCTTTGATCTCTGCTGACGACAGAATTTCAGCATCTGAGACAAAAACAAGCAAAGTGTTGCCCCTGCTATTTTATTGGTCATGGGACTATAAAAACACCTGCACCCTTAATCCTCAGATTCCCATCAACAATTTTACGGCCACTGTCCTAAATTATGCAAGCCGCCGGCTCAATGATAAACTGAAAGGACAAAAATTGGAACTGGTTATTACCAGGATACCTAACCAATTTGCAATTGACGACAAGGCCCACTTAATATTCTTTGGTTATGCCTTTGGCTGGGACAATGTCTCAATCAAAGCAGAAAGCATGGATATGGTAGTCTCCTACAAGCTTTTAAAAGACAATTCGGAAATTAAAAATGGCGTAATTTCAATCCCCAATTTTGACGACAAAAGAAATTTAGGAATGTTTACCTCGTGGAAAAAAGCTACGGTTGAATACCTGGATCAATACGATCAGAATATTGCGACATTAAGTAAACTTGTAGTCGACAAGCTGGTAAGCGAGCTGTAAATAATAACCGTCAACATCTAATCTTTACTGCCAGGCTGGCCCGGCCTTGTTGCAATTGAGCA
>Ga0068863_100008252_pt1 | contig 10175 bp, 10 predicted proteins | sample KBSSwiS62_FD_66596 | JGI IMG/M metagenome (GOLD analysis project Ga0068863, IMG submission 66596) | Switchgrass rhizosphere microbial communities from Kellogg Biological Station, Michigan, USA - KBS Switchgrass S6-2 | ecosystem: Host-associated > Plants > Roots > Rhizosphere > Soil ...
CCATGCTGGCGATGACCACGCTCTGGTCGTCCAGACTGACTCGTATCCGAAACCCGAGTTGCGTCGCGAGGGCGAGCATTGCGCAATTGTCGCTCTTGATCTCGCCGAACAATCGCCGCACACCTCTGCGCCAAGCGGTGGCGAGAAGCCGTTTCACGAGATGCCTTCCCAGACCCCGGCGCTGGAAGTCGTCGGCAACGGCGACCGCGAACTCCGCGTTGCCGCGTTCTTGCACCAGCGCGTAGCGCGCCTCCGCAACAATCGCGACCGATTCCGATCGCGCGGGCGTGAGTGCGACCAATGCCAACCCCCGGGTGGGGCTCACATTGACGAAGTGGTCCAATTGCGCCGCCGACAACTCGGCAAGCGCGACGAAGAAGCGAAAGCGTCGCGACCTTGCGGAAAGCCCTCGAACGAAAGCCTGCAGCATCGAGGTGTCATCGGGTTCGATCGCGCGCACGACGACTTCGGAACCGTCCGTAAGCCGCGCGAGTTGTTCTTTGCCGTTGCTCATGTCGACCACCGCTCGAGCCATGCGGCGGGACTGCTCGCCGCGTTGTGAGGGAGATCGTAACGAACCGTGACAGCGGGAGAATTTCGCCGGGACGGCCGATTTGTTTCATTTGTTTCGGCCGGCGCATGCAAGTAGACCGGGCCGACCGCGAGCGCCCGTCGAATTAAATGCAAAGATTGGACGCTGCTGACGGGGGCCGAAAGCGACCGTGAACGACTCGACGGTGTTGACGTAAGCCTGAGCTCGCGCCTTCGCGTTGCCTCCGACCGCCGCGCCCCACGTGGGGCAACGACGTTGCTTGGTCCGCGCAGTCCTTGCGCGGCGCCAATCGCTGCCCGATCCTGCGTCTCTACAGCCCTTCCGGAACCGTTTTTCACCAAGGAGTGGCGGCCGGGCGAGATCGAACTGGTTGAATAAGGCGAATGCGCGTGACAATCAAACGAAATCAGCACCCTGCGTGCGGGCATTGCATCGCGTGTAAATTGTGTCGACAACGTATCAGCCTGCAAGCTCGTGCGGCGCATCACTCTCAAAACCGCGCGTGCGCGGCCGACATCGACGAAATAAGGTAGTCGAGGGCGTCGAGCGATGTCGTTTCGACCGCGCGTCCGCACGCCTTGATCTCGATGATCGCGATGGCACTGAACATCGTTTCACGTCTCGCGTCACCCTGCGACGCCGGTCACAGCGGGATCGACGCGCGTCGTCCCGAGCGCAGAAACGACCGGACCTCGCGGTCAATCCGTACACGACCGGGATGCTATTCTTTACGCAGTCGGCTCGGCCAATCTGTCGGCCAGCGTGCAGCACCCGCAGCCGATCCCTCCAAAGGAGCGAGATTGAACGCTTGGATCGTCGGGCTGGTCGCGCTGTCATGTATCTACGGCGGAGCGTTGCTCGGGCTCGGACTGCAACGCCTTCTGCCGCGGCACCATCTCAGCAGCGAATCGAAGGACGCCGTGAAGCTCGTCACCGGGCTGCTCGCGACGCTGTCCGCGCTGGTGCTCGGGCTGCTGATCGCCTCGGCCAAAGGCTCGTTCGACGCGGTCAGCGACGCGCTCAAGCAAAGTGCGGCGAAGGTGGTCGTCGTCGATCGCCTTCTCGCGCAATACGGACCCGAGGCGAAGCGAGTGCGCGAGGAGCTCAAACGCGATTACGCGGAGCGGATCGGCAAGCTCTTTCCGGAAGGTCAGAGGGACTCGGTCAATCTCGCGCCGGATGCCTCCGTGGTAGAGGGTTTTCAGCGAAGTCTTCGCGCTCTCGTGCCGGCGACGGACGATCAGCGCGCGATACTCGCCCGCGTCCAGCAACTTGCCGAAGAGGTCAACCAGACGCGCTGGCTCGCGTTCGAGGAGGCGACCGGCAGCACGCCGCCCGTATTCCTTGCCGTGCTCGTGTCGTGGCTGGTCATGATGTTCGTGAGCTTCGGAATGTTCACGCCGCCCAATCCAACGGCTTTCGGGGCGCTGTTTTTCGGGGCGCTGGCGGTTGCCACATCGATCTTTCTTATCGAAGAGATGAACCATCCACTGGGCGGGTTCATCTCGATCCCGAAAGCGCCGATGCTTAACGCGCTGGCCGTTCTCGGGCGCTGAGCACCGAAGGAAAGGAATCTGCATTGGCCAGAGGCCGCTACGAGGAATCGTCGATCCGCGTGCTCAAGGGACTGCAACCGGTCCGCGAGCGGCCGGGCATGTACACGCGCACCAGCGACCCGACCCACATCATTCACGAGGTGATCGACAACGCGGCCGACGAGGCGCTGGCCGGTGCGGCAACGCGCATCGATGTTCGCGTGCACGCCGACCAATCGGTCAGCGTCGAGGACGACGGCCGCGGCATTCCGGTGGGCGTTCATCCGGAGGAAAAGGTCTCGACCGTGGAAGTGGTGTTCACGCGTCTTCATGCCGGGGGCAAGTTCGACAAGCAGGGTGGCGAAGGCGCCTACGCCTTCTCGGGCGGGCTCCACGGCGTCGGAGTCTCCGTGACCAATGCGTTGTCGCGGCGCCTGGAAGTCGAAGTGAAGCGGGACGGCAAAATGCATCGCATCGTCTTTGCCGGCGGCGAGGTGGCGGAAAAGCTCAAGGTGATCGGCACTTGCGGACAGCGCGCGTCCGGAACGCTGGTGCGCGCATATCCCGATCCCAGGTACTTTGACTCGCCGGCGATCTCGCTGCCGGATCTCGAGCGCACGTTGCGCGCCAAGGCGGTGCTCCTGCCGGGCGTGAAGATCACGTTGCACGTCGAGAAGGGCAAGGATTGGAAGACGCAGTCGTGGACCTATACGGGCGGCCTCGAGGAATATCTCAGGGAGCTGGGCGACGGAATGACGCCCGTCGCGCCGATCTTTGCCGGCGAGAAGCATCTCGGCAAGCCGCAGGACGGCGACACGTTCGCCGAGGGCGAGGGCGCCGCGTGGGCGTTCGCCTGGTACGACGAGGGCACCGCGGTCGGTGAGAGCTACGTGAACCTGATTCCGACGCCCGCCGGCGGCACGCACGAGGCGGGACTGCGCGCCGCGCTGTTCGACGCGGTGAAGGCCTTCGTCGATCACCACAGCCTGATGCCGCGAGGGGCGCGCCTGCAGGCGGAGGACGTCGCAGCGAGGCTCCACTTCGTGCTCGCGGCCCGCATCCTCGACCCGCAGTTCCAGGGACAGGTCAAGGAGAAGCTCACGAGCCGCGATGCGGTGAAGCTCGTCGCGCAGGTCGTCCGGGATCCGCTCGAAGTGTGGCTCAATGCGCACGTCGACTATGGCCGGCGGATCGCCGAGCTCGCCATCCAGCAGGCGCTGACGCGAATGAAGTCGGCGCAGAAGGTCGAAAAACGAAAGGGCTCCGGCGTCGCGGTGCTGCCGGGCAAGCTCACCGACTGCGAGTCCGACGACGTCGCGCGGCGGGAAGTCTTTCTCGTCGAAGGCGACTCTGCCGGCGGGTCGGCGAAGCTTGCGCGCGACAAGCAGTACCAGGCCATCCTGCCTTTGCGCGGCAAGGTGCTGAACACCTTCGAAGTCGAGCGCGACCGGCTGTTCGCCAACACCGAAATTCACGACATCGCCGTGGCGATCGGCGTCGACCCGCACCGATCGTCCGCGGAAGCCGATCTCAAGGGCTTGCGCTACTCAAAGATCATCATCATGGCGGACGCCGACGTGGACGGCAGCCACATCAAGGTGTTGTTGCTGACGCTTTTCTTCCGCCATTTCCCGGCGCTGATCGAGCGGGGGTACATCTGTGTCGCGAGCCCGCCGCTCTATCGCATCGACGTGCCACCGGCGGGCAAGCGCCCCGCGCGCAAGCTCTATGCACTCGACGACGGCGAGCTCGAAGTCATCGAGGACCGGCTCAAGAAGGAGGGTGTGAAGGAAGGCTCCTGGTCGGTAGGACGCTTCAAAGGCCTGGGCGAGATGAATCCGGAGCAGTTGTGGGAAACGACGATGAGCCCGGAAACCCGGCGCGTCCTTCCCGTCGGGATTGCGCCGAACGCCAACGAAGAAACGCGCCAGATGTTCGCCAAGTTGATGGGGAAGGCCGAGGCCGCGAGCCGGCGTGAGTGGATGGAGCAATCCGGCAATTCAGTCGAAGTCGACGTATGACTTCCGCGGGCCTGCAACCCCCCAGTGTCGAGGGGGGTGACGGAGGGGGTGTCGAGTCGCTGCCGCTCGCGGAGTTCGCCGAACGGAGCTATCTCGAGTACGCAATGAGCGTGGTCATGGGCCGCGCGCTGCCCGACGTTGCGGACGGCCAGAAGCCGGTGCAGCGCCGAATCCTCTACGCGATGCACGAGTTGGGCCTGTACGCGCCCGCGCGGCACGTGAAATCGGCGCGCGTCGTCGGCGACGTGCTCGGCAAGTACCACCCGCACGGAGACACCGCCGCATACGACGCGCTCGTCCGCCAGGCGCAGGATTTCAGCCTGCGCTATCCGCTGATCGACGGACAGGGCAACTTCGGCTCGCGCGACGGCGACAACGCCGCAGCGATGCGCTACACCGAGTGCCGGCTGACGGCGATCGCCGAATTGTTGCTGGCGGAAATCGACCGCGACACCGTCGACTTCGCGCCGAACTACGACGGCGCGTTCAAGGAGCCGAAGCTTCTGCCGGCGCGCTTGCCCATGCTGCTGCTCAACGGCACGTCGGGCATCGGCGTCGGCATGGCGACCGACATTCCTCCGCACAACCTGGGCGAAGTGGCGCGCGCCGTGATCAACACCATACGCCATCCGGCGATCACGCTCGCCAAGCTGCTGACTCATATCCCCGGCCCCGATCTGCCAGGCGGGGGCCAGATCACGTCCGACGCCGAAGCCATCCGCGCTGTCTACGAAACCGGTCGGGGCAGCCTGCGCGTACGCGCGCGCTGGACCGTCGAGGACCTCGCGCGCGGGCAATGGCAGGTCGCGGTGACCGAGCTGCCTCTCGGCGTGTCGACCCGTCTGGTGCTGGAAGACATCGAGCGCGCGACCAATCCGAAGCCGAAAGAAGGCAAGAAGGCGCTGTCGCAGGAGCAGCAGAACCTCAAGAGCCTGATGCTTTCCGCACTCGACACGGTGCGCGACGAATCGGATAAATCTTCACCGGTGCGCCTCGTGCTCGAGCCCAGATCGAGCCGCCAGGACCCCGCCGAATTCATGCAGCTCCTGCTCGCCAACACGCGACTCGAGACGAGCCTGCCGATCAATCTCGTGATGCTTGGCCGGGACGGACGCCCGCGGTCGAAGCACCTGAAGCAAATCATCGAGGAGTGGATCGCCTTCCGCTTCGAAACCGTCACCCGGCGAACGCGGCATCGACTCGGCGAAGTCGAGCGGCGCATCCACATCCTCGAAGGCCGGTCGCTCGCGCTCTTGTCGATCGACAAGGTCATTCGCATCATCCGCAAGGCCGACGAGCCCAAGGCCGCGCTGATGGCGGAGTTCCGGTTGACCGACATTCAGGCCGACGACATCCTCGAAATCCGGTTGCGTCAGCTGGCGCGCCTCGAGGCCATCAAGATCGAGACGGAGCTCAAGGCACTGAACGCGGAGCGCAAAAGCCTGAAGCTTCTCCTCGCCGACCGGAAAGCGCTCTCGGCGCTGATCGTCTCGGAGATCGAGGCCGACGCCAAGCGCTTCGGCGACAAGCGCCGCACGCTGATCGAGGCCGTTGCGCCGGTCGCCTCCAGCCGCACTGTAGCGGACGAGCCACTGACGGTGACCTTGTCGCGCAATGGCTGGATTCGCTCGCGGCAAGGGCACGGCCTCGACGCGACGCAGTTCGCGTGGAAGACCGGCGACGGTCCGCTGGCGATTCTCGAGACCCGCACGGTGCACCCGGTCGTGGTGCTCGATACGCTGGGACGCGCGTACACCATTCGTGCGTCCGACATTCCGGGCGGCCGAGGCGACGGCGTTCCGGTGACCACGCTCATCGAGCTGCCGCTGGGAGCGAAAGTCGCCCAAGTGGTTTCGGGTGCACCCGAGCAGAAGTTCCTGGTCGCGGGCACGGGCGGCTACGGCTTCGTCGCGACGCTGGAAGACATGGTGGCCCGTCCGCGTTCCGGCAAGACGTTCATGACGCTGGAGCCGGACGAAGAGCCGGTCGCGCCTGTCGCGCTCGGACCCGGACTCGACCACGTCGCGGCGCTGTCGTCGCGCGGCCGGCTGCTCGTGTTCCCGCTTGCCGAGATGCGCGAAGTCCCGCGCGGTCGCGGCGTCATCGTCATCGGACTCGACGGCGACGAGAAGCTAGTCGCAGTCGGTCTCGTCACCGCGAGCAGGGTGACTTTGCAAGGCATCAACCGTCTCGGACGGCCCACCGCGGTCACGCTCGAAGGCGAGGCGTTGGCCAAGCATCTGCATCGCCGAGCTCGCAAGGGCGCGCTCGTCGCGCCAAAGGTCAAGATCACCGGTTTTGCCCGCGAGCCTAAGGAAATTGCCGCAAGGGCGTAGTGAGGCGTGGCGATCACTGCCAGCACGCGAGATTGGGATTGCGCAGCTCGTTGGCGATTCGCGCCCACTGCAGCTTTCTGTAACAATGGCAAGCTGCTTCGGGCTTACCTTTGTCTGCTCTTGCGAGGACGCCATGGGTATCCGGTTTCAAGACGTGAATGAAGACCTTCGCCGCATTGTGCTGTCTGGACGTCTCGATACCGCCGGCAGCGAGGAGATTGCCCGGCAATTCGGCGAACTCACCCTTACTTCGAAGGCCGTCGTCGTGCACCTTTCCGAGGTCAGGTTTCTCTCGTCCATGGCGATCGGCATCCTCCTCAAGGGCGCGAAGGCAGTACAGAGGATGGGCGGCGGTCTGGCGCTTCACGTAGGCGAGAACGAAGTCGTCATCAGGACACTCGAGGCCACCGGCATCAACCAACTCATCCCGACGTTCGAGGATGGACAAGACGCCGAGAAGGCGGTCGTGAAGTAAGCTCCGTCAATGTCGCCATCGGCTGCACAGCCGTCCGCGGCACTGACAATTCGGGCTGACCTCTGGGAGGCGCGACGCGCATCCGACTGGCTCGCGGCGGCGGCCCACGCGCAGAACGTTCCCCCGGACCAGGTCGTGCGCCTCGACCATTGCCTCGACGAGGCACTCGCGAACGTGATCAGGCACGGCGGGCCGACCGCGCTCTCATCACCCGTGCATTTGCAATTTCGTGTGCGTCGGCAAGCCGGCGCATCCACTGCCGAGCTGTCGGTCAGTGACGCCGGCGTGGCGTTCGACCCTTCGGCAGGAATAGCCGCAACCCTGCCTCCGGCAAGCCTCGCAGATGCCACGCCCGGAGGCCTCGGACTGCTTTTGATTCGCAACTTCTCGGACGATTTGAGCTATCGCCACAGCCAGGGTCGCAACAACCTCACTATCACGGTTTCATGGAGGGACGAGCCGAGCCCGACGCCTCAGTCTTAAAAGTAAGTGGCCACCTACGCATTAAAGCGCGCGAGGCTGATGGAAAGATCAACCCGTGAGGAACATCCTTGGACACCTAAAGGAGGAGGTTGTCATGGAAGGAACCCCGCGCAATGCAGATGCCGGACAACTCGAAATCGAATGCCTTCCGACCGCCGATTGGGATGAGGAATTGGACCAGATGTTCCAAGACTTCATCGAAAGCATCAGCCTGAGCCGTGAAGAACTTGCGGCGTTGGTGGCGATGCCGGAGGCCTCGGTGTCCGACGTGAGGCAGATGTTCGCAGCAAGGCGGTTGCCGAGCGAGCGGCGTAACGCGAAGCCGTGGTCGCGTTCCTGCACCGATAGGTGCCTTTCCTGGCCCCCTTGGTCATGATGCGAGCCACGATCCGCGGAAGGTCGCGTGCCGGCCTCGCCCTCGCATGTGCGATGCTGTTCGGTTGCGCGCAACTGCAGACAGCGCCGGAGCCTGCTCTGGCGACAGGCTCCGCACCCGCGCCGACACCGGCCGAACCTTCATCGGCTGTCGCGGGAGCCTCCGCGCCGCGAGGGTCGGGCGACACTGCCACGAGCAAACAGGAACGCGGCCGCATTTCCCTATACGGCGATCGATTCGCGGGCAAGAAAACCGCGAGCGGCGAGCCGTTCGATCCGCAGGCTCTCACCATGGCGCACCGAACGTTGCCGTTCGGAACACGCGTGCGCGTCACCAACCTCGATAACCAGCGCAGCGTGGAGGTCGTGGTGAACGACCGTGGCCCGTTCGTGGCCGGGCGTATTGCCGACCTGTCGGAAGGTGCGGCGCGCCGCATCGACATGGTTGCCGACGGCGTCGTCGAAGCGCGTCTCGATATTCTCTAGGTTCTCGACATTTCCTTGGGCGAGCCGTAGATCGCCGCCAGCATGGCCTGACGCGGTCAGCGAGGAATCACGCGAGCGCCGTCGCCGTTTCCTTCGATGTACACCGGCATCCCCGGTCGTAGCCGCGAGTCGACCGGCTGTGTCACCATGACGAGCACGCCGCTCGTCACCCGCACGATGATCTGTTGACCGGCTTCGGGCTGGTCGTATTTCTTCTGGACGTTGTTGCCCATCACCGCTCCACCGAGCGTTCCCAGCACCATCGCGACGTCGCGGCCGGTGCCGGCGCCAATCAGGCTCCCGATGCCGAGACCGCCCAGCCCCCCAATCACAGCCCCGAGACCGCGATGCTGATTGGTCGGAATCTGCACTTCGGTGATCTGCTCGATCACGCCACTGCGAATCTCGCGCTCACCGGTCTGGGCGACCGCGGCCGTTCCGGCCAGCAGTCCAAGCGCCAGCACCGCGGCCGACGCGAACACGCGCACACTGCTCATCACGAGTCTCTCCTTGTCGTTATCGAACTGCCGCCGGGAAGTCCGTGAGTCTCCGGCGACCCGCAATTGTCGCACTTGCAGCTGCAACCGTGGCGCTGCCGTCCACTGCTGCGTTCGCCGCCGAAGATTGGGCGGCGGTGGTCGGCGGCGGCGCCGACGCGCTATTGGCGAAGCGGCTCGAGGAAAGCGTGCACACGATCCCGGGCACCGAGACCCGCTTCCTGATCGGTGGCTTCGTCGAGGTCGACGGCCTCGCGACACGGCACAAGCAGACAGGCGCGGAGCAGGCGACGTTCCTCGTGTCGTCGACGCCGTTCGGACCGGCGGACGATGACCGGCGACTCTCGATACGCCAGTCGCAACTCAACTGGCTGTCGTCGACGCCTACCCCATTGGGCGCTCTTACCCTCAACGCGCAGGTGAATCTCTTCTCGCTCGACCTCGACGGCACGACGACGCTGTCGCTGCAGCGACTGTACGCGCAGATGGCCGATGCTGTCGTGGCCGGCAGGACGTACTCGACGTTCGTCGATGCGGACGCGTTGCCGACGACGCTCGACTACAACGGCCCCAGCGGTCTCACCTCGGTGCAGCAGTGGCTCGTTCGCGGCGTGCTGCCGCTCGGCTCAGGATGGACGGTCGCAGCGGGCGTCGAGGAGGCGCAGGCCGATCACCGGGCCGGACGGCGTTCGATCGAGGTGCGCACCGAAGCGCGACGGCCGGATCTCGCCGCGCATTTGCGCTTCGATTTCGACCGCGGGCATCTGCAGCTGTCGGGGGTGTCGCGCCGCGTGGAGGTCACCACCACCGTCGGAGCCGGCGCGAGTGCGCAAACTTTCGACGGGAACGGCCTTTCGATCTCGGGGTCGCTCGCGACGGTCGGCGACGATTCGCTCGTCGCGCAATACACGACCGGCAAGGGCATCGGCCGCTATTTCAACGATTCGATCAGCGGCACCGGTGTTGGCATCGGCGACGACGACAAGCTGCGACTCATTCGCAGCTCCGGCGGCACGCTGTATTACCGGCACTACTGGCACCCCGATTGGATGAGCGTCGCCGGCGCGAGCACGCTGTGGGCGAGCGATGCGGCAACGCGGCCGCCCGATTCGCTTCGGCGGCTCGTCTATGCGTCGGCCAACATCGTGCACCGGCTGTTGCCGACGCTGCTGGTCGGCGCCGAGGGCTTGTGGGGACGAGCCACCCGGGCGGACGGCGTCAGCGCGACGAACGCGCGGCTGCAGGTGTCCGTGCGCTATCTCGTCGAATGACGACAATGGGGCCGGTGGAATTTCGGAAACGACCGGCCCCGCCTGAATCAGAAGTGGACGTTGTAGTTCAGGATCGCGCGCAGGTCCGTCTGGATCTGCGGCGAGCCATCCTGATGTAGCCACGAGTAGCGGAACGTCGCGAC
>Ga0068863_100008254_pt1 | contig 10175 bp, 7 predicted proteins | sample KBSSwiS62_FD_66596 | JGI IMG/M metagenome (GOLD analysis project Ga0068863, IMG submission 66596) | Switchgrass rhizosphere microbial communities from Kellogg Biological Station, Michigan, USA - KBS Switchgrass S6-2 | ecosystem: Host-associated > Plants > Roots > Rhizosphere > Soil ...
CTGCCGTTCAAGAATTTCCGCTTCGATAAGCGCACGTTTTCGTCCGTATTTATAACGCGAAAGTTCCTTAATCATATTCGCCAATTCCTTCTCCTTTGCTCCAGCTCGAGGTGCGAAAATCACTTTCATGTTGAAAGGACGTGATGCCGTGTTATCGATCAAGAGACGAATAAGCGTCGTCAATCCCGGTACATTCACGAGGTCAAACTCGCTGAAAACTGGCGCATACTCCTTTGCCAAGAACTCCGCATCATCAACGCCGACACGGAACACGCACTTGGTTCCTACGTTGCCAAAAATTGCGTCGCGGATTTGTGTGTCGTTATTCTTCACGAGTTGACCAATATACTGGTGCGCGATGATCAGATCGAGACCGTACTTGCGTGCTTCACTCAAAATGGCAGAAATGGAATCGGTTAAGAAGTTCTGAAACTCATCGATATAGAGATAAAAGTCCTTACGCGAACCAGAATCCATGTCAGACCGCGAAAGTGCTGCCTGAAGAATCTTTCCAACGAGCACCATACCGATCAGGTACGCGTTCAACTCACCCAGTTTTCCTTTCGACAAATTCAGAATCAAAATCTTTCCCTCATCCATGACCTGCCGCACATTGAATGCGCTCTTTTGCTGACCGATGATGGGCCGCATCACGTCGTTCGTGATGAACGGCGTGAGTTTAGACGTGATGTACGGCACCATGTTTTGAAGCGATGCTTCGCCGCCCGCCTTCTGTGCTTCCTTCTCCCAAAAATCCTTCACCACCTTCGTCTTGCACTTCGAAAGTTTGTACGCACGGAATTCTTCGTCCGCCAACACGCGCGAAATCTCCATGAGCGTGCTCCCCGATTCCGGGTCGTCCATGATCAAAATCATGGCATTGCGCATGTACTGTTCGAACATTGGACCACCCGTCGATTTGAGATCGTACAGCTTGTCGAAGATCTTCAGCATCTCGTTGATGACGAAAGTCTTTTGCTCTGGGTAATTCTCATCGTACTCGAGCATGTTCAACCCCATCGGACGATCGACATCCGACGGATTGAAGTAAATCACATCATCAGCCCGCTCTTTGGGCACGAAGGTCAAGCATTCGTCCGCAAGATCCCCGTGCGGGTCAATCACGCACACGCCACGTCCTTCAAGAATATCCTGACGAATAAGCGAGGCTTGGTACGCGGACTTACCAGAACCAGAACCTCCAATGATGTACATGTGACGACGTCGATCTTCCGACTTCATCCGAATGTCGTATCGATGGCCACGGTATTCAGAGTATCCAAGGACAATGCCTTCCGTTGGCAGGTTCGTCGGAGGAAGTGCCGTGCGCGACAAGAGCCAGTTAATTTTGGGCGTCTCGGTCGTGGGCAGAGGAAAATGGTACAACGAGGCAAGTTCTTCGGAGCTCAGTGTGACTGAGTAGCGTTCGTCAAAATGACGGTAGATAAAATGCCGGATCATCGCCGTCTTAAACGTCGGAGCAACTTTGACGAACGAATTGCCGTATTCGTAGATATTGAACTGACCAAAGGCGCCGAGAATATCGTTCAAATAGCGTTTCGCGGTCTCAGGTTTTTCCGCCGAGACAACAATGCGGACGTTCGCGTCTAAACCGGCTTTCGAGGCCTTTTCTTCGAGTCCTTTCACCATCTCTTCTTCAAGCGGTGACAACCGATAGGGCTCGTCTGCTTTCTTTTCGCCTGGCTTTGCCGATGAAGCCATCTTTCCAAGTTCTGACCCAACGGATTTCAAGATCCTTCCTCCTTGGACGTCGGACAACTTCTTCCCCTGCTGCATCTCCCTCGCAATACGCACACCTTCACGCCGCCAATCACGGTGCGAGCTGCGCACAATGAACTGGATCGCCGCGCCATCCGTGCCCGAGATTTTTGAGAGCGCATTCGTCAATGAATTCAGCGGGTCCGTCTCGAGTTTGCGATAGGTTTTAATGGGAAACACTGTGGAACGACGGAACTTAAGATAGCTCCCCATGATGACACCGCGTGCCGAGAACATGTTGTAATCCGGGACGATTTCGATCTGCGCATGCGGATATTGCGCATGAATCTGCTCCTCAACGAACTGCTGAAAACGGGATGGAATGGTGACGTAAAATGAAATCTTATCGAGGTGCGTCACGATCTCAAACGCAAAATGATCGGAGCGCCCAAAGAGCCATTTCAAAAAACCTTTTTCCGCGGTCAACGATCCAAGCGTAGAAAACACTGTCTCCATCACGGAAATCAATTCCTGAACCTGCTGCGTTGATTTGGACTGTTCGATATCTTCCTTCTTGATTTCTTTCGGGACTTTGACGAGCAGCACCTTCATGTCAAACGCCACGGATGCCCGGCCTCGACGATTGAATAACGAACGGACCGCGTACGCCAATACCGTCAACAGAATAATGAGACCAACAAACGAAAGCACGAGCAAAACCGCGGGGCTCGCAATGAGATCCGTAAACGAAAACGGCGCGACCGAGGATTGGCCGACGACATCGAATTGAAACGCAAAGAACGGGATCATACCTGCGAATTCAGATCTTTCTTACGCTGTTCAACGAGTTCCATGACTTCATCAACCTTAATCTTCGCTTCTTGTTCAAGGAAAAACTTGTTTGAACCCGGAATCGTTAACAACCAATCTCGAATGAGCTCGAGCGCTCGCCGAAACTTTACTTTGAATGAGCGGACCATATCCGCAATCTCCGTCGCTGCACGCTCACCCTTTTCCTTGAATTTTGGCTTGGCTGATTCTGGAAGGTTGGCGTAGACATCGCCTAAGCCTTCTTCAAGAATCTTTTCGACTTCAATCGTGACATCGTCTTTTGCAACAGCTGGCGGAGCGGGAGCAACTGCCGGTTTTCCCTGTTCAAACGTTGCTTCTGGTTTTGGAATTTCCGTGGTCGGCGCTTCTTCTAAAAAATGTTCTTTTGACTCGGGGGATGTTTCTAGTGTTCGCTCATCAGCCGCAAGACCGCTTTCCTCGATACGAGGCAGCTCCTGTTTAGGCTGTTCTTGTGCCCCCGACAACAGATCGGGCATGGCACTATGATATCACACTTTCGGGCTTAACTTTTGGCCGTCTTTCGTGTCTTCAATATTCCAACCCTTCGCTTCAAGCTCTACTCGCAGTTTATCCGAGGTCTCCCAGTCTTTTGCTGCGCGAGCCTCGTCGCGCTCTCGTGCCAATAACTGAATATCATCGGGAACTTCGACCGGATGCGCGACGACTTCATTGAGCGATAGACCTAAAACACGATCCATCGCGAGCAAGGTCGCCGCTTTGATGTCTGTCGTGAGGGGTGAATCGACCAACTTCCACACCACGGCCAACGCTTTCGGTGAATTCAAATCATCATTGATCGCTGCCAAGAACTCAGACTCAAGCGCGCCATCGACGAGCGTCGGGGAATCCCACAACCGAACAATATTGCGAAGTCTTGTGAGCGCATTTTGGGCTGCTTGGAGCGCTTCCCAAGTAAAATTCTGCTTTTGGCGGTATTGCGCTCCAAGGCAAAACATCCGAAATGCCAACGGGTCAAATCCCTTCGCCGCGAGATCCGCGATCGTATAGCCGTTTCCCAATGATTTCGACATCTTTTGACCGTCGACCAACAAAAATTCAACGTGCATCCAGAAATGCGCCAGCTTCGCACCATAGGCAGCTTCGCTTTGTGCGATCTCATTTTCGTGATGAACCGGAATATGATCGATCCCTCCGCAGTGAATATCAAATGGCTGCCCGAGATACGTTCGTGCCATCGCTGAACATTCAATGTGCCATCCTGGAAAACCAATGCCCCATGGACTCTCCCACTCCATCTGCCGCTTCGAACCCTTGGGCGAGAATTTCCAGAGCGCAAAATCCGACTTGTTTCGTTTCTCCCGATTCACTTCGACACGTGCCCCTTCTTCCTTGTCTTCAAGTTTTTGACCACTCAAAGATCCGTATGCCGGGAATTTTGATGTATCAAAATAGATCCCATCACTCGTTTGATACGTGAAACCTCCTGTTTCGAGTTCTTTCACGAGCGCGATTTGCTCCGGAATATGATCCGTTGCTTTACACAGTTCCGGTGGACGAGGAATCTTAATGTTGAGTTTTGCGGCATCCTCCAAAAAACGCTTCGTATATGTTTCTGCGATCTCAGAGGCCGACTTCCCTTCGCGCGCAGCCGCCTTTTCCATTTTATCTTCGCCTGAATCGGCATCATCCGTGAGGTGGCCAACATCCGTAATATTCATCACGCGTTTGACCGTATTCCCGTCAATCTCGAGCGTCCGCTGCAAGAGGTCTTCCATGAGGTACGTCCGCATGTTTCCAATCGTTGCATCCCAATAAACCGTCGGCCCGCAGGTATACATCCCGACCTTGCCAGGAACAATCGACGTAAATTCTCCCAAGGACCGCGTGGCCGTATTCCAAAGTTTGAGCATGCGGCATTTTAGCCACTATCTAGGCTTTCTCGCAACAAAAAAGAATGATTCAGCTTTTCGAAAGCCTCCCCTTCCATTTGGCACCATCGTTTTCACCTTTAGAGGGCTGCTACGTAAAACATCCCACGCTTTATACAAATCTTGTAAATCCTTTGACTGGATATAGGCATAACCCTTTTTTGGCACGTTTCCTGAAGGACTCTCAGAAAAATCTTCTATGAGGTTCACGCCACCGGGGCATGTTTGCTTTTGCATCTTCCGAATTACCTTCATCCATTCCGTTTTCGGGAGAAAATGCAGCGTGTAATTTGTATAGATATTTGAAAAGACACTTGGAATCGTTTCTCGGATGTCGGCAATTTTGACCTGAACATTTTTTACATCACCTTGATTTCGCACGTGCTTACGCAAATGATTCGCCGCTACTCGAGAAAAATCGACAGCAACGACTTCGTAACCTTTTGAAGCCAAAAACAAGACATGCCTACCGTCCCCAGCTCCTAAATCCAGTGACCTCCCTTTCAAAAAATAGCGTGCAACCGCCGAACGAAATCGCGCATCCGGAAGCTTCGGATCAATCTTTTTTTGCTTGTAATGGCGATTGAACAATCGCTTCGTTATGTCAGAAGCAGTATTTTTCATAATCTGGTTAAAAAAGCCCCGGACACGGATCCGAGGCAAGAACGAGCCGCCGACAGAAGATCAGTCGCTGCACTTGAAGCTGCAGTGGACGAACCCCACCGTCGGCCAGTACTTCGGATTCGGATCCCCGAACATGCGTTGGTATTCGGGCAGAGTCGAACTGAAGTAGTTCGCCCGGACCTCGACGGCGTCCTGCTTCTCGGTCATCGGCTGATGATGGATGAAGACGCCGTTGTTCACCTTGCTGCACATCTCCGCGTAGTCGCGGGTGAACATCAGGTGCGCGTGCCAGAACGGATCGACCTGCTTCGAGATCGGGAAGCGCGGGCCAGGGTTCGCGATGATGATGGCGATGAACCGCTTGTACTCAGCCTCGAGGGCCCCGGCCTCTTCCCACGTGATCCCTTCGTCGTGGACGAGACGCTTCTTGACGTCGTCCATGTCCCAGTCCATGAGAATCGAGATGCCCCGCTTCCTGATGGGATCTCCATCCACCAGGCGCAAGACCTTTGCCGTATTCATGTAAACCTCACCCTTCTGTTTGAGCCTACCGTCGAAGGAGCTCAAGATAGAGTACATGCACACTATAAAAGGTCAAATCAAAATCCCGCCGGAGCGGGATTTTCTTTTATAGATCGCAGCAGTTGATGCGGGACTGTGTATTGGCCGCGTTGCGTTGGAAGCCGTGCATCAGAGGCGCTGTGGAAGGACAAATGCTCGTCGTTCCATCCGCTGTCCAAGCTTGCCAGGCACAGTTGGCGAGCGTGTTATTCGGTGCCCTGAAATCTCCATTCACCGTCACATCAACACCTGTCACATTGTTAACCGTCATGTCACCCAGAATCTGCACTTTGCCGTTTGTCCAAAAACCTAAATCGTTTGCCGTTGGAACAGACGCAAGAAAGCCGATGGTCGGAGCTGCCACGTAAGAGGTGAAACCGGTGTTATTCGTGAAAACGCCAGACGTCGGCCCGTCCACAGAAATTCCGTAACCATTCGCGCTGGAAAACCAACCACCAAATTTAGATCCTGCGCTCGATCCGGTAGAGATTCCGCGCACGCCGTACGTCTCTCCCGTAAATGAACCTCCAACGCTACCGACATTTGATGCAACGGCGGAAACGGCGGTGTTACCTGCCGTAATTCGGGCGCCAATGTTGTTACTCGATAGATCCGCGCCGTACGTTGTGCCAAGTCCATACAACGCTGTCGAGCCACTTCCGTAAACACCACCACCAGACGGACTCTGACCGATCACACCATAACCAGATACGGACACACCTTGCACACCTGCCGAGGAGCCAGGGGCTTGGCCATACACCGCAACTGCGCCTGAACTATTCGTAACATAACCCTGCAAACCCGCGGTCTTGCCGGTGAACTCACCACCAAATCCACCATTGCCGCCAGAAACATCAACACGCAAACCCGGACCAGAGTTGTTTGTAATAAGAAGTTCACCACTCATCGAGTCGCCAGCTTTGAGGACGTAGGTGCCGGCGCCGACATTAGCCCAGCCGCCGGTTGAAGGAGAGATACAGTCGGAAGGATTCGTGCCAGGATAGAGACAAAACTTACGAGCCTGGACTCGACCTTCATTACCAGAACCGATATAGGTTGGAGCAACCCAATTAGCGTAGATATCTCCGTTGGTCGTAACTGTTAGTGGCCCACTGGATCCACCAAACCAATTACCAAAATAAAATGCTGCCGAGCCATTTTGATCAATTCTAAATGATCTACCGCTTTGTAGATATAAATCATTTAATGGATAGACCGGTGCCGTTGTCGTCACTGAACCGGAAATATTAATCGAAGCGTTCGACTGAGGCTGCGTAGTGCCATAAGTATTCCAGATTACTCCGGGGACATTACCTCCAGTGGGAGACTGTGCCGGTCCCCTGAACTGCGCAAAAGCAATTGTAGGCAAGGAAAATCCAAGGACTGCTAACGCGAGTATCTGCAAATGAACGCTTTTCATAACTTTTTGAAAGTATAACATAAAAAGTATAGCAAAGAAAAAACCCGCGGAGAGCCGTTGTTAACGACTCAATCCGCGGGCACACGCTCAGTTGCAGGTGTTGTTGGTGAAGATGCGAGTCTCTTCAGACATGAACATCGTGTTCGTCGACTCCTGGTAGGCGAAGTTGATCGCCGCGTAGGCTCCGAGGTATTCCGATGCCGTTGGCGCGGCCGTCGTGAGAAGCAGCGCGTTGGAGTGCGGGGCAGTGGGGTCAGTCCCTCCGGTGAGGAACGCCCCAGGATACTTGGAGTAGATAGGCCTGTAGACACCCTTGCTCCCGCTTACGACGGGGGTAAGAGTCGGTGACCCCATGTTACCGACGAGGTGATAGACCTCGCCCTGGCCGCTCGCATTCATGGCCGACATGTGACAGTCGCTGTTTGCTGCACAGCTGATCTCCACAGTCTCCACGCACGAGGAAGGCAGCAAGGAGCTCTTGTCGCTCCAGGAGACGCCGTTGAAGTACAACAGGACGCCACCGACCTTGGTTGACGAGGACGAAGACTGCTGCCTGTACCCGGTCACGAAGACCTCGCCGCTGCTCAGCGCAGTCACCTTGTTGAGTGCGAAGGGCTGAGGCAGGCTCGGGAGAGCCAGCATTGCCCAGATGGTGCCCGTCTGGAGCCACAGTGCGCTGTGCCCCGGATAATCGGTACCCAAGGCATAGTTAGCGGCACCGACGCAGCTGCCACTACGGAAATCGATCGTGGAGGGCTCGTTCGAATCCTCGATCCACTGACCGCTTCCGTTGAGCTCGTAGAGCAGTCGACCCTGGACGTCGTCCTTGCCCGCGAGCCAGATCTTGTTCGAGCCGGGGCACGTCCACAGGTGAGACCCGATGGTCAGCTGGACCTGAGTCGTCTGCTGCGTCCAGGTGGTTCCATCGCTATGAGCGACGACCGCCTTGGCGTTCGTACTCGGAAGCGCGTAGACGCTGTTTGCGCTCACGGGCAGTACGGCACCGTTGTGCGACTTCGCAGTGGTACCGTCAATCAGGAATGACTCGAACCCAGGATCACTGACCCAGGAGTCCTTGTCGCAGCTGAACTGCACCGGACCGCCGCCGCCCGAGCTCGAGGAGCTCGTGCTGGAGGACGTGGTCGTGGACGACGTCGTGCTGCCGCCGGAGGCGGCCGTGCTCGAGGTCGTCGAGCTGGTCGCCATGCCGCCGGTGCCACCAGAGGCGCCGGAGCCGGTCGTGGTCGAGGGGCCGCTACCGGCACCACCCTGACCACCCGTCGAAGACGTGGTGTCGCCGCCCTGGCCACCGCTACCGGCGCCAGTGCTCGTCACGCTCGTCGCACCCGCGCCGCCGGTGTCGCCACCGCCGTTGCTGCTGCTGGATGCCGTCGAAGACGTCGTGGTAGAGGTCGTGGAGTTGGTCGACGTTGCCGTCGAACCACCCTCGCCCTGGCCACCAGAACCGCCGTTGCCCGAGCTCGTCGCACCGCCGTTGCCGCCCGTGTTGGACGGATTCGACGACGTACTGGAGCTCGACTCGGTGTCGGGGTTGCCGCAAGCGACAGCACCGAACACCAGGAACGCGAGCACGGCCCAAGAGGCCGCGCCCGTAGGATCAGCCTTACGGGTCATGTCTCACCTCACATATGCAACTGACTAGTTTTGGAAAGAGCCAGGCGGGACCATCCCTACCTTTGGCCTGCTCGGGCGCCTTATGAGGCTTCCCCGATAAGCTCCATAAAAGCATGAAAATCGCAGAATGTCAATAAATGTGCAGCATTTCCGCGAAAAACGCCCATTTTTTGCACTTGACAGGTTCTGCGACTGAGAGCTTTTGGCAACGCCAGACTTTACATGATCCGTTTTGACCGGCGCAAGGGCATGCATGCTGTGGTATACTTTGGTCAATCGTATGCTCCAACGTTCCTCTACAAGCCGCTATATTTTGACCGCCTTGGCCATCATCCTCGTCATCACGGCCTTCGTCCTCGTCGGATTAAACGCGCTGCAGCTTCAAAACCGAAATGGCGGAATCATCGGACTCACATCTTCAGCGGATCAAAACTACAAGGAGGGCTATCTCGCAGCTCGCGCAAAATACCAAAGCATCTGCCCCAATGGAGCAACACTGACACTGGGTGTTACCGGCACGGTCACGAATGTTGGCAACAACGAACTCTCACTGACGCAACAAAGTCTCGACACGGACCCGCGGGTGGATGGGATAAGCGATACTCGCACGATCCTCGTCAACGCCTCGACGACGTTTGTTCAGTATGTCGACAAGACGCCAGAACAAATTTCAAATGAACTCAAATCCTTCGTCGGTTCAGCTACAACGGAACCGCCGAGTGCAACGACATCGAAAACAATTTCGCTTTCTGATATCAAACCAGGTAGTACGGTAACGGTCGTCGCTCAAGAAGACGTCCGACTCGCCGATCACATTCAGGCCGTACGTGTAATTCTCGTCCGCTAGTTCGTCTCGGCTGTTGATTTACGGCTGTCGTTTTTGCTGTTGAGTCGATTCAATCGGAGGTGAAGTTCGTCGAGCTTGTTCTTCAGCAATGCGTTAAAACGTTGACGACGTTGGACATCCATCTTCTCAAGCAATTTTTGCAGCGCCGCTTTTTGACGTTCGAGTTGATGGTCAACACGTTGCTGCGCTTCCGGCGACGTCGCCTGTTTCCGCGCCTCAAGAAGCGTCTTCGCATGTTGCTGCTCGATCGTTACGACGTTCTCGTCAATATTTTGTTGTGTACTCGTTGGGAGATCCGTCGATTCATCAACCACCGTTTGCAAATTCGCATCTTCATTTTGAAACGTTGATTCGACCGGCGGTTTGTTGCGTACCGTCAGTAGTTCTTGTTCATGCAAACGCCGGCGCAGGAGTCGAAGCTGCACGTTGGTTTTGGCGGACGACGTGATCGCGGCAAGTTGCTCAAATCGTTCAATCCCCTGCCGCACCGGGTAAAGCGGCGTATCCGGAAGTACGGCGTCGGAAGTGTACGCATAGACGCCGGTTGCACTACACGTGACTCCGGCGATCGTTGTTGCCACAATCGCGTACCTCCAGCCCTGCACCCACCAGGAGGGATGGCCCGTTT
>Ga0068863_100008258_pt1 | contig 10172 bp, 9 predicted proteins | sample KBSSwiS62_FD_66596 | JGI IMG/M metagenome (GOLD analysis project Ga0068863, IMG submission 66596) | Switchgrass rhizosphere microbial communities from Kellogg Biological Station, Michigan, USA - KBS Switchgrass S6-2 | ecosystem: Host-associated > Plants > Roots > Rhizosphere > Soil ...
CGTTCGACCTGGTTCCGTGAATCGTCGACGCCGCCGATTGGGCCACGATCAGCGCAGGCCTCATCCAGCGGGTTCGGGCCCTGGAGTGCTTCCTGCGCGACGTCTACGGCGAGGGCCACGCCGTTGCGGACGGCATCGTGCCCGCCTGGGCCGTCTCCGCGTCGCCCGGGCTGCGGCACTGGGGTCACGCCGTCCCCCCGGACGCCATCCGGGCGACCGTCAGCGGCATCGACCTGGTGCGCGACGGCGACGGCCGGTGGCGGGTGCTGGAGGACAACGTGCGGGTCCCCTCGGGCGCCGCCTATGCCGTCGCGGCGCGCCGGCTGACCCGCGCGGCGTTGCCGGAGCTGGCCGCCCCGTCGGGAATTCTCGGTGTCGACACGCTGCCGGAGCTGCTGCGCGCGGCGCTGGCCGCCGCCGCGCCCCCGCGCGCGGGTGGCGCCCGTGGCCGCCGCGGCGGGCCGGCCCTCGCGCTGCTGACCGCCGGGCCGGACGACTCGGCCTACTACGAGCACCGGTTCCTGGCCGACCTGCTCGGCGTCCCGCTGGTCGAGCCACGCCAGCTCGCCGTCGAGGACGACGTCGTGCGGTATATGGCGCCGGGCGGCGCGAGGCGCGTCGACGTGCTCTACCGGCGGATCGACGAGGACGACCTGTTCGCGGCTCCCGGCGCCGACGGCGCGCCGCTCGGCCCCGCGCTGCTCGCGGCCATGACCGCCGGCACCGTAAGCCTGGCCAACGCCCCGGGCAACGGCGTCGCCGACGACAAGGTGATCTACGCACACGTGAACCGGCTCATCACCTACTACCTGGGTGAGCAGCCAGTGCTCGCCGACGTGCCCACCTACGTGTGCGGCGAGCCCGACCAGCTCGACCACGTGCTGCGCCACCTCGACGAGCTGGTCGTCAAGCCGGTCGACGGCTACGGCGGCGCCGGGGTGCTGATCGGCCCGCACGCCCGGCCGCACGAGCTGACGGCCGCCCGCGAGCGGCTGGTCGCCGAGCCGCGGCGCTGGATAGGCCAGGGGCTGGTGGCCCTGTCGACCCACCCCACCTGGTCCTTCGACGGCGATCCCGAGCCCGCCCAGGCCGGCGAGCCCGGCCGCGAGCCCGCCGGCGAGCGCCTCGGCCGGCTCGAGCCACGGGCCGTCGACCTGCGGGCGTTCGTCTACCAGGGGGAGCGGCCGGTGGTCGCGCCGGCGGCGCTCAGCCGGGTCGCCCCGGCGGGCAGCCTCGTCGTGAACTCGTCGCGCGGCGGCGGCTGCAAGGACACCTGGCTGCCGCGCGGCTGACCCGACCCGGCCGGGACCGGGCACCCGAGCCTCACCCGATCCCCTCACCCGATCTGACAAGACCATCCGACGGGAGCGGACATGTGCGGTCTGAGCGGTGAACTTCGACTCGACGGCCAGCCGGCCGACGTCGCCGCGGTCGCCCGGATGACCGCGGCCCTCGAGCGGCGCGGCCCGGACGGCGTCGGCGTGCACGCGACCGGCCCAGTCGCGCTCGGCCACCGCCGGCTGAAGATCATCGACCTGTCGGACCGGGCTGCGCAGCCGATGACAGACCCGCAGCTCGGTCTCACGGTCGCCTTCAACGGCTGCGTCTACAACTACCGGGAGCTGCGCGAGGAGCTGACGGCGGCCGGCTACCAGTTCTTCTCGACCTCCGACACCGAGGTCGTGCTCAAGGCCTACCACCGCTGGGGCGTCCGCTTCGTCGACCACTTCGCCGGGATGTTCGCGATCGCCGTGCACGAGCGGGACACGGGGCGGGTCGTGCTGGCCCGCGACCGGCTCGGCATCAAGCCGCTCTACGTCACTGCCGACGGCCGCCGGGTCCGGTTCGCCTCCACCCTGCCCGCGCTGCTCGCCGGCGGCGGCGTCGACACCGGGCTCGACCTCGTCGCGTTTCACCACTACCTGTCGTTTCACGCGGTCGTCCCGCCGCCGCGCACGATCCTGCGCGGAGTGCGCAAGCTGCCGCAGGCAACCGTGCGGGTGATCGAGCCCGACGGGTCCAGCACCGACGAGGTCTACTGGCGGCCCGACTTCACCCGCCGCGGCGAGCACGCTGGCTGGACCGCGGCCGACTGGCGGGACGCCGTCGCCGGCCGGCTGCGCACCGCGGTCCGGCGGCGCATGGTCGCCGACGTTCCGGTCGGCGTGCTGCTGTCCGGCGGACTGGACTCCAGCATGATCGTCGCGCTGCTGGCCGAGGCCGGGCAGGAGAACCTGTCGACGTTCAGCGTCGGCTTCGAGGCGGCCGCCGGCGAGACGGGCGACGAGTTCTACTACTCGGACCTGGTCGCCAAGCACTTCGGCACCGACCACCACCAGATCCTCATCCCGACCGAGGCGCTGCTGCCCGCGGTGGACGCGGCCGTCGACGCGATGAGCGAGCCGATGGTCAGCCACGACTGCGTGGCCTTCTACCTGCTCTCCCAGGAGGTAGCCCGGCACGTCACCGTCGTGCAGTCGGGGCAGGGCGCCGACGAGGTGTTCGCCGGCTACTCCTGGTACCCGCCGCTGGCCCAGGTGCTGCGCGACGACGCCGTCGACGCCTACCTGCGGGTGTTCGCCGACCGCCCGCACGCCGCCCTCGCCGAGCTCGTCGCGGCGCCCAGCCTCGTCGACGCCGACGTCAGCCGCCAGTTCGTCGCCGAGCACTTCGCCATGCCCGGCGCGTCCAGCGCGCTCGACGCGGCGCTGCGGATCGACTCGACCGTCATGCTCGTCGACGACCCGGTGAAACGGGTGGACAACATGACGATGGCGGCCGGGCTGGAGGCGCGGACCCCGTTCCTCGACCATGAGCTGGTCGAGCTCGCCGCGGCCTGCCCGCCCCAGCTGAAGCTCGCCAGCGGCGGCAAGGGCGTCCTGAAGGACATCAGCCGGACGCTGCTGCCCGACGAGGTGATCGACCGGCCGAAGGGTTACTTCCCGGTGCCCGCGATCCGCCACCTCGACGGTGCGCTGCTCGACCGGGTGCGGGCGGCGCTCGCGGCCCCGGCGGCTCGCGACCGGGACCTGTACCGGCCCGAATGGGTGACGGCGGCGCTCGACGCTCCCAACAAGCGGCGCACCAACCTCGGCGCGAACGCGCTGTGGCAGGTCGGCCTTCTGGAGATGTGGCTGCAGGCCCACGGAATCTGAAGGCCACCGAAGCTGCGGCCCGCGGAATCCGGCGTCGGCTCACCGGTGCGCTACAGCCGGCGGGTCAGGCGGAACGACCGGATGGCGAAGCCGTTGCGGACGTACAGGCGGTGGGCCTCGTAACGGTGGGTGCCGGCGTCCAGGTGCACCTGGACGCAGTGCTGGAACCGGGCCTCCCGCTCCAGCCAGGCCAGCAGCCGGGACGCGTGGCCCTGGCCGCGGGCCGCCGGGACGGTCGACAGGTCGTCAACGACCAGCACGTGGCCGTGCGCGAGCATGTGCTGCAGCCGGAAGCCGGCCGCGGCCACCACCTTGCCCGAGGCGGCGTCCCAGGAGCCGACCAGCCGGTAGCCCTGCGGGCGCTGCACCTCGTTGACGAGCCGGACGAACCCGGCCGAGGTCAGGTGCGGGCGCAGCTGGCGCATGGCGTCGTACGCCTGCTCGGTCCCGTCCGCACCCAGTTCCTCGATCTTCACATGTCGTATTCTTGCAGTTGCGGGGCGTGATGGAAGGAACTGGCCCGCGGGGTGCCGCCCGCCACGCGCGACGCCGGGCTTGGGTGGCGGCCCGAATACACCGGATCGTTACGACTTGGTGGCCGGTCGGGCAGCGCCGGGCGGCGTCAGTGTGTTGACTGGGCCCATGCGTTATGTGACAGGGTTCAACGACGCGGTGAAGGGCTCGAAGAAGATCTCGAAGATCGGCCTCGGCACCTGGCAGTTCGGGTCGGGGAACTGGGGCTACGGCTCCGACTACGCCGACCGGGAGGCCCACCTGATCCTGCGGCGGGCCCTCGAGCTTGGGATCACCGTCATCGACACAGCCGAGATCTACGGGATGGGCGCCAGCGAGCGGATCGTCGGTGCCGCGCTGCGCGAGGTGGGCGAGGAGCTCGCCGAGACGGCCTTCGTCGCGACCAAGATCCTCCCGGTGATCCCGTTCGCGTCGGTCGTCGAGCAGCGCGCCGTCGCCAGCGCCCGCCGCCTCGGCGTGCGCAGGCTCGACCTCTACCAGATGCACCAGCCCAACCCCGTCATCAAGGACGGCCCGGCGATGCGCGGGATGCGCGGGCTGCGCGACATCGGGCTCATCGAGCACGTCGGCGTCTCCAACTACACGTTGACCCGCTGGCAGGCGGCCGAGACGGCGCTCGGCGGCCCGGTGCTGTCCAACCAGGTCGAGTACAGCCTCGTCCACCGGGCGCCGGACGAGATCCTCATCCCGTACGCGCAGCGCGCCGGCCGGCTGGTCATCGCCTACAGCCCGCTGGCGCAGGGCCTGCTGTCCGGCCGCTACGACGTCACGAACCAGCCGGCCGGCAAGGTCCGGATCGGCAACCCGCTGTTCCTGACCGAGAACCTGGCCAGGGTCACGCCGCTGCTCGACGTGCTGCGCGAGGTGGCCGCGGCGCACGACGCGACCTGCGCGCAGATCGCGCTCGCCTGGGCGATCCACAACCCGTGCGTGATCGCGATCCCCGGGGCGTCGAGCGTGGCGCAGCTGGAGGCGAACGCCGCGGCCGCCGAGATCACGCTGACCGACGACCAGTACGCCGCGCTGACCGACGCGGCCGCCCGGTTCAGCCCGCTCACTGGGCCGTCCGCCTGGGCGGCCATCGCCACCCAGCGGATTCCCCAGCTCTCCCGCTGATCCGCCCCGTCCCGCCGTGTGGCCGGCGGGGCAGCCCTGGGGCGGCCGGACGTGGCCGAACCCGGGGACCGGTTCAGTACACCGCTGCCACTCCGTCGGCTGCGTGCTGCGCCCCCGCCTCATGACCTCCTGTCAGGCGGCGGCCGGCTCCGGGTCCCAGATCAGGTGGAACGGCGGGCGCACGGCGGCGGAGTGGTGGGTCGCGGCGGCGAGCGCCTTGCGGACCCGTTCCTCCGGCGGCTCGCCGGCCGTCGTGTGCAGCGAGCCCTGGGCGTACTCCTCGCCGGCGCCGACGGCCTGGTAGTCGTCGACGCTGCGGCCGATCTGGAAGTCCGATTCAATCTGGTAGAGCCGGCCCTGGATGCCGACGAGGAAGTGGCCGCCGCTCTCGTTGCCCGAGTCGTTGCGCGCATAGCCGCCGTCGCGTAGGCAGTCCCGGATGGCGGAGACGAACTCCGTCGCCATGAACCGGTCCACGTCCCAGGTGTGCGGCACCGGGGGGACCAGGCTGTAGCGCAGCAGCTGGCCCATCCGGAACGAGCCGGTGAAGCCCATGATGTACGGGCCGTTGCGGAAGACCTTCGTGTCGGCCCGGACAGTCACCGACCAATGCGCGATGCCGGCGCTGTCACCGCCGATCACGACCCGTCCGTTGTGCTCCACCCCGACGATGCAGGTCACGTGGGCGGACTCTATCGGCTCCCCGCGCCGCCTGTGCGGTGGTTTCCGCTCCTTGGTGACGAACTCTTCACGCTACGGGCGCGGCGGCCGCGCCGCCGTCCGGCCCGGCCCGCCCACGGCTGCGGTGGCCCGGATCCGTTCGGCGCCGGCATAGACGTTCATCGAGTCGCCGCGCAGGAAGCCGACGAGCGTCATCCCGCTCTCGGCGGCCAGGTCGACCGCGAGCGCCGACGGCGCGGACACGGCGGCCAGCATCGGAATCCCGGCCAGCAGCGCCTTCTGCGTGAGCTCGAACGATGCCCGCCCGCTCACCAGCAGGATCCGTTCGCGCAGGGGCAGCAGGCCCGCCCGGGCGGCCGCGCCGATGACCTTGTCGACGGCGTTGTGCCGTCCGACGTCCTCGCGGACCAGGTCGACGCGCCCGGCCGCGTCGGCGAGCGCGGCCGCGTGCAGGCCCCCGGTCGTCGCGAACAGCCGCTGCGCCACCCGCAGCGCCCTGGGTAGGCCGGCCAGCGTCGCGGGCTCGACCCGCAGCGGGTCGTCGGCCACGCTGTACCGGGCGCGCAGCCGGATCGCGTCGATGCTCGCCTTGCCGCACAGCCCACACGAGCTGGTCGTGTAGAACGACCGGGTCGCGGCGGCCAGGTCGGCTTCGGGAACCGGCACGCCGAGGGCCACGTCGAGCACGTTGTAGGTCTGACGGCCCTCCCCGTCGGTCCCGGCGCAGTACCGGATCGTCTGGACGTCCTCGCCGGAGCCGATCAGCCCCTCGCCGACGAGGAAGCCGACCGCGAGATCCATGTCGTCGCCCGGCGTGCGCATCGTCACCGCCAGCGGCCTGCCACGAAGCCGGATCTCCAGCGGTTCCTCGCCGGCCACGGTGTCGACTCGCGCGGCCGGCGGGGCGCCAACGCTCACCCGTACCACCCGCCGCCGCGTGCTCGCGCGTCCCATGGCCCTACTCTGCCGCTTCCGGCCACGGCGGGGGCGCCGGCCGGCCGCTGTGGTCCGGCCGGGCGGATCACGCGCGATGGGCGCTTGGGACTGGCCCGCGTGCGACACTGCGGCCGTGGCGATGACCGGCCCCCGACCGTCCGAGCCGCCGGCGATCCCGCCGGCGCGCGGCGGCGCCGAGGCTCGGGCGCTGTCCGGCCGGCTGCTGGCGGGCGACCCGACGGCGCTCGCGGACGCCTACGCCCGGTTCGCCGGCCCGCTGGCCGACGCCAGCCCCGCCGCTGGTCCTGCGGGCGGTGCCGTCGCCGGTTGCGCCGCCGGCCCTCCTCCGGCGGCGGCCCTCGCCGCGGCGCGGGCGGCGCTCGCCCGGCTGTGGGAGCACCCGCTGCGCTTCCCGGCTGGCGACGACGAGCTCGCCGGGGCGCTCGCGGCGCTCACCGGCCGGCTGGCCGCCGAGCAGCCCGCGCGCGGGCCCACCGGGCCGGGTGCCCGGGGCCGGGCCCGCCGGCAGTTGCGCGGCCAGCGCGGCCCCCAAGCGGACGGCCCCGAGCTCGACCCGCGGGCCGAACTGGTCGCCATGGCGCTCGCCGCCCGCCCGGCGGCCGCCGCCGCACCGTCCTATGCGGCGCCGTTCGCGGCCTGGACGGCCGCCGTCGACCGAGTGCTCGCCGAGCTGACCGTCCTCGACTGGGACCGCCCCACCGGCCGGGACGGCCGGACGCCCCGGGAGGTAGTCGCCCGGCTGGCCGGTCTGGACGCCGCCGTCGCCGCGGCGGTCGGCATTCCCGTCGCCGGCTCGCTCGCCCGGTCCCTGCCCGACACCCCGGCCGAGGGAATCGTCCGCGCGGGCGCCCGGCCGGTCACCGTCGCGGCCGAGCCGGCGTTTGCCGTGGACCCGCGTGACGGCGGGGCCTCGGATGACGACGGCCAGGCCGGGCCAGACGGCGGGGCCGTCAGCCGGCGTGGGGCGGGTGGCGGCCGGTCGGCTTACTGGCCCGCGGTGTTCTGGCCGCCGGTGTTCTGGCCGCCCGTGCTGCTGTGGCGTACCTGGCACGAGGGCGCGCGCGGCCTGTGCGCCTGGCTGGCCGGCCGGGAGCCCGAGACGGCGGCGAAGCCCCTCGACGCGCTCGGCTGGACCGGGTCCATCGAGGACCACCTCACCGGCCGCATGCTGGGCACCTGGCTGGACGGCCACGCGATCGCCGCGACGGCCGGGCTCCGGCTGCCGTCGCTCGGTCCCGCCGAGCTGGGCGCCGTGACGAGGCTCGCGCTCGGCCGGGCCCGCTGGGCGCCCGGCCCGGACGCCCTGGGGCGCCACCTGCCGGTCACGCTCGCGCTCACCCACGCGGGTCCGGCCGCCGCGGGTCCGGCCGACGCTGTCGCCGGACGCTGGCTGGCCGGGCCCGGGCTTGCGCCGGTAGACCTGCCGCGGGCCGCGACCCCGCCTGCCGAGACGCCGCCGGCGGGGACGGAGGTGTCCCTCGACGTCGTCGACTTCTGCCTGCTGGTCACCGGCCGGCTATCGGCGGCCGAGGCGGCGCGGAGCGCCTTCCCGTGCGGTGCCGACCGGGGCGCCGGGGGCGCGTTGCTGGCCGGGCTGGCCGCGGTTCTCCCCGCCTGACCCGGCCATCTCTGCGCCGAGGGTGTCAGCCCTCCTCGGTGCCAACGGCCCCCGGGTCCAGCGCGGCGCGGTCGAGGGTCGCGGCGGCCACCGGCACGGCGACAGCCTGAACGACCTGCTCGGGCGGACGCTGACGGCGTGCCCGCTGCGGCCGGTAGATCTCGGCCGGAACCATCGGCCGAGCGGCCGCCGCGTCGGCGAGCTCTCGCCAGCGCGGCTCGGCGGGCGAGTAGGCGAGCTCCGCCAGCCGGCACACCACCAGCACCTGGGTCAGCCGCTCGACCTGGGCGACGGCCTCGGCGACGCCGTAGTGCGCCGCGTAGAGCGCGTCCCACGCCCGCTCGGCATGCTCGTCGCGCTCGTCGTCGTCGCACAGCCAGCCGAGGCCGTGGGCCTCGAGCACGGCGCGGACCCGGCCGCGGCCCGGCTCGCCCGCCGGCGGCTCGCCGACGAGCAGCGCCGTCAGCTGGCCGTGCGGCGCGGCGACGGCCGCCAGCGCGGCGAGGTCGAGGCGCCCGAACCAGCGCGCCGCCGCGACCGGCTCGGCGAGCTCGTTGGCGATCTCGGTGAGCCTGGTGCGGCCCGGCGAACTCTGCGCGCGGGGGTCGGCGAGGAAGAACCGCCGGCCCACGCCGGGTCGGTCCAGCGGGCGCGACCCTGCTCCCGGGGATTCGCCGCTCTTGTGTTCTGGGTCTTCCTGGTGTTGCGAACCACGGTCGCCAGGCATCTGACCACCTATATGTTCCAGGGCCACCAGAGGCGGAGGTCCGCCCCGCCGCGCGGCCGGTGCCGGCGGGCGTCCCGTCCGAACCGATGTCGGCGCGTGTACCGATGTCGGGAAATTGGTTCCGATATTGGAGTCCGTTTCACGCCCCGGGGGGTTCGTCCGGTTCCGGTGCTCCGGCCTCCGATCGCCGCCGCCGGCACTGAGGACCGCCGCCGGTACGGCGATCGTAGTGCGCGCAGCGTGCCGGGCCGCTAACCGGTCCGCTGTCCGGTATCTGACACCTCTGGCCCGATGTGGGGGGTTCGCCCGAGCCGCGCCGGTCCGGCCGGCCGCCATTGGGCCTACGACCCCTGGTCGGCGGGAGAATAGCCCACCGAGACGTCCCCCGAGCTGGTCCGTGCTGTGATCTTCCGTGTGGCGCGGGGGTCGGTGCTGACGTCGATCGTCCGGTCGCCGGAGGACGTGTGCACCGAGACGAGATACGGCCCTGTCTCGTCCGGCACGGTGATCCGGACGTCGCCGCTCGACGAGGACGCGGTCACGTCGTCGGGCTCGGCCGCCAGCCGCACCGTCACGTCGCCGGAGGACGAGTGCGTCGTCACAGAGGTCGCGGTGAGCCCACTGGCGTGGATGTCACCCGAGGAGGTGCTCAGCCGGGCCTGCCCCGACCCGCCCGTGGCGGTGACGTCGCCGGACGAGCTGTGCAGGTCGAACGAGCCGCCCAGCCCGGCGGCGTGGATGTCGCCCGAGGAGGTGCGCGCCTGCACCGCCACGCCGGCCGGCACGCGCAGCCGCAGCGAGGCCCCACAGCTGAGCAGGAAGTTCCAGCCGCAGTCAGCGCGCAGCTTCGCCGTGCCGCCCGCCAGGTCGACCCGCAGCCGTGGCGGGCGCACGACCCCGGTCAGGTGGGCGTCGACCACGGCCGGGCCGCCGCCCGCCCCGGTCAGGACGAGGTCGCCGCTGGAGATGGTCACCTCCAGGCGGGTGACCGATGAGGGCAGCACGACACGCTGGTCGCGCTTCTCCCGTCCTGTGGTCCCGTTCAGCGCCTGGGTTCCGGCGAGGGCGGCCAGCCCGACCGCGAGCAGCGCGCCCACGGCGATTACCACGCGGCGCGCCCCCGGCCGGCCGCCGCCGGTCGCCACGGCGGTCGCTGGCCGGCCGTCGACGAGGACCCCGCCGCCGGCGCTGTCAGTACCGGCGCCCTCGGCGACGCCGGAGCCCGGGTCCGTGGCGGGGGTGCGGTCGGCCATCGCGCTGTCTCCCTTGAACACGTGGCTGCTGGAGTCGAGGCTGGGGCTGCCCGAGCCGGGCGCGAGCGGCGCTGGCCGGGGCCGGGTGGGTCGGGGCGGCGTGGGTCGCGGCGGGGTGGGTCGGGGCGGGG
>Ga0068863_100008274_pt1 | contig 10164 bp, 6 predicted proteins | sample KBSSwiS62_FD_66596 | JGI IMG/M metagenome (GOLD analysis project Ga0068863, IMG submission 66596) | Switchgrass rhizosphere microbial communities from Kellogg Biological Station, Michigan, USA - KBS Switchgrass S6-2 | ecosystem: Host-associated > Plants > Roots > Rhizosphere > Soil ...
ACGGTAACCAACACTACGATATTTACGCTCACGGCGAGCCGTGGCAGTGAGACGCTAACCAAGCAAGTAACCGTACGAACGGTGCCAAACGTGGCGGCGAATTGGAGGCTGGTTGAGAATTTTGATTTCCTGACGCCGGGTCTGATCGCAGGTAACAGCACCTGGGTAAATCCGGAGGGTGTGTTCTCCGTCGTCGATCTCGGCACCAACAAGGTCCTGGGTTACCAGGATGGAAACGCCCTTGCGGCGTTGCCATTGAACTCACTCACTTTGGCCGAGGGGAAAAGTGCGACACTGTTCTTCCGCGTTTATGTCTCCCCGGATGATACGGTCAGCGTTCTCGGGGCCACATTCGGGCTAACGGAACGACCGATTCGCTTCAACGGCGATTTTAATGGAAACGTCGGCCCTTACGTCAGGCTCGAGCGTCTGTTCGACGGCGGAACGACGGACCTCCTGGCGCATAACGGCGTGGGCGCGATTTACGACGCCGCCGTGGACGCAATCCAACCCGGAAGCGTCTATCGTATTTGGATCGACGTGGAGAACCGTCCCTTCGATGTCCAAGGCGGGGTTCAAAACGGCGGCGACGTTTATTCGGTTCACATTCAAAAGGAAGGCGACGCCGTGCGCACGACTCTGTTCCAGAGTTATGTCGCGGATCGCGACGCGGTGATCATCGACCCGGTATTCGGCGCGCCTGGAACGAACCTCACGTATTTGTTCTTCGCGGCCATCGGTGCAGCTCAAGGGACCAACAATGTCCGCTTCGACGACTTTTACCTCAGCTCGAACGGATTCAATTCGACGACGCCCGTGCCTGCTTCGTCCTTGCAGCCGACGACGAACATTCAGATAGGTCCATTTGGGTACAATCCTACGGCCGCATCCTTCACGTTGAGCTGGAATTCGGCGATTGGGGCAACCTACAACGTGCTGAAGAAAACCTCGCTGAGTGATCCGTCATGGACTACTTTGGCTACCGGATACCCGGCAGGCGGCGCAACGGGCACATCGACCAGTTTCACCAATTCCGGAGCGAGCCAGTCTGCCGGCTTTTATTTGATCAGCCAATGACCGTCGGAATTGGAACACACCTGCGAGCCGAGCCGTTGAGGGAGTTGCCAAGCGGCGTTGTGTTGGGCGATTCAGCCGGAACGACAATTCGCGGGAGCGCATTCAAAGCAAGGGAAGCGGGCGCATGTGTCATGAGGACCCGACCGCGACCGTGTTTCCACAGAGGCTTCACACTTATCGAGCTGCTGGTCGTCATTGCGATCATCGCCATCCTCGCCGGGTTGCTCTTGCCGGCCCTCGCCAGCGCGAAGGAAAAAGGCAAGCGAATCAAATGCCTGAACAATCTTCGGCAGATCGCCATCGGCATGACGGTTTACGCGCTTGACAACCAGGACTACGTCGTCGTCGCTCGGGGTGGACTGGTGCAGATTGCGCTGAACCCGCCTGAAGGCGCGGCGGCGGGAACCGTCGGTCTGATCGTGAGCTCGAATAAATCGACCATCTGGACCTGCCCCAATCGGCCGGGATTGCCGATCTATGAGCGTGATTACCAGCAATGGGTGATTGGCTACCAATACTTCGGCGGGATCACCAATTGGATCAACCCGGCCGGCACTTTTCCCGGCTCCAGCCCGGTGAAACTCGGCGCCTCCAGGCCTTCCTGGGCGCTCGCCGCGGATACCGTAATGAAGATTGACGGCCGCTGGGGCAACAATCTTGATCCAACCCGCCCCTACACGTATGAGAACATGCCTCAGCATAAAGGTGGCCGGGGCAAATTTCCTGTCGGCGGCAACCAGGTGTTCGTGGATGGTTCGGCGCAATGGATCAAGATTGAGAAAATGTGGTTTCTTCACTCCTGGGACGTGACCACTCGACAGTCCTACCTTTATCAGGAGGAATCGGATTTTCCGGACCGGTTGCGAAACGCGCTGAACCAAGCCAACATGCGCCCGCAACCTTGAAGAGCACGGCAGCCCTGCCTTCAGGACCTGAGCATCATGTTGATGCTGCGCGCTCCGTCGGAAGCCGGTTAGAGTAGATCAAATAGTTCGTGGTAAAGTTTGCGGTAAAGTTCAACCGCATACGATGTCCAATCTCACCCACTCTTAGTCACACCCAGGGTTCAGGGGGTTGAGGCTTCAAGGTTGACGCGCCCAGTCACCCTCCTAAGATGACCGGGCTTTTCCAATAACCATCTTATGAGCGAACAAAACAAATCGATGGACATCACGTCGGTTCTCCACGAAACCCGCGTTTTCAAGCCGCGCAAAGAGTTTTCGGAAACCGCCCGCATCAAATCACTGGCCCAGTACCGCAAGCTCTACAACGAATCCATCAAGTCGCCGGAAAAATTTTGGGCAAACCAAGCCAGGCACGAACTGGTCTGGTTCAAGCCCTGGAAGAAAGTCCTGCAGTGGAAGGAGCCGTTCGCGAAATGGTTCGTCGGCGGGCGGCTCAACGTCAGTTACAACTGCCTCGACAAATGGCTGGACACGCCGACGGCCAACCGGGCGGCACTGATTTGGGAAGGGGAGCCGGCGAGCGAAGGCAAACCCGGCGAAGAGCGCGTGCTCACGTACAAGCAGCTCCACCGCGAAGTCTGCCGCTTCGCGAACGTGCTCAAGCGAAATGGCATCAGGCAAGGCGACCGGATCATCATTTACCTCCCCATGGTCCCGGAAGCCGCCATCGCGATGCTGGCCTGCGCCCGCATCGGGGCCGTGCATTCGGTCGTGTTCGGCGGGTTCAGCGCCCAGTCGGTGGCCGACCGCATTTTCGATTCGCAGGCGAAACTGGTCGTCACGGCGGACGGCGGCTTCCGGCGCGGGTCGGTGGTTCAATTGAAGAAAAACGTGGACGATGCGCTGACACTCAAGGACGCGCATGGGAACCTGCTGGCGAAGACGGCCGAGAAGGTCATCGTGCTCCGGCGCGCCAACAATGAAGTCCACATCACCGAGGGCCGCGATGTCTGGTGGCATCGGGAGCTGGATTACGTGAACGCGGAATGTCCGGCAGCGAAACTGGACAGCGAAGCGCCGTTGTTCATCCTTTACACGAGCGGTTCGACCGGCAAGCCCAAGGGCATTCTGCACTCGACCGCCGGCTATCTGCTCGGCGCGAAACTCACCCACAAGTATGTCTTCGACACACAGGACGCCGACGTGTTCTGGTGCACCGCCGACATCGGGTGGGTCACGGGCCACAGTTACGTTGTTTATGGCCCGATGGCGAACGGCACGACCAGCCTGATGTATGAAGGCGCGCCGAACTGGCCGGAGCCGGATCGTTTCTGGCGCATCGTCGCCAAATATGGCGTCAACATCCTCTACACGGCGCCGACGGCGATTCGGGCGTTCATGAAATGGGGAACCGAGTGGCCGCAGAAACATGATCTCGGTTCGCTCCGCTTGCTGGGCACGGTCGGTGAGCCGATCAACCCTGAAGCCTGGATCTGGTATCACGAAGTCATCGGCGGCAAACGGTGTCCCATCGTCGATACCTGGTGGCAGACGGAGACCGGCGCCATTATGATTACGCCTCTGCCTGGCGCCACGCCGACCAAACCCGGCTCCGCCACGCTGCCGTTTTTTGGCATCCTACCCGAAGTCGTGGATGACCAAGGGAACAAAGTCCCGACCAACACCGGTGGAAAACTGGTCATCCGCAAACCGTGGCCGAGCATGTTGCGCGGCATTTGGGGCGACCCGCAACGTTACCGGGATTTCTATTGGAGCGAAGTGAAGGGGAGTTACTTCACCGGCGACGGGTGCCGCCAGGACAAGGACGGCTATTTCTGGATCGTCGGCCGAATTGACGACGTTTTGAACGTGGCGGGGCATCGCATTGGCACGGCCGAAGTCGAGAGCGCGCTGGTCAGCAATCAGAAGGTGGCTGAGGCGGCGGTCGTGGGGCGGCCTGACGAATTGAAAGGCCAGGCGCTGGTCGCCTTCGTAACCCTCAAGTCCGGCGTGAAGGCCCAACCCGAGTTGCGCGACGAACTGCGGCAGCACGTGGCCAAGGAAATTGGCGCGGTAGCCAGGCCGGACGACATTCGTTTTGCCGACGCCCTGCCCAAAACGCGTTCCGGGAAGATCATGCGCCGGTTGCTGAAGCAAATCGCCGCCGGCGCCGAGATCAAAGGGGACACAACGACGTTGGAGGATTTAAGCGTCCTCGCCCGGTTGAGCCAGGCCGAAGAGTAATGACGAATGACAAATGACAAATGACGAAAGAATGACGAAGCTCGAAGGCCGAATATCTGGGCAGGGCCGATTCAAGAACGGGGTGGCGACGGCTCGTCCCCAACTCCTTACCACCGAAACAAAAATGCTCGGGGACGGCCCCGTCCCCGCCCCCTCTCTGAGGGTTCTGAATCCGCCCTGAGCGCCGCCCCGCCGGCGTTTATGTCCCTTCGTCATTCGTGCTTCTTTCGATATTTGACATTCGGATTTCGTCATTTGCCTCGGCTATGGTTTTCGCAGCCGGTAAAACGTAGGGCCGCTACCCAATGGGATCGTGGCAGGATTGGCGCCGCCGCCCGGAGACGCTCCCCACGATAATGGCAGCAGGGTGCTGCTCTGTTCCAACGAGAATCCCGATGGCGATGGCGACCAGGAAATGATCACGTTCGCGCCTGACTGCTGAAGGAGCAACGTCGGCATTTCGCCGGTGGATGGGACGATGATTCCCGGCCAAAAGCCGCCTTCGAGCGTGTAGCTGCCGCCGCTCAACGTTCCCGCATCCACTTGGCCGATGCTGCCGCTTAAGGTGTAAGCGCCGCCGCTGCTCGTGCCGGCTCCACCGTCAATGGAGAACCAGTCGATGCTATAGCTCTGTGCGCGGGTACTCGACGCGTACCACAAAAACACCAAACACCAAACACCAAATCCCAATAGAACCCCAAACTTCAAAGTTCCTTGATGACGCTGCGCCACCGTCTGTCCGGATTGGGGCTTGGAGTTTGGAAGTTGTCCGGTGGTTGGATTTTGGGATTTGGACTTTCTCATGGCTCTCCTCCACTCTTGTTCGAATGCGGTTTGCCGACAAGTTGTTTTAGTTCGCGGACGGTTGCCTCCAGTTCACGGATTCGGGCTTCATTTTCTTCCACCTTCTGATTGAGTCCCTGGATGGCGGCCAGCGCCACACCATCGGCATCCACCGTGGCGATGTGTTGATCATCTTCGCCGACGTTGAATGTGGCATGAAAATCCTGCGCGGTCGGGCCGATGTGGCGGACCGATTCGCTTTGGCTCTTGTAATTCCAGGATTGAACCGGTAACTGGGCCAGGCGATCGAGCAGTTCGCGCGGGTTGACCGGCGCGAAACGAGTCTTTGCGTTGCGATCACTGAGCGTCGTCCACGAGCCACTGCCGGCTGGTAGCGAAACGCCGGAGACTGGCACACCGTTACTATCGACACCGGACACGAAGCGAACACCGCCTATGGCGCGCGCGGCGAATTCATTAGTGGCGATTGAGGCGAAATCAAAATCCGACGAATCGGCCCAGACGAACGCACCGTCCTGCTGCGCCTTGGCGCGAGTGCCGGCGGCAAGGCTGCGCATTCCGGCGGCCGCGTTGCTGAAACCACCTGGCACGACCGACTCGACGCCGCTGGCGGTATTTTGGAACCCGCCGAGGATGCTGGAGCTCAGACCCGAAGCTGAGTTTCTTGCGCCACCGCCAATGAAGGCGGAGCCGACGGCAGCCTTGTTAAAGGCTCCTCCGGCAATGGCGGCCGCTCCACCGGATGCCTGATTGTTTTGGCCGCCACCCACAAATGACGAATCGGCGTCTGCTGAGTTGTAATATCCGCCTCCAACCGTTGCATAGTTTGTCCGCGCCCAATTTTGTATCCCTCCGCCGACGGTGGAGCTGCTTCCGTCGGAATTATTGTGATCGCCGCCGCCGATGGTGTTGTAGGTGCCGCGAGTCCAGTTGAAATTTCCACCGCCGATGACGCAGCCGTCCGCAACGGCTTGATTGAATTGACCGCCCCCGACTGAAGCGTACGGACCTGCCGCATTGAACTGCCCCCCGGCGATGGCCGCGGAATAAACGGCAACGTTGCCAAAACCTCCGGCGACTGCACCGTAAGAGAAAGCCTGGTTTCCTTGTCCCCCTCCGATCGCACCGCCAGTTTCAGTTACCGTGTTGCTGACGCCGCCGGAGATGGCAGCAAACGACGCGTTTGTGCCCAGGACATTTTTCCGTCCGCCACTGATGGTCCCATATTGAGCGGCCGCGCGAACAGCGTTGTCCAAGCCGCCCCCAATTGTCGCGGACTGAGAGTTGGCCTCGATGGCAATCTGAACACCTCCGCCGATGGAGGAACCATAGGAACCGGTTTGGATGGTGTTTTGGTAGCCCCCGGCGATAACCGACCGGTAGGCGTCCGGTTGAATTGTATTCTGCAAGCCTCCGCCTATTGAAGACCAAAAGGCGTTGCTCAGGATAATATTTCCGCGGCCACCCGCAACCGTCGATGCGTTGGCCTCGTTGTCGATCATGTTTCCGTTCCCTCCGCCGATGGTCGATAAACCCGCTCGGGACCGAATCGTATTGAATCCGCCGCCACCAATGGTTGAGCTGTACGACACGTATTGGATCACATTGAAACCGCCTCCGCCGATCGTCCCGAATTCCGTCTGGTTTGTGTTGCCGTTGCCGCCAGCGATAGTGCCAGCGGTGGCGTCAGTCTGAATTGAGTTGAGACTTCCGCCACCAATGGTGGCGAACCCAAAACCACCCGTGGTGTTGGCTTGGATCGAATTGCCGTAGCCCCCGCCAATAACGCTAAAGGCTGAGGAAATTCGGTTCGAAGTAGTCAACCCCGATGGATGATTTGCGGCGCCACCACCGCCGATAGTAGAGCCGATAACTCCCGCATCGATGAGGTTAAACGGAGAGCCTCCCACCACATTAACCGCGCCGTTGGTATTCGGTTCCAGGCGCAACGCGCGCTGACCATTCACCTTGAATTCCAAGGACTGATTGTCTTTCGTGCCGAGAAAATTCGCCCCGGGTGTTGTGCCGTTGTTTCCATTCAGAGTCCACGCGGCAGCTACGCTTGCGGCGTTGGTCCAGCTCAAGCCACTGCCGTCAAATGCGAGCACTTGACCGCTCGCTGGTGCGGACGGTGTGTTCAAATGCACGGGTGAAACTGAGTTCGCGACGAGGCCGTTCGCCGTAATCGCGGTGGTCGCCAGCGCAGAGTTAACGGAGAACAACGCGTTGGGCACAGGGGACAGCGGCTGGCGCGGAGTCAAAAGGGTGAATTCAGCGGGGACGCCCGAGGGACGCAAGCCGATCTCCAACCACCAGGTTGTGCCGTTGAAAACATTACTGCCGAAATCGAGTTCGGTGGTGAACAGTCCGTTGCTGACGGCCACGGTGGGGTAGGCCAGGACGACTGGCACATGGGCGCCGTTAGTCGGCGCGTCGAACAGTCTGAACTGAAAATCGTACGTGCCGTTGGCGAGTTGGCTGTTGTCAGTTAAGCGGCCCTGGTAGGTGAACGAGGTGCTCAGCGGGGCGGCCTGGGCGGGATCCAGCATGCCGTTCAGTAGTCCAAAGAGGATAAGAATTGATCTCTTCATGGCGGTCTTCCTTGCTAACGCTTTTGTTCAATACCACGCCTCCGATTCGGCGCGGCTTCGTCGAGAGCGCTTACCAAAACCGGCTGAGGCCGACAAGCACTCTTTCCATGAACCTGCCCGCCATCGAACGGCAGTATGACTTGGGAAAGCGGCGCTGAAGACGCACGCACTCCAAACGCTGTCGCGTGCTCCGCTGACTCGGCCGTCGCGAAGCGTCTGGAGTGCGTCCGATTTATCGGCGCTTTTTGTCCCGGCAAGGACAAGGACGTCCAGCAGTTCATGGTCCCAATGCGCGGTCGCTCAAACCCGAATGGCGAATGACGAAATCCGAAGGAATACCGAAATCCGAATGCCGAATGGGCCATTGCAAACCAGAGCGCCCTTCGGCATTCGGGCTTCGGATATCTTTCGTCATTCGTCATTCGTCATTCGTCATTTCCTACCTACTCTAACCCGCTCCCGGTTCGTTGACACCCTCGCCTTCACCGACTAGCCTCCGCGCGTGTCCAAGCTGCCGTTTGAATTGTTTCTCGCACTGCGTTACCTGCGTCCCAAGCGAACGTTCGTTTCGGTCATCACCTTGATCTCCGTCTTTGGCGTCATGCTCGGTGTGGCTGTTCTGATCATCGTTATCAGCGTGATGAGCGGGTTTGATCGCCAGTTGCGCGATCGAGTCCTCGGTTTCAATGCCCACATCCGGGTCGTGCGCGCGGCCCCCATGCCCGATTACCGCCAGGTCATGAGCGTGATCGCGTCGAACAGCAACGTGAAAGGGGTCGCGCCCTACGTGATCGGCCAGGTGCTTGTGAAGACTCAACCGGAGAGCGGCAATCCACAGGTGCTGGCGCCGATGATCCGCGGCATCGATCCGCGCATCGAGGAGAAAGTCAGCGCCCTGCCCTCCAGCGTTGTTGACGGGAGGTTCGATGTCACCGGCAAGGGGTTATTGGTGGGAAAGTCGATCGCGGACAGGCTGGGTTTGGCCGTGGGTGATCATCTGGCGGTTTATTCGGTTCGCAAGTTCGATGAGTTTGAGGAAGGCCGCAAAAAGGGAATCGAAGAGGCGCCCATGGCGGACGACTATGAGGTCAAGGGGATTTTTGATGTCGGCTACTACGAGTTCAATGATCTGTTCGTCATTTGTTCGCTGTCGAACGCCCAGGATATGTACGACCTGGAGAATTCGGCCCACGGTCTGATCGTCATGCTCCACGATCCGGACAAGGCTACCGCCGTCCGGGATCAATTGGACCGCGCGTTGGGCGGTGGTTTTCATCTTTCGACCTGGTTTGAAGACACTCCAATGATGGCGGCAGTGCTGGTGGAGAAGAATGTGATGCTCTATATTCTGTTCTTCATCGTCATTGTCGCGGCGTTCGGGATCACCTGCACCCTCATCACCTTCATTGTGATGAAGACGCGAGAGATTGGGGTCATGAAGGCGTTGGGCGCTTCGAGCCGGCAGGTGACCTGGATTTTCCTGGCCCAAAGCCTGGTGGTCAGCGTGCTTGGGGTGATCGCCGGATTGGGCGCGGGGTTGCTGTCGATCGCCTACCGCAATGAATTTCTCGGCTTCATGCGTCGAGCGACCGGCGCCGAACTGTTCCCGGCATCGATTTACCAGTTCACGGAGTTGCCGGCGCTCGTCGTGCCGCACGACATTGTCATCATCTGCGGGGGCTCACTGTTGATCTGTTTGCTGGCAGCCGCTTTTCCCGCGCGTTATGCCGCCCGGCTCAAACCCGTCGCCGCGCTGAGATATGAGTGAAACGAAGCAGATGGCAGCAGCTCGGAATCCGGAGACCAGCGCCACGGCCGATACGGCTGCACAGCCCGGCCACGGGCCTCTGGTAAACGCGCGCAATATTGGCAAGACCTATTGGATCGGCCAACGGTCGCTGGAAGTGCTGCGAAATGTGGATCTTCAAGTGTCGCGCGGCGAATTCGTCGCGGTGCGAGGCGCTTCCGGTGCGGGCAAGAGCACGCTGCTCCATTGCCTGGGTGGATTGGACACGCCAACGTCGGGTGAGATCTGGTTCGACGGCAGGAATCTTGCCGCTTATTCGGGATTGGAGCTTTCACGGTTTCGGAATCGCAGGATCGGCTTCGTCTTTCAGGCCTACCATTTATTGCCCGAACTTGACGCCCTGGAGAATGTTTGTCTTCCGGCGCGGATGGCGCGGACCGCTGCGGGGCCGGCCGAGACGCGTGGGTGCGAGTTGCTCAAGCGGGTTGGCCTGGGCGAGCGCATTGAGCACAGGCCGAATGAGCTGTCCGGCGGCGAACAGCAGCGTGTGGCCATTGCCCGGGCACTCATCAACCAACCCGATCTGATTTTGGCCGACGAGCCGACCGGCAATCTCGATTCGCACACGGGCGAGGAGATCATCGAGCTGCTCTGCTCACTGCGCGCGGAACGGCAAACGACCCTGATCATTGCGACCCACGGCGCTCAAGTCGCGGCGCGGGCTCCGCGAGTGATTGAACTGGTGGACGGGCAGGTCAAGGGATAACGCCGCTGGGCGAAACACCAAGCACCAAGC
>Ga0068863_100008277_pt1 | contig 10162 bp, 7 predicted proteins | sample KBSSwiS62_FD_66596 | JGI IMG/M metagenome (GOLD analysis project Ga0068863, IMG submission 66596) | Switchgrass rhizosphere microbial communities from Kellogg Biological Station, Michigan, USA - KBS Switchgrass S6-2 | ecosystem: Host-associated > Plants > Roots > Rhizosphere > Soil ...
TCCCCTGTAGCTCAATTGGCAGAGCAGCCGACTGTTAATCGGCAGGTTCATGGTTCGAGTCCATGCAGGGGAGCAGCTATTGAGCGTTCTGCTCTTCGTGCTCGTCGGCATCCGGAATGTGCTCGGGATGCAGCATCTCGGCGTACCGCAGTTGCTCGGGAATCCCGAAGCCCTCCACCAATAGTTCGGCGTGCGGACGCAGCTTGCGGCACCGGTCGTTGATCCCACGGGTGACCGCCTTCGACCGCTCGACGGACAGGAAGCGGTGCTCGACGAACCAGGACTTGTCGTCCTCGATGACCGACAGCGCATACAGGTCGCACACCATGCCGAGGATCTCGCGGGCTTCGTCGTCCTCGCATGTGTCAATGCCCGCCACGAACGCCTCCAGGATGATGCGGTCGACGTGAGCCTTTGCGGCGTGCAAGACGTGGTCCTGGACGGCGTTGAAGGCATCGAACGGCGACATTTCCTTGGACTTGCCCTGCAGCCTGCGGGCGACCGAGGCGAGCATGTACTGCTCGCGGTCCTCGAACATCTTCACCTGCGTGCCGCGGTTGAACAGCGAGCCTTCCTCTTCGTTGTCCTCGCGCGAGTCGATGATCGTCTGCATGATCGTCTGCGCGGCGGTGCGCTTCAGCACCCGCTCGCCCGCGAAGTTGGCCGCGAAGCGAACCCACTCCACGGGGCTCATGCCCTTGATGTCGTCGGCGTAGGCGGTCAACAGTTCCTTCGCCACCAACTGAGTCAGCACGTGGTTGTCGCCCTCGAACGTGGTGAACACGTCGGTATCGGCCTTGAGTGCGATCAGCCGATTCTCTGCAAGATAGCCTGCGCCGCCACACGCTTCGCGGGCCTCTTGGATGGCGCGGGTGGCGTGCCAAGTGTTCGCTGCCTTCAATCCCGCCGCACGGGACTCTAGCTCTCGTTGTTCCTCGGCGTCGGGGTCGTCCGAGGTTTGCAGCTCGTGACACTTGGCCACCAGTTCGTTCTGGGCGAACTGCAGGGCGTATGACTTCGCGATGAGTGGCAGCAGCCGGCGCTGGTGGACGAGGTAGTCCATCAGAAGCACCTCTTGGTCATCGCCGGGTGCCTCGAACTGCCTGCGCTGCAACGCATATCGGGTTGCAATGTCGAGCGCCACCCGGGTTGCAGCACCTGCGCTGCCGCCGACGGTGACGCGGCCACGGATCAAGGTTCCCAGCATGGTGAAGAACCGGCGGCCTTGGTTCTCGATCGGCGAGCTGTAGGTGCCGTCCTCCGCCACGTCGGCATACTTGTTGAGCAGGTTCTCGCGGGGGATGCGCACCTGGTCGAACTGGATGCGTCCATTGTCGACGCCCGGCAGCCCACCCTTGTACTGACAGTCCGACGTCGTGACGCCCGGCAGGTCGTTGCCGTCGTCGTCGCGGAGCGGCACCACGAAGCAGTGCACGCCGTGACCCTCGCCGTTGGTTATCAGTTGTGCGAAGACGGCCGCCACCCGCGCGGTGTTCGCAGCGCCGCCGATGTAGTCCTTGCGCGACGTGCGGGTTGGGGAGTCGATGACGAACTCTTGCGTCGCGGGGTCGTAGGTTGCGGTGGTCTCCAGCGCCTGTACGTCGCTACCGTGTCCGGTTTCGGTCATCGCGAAGCAGCCCAGCAACTCCAGGTCGATGAGCTTCTTCACGTATGCCTTGTGATGACGTTCCGTGCCGAGATTCTCGATGGCGCCCCCGAATAGGCCCCACTGCACGCCCGCCTTGACCATCAGCGAAAGATCCGACATCGCCAGCATCTCGATCTGAGTCACCGCAGCGCCGACGTCACCGTTGCCGCCGTGCTCCTTCTTGAAGCCGTCCTCTGCGGCCCCTTCGGCGGCCATGATTCGCATCTGCTCGTTGACCTTGGTCCGCGCGATGACGGTGTTCGGCGTGTAGTGCGGCTTGAACACCTCTGAGGAGAGTTCTTGGCGCATCCGGTTCTTCGTGTCGCGCCAACGACCGTCGAGGGCGTTGCGGAGATGGTCGGCGGTAGTGGTCATGTGTGCACGGTAGCCCCCGGTGAGGGACCCCAAACCGTGTTCGCTAACACAGGTCATCCTTAGTGCAGTCGATGAAACTGCCAGGGGTTGAATCGAGCACATGACACAGCCGGACGGCCCTGCACCGACTGACGGGCTACCTCACCAGATCGACCACCGGCACGCCAACGTGACGGGCGGCTGGCTGCGCGCAGCCACGTTCGGCGCCATGGACGGTCTCGTCAGCAACACCGCCCTCATTGCAGGCGTCGGTGCCGGCGGCAGCCCGCATACCGTGATGGTCACGGGCGTCGCCGGGCTGCTCGCGGGCGCGTTCTCGATGGCGCTCGGCGAATACACCTCGGTCACGACGGCCAACGAGCAGGTCGATGCGGAAGTCAAGGTCGAGCGGCGGTCCTTCCGGAAGTATCCGGAGGCCGAACTGGCCGAGTTGGTGGCCATGCTCGTCGACATGGGGATGTCGGAAGACACCGCTGCCAAGGCCTCCGAGGAGATCCACCGCGACCAGACCCGCGCGTTGAACTTTCACCTCGTTCAGGAGCTTGGCGTCGACCCCAACGAGAAGCCGTCGCCCTGGGTGGCAGCGGGCTCGTCCTTCCTGATGTTCGCCACCGGCGCCGTCGTCCCGCTGATTCCGTACCTCCTCGGCTTCGCGTCGTTGTTGGCCGGGCTCGTCTGCGGCGGGTTGGGCTTGCTGGTCGCAGGCGGCGTCGCGGCGAAGTTCACCAACAAGTCGCCGTGGCGAGCGTCGTTGCGGCAGTTGATCTTCGGAGCGGTGGCGATCGCGGCGACCTACGGAGTGGGTCTGCTCATCGGCGCGTCGGTGACCTAGGCCTCAGCTCTCGTTGCCCACGGTCACGGCGATTGCCTCGTCCGTCGGCTCTTCCGCTTCGTCTTCGTCATCGTCGATGTGGGCCAAGTGCGGTCGCGTTGCCACCATGACGCCGGCGCCCAACAGAACCGCGCCCGCGCCGACCCAGAATGGGACGTGCGCACCGAACGTCTCGCCGAGTACGCCTGCCAGCCACGGTGCGACGGCGCCGCCGCCGAACCGCAGGAAGCTGTAGGCCGCCGACGCGACACCCCGTTCGACGGGAGCGGCCTTCATGACCGTCTCGGTGATCAACGTGTTGTTGACGCCGATGAACAACCCCGCGACCACGACGCACGCGGCGAGCACGGCCTTGTCGTCGGTGAAGACGGCCATGGCGCACAGAAGCAACGAGAACGCGAGCAGGTTCACGATCAGCACCCGCACGGTGCCAAACCGATGTTGCAGCCGTGGGGCCACCACGACCGAGGTGAAGGCGAGAGCCAAGCCCCAGCCGAAGAAGATCAGGCCGATCTGGTGCGCGCTCATGTCGAGCGGGAACGGCGTGAACGCCAACAGCGTGAAGAAGCCAAAGTTGTACAGCAGCGCGGTGATTGCGACGCCAAGCAGCCCGCGGTGGCGCAGCGCGCGGAACGGGTCGGCCAACGTCGTTGCACGCGCTGCTCGCGGCGTCGAGGGCAGCATGAAGGCGGTGACCACCAGTGCGACGGCCATCAGCGCCGAGACGCCGAAGAACGGGCCACGCCACGAGATCGAACCGAGGACGCCGCCGACCAATGGGCCGACGGCGATGCCGAGGCCGAGCGCGGCCTCGTACAGGATGATCGCCTGCGCCACCGAACCACGCGCCGAGCTGACGATGGTGGCCAACGCGGTCGCGATGAACAGCGCGTTGCCAAGCCCCCACAGCGCCCGCCAGCCCACGATGCCGAGCACCGTGTCCGACATGCCCGCCAGACCCGCCCCGGCGATGATCACCACGAGGCCAAGCAGCAGAGTGCGTTTCGGGCCGATGCGGCTGGACACCACGCCGGTGATCAGCATCGCCACGCCCATCACCGCCATGTAGCTGGTGAACAGTAGGGACACCTGCGACGGCGAGGCATTGAGGTTGTCGGCGATCGGCTTGAGGATCGGGTCCACGAGGCCGATGCCCATGAAGGCGACGACGGAGGCGAACGCGACGGCCCACACGGCCTTGGGTTGGCGCCACATGAGGTGACTTCTCCTGTTCAGTCGGGCGAACTCAGCGACGCTGCTGGGCGTCGTCGAGAAGGCGTTGCATGACGCGGACGGCGTCCGCGAGCGTCTGGCGGTCGGCATTGCCGAGGCGTTCGAGGTAGGGGTCGATCACTGCGGCGCGGTCGATACGTACGCGCGCAAGCGTGGCGACGCCCTCGGGGGTGATGCTGATCAGGACGGCTCGCGCATCGGCGGGGTCGGTCGTACGGGACACCAGCCCGGCGTCTTCGAGGCGGCGCACCTGGCTGGTCATGGTCGGTTGCGAACAGTGATCGAGAATCGCAAGGTCCGAGATGCGGGCAGCGCCGCGGTCTTCGATCGTCGAGAGGAGACGGGCCTGCGCGTACGGTAATTCGAGCCTGACCTGCTGGGTGGCGAGTCGATTGATTCTGGCCACGGTTGCCAACAGGTCCGCGGCGAGCGTCGTCTCCTGCGCGGATGAGGGAGCCATGAAAACAGTTTACATAGCAACACTATGTGTTATCGAACCGCGACGGCGTGTCCGTTGTCACAGCGCTTGAGAGGTTCCCTTCGCTGACTGGCAGAATCGTGAAATGACCGTGACCGCCGAGAGCGAGCCTCGACGGCACGGCCCGTTGCAGCCCCACGAGCTCGCCCACGCGGCCGTGATGGCGGCACTGTGCGCCGCCACCGCGATCATCGCCGTCGTGATCCCGTTCGCGGCAGGACTTTCGCTGCTGGGGACCGTTCCGATGGGGCTGCTCGCATACCGTTACCGCCTACGAGTGTTGATCGCCGCGACAGTGGCGGGTGGCACGATCGCGTTCCTCATCGCGGGTGCGGGCGGCTTCATGACGGTCCTCGACTGCGCCTACATCGGCGGGCTGACGGGCATCGTCAAGCGGCGCGGCAAGGGGACGTCGACCGTCTTTCTCGCCGCCCTCGTTGCCGGTGGCGTGTTTGGCGTCGCAGGCGTGATCGCACTGACGGTCCTCGCACGGCTGCGCCACCTGATCTTCGCGTCGATGACGGCGAACATCAACGGACTCTCCGTCGTCCTCGGGCACGTCCCCGGCATGGAGGAGGCAGCGCGACGGCTCAAGGACGACTTCGCGTCGCTGCTGACCTACTGGCCGCTCGTCATCCTCGGGACCTCGGTGCTCAGCATCACGATGGTCACGTTGATCGGCTGGTGGGCGCTGTCGCGGGTGCTCGCGCGCCTGCTCGGAGTGCCGGACGTGCACAAGTTGGACGCCCTCGACGAACAGGGCGTCGCTGGGCCAGTGCCAGTCACGTTGCGCGACGTGCGATTCCGCTATCCAGGTGCCGACCATGACGCGCTTGGTCCGGTCTCGCTGAACGTCGAAACGGGGGAGCACCTCGCGATCACCGGAGCCAACGGCTCTGGCAAGACGACGCTGATGTTGTTGTTGGCCGGGCGAACTCCGACAGCGGGGACAGTGCAGCGACCGGGCGACGTCGGCCTCGGACGCGTTGGCGGTACCGCAGTGGTACTGCAGCATCCAGAGAGCCAGGTGCTGGGGACACGCGTCGCCGACGACGTGGTGTGGGGGCTGCCCCCCGGAACCAAGACCGACGTCGGCAAGCTGCTGACCGAGGTGGGGCTCGGCGGTCTGGAAGAGCGCGACACCGGCGGATTGTCGGGTGGCGAGCTGCAGCGGTTGGCGGTGGCCGGCGCCCTGGCGCGTCAACCGTCGCTGCTCATCGCCGACGAAGTGACCAGCATGGTGGACCAGCAGGGTCGCGAGGACCTCATGGCGGTGCTGTCCGGTCTGACGCAACACAGGCGAATGTCGTTGGTGCACATCACCCACTACAACGACGAAGCCGACGCCGCCGACCGGACCATCAACCTCGTGGGCAACGGTGCCACTGCCGACAACGTCGAGATGGTGGAGACCGTTGCGCCACCCCAGGCGAGCGCCGCCGTTCACCACGGCAGTACGCCGCTGCTAGAGCTCCGTGGAGTCGGCCACGAGTACGGAAGCGGAACGCCGTGGGCGTCAACCGCATTGCGCGACATCAACCTGGTCGTCCACGAGGGCGACGGGCTGTTGATTCACGGCCTCAACGGGTCGGGCAAGTCGACACTGGCGTGGATCATGGCAGGGCTTCTCGCACCGACCACGGGCACCTGCCTACTCGACGGCAGACCCGTCGTGGATCAGGTTGGCGCCGTGGCCATCTCGTTCCAAGCGGCCCGGCTGCAGCTGATGAGGAGCCGTGTGGATCTCGAGCTCGCCTCTGCGGCGGGGTTCGACTACCACGACCATTCCCATACGGTGCAGGCACTGGCGTCGGTTGGTCTGGACCCGGCGATGGGGCTTCGACGGATCGATCAGCTCAGCGGCGGACAGATGCGGCGGCTCGTCCTGGCCGGTCTGCTGGCCCGGTCCCCTCGAGTGCTGATCCTCGACGAGCCGCTCGCCGGGTTGGATGCGGTCAGCCAACGTGGACTACTGAGGCTGCTCGCAAACCTGCGTCGCAACGCCGGATTGACCGTCGTGGTCATCTCGCACGACTTCTCCGGTCTGGAGGAGTTGTGCCCGCGGACACTGCATCTGCGGGACGGTGTCTTCGAACCGACGCCGACGCCGACGACGGGCGGTGCGCAATGACCGCGCCCGCCGGACGTCAGCGTCGGGCAGTCGTCCTGCTGCGTCCCGTCCCCGGCAGCTCCGTCGTCCATCGACTTTGGGCCGGTACGAAACTGGTCGTCGTCGCGGGCATCGGCGTCCTGCTGACCTTCTATCCGGGATGGATCCCCATCGCGCTCGTCGCTGCGCTGGTGTTGACGACCGTACTGCTGGCTCGCATCCCGCGGGGTGTCCTACCGACGGTGCCGCGGTGGTTGTGGGCTCTGCTGTTCCTTGGCGGTCTGACCGCAAGCTTCGCGGGCGGGGATCCGGTGATCGGCATCGGATCGATCACCTTTGCCGCGGGCGGCTTGCTCAACTTCTTGCACCTCACCGCGCTGTCCATCGTCTTGCTCGGACTCGGATTCTTGGTGTCGTGGACGACCAATGTCTCCGAAATCGCGCCTGCGGTAGCCACATTGGGTCGTCCGCTGCGGATGTTTCGCATTCCGGTGGACGACTGGGCGGTGGCGTTGTCCTTGGCCTTGCGTGCGTTCCCAATGCTGATCGACGAGTTCCGCATCCTGTTCGCCGCCCGCAAGCTGCGCCCGCGCGAGCCCGCGACCACCGGCCGCGAACGCCGCCAGCGACGGGCCAACGAGCTGCTCGACCTGCTGACGGCGGCGATCACCGTCGCGTTGCGCAGGGCCGACGAAATGGGCGACGCGATCACGGCTCGCGGTGGCCAGGGGCAGATCTCTGCTGCACCCTCGCGGCCGAAATGGCCTGATGCGGTGGCGTTTGCGATCGTGCTCGCGGTGTGTGGTGCGGCGCTGGCGTATGAGTTGCTCTGATCGAAGGCCAGATCTGCTCCGCAGATAGGGCAGTCGGCATAGGGTCACAGGGGTCGCAGCGGACGGGTCCGGGGGGAGGGTTTTGTGCAAGGAACGCCCTTTGGGCGGTATCGGCTCGTGGAGTTGCTGGGGCGGGGCGGTATGGGTGAGGTCTGGCTTGCCTTCGATACCGAGACCAGGCGCACTGTTGCTCTCAAGATGCTGCTGGCGTCAGGAGCCGACGATCCTGTCTTCGAGGCGCGCTTTCGTCGTGAGGCCGAGGCAGCCGCTGCGCTGAACGACCCACATGTCGTCCCGATTCACAATTTCGGCGAGATCGAGGGCCGACTGTACGTCGACATGCGATTGATCAAGGGCCGTGATTTGGCTGTGGTCCTTGACGACGGCCCGCTGGATCCTGCGCGTGCCGTATCGATCGTCGAGCAAGTCGGTTCCGCCCTGCAGGAAGCGCATCGAATCGGGCTCGTGCACCGGGATATCAAGCCCTCCAACATCTTGCTGACCGAGGATGACTTCGCATACCTGATTGATTTCGGCATCTCCCGCACGGCCGACGACCAACCGCTTACGAGTACTGGCATGACGATCGGGACGTGGGCCTACATGGCTCCCGAACGATTCACCACTGGAGCTACGGACCCGCGCAGCGACGTCTATGCGCTGGCGTGCGTGCTTTATCAATGCCTCACGGGTTACGAGCCATTTCCCGGAAACAGCATCGAACAACAATTCGCGGGCCACATGAGCTTGCCCCCGCCGCAGCCTTCTGGCCCCGGCTCGCGTACGCCGATGGGCTTCAACGAGGTGATCGCGGTCGGGATGGCCAAGAACCCTGACCATCGTTACCAGAGCACTAGGGAACTCGCAGCGGCGGCACGGCGCGCTCTTTCTCCACCAAGTGCGACGCGCGTTCGGTCTAACCAGCCTGCTCTTAATCGCTCACGTGCAGAACACTTTCGGCGCGACGTATCTCCGTATGTGCCGACGCCCGTGTTCAATCCCCAAGCGGTCGACTCGCCGCTGCCGGCTTTTCCGCAGTCACCCGCCGAAACGCCCCGGTCGTCTCGTCGTTATCGCTTGCCATTGCTCGTCGGGGCGGTGATTGCGGTTGGACTGTTGATTGCAGCGTTGATCACCATGTCTTTATCAAGCACGACCGCTAGAGGCCCATTGACGACCTCAAGCGAGAGCAGTGTCACTTCGTCGGGGACAACTGCGGACACCAAGTTGGGTCCATCGGGCACCAGTGATTCCGGGGCACCGGTGGAGGTCGTATATGAGGTCACCGGCCCGGGGAAGGCTATCACCATGGAATACGTGGGGGACGGCGGGTTGGCGCAGTTCGAGTTCAACGTGCCACTGCCGTGGCAAAAGGACGTTAGCGTTGCGAGAGGTGCGGCGCACGTTTCTGCAGTAGCGAGCGGTGACGCGGCATTGACGTGCTCGATTACAGTCGAAGGGGTTGTGATCAGTACGCAGACGGCAAGCGGTTTCGCGTCATGTGGGAAAAACGGATAACTAGCTCCGTTGGACACGTCATGCGGCCTGATCTGGATTCTCTTGTGTCACTTCGGTTCTGTGGTCACTTGCGGGCTGGACTGACGCGGTTTTGGTCGGTGGTCGTACGTGTGTCCGAGATATGGTTGTGACGGACGCAGCAGCGGCGCAGGCATTGCTGGCCGCGGTCGACGCCCTAGCCGACGCGACCTCGCGGCGTTGTCCAAGTCCGACTTGCTGATCGTCGGCCACGTCCTGGAGACGGTGACTTGCCGTGGGGAATTGAGAGCTCCCCATCGAACCCGCACGGGCGGAACCAACTCTTGGCACCGCGTCCGCCGGAGGCGGCCGGTTGGGCTCCTGGACAGAAGATGACGCGTGGGCTTGGGCCGAAACCAAACCGCCCAACCCTGGGCAAACGTCGCGGCCGACGAACCCAGCGGGTCCTCACCACCCGACGATCGAGTGGTGTTGCCACCACGGCACTGGCCAGCAGAAGGAGATCGAGTCGTGGTCAACAGATTAGCGGTCTGCCGCGGCGTTCGCCGCGGCTTGGGCGTCGGCCAGCGTGCTGTTCACGTCGCGTCTGCCGAGGAACATCTCGTCGAAGTACGGTGTGAGCGCCTGGTATCCGGCGGCGAAGCCTGGGCCGCCGGGCGCGGCGATGTGGGGCCCGTCGAGCACCGTGAAGAACGGGCTCACGTCGATGCCACGGTTCGCCCAATATTCGTGGTAGACCGGCTGCGCGGCCGTCACCGCGGGAATGGCGGCGCCCTCGGCCCCCAAGTACTGGTTGCCACGGATACTGCCCATCCATGCCAATACCGCCCGCACCGCGTCGGGGTGCCGGGTAGCCGAGTTACCAGCGGCAGCAATGCCATTGGTGACGCTCACTCGACCCGCTGGTCCGCTCGGCAGCATGGCGACGCCCCAGTGGAAAGTGGCTTGATCAGCGACCGCGGCCAGGTTGTAGGTGCCGGATTGGAACAGCGCCATCCGACCCTGAAGGAACTGGTTGCGGGAGAAGTCGCCATTGCCATTGGTATCGGAGGCCGGTGGCGCAACATGGTGTTCGTTGATGAGCTTCACCACGTAGTCGAACGCTTGCAACGCAGAAGCATTGTCGAATGCGAATCGGTCACCGTCCTGAAAGACG
>Ga0068863_100008278_pt1 | contig 10161 bp, 11 predicted proteins | sample KBSSwiS62_FD_66596 | JGI IMG/M metagenome (GOLD analysis project Ga0068863, IMG submission 66596) | Switchgrass rhizosphere microbial communities from Kellogg Biological Station, Michigan, USA - KBS Switchgrass S6-2 | ecosystem: Host-associated > Plants > Roots > Rhizosphere > Soil ...
CTCAACTGCTCGCCGTCCGCAAGGGCCGGATGGAGCAGATGGTCAACCACGGCACCGGCTGGATCCGGATGGAGTGGCTGGTCCCGGCGCGGGCGCTGATCGGCTTCCGGACCGAGTTCCTGACCGACACCCGGGGCACCGGCATCCTGCACCACGTCTTCGAGAAGTACGAGCCGTGGTTCGGCGAGCTGCGTACGCGTAACAACGGCTCACTGGTGGCGGACCGCTCTGGACCGGTGACCGCGTTTGCCATGACGAACCTGCAGGAGCGCGGCACCCTGTTCGTGGAGCCGACCACCGAGGTGTACGAGGGCATGATCGTCGGCGAAAACTCCCGCTCCGATGACATGGACGTCAACATCACCAAGGAAAAGAAGCTCACGAACATGCGCGCGTCCACATCGGACGAGACCGAGAAGCTGATCCCACCGCGCAAGCTGTCCCTGGAGCAGGCCCTGGAGTTCTGCCGCGAGGACGAGTGTGTCGAGGTGACGCCGACCGCAGTGCGGATCCGCAAGGTGATCCTGGACCAGACCGAGCGCTACCGCATGTTCCGCCGCGCCCAGCGCACCAACTGACGCGCCACCTCGAGCGAGCTGCCTCCGCCCGCTGGATCGTGTGTTGGTGAGACGGCCACCGCCATCTCGCCGCCACACGATCCACGGGTGCGGCGGGCCAGGGTCGCCGGTGAACGTGCCGCGAGCCGCGCTCCGGTGGCCGGCTCGGCGCTGCTACGCCAGACTGTCTCCATGCGATCGCGATCCGCTGGGATGTGGTGGGGTGCCGCCATCGAAGCGCCGGACCCGGGCGCCCTCGCCGGGTTCTACTCCGAATTGCTGGGCTGGCCGATCGGCCATCAGGAGCCCGGCACCGCCATCGTCGCCGCGCCGAACGGTGCCTTCCTGGTGTTCCAGCAGGCCGATGGATACGTCGCACCGGTCTGGCCACCGGTCGACGGCGCACAGAGACCGATGATGCACTTCGACTTCCAGGTCGGCGACCTGGAGTCGGCGGTCGCGGATGCGATCGCGCTCGGCGGCACGCTCGCCGACCACCAGCCGCAGCGCAACGTCCGGGTCATGAGAGACCCGGCCGGCCACCCATTCTGCCTATGTCTCGACGACGACTGAGACCGAGCGCCGCCGGCCCCGCTGTGGAGCACGACGGCGCCACCACCGGATCGCAACCCCAGACGGCGCCACTGGTCAGTCGAACCAGCCTTCCGGCATGGTGTCGGCGAGATAGGTCCCGAGGTCGGCGTCGTCCGGATCGCGGCGCATGTGCCGGACCCACGAGGCCCGCTCGTAGGCAAACGGCGCCAGCTCCCAGACGCCGCCCACCCACGGTCGGTTGACCTCGGTGAACTTGAGCCTCCCGGCGGCGGTCGCGGAGCCGGTGCGGCAGTGCACGACGCCGTCCAGCACCCACGAATAGCAGTTGATCCAGATCCGGTCGTGGTCCTGGCGCAGGACCGCGAACCCGGCCGGTGGCGTGTCGTCATCCAGCGGTGCCATCAGATGACGCACGTAGGCGTCGGCGGCACTCTGGATCGCCGGATCGATCGGTGTCGGGTCGTCGGTGATCTGGTAACGCTTCATCCACCGGTCGCCGATCTTGAGGTGCCCCGCCGGCCGCACGTACTTCTGCTGATACGGCACCGACTCGGAAGCACTCTGGGCCAACAGGACCACCTCAAGCAGCGCGGCAGGTGACGAAACCAGGCCCGACTCAGGGCGGGCCATGCTCCGCTGCGGCAATCTTCGGGCGCTGAACACGATCCCGAACCTACGAGCACTTGCCAACCTTGTCAATATTGGTGACTACATGTTGACAAGCTTGGCAACCCCGACCTACCTTTGCGCCAACAGCCGGGTGACGACGACAAGCCACCGCCCTGCTTCCCTCCGCGACCAGCTCTGCTGGATGGAAAGGCTTGATGACCATGAAGGCTTCGACCCGCAAGACGCGCGTCGCCACCGCGATCGGCGCGCTGGCCCTCGTCGCGACCGGTGCGTTGGTCACCGCCCCCGCCCTCGTTGCCGCCACGGCCACCCCGGCGACGACCGTCTCCCACGGCATGACCCCCAACGACATCGATTGGCCGTACAAGTAGCGGTCACTGCTCCACGGTGACGACTGCACGAAGCTGCCCGAAGCGACCGGAAGAGGGATGAAAGATGGACTGGCCACTGTGACCACCCGCCGCGCCGGCACGTCATCGGTCTTCGCAGATCTGAGGCGGTCCCGACGCGGCGTCGTGATGAACTCCTGCACACTTGTCAACGAGACCGACGGGGCCGTCCGGGCGTAGCCCGCCACGATGACTCTCGTCGCCGATCGGGAGACCTATACCGGCATGTTGCAGCAGCCTTGGTTCGGCCAGCGTTTGCGCGAACTGCGCATGGCGCGCGGCCTGTCACAGGCCGCTCTGGCAGAGCCTGGCGTGTCAGTGAGCTACCTGTCCCGGCTCGAGTCCGGCGCACGTCCGCCGACCGCCCGCGCCGTGGCCTATTTATCGGAGCGACTCGGCGTTCCGCCGTCCGAGCTCGGCGACCATCGAGCCAGCGAATTCGCGCAGGTGGTCGCCAAGGGTTTCGCGGTGATCGAAGACCTGGATCCGGCAATCAAGCGGGACCTGGTGCACAACGACCGCGCCGAGCTCGACATCGACCCGGCCCTGCAATGGCAGGTGCTCTGGAGCATGGCCGAGACCCGCGGCGACACCAGCGATCCGGTGCGCAAGAAGGAGATCCTGGACGCCCTGATGGCGGTCGGCGACGGGATCGGCATACCCGAGCTGCGGGTGCGGGCCCGCGTGAAGCTCTCCCAGTTCTACCGGGTCACCGGTCATCCCGAAGTCGCCACCGAGCTGGCGCACGCGGCCACCGACATCGCCCGCGGCTTCAACGCGCCGGCCATCGATCTGGCCCGGGCGTTGCTGACCCTGGTCTCCGCCGAGGGCGAAGCCGGCGACATCGCTTCGGCGCGGCGCGCGGCCGACGAGCTGATCGAGATCATCGACTCGGCCGGCACCGTTGTCGGGCCGCTGGTCGCGGAGGCGCGCTGGGCAGCGGCCACGGTGCGGCTGCGCCAGGGGCTGCCGGATGAGGCGACGGTCCTGATCGAGTCGGCGATCCGCGACCTGGACAGCCACGACGACATCATTCTGTGGATGCGGCTGCGGATCGCGGCGGGCTCGCTCTACCTGCAGATGAACCCGAAACGCACGGGCGCGGCGAGTCAGCGGATCAGCGAGATCGAGTCCCTGGTGCCGCTGATCGGCACGCGCCAGCACCTGCAGGAGTTCATGACGATCCGGGCTCTCCTGGCATTCCACGAAGGCCGGCTCGATGACGCCCGCCGGATCGCCGACAACCTCGCGCGCGAGCCCTCACTGATGTCGTTCCGCGATCAGATCCGGGTCGACATTCTGCGGTTCCGGCTGCAGGTCGCCTCGGGCGACATTCACGATGCAATGGAGAAGCTCACCGCGCTCGCGCACCGGCTGCAGGATTCGGCGAACGCCGAACTCGCCGCCGAAGCCTGGCGGGCACTGGCCGAGCCGCTGTCGCCGACGTCGGCGCAGCCCAGCCGAGACTGAGCGGAGACCGGGCCGGCTCGCGCCGCGCGGGGAAACGAGCGGAGTTCGCCAGGATCCACCCGGCGCCGGGGTAGCGGTACCGTTCCGGCATGACCGCACCGCACCTGCAGGCGCTCGACGCCGAACTCACCGCTCTGCCCGGCACCATCTCGGTCTGGTGTGCACGCATCGATAGCGACCGTCCGGCGTACGCGCTCGCGCAGAATGCGACGCACTATGCCGCCAGCACCATGAAGGCGGCGGTGCTGGCAGCGCTCTATCGGTCCGGCGAGGCCGGGATCCTCGACCTCGACGCCGAGGTGCCGGTGCGCAACGACTTCGCCTCGGCCAAGCCCGGTGCCCCGCGGTTCACCAATGATCAGGGCTACGACCAGGACGATGACGTGTGGGATCGGCTGGGTGCCACGGCGACCTTGCGATGGCTGGCACGCCGCATGATCATCCGGTCCAGCAACTTCGCCACCAACCTGGTGCTCAGTCACGTCGGCGTCCCCGCGGTGCACGAGGTGCTGCGCCTCGCCGGGACCAGCCACATGCAGGTCAACCGGGGCATCGAGGACGCGTCGGCGCGCGAGGCCGGGATCGACAATCTCGTCACCGCCCGGGACCTGGGTGCGCTGCTCAGCAAGATCGCGGTGGACGCCGGCTATGCCGCGGCCCACCCCGGCTCGGAGCCGCTCGGAAAGCCGGAGACCTGCGAGGCCATGCTCGAGGTGCTATTCGCCCAGGAACATCTGGAGGACCTGGCCGCCGGGCTGCCGCCGGGGACCCGGATCGCCCATAAGAACGGATGGATCGAGGGTGTCCGCCACGGCGCCGGAGTGGTGTTCCCCGCCGACGCTCCGCCGTACGCGATCGTCGTGTGCACGACGACCCCACTCGCAGACTCCGAAGATGGCGACGACGCCTGTAGTCTGATCGCCCGGATCGCGGCCGCGAGCTGGGCGGATCGGCACATTCTGGGCGACTGATCCAGGCCGCGCGATTGGCACGACCCCACCACGACCCCGGAAGACGCCACCGAAGATCATGCGTACGCCTCAGAAGATCGTCCTAGCGCTGTTCGCCGTCGCCGCCGCGGTCAATGTGGTCGCCAGCGGGACCGGCAACCACGTCGCCGACGCGATCACCAAGCCCATGCTGATGCCGTTGCTGGCACTCCTGGTGTGGCTCGCCGTGCCGGCGCCGCGGGACCGCAAGCTGTTCATCGCCGGCCAGCTCGCCGCCGCCGGCGGCGACATCGCGCTGATCTTCGACGGCACCGTCGCGTTCCTGATCGGCATGGTGCTGTTCCTGGGTTGCCATGTCTGCTACATCGTGACCTTCGCCCGCGCCGGGGCCTTCGAACGTTTGCGGGCGCGCCCACTGCTTCCGGCGGTCTACGCGGTGATCTTCGCGGGCGCCCTGGCATGGCTGTGGGGCGGGCTGGGCGGGCTGCGGGTGCCGATCGCGGTGTACGCGCTGGCGTTGACCACCATGGCCGCGGCCAGTGCCACATTCGGCGCCCGGATCGGCTTCGGTGGCGCGCTGTTCATGCTTTCCGACATGCTGATTGCCGTGGACATCGCGCACCCGGACGCGATTGGCGGCCCGCCGATCTGGGTGATGCTGACCTACGTCGCTGGCCAGGGGCTGCTCGCCACCGGATGGCTGAAAATTCTTTCAAACCAATTGCCGTCTTCCGAAACTAAGCTCCAAACGGTTACGCTGCCCGCGTGACGATCGCCGCGGTCCGTACGCACAAACTCTCCGCCCCGCTGCATACACCTTTCGTCACCTCGCTGCGCCGCGCCACATCCGTCGAAACCCTGGTCGTCGAGATCGTCGACACCGACGGACGGTCCGGCTGGGGCGAGGCCCCGCAGGTGTGGCAGGTGACCGGGGCGTCGATCGCGGGTGCCAAATCGTGCGTACGGGACGTGCTCCGGCCGCTTCTGCTGGGGCGTGACGCGGACGACCTGGTCGAGACATGCCGCGTCGTGGCGCGCGCCGTCGCCGGCAACGAAGCTGCCAAAGCCGCCGTCGATGTCGCCCTGCACGACCTGGCCGCCCGGCGCATGGGCGTGCCGCTGGTGCGGCTGCTCGGCGGCACCAGGATGCGCGTACCCACCGATGTGACGCTGTCGGTCGACGAGGCCGACGCGCTGGCGATGGCCGCCACCGCGCGGATCGCGGACGGATTCGGCGTGCTCAAAGTGAAGGTCGGCAGCAACGGCGCGGCCGCCGACATCGACCGGGTCCGGGCGATCCGCGAGGCCGCCGGACCGGACATCAAGATCCGGCTGGACGCCAACCAGGGCTGGACGCCGCGCGAGGCAGTCCGCGTCATCCACGGTGTCGAAGACGCCGGGCTGAACGTGGAATTCGTCGAGCAGCCGGTCGCCAAGTGGGACCTGGACGGGCTGGCCTGGGTCAGCAACCGGGTGGACCTGCCGATCCTGGCCGACGAGTCGGTGTTCTCGCCGCGGGACCTGATCGAGGTGATCCGGCGCCGCGCCGCCGACATGGTGAACGTGAAGCTGGCCAAGAGCGGTGGCCTCGGTCCGGCACGTACGCTGCTGGCGCTCGCCGAGGAACACGGGATGGGAATGATCGTCGGCTGCATGATGGAGAGCCCGATCGGCATCGCCGCCGCGGCCAGCCTGGTCTCGGCCTTCGGCACCACGGTGGTGCCGGACCTGGACGGGGCATGGTGGCTGGCGGAGTCGCCGGTGGACGGCGGGATCACCTACGACGGTGCGACGGTGGTGCTGCCCGATGAACCTGGCCTGGGTGTGCACGGGATCCACGACCTGGTAGGTGCGGCGTCGGAGAGTCACGTCGCGCACGACCGCGAACCCAAGCTCGTCCGCCAGGCCGGTGCGGTATGAGGACCGCTACCATCCGCGTCCCGGTCGCGACCTTGTGGTCGAGCCCTGATCGGGTTCGGCCGCTGGACAAGCCGGCGTTCCACGGCGATGTCCGGGGCTGGGTCGGCGCGATGACCTTGGACGAGCGGGAAGACCTCGGGGGCCGGACCGAGTCGCAACTGCTGCTCGGCGAGCCGGTCCTGGTCGACAGCGTCGACGGCGACTTCGCGCGAGTGATCGCGATCCGCCAGTCGGCCCCGCGCAAGGATCCGCGTGGCTACCCGGGCTGGGTGAACGCCGAACACCTCGACTACGCGGACCGGCTGCCGGAGAACGAACCGACGCATGTCGTCGCGGTGGCGCACACGTCCATCGTGGACCGCCCGCACGGCCTCATCGTGCACGCCGACGTCGTGCTGGGCACCGAGATCACGGTCGCCGGGCCGCCGGTCGACGGCTACCTTCCATTAGCGCCGGTGGACCACGCCGGTGTCAGTGGCGGATACGTTCCCGCCGCGTCGGTGGTGGTCCGCCCGACCCGCCCGCCGTCCGGTGCCGAGCTGTTGGCCACCGCCACGCAGATGCTCGGCACGCCGTACGTCTGGGGTGGCCTTTCACCGTTCGGCATCGACTGCTCCGGCCTGGTCCATCTGACCTCCCGCCGGCTCGGCGTCGCGGTGCCGCGGAACGCCGACGACCAAGCCGACGCGAGCACGCCGCTGGAGTTCGGTGACGAGCGCGCGGGCGATGTCTACTTCTTCCAGCGGCCGCGCCGCCGCGTGCACCACGTCGGATTCGTGGCCGCTGCACCGGATCCGGATGGCACCCGGCACATGCTGCACGCGTGCGGCACCAGCCGGGGTGTGGTCCGAGAACCGATGACGCCGGACCGGGTGGACACGCTGGTGGGCGTACACCGTCTGGGGTGAAATCCACCGCGGGCCTGGCGGTCGCCGGCGCGGCAAGGGCGTGTTTCAAAGTCCGGTCGCGCGAGCCGCGGTCCAGGGCGCGAACCGGTCTCGGCTTGATCCCTTCCTGGCTACCTCTGTTGTAACCAGGAAGAGATCAAACGCGGCCGGCCGTGGCCTGGGCCCGGCGCAGCCGACCGGCAGCTTTGAAACACGCCCTAAACCCGTTCCGGGGTCCGCGTCGATTTTGCCGACTTCGCCAAGCTGGCCACGGTGGCGACAAGCAGCGTGCCGATGATGATCGACAGGGACAGCCAAATCGGGATGTGCGGCGCCCAGTGCACCGGATTGCCGCCGTTGATGAACGGCACGTTGTTCTCGTGCAGCGCTTCCAGGATCAGCTTGACTCCGATGAAGCCGAGCACGATCGCGAGGCCGACCGACAGGTAGATCAGGCGATCCAGCAAGCCGCCCAGCAGGAAGTAGAGCTGCCGGAGTCCCATCAGGGCGAAAACATTCGCGGTGAAGACGATATACGGCTCCTTGGTGAGGCCGAAGATCGCCGGAATCGAGTCGAGCGCGAAGATCAGGTCGGTGGTGCCGATGGCGATCATCACGATCAGCATCGGCGTGAACATCTTCTTGGCGACGCCGTTCTTGTCCGGTGCGTGCGTGGTCATGTTGGCGCCGTCGAAGTCCTTGGAGATCGGCAGCACCTTGCGGCTCCAGCGGATCAGCGGGTTCTCCTTGAAGTCGGTCTCATCGTCGGAGCCGTGGCTGAACAGCCTTGCGGCCGTATACATCAGGAACAGGCCGAAGATGTAGAAGACCCAGATGAACCGGTTGAGCACCGCGGCGCCGGCCGCTATGAAGGCACCCCGCATCACGAGCGCCAGCACGATGCCGATGAGCAGCACCTTCTGCTGATAGATCCGGGGCACGGCGAATCTCGCCATGATGATCACGAAGACGAAGAGGTTGTCGACTGACAGGCTGTATTCGGTCAGCCAGCCGGCGAAGAACTCGCCGCCGAACTGTCCGCCCCACTCCCACCAGACGAACAGCCCGAACAGGATTGCCAGCCCGACATAGACGCCAACCCAGATCGCCGATTCCTTGATCGAGGGCTCGTGCGGCCGGCGGCCGATGATGGCCAGGTCGAGCGTGAGCATCGCGAGCAGGATCGCGAGGGTGATGACCCAGGTCAGTGTGGTGACGTGCATGCAAACCTCCGGTAGACACAGTTGTTTACCGGAGGTCTCTCCCACTGATCATCGAAACTGACGATCAGCCGACGGAACCGGGGCCATCACGCTGATGTTCATGCGAGGCACCGTGCTGACGATTCCGCCACGGGTGGGGATACTCCCCTCCGCCGTCAATTGTGCCGGACTACCGAGCGTTACGACAGTTGACTCGCCGGTCACTCCGCGTTACAAGATGTCGTTCGAGTGACGCCGTGCGAGCCAGAACCGGACAGCACGTAGCGTTTGGAACCTCCACGGTGCTTTTCGCTTCCTCATCGGTGGCAACCGTCGGCGTGTGGGTCGACGGGGCGGCGGCGGGTCGACGGGACGGCGGCGGGTCGACGGGACGGCGGCGGCTTATAGCGGGTCGGCGAACACCCAGCCGCGCTCGATCAGCTGGTCGATCGCGGTGATCGCGGTCTCGAGCCGATCCGGGTGCGGCCCGGTCAGCTCGGCACACGGCACCCCGGACTCGTCCATCATTTTCCGGAATCGTCCGGTCATCCACTCGCGCACGTGCTCGCCGTCGCGCAGTCCGTCGTCCTCGAACGGCACGCCGGCGTGATCCGTGAGCAGATAGAGATCGGCCGGGCGAGCGGCGGCCCGGACCAGCGCCGACGCGTCGCCCAAGTAGCGCTCCTCCCAGATCGCGGTCGCCGCCGCGTCGGTGTCGCAGATCAAGATCGGCGAGGTGCGCCGCGCGGCGGCATCCTCGGCCGCGTTCTGCGCACGAGCGACGTCGACGAAATCAGCGCGTGACCACTCCACCTCGAAGACGGTCGCCGCGGGGTTCGCGGCGCGCAGCCGATCCAGCTTGCGGGCGGTGAGCTCGCGACCATACTCCGGCACCCACTGGGTCCGGCTCCAGATCAAACCCCGTTGCTGGTACGCCTCGGCGAGCGCCGCCGCCATCGTGGTGGTGCCGGTGGACTCGGCGCCGACCACAACCACCCGCTTGGCGAGCCATCCGCGCACTGCCGGGGTCAGCGCCTCCCAGTGCTCGACCGGATCGGACCGCACCGCGGTTCCGGACACCTTCCGGGTACGCCGGTCCGGGTCCACGCTGACATGCACGGCACCGAACCGGCGGGCCAGTTCGTCGCCGTACGGCTCGGAGCTGAACACGGCGTCGACTGTCCGGTCGCCGATCGCCTCCCGGAAGATCGCGCAGTGCCGGGACCAGATGTCGGCGTCGCCGTAGTCGACCGGCACGTCGTCGTAGATTCCCGCGATCGTGACATCTGGATGAGCCTCGCGCAGCCATTCGCATCGCAGGTCCAGTGGGATCGACTCGCGCCGGGATGGCGCCACGACCACGGTGAGTTCGTCGCACCGCGGGGTGGCGTAGTCGATCAGGAAGTGGTGGCCCGAGTGCGGTGGATAGAACTTGCCGACGATCATGCCGTGCCGATAGCGCTTCATGCCGACACCGGCTCCGTCGCTGACGCACTCTCGACCACCGACGTGGTCTCGGTCGCTGAGGCGGCCGCGGTTCCTGACGCGGCCGCGGTTCCTGACGCGGCCTCGGTCCCTGAGGCGGGCCGCGTTGTCAGGCC
>Ga0068863_100008280_pt1 | contig 10161 bp, 8 predicted proteins | sample KBSSwiS62_FD_66596 | JGI IMG/M metagenome (GOLD analysis project Ga0068863, IMG submission 66596) | Switchgrass rhizosphere microbial communities from Kellogg Biological Station, Michigan, USA - KBS Switchgrass S6-2 | ecosystem: Host-associated > Plants > Roots > Rhizosphere > Soil ...
GTTAAAACTGTACTATGACTGCACAACGATGTTAGCGCCGTCGTTGTAAAGAAAAAGTTTCATGCCTCGCGCCACATCGGGCGCCTCAATCCACTAGAGTCACAAATGTCAGCGAAACTAGGCGAAATACTGGTTCGTGAAAATCTTATTAGCCCGCAACACCTGAGAGAGGCACTCGACTACCAACGCGAACATGGTGGTCGACTCGGCTTTAATCTGGTGAAGCTAGGCCTTATTAGCGACGACATGATCACCGCCGTACTGTCGCGACAGTACGGCATTCCTTCCGTCAATCTCGATCTCTTCAAAATCGATCCCAACGTCCTCAGTCTCATTCCTCAGGAGGTCGCGCAAAAACATTCTGTTTTGCCCCTCTCACGCGTCGGCGCAACGCTGACGCTCGCGATGGTCGATCCGACCAACGTCTTCGCCATGGACGACGTCAAGTTCATGACTGGACTGAACGTCGAACCCGTAGTCGTCGCCGAAGGCAGTGTGCAACAGGCGATTGCGATGTATTACGGCAGCACCCGCGAGATCGAGCTGGCAATTCCAAAAGATGAGATCGTCAAAGAAAAAAATGGTTCCAACGGCTCTAATGGCTCGGGCGCGATTACGAAGGACGACCTCGTCTCCCTGGACAGTATCGACTTCGACCATGGACATACCGAAGACGTCGAAGTAGTTGAAGACAACGAGGAGATCGATCTCTCCACACTCTCGCGCATGAGCGAAGACGCGCCCGTCGTGCGTCTCGTCAACGTGCTCCTCGTCGACTCCCTGCGCCGCGGCGCGTCTGACATACACGTCGAGCCTTACGAGAAAGAACTGCGCATCAGATTCCGCATCGACGGCGTGCTCTACGACGTAATGCACCCGCCTCTGAAACTTCGCGATGCGTTGATCTCGCGCATCAAGATCATGTCGAAACTCGACATCTCCGAAAAGCGTCTCCCCCAGGACGGCCGCATCAAGATCAAAGTAAAAGTCGACTCGCGCCGCCGCGAGCTCGACTTTCGTGTCTCTACTCTCCCCACTCTGTTTGGCGAAAAAGTCGTGCTCCGCTTGTTAGACAAACAGAACCTCATGCTCGACATGACCAAGCTCGGTTTTGAGCCGGAATCGCTCGTCAAGTTCCAGCGAAACATTTCCAAGCCGTACGGAATGGTGCTGGTAACTGGTCCAACTGGAAGCGGTAAGACAAACACGCTCTACTCCGCGCTCCAGTCGTTGAACACGGTCGACACAAACATCATGACCGCGGAAGACCCGGTCGAGTTCAACCTGCCGGGCATCAACCAGGTGCAGATGAAGGAGCAGATCGGTTTGAACTTCGCCGCCGCTCTTCGTTCTTTCCTGCGCCAGGATCCAAACATCGTTCTGGTCGGCGAAATCCGCGACTTCGAAACGGCCGAGATCGCTATTAAAGCCGCACTCACTGGTCACCTCGTACTCTCTACCCTCCATACCAACGATGCTCCCTCAACTATTTCCCGCCTTATGAACATGGGCATCGAACCCTTTCTTGTCGCCACCAGCGTAAACCTCATCCAGGCACAACGACTGATTCGCCGCATCTGCAAGGATTGCAAACAAGAACATCAGACCCCAGCTGAAGCGCTAATCGAAGTGGGGTTCTCGTCCGAGGAAGCCAAAACCATCAAGACTTTCAAGGGCAAAGGATGTGCGACGTGCAATAACACGGGTTACAAGGGGCGAATCGGTCTTTACGAAGTGATGGAAATCACCGACGAGATTCGTGAGTTGATCCTCATCGGAGCTTCCGCACTTGAATTGAGAAAGAAGGCGATCGACGACGGCATGATCACGTTGCGCGAATCTGGTCTGTACAAGATTCGTCTCGGCGTGACCTCGCCCGAGGAAGTCGTACGCGAAACGGTCGCCTAATTTGAGGAGAACCGAAGATGCTAAGAATAACTGCAATCTCACTAATGCTGGTGCTGTCTGTGAGCATCATGTTGCCGTTCGCACAGGAAGCACACGGCGTGAGGCAAACCACGCAAGTCGGACAAAGCCGGCATCATCGCTATCGTTCACGCGCCTGGTGGCGACGCTACCGCGCGCGCTTGCGACAGAGGCGTTTGGCGGCGGAGTTTGCCGCGCATCGCAACAAGCAGCTGTCGTTGCCGCAAAACATTTCGGTCAGCGATCTTTCCGGGTTGTCACAGTTGGCGCAGCCGGCGTTGCCGTCAGTGTCTTCAAACACGACTGCCGTAACGACGACGACACTGCCGCCGCCAGTAATGACGGCGAGTGTTCCGGCTACCTCGAATGGCGCCACACGGCCTCGGGTTGTTAACGCAGCGCATTCCACGGTCAAAGCTGAGGCGGCTGCAACATTGCCTGGCTCGATGAATCTGGCGGTGGTTGCGATGAGCCGGCCGAATCCGGCGTTTCTGACTTCACGCGAAGAGAAGAAGATGCTGGGTGGAGTGGCTGTTGCCGACCTGCGCCGCATGGTCATCGACAAGATGGTTTCGTCGGGCGGCTGGGTCGTTAACGACTTCGTTCGCGAAGTAAATGGTCATCGCATTTTTGTGGTCACAGGGCGCACTCCGAAAGACGCTCTGACACCGGAGAAGATGTGGATGTTTTACTTCACGGAAGCCGGCGGCCGCATTTACGGGCTGACCACCGATTCACCAGTTGAGCTCGCGGATCGCATGACGACTGAAGCCGAGCGCTTCATCGAATCGCTCCGCGCCAAAGCTGGAGCGAATCAATAGACGAAAGAACATTTCTCGCAAAGGCGCAAAGACAGCAAAGAATTTTTTTGCGCCTTTCCACTCTTAGCGCCTTTGCGTGAAAAGGAGACCGACCTCGATGCGACTGAATGAATCTGTCCCGCAGATCTCGCTATCCGAACTGCTGCGCAAGCTTTCCGAGCTTGGCGGTTCGGACCTTCACATTACTACCGGCTCGCCGCCGCAAGTCAGAGTCGACGGACATCTTCGTCCCCTCGAATCGTATCGCGTGCTGACGTCAGCAGATACCAAGCAGCTCGCTTACTCGGTATTGACTGACGCGCAGAAGCATCGTTTCGAAGAGAACCTGGAACTGGACTTTTCATTCGGCGTCAAAGGCTTGTCTCGTTTCCGCGCTAACTTGTTCAACCAGCGTGGCGCGGTGGGCGCAGTTTTTCGCGCCATTCCCTACGAGATCAAAGCATTCGAAGAGCTGGGTCTGCCGGTAGTCGTCAAACAACTATGCGAAAAACCGCGCGGCCTGATTCTCGTAACCGGACCAACCGGCTCGGGAAAATCGACGACCCTCGCGGCCATGATCGACAAGATCAACCGCGATCGTCACGAGCACATACTCACGATCGAAGATCCGATCGAGTTTCTTCACAATCACAAAGGCTGTTTGATCAATCAACGCGAGGTTAACGCCGACACGCACGGCTTCGCGGCTGCGCTTCGTACTGCGTTACGCCAGGACCCTGATGTCGTTCTCGTCGGCGAAATGCGCGACCTCGAAACGATCGAATCGGCGCTGCGTATCGCTGAAACCGGACACCTTACGCTCGCCACGCTGCACACAAACTCCGCGGCTTCAACCATCAACCGTATCATCGACGTCTTCCCTTCCGATCAGCAGGCGCAGATTCGCGCGCAGCTTTCGCTCGTGCTCGAAGGAATTCTCTGCCAGGCGCTGTTGCCGCGCGCTGAGGGCAGCGGCCGAGCGATGGCGCTCGAGATCATGGTTCCCAACGGCGCGATTCGAAATCTGATCCGCGAAGACAAGGTCCACCAGATCTATTCCATGATGCAGACCGGCCAGGACAAGTACGGGATGCAGACCTTTAACCAGGCACTGGCGACGCTCTACCACAAACGCCAGATCTCCCTGGACACCGCTATGCAACGTTCATCGAACGTCGACGAACTGCGCGAGCTAATCGATCGCGGTTCCGGAATAAACGCCGGCAACACGTCGAAACCGCATGCGAGCCCTTATGCTCAGCCCCGCCCGATTGGCGTCAGGCCGAACGTAAGATAAGCCACTCTGGAGCTTACCGTTATGCCTACGTATGTTTTCAAAGGCCGCAACAAACTGAACGAGATCGTTGTCGGCGAACGCGTCGCGGACAATCGCGAAGCTCTGCGTCAGATTCTTCGTCGCGAGCAAGTCACGCTGACTTCGGTTAAAGAGAAGGGCCGCGAGATCGGCATTCCCAAGATCGGCGGCCGCAAGAAAGTTAAGTCGAAAGACTTGTCGGTCTTTACGCGCCAGTTCTCGGTGATGATCGATGCGGGTTTGCCGCTGGTCCAGTGTCTCGAGATCCTGGCCCAACAACAGGAGAATAAATACTTCCAACAGATCCTGCTGCAGGTGCGGCAGGACGTTGAAGAAGGCTCTACGCTCGCGGCAGCGATGGGTCGTCACCCGCGCGTGTTCGATCAGCTTTACTCGAACATGGTCGAGGCCGGTGAAACGGGCGGTATTCTCGACATCATTCTGCAACGACTCTCGACGTTCATCGAGAAGATCGTCAAGCTAAAACGCGACGTCATCTCCGCGATGATCTATCCGTCGGCGGTGATCGTGCTGGCCATCGTTGCCGTCGCGGTGATCATGGTGGTGGTGATTCCGCAGTTTCAGAACATCTTTCTCGGCCTCCTTGGTCCAGGCGAACAGTTGCCATTACCGACGCGCATTGTTGTCGGTATCAGTAGCTTTCTCGCGGGCTGGGGTGGATTGATAATACTAGCCTCGGTGATCGGCTCTGTTGTGGCAATCAAGTTCTATTACAAGACACCGGGCGGTAGAAAGAATATCGATCGACTGTTGCTCAAGCTTCCGGTCATGGGCGACATCGTTCGGAAGATTGCAGTCGCAAGATTTTCGCGAACTCTTTCGACGTTGCTGTCTTCAGGTGTGCCGATCTTGCAGTCGTTGGATATCACTGCGAGAACGTCCGGCAACGTGATCATCGAGCAGGCGATCACGAGAGTACGGGCCGGCGTCGAGCGCGGTGAGAGTTTCGTCGATCCTTTGAAAGCCACGGAAGTCTTTCCACACATGGTGGCGCAGATGGTCGGCATCGGCGAACAAACCGGCGCCCTCGACGCGATGCTCGGCAAGATCGCCGACTTCTATGAATCCGAAGTCGACTCCGCCATCGCCAACCTCCTGACGCTTCTCGAGCCGCTCCTGATCGGCTTCCTGGGCGTCACCATCGGCTCCATCGTCATCGCGATGTACCTGCCGTTGTTCACCCTCATCGGCAAACTCTCGCAGAGCCACTAAGAGAACTTCGAATACAAGCCACTAAGAGGCGCAAAAGGCACAAAACGATTTTGGTTTTGTGCCTTTTGTGCCTCTGTGTGGCTCGTGTACTTTTCCCTTGCTATAATCCTCTCACCCCCTGCCCCCCTAAGCACTCTCCTTTCAACACGTACGAAGAGTTTTCGCCCGCTATGTCCAGGAAACGTTCTGAAGGGAAGCCTCGCGGTGGCGCTTCAGCAAAAAATCAATTCGAGAACCTCCGCAGTCCCGAACTGGCGCAGTACTGGCTTTCCGCGATTATCGAATCAGCCGACGATGCGGTTATTAGTAAGACTCTCGAAGGCATCATTACGAGTTGGAACAAGGGTGCGGAGCGCATTTTTGGCTACACCGCCGACGAAGTAATCGGCAAGCCTGTCATGATCCTCATACCCGCGGACCACAAAGACGAAGAACCTACAATCCTCGCCCGACTCAGAGCCGGCGACCGCATCGAGCACTACGAAACGGTGCGCGTGCGCAAAGACGGCAGGCTGATCGACATTTCGCTGACTGTTTCTCCAATCCGGGGTCCAAATGGGCAAATCGTCGGCGCCTCCAAGATCGCGCGTGATATCACCGAACAAAAACTGGCTCGCAAGACGCTCGACGATGCTCTGGAACGATTGAAACTCGCGCTCGACGCGGCGCGGCTTGGCGACTGGTCATGGGATGCAAAAACAAACTTCGTCAACATGTCTGAAACTGCCGCGAACATCTTTGGTATTCCTCCGGGTCCACAGATGACCTGGGACGCCATGAGCGAACTGTTGCACGAAGAAGATCGCCACATGGCGAAAGTCGCCGTCGACGAAGCACTCGCTAATCACACTGATTATGACGTCGAGTATCGCGTGCCGCGCGATGGCAGCTCGGAAGTTTGGGTTTCGTCGAAAGGTCGTGGAATTTACGCGGGCGACGGAACGATTGTAGGAATGTTGGGCTTCGTGCAGGACATCTCAGCTCGCAAGTTAAACGAGGAAACGTTGCGCAACCAGGCTGAGGCACTGCGCACGCTCAACGAGAGAAGTACACGTCTTTACGAAACAGCGACAAAAGCGCGCGCCCAGGCAGAGAAAGCAGCCGCGGAGAATGAGCGTCTTTATCGACAGGCTGAGGAGTCGAGCCGTCTCAAAGAGGAATTTCTTGCCACCATCTCCCACGAGCTCAGAACTCCGCTGAGCGCCATTCTCGGCTGGACCAGAATGTTGCGCCTGGGCCAACTGTCACCCGAAAACTCCGCTAAGGCGCTCGATACGATCGAGCGTAATGCTCGCGCTCAGGCGCAACTGGTAGACGACCTGCTCGACGTTTCGCGAATCATCACCGGCAAGTTGCGTATGGACGTGCGCCCGTCGGATCCGAATTCGTTTATTGACGCTGCCGTCGAGGCCGTCAAGCCTGCTGCAGAAGCGAAGGGCGTGCGTGTTCAGAAAGTTGTCGATACTGCTCCCATTTCGATTCCCGGTGATCCGGTGCGACTGCAGCAGGTGGTTTGGAACCTGCTCTCGAACGCGATCAAGTTCACGCCGCGGGGTGGTCGTGTTCAAATTCGTTCGGAGCGAGTTAATTCACATCTCGAGATCGTCGTCAGTGATACCGGCCAGGGGATCTCTTCTGACTTTCTCCCGTACGTTTTCGATCGTTTTCGACAGGCCGATCAGAAAACCAGCCGGCAACATGGTGGCATGGGACTCGGACTGGCAATCGTTCGTCACCTGGTGGAAATGCACGGAGGAACTGTCAGCGCGAATAGTGACGGCGAGGGCAAAGGCGCAACCTTCACGGTACAGCTGCCCATCGCGCCGGTCTATCAAGTCGACTCGTCTGGCAGCCGCGTGCATCCCGGCGCCAGAGATCTGTTGCCACCGAACGATGTTACTGATCGTTTGGATAATATGAAGATCCTGATAGTGGACGACGAAGCAGACACACGAGAGCTGCTGAGACAGGGACTTGAATACTGTGGCGCGACAGTTAGTGTTGCCGCATCTGCTGCGGAAGCGGTGGAAGCGGTCATGGCGAAGACTCCCGACATCCTGATCAGCGATATCGGAATGCCGGGCGTGGATGGATACGATTTGATCCGGCAGATTCGTCGTCTACCGGCGGCAAGTGGCGGCAAGGTGCCCGCGATCGCCTTAACAGCCTACACGCGCACCGAAGATCGTCTACAGGCCTTGCGCGCCGGATATGATATGCACGTGCCGAAGCCGGTTGAGTTGGCGGAGCTCGTAGCGGTAGCAGCGAGCGTCGTGCGCCGGAGTAGTTAAAACTCGAGCTTCTTGTTTTCGCCACCGTCTGCTTCTTTGCCAGTCACAAGCGAAGAAAGAAAGTTCAGAGCATAACCAATCGTACTTGACGGGCTGTCCCAGTATTCAGCCTTCTCGAGATTAACGCGCAGCAATGCAACCTCCGGATCGTCCTTGCCTTCGGGGAACCACATCTTAAACTCCGGTTTCCACAACTCTTCGATCTTGCCGCGATCGCGCACGAGTTGGGCCGTACCGCTGATCGAGACGTAGTGCTGATTCTCCGGGTCCGCAAAACTAACGTTCACCTTCGGCGACTTCGCAATTTCGCTCACCTTGTGTGAAGACGCGCCAGTGAAAAACCAAAGATCTCCATCCGGATCCACTTCACCATTCACCGACATCGGTCGACTATGCAGATCTCCATCCTCATCGACAGTCGTCATCATGCAGAAGTCGATGTCCTTAATCATCTCTCGCAATTTTTGCAAATCGTTCTCTCGCATAATGCCGAGTCTCGCGCGACAACGTCACAGATCCGTGTCATCCGTGTAATCAGTGGCTAAAAATCAACTCGCACTGGGTTCTTCATGACGATGCCGAATTGATCGCGGAGGGTGTGGTCGAAGGAGTCGCGGGGGAGGGGTTGTTCATTGCGTTGTTGGGCGGAGGTGGTGATTAGGCGCAGGCCCGTGAGGGTGATGCGGCCGCCGGCGGTGGCAAGGGAACAGAGTGGGGCTTTGGTGAAGTGGGATTCGGGAGAGGTCTGGTGGAAGTGGCACATCTGTTCGTAGTCGGCGAATGTGTGTGGTTGCAGGGTGAAACGATATTGAGGTTCCCAATTACCGCCAAGATCGCGACGCTCGAGGATCAAGTGACTGTTGTCTTCGACGATGCGAAAGGCGCGCGTGCCCTGCACCTGCTCTTCGCGCGAATCGAGTAAGAGTGGTTCAAGAAATGAATCACCGAAGCCGACATCTACCAACCAGCGCTCGGCAAGCGTGACCATCAAGGTCATGTGATCGAAGTCCGGCCCGAAACCGCCCTCACGGTGTGCCACGCCTGCTGACAACATCGTCACTTCAAAACCCAACGCGCGTAGCAATCCCGCGAATAGTCCGTTGGCTTCGTAACAAAAGCCGCCGCGCCGGTTCTCGACGATCTTGCCAAACAATGCATCTTCGTTAAGCACGATCGGTTCACCCGCGTGAATACTTAGATTCTCGAAGGGCACGGCAAACAGGTGCGCGACCTGGAGAGCGCGCAAAGTTTCCGCTGCCGGTTCCAGCGAGCCGCTGTAGTTGATGCGTTTGAGATAAGCTTCGATATTCATTTTTTCGTGTTACTCGTGTATTTCATCACGCTTCGCGAACGAAGCCAAATAAGGATGCTTTGACAATCTAGGCATCCCTCCTTATGATGCCTACCCTCTCTAGGTATCGACGGATTGAAGGAGATTGACGTGGCAAAAGACAAGGCCGATCTGCTGCAAGGAACGCTCGACATGCTGATCCTCAAGTCGCTCTCGCTCGGAGAGCTGCACGGCTACGGGATTATTCAACGCATCCGCCAACTGTCCGATGAAATGCTCAACGTCGAGCAGGGGTCGTTGTATCCGGCCCTCTATCGCATCGAGCAAAAAGGCTGGGTCTCGGCGCGCTGGGACATACACGACACCGGACGTGAGGCGAAGTTTTACAAACTGACACGCGCTGGTCGTAAGCAACTGGAGACACAAGAAGCCAGCTGGGATCGGCTCGTGCTCGCGATTGCGAAAGTCAGGCAAGCCACATAAAGGCCACAGAAAGTTTTAACCACAAAGGCACATAAGGCACAAAAAGAAGAGCACAAAGATTAGGTAAAGGAATGGTAGAGAGATGAGGTGGTTCAACGTACTTCGAGATCGCATTCGCGGTTTGCGGCAGCGTGAGATGGTTATCAACGACATCGACCGCGAAATGCGTTCGCATCTCGAGTTGCAGGTGGAGGAAAACATCCGCGCGGGGATGCCGGCTAGCGAAGCACGCGCGCAGGCCTTGCGTAGTTTTGGAAACGTGAATAAAGCTGTCGACGCCGCGTACGACGTGAAAGGTGGCGGGTTGCTGGAAGCGCTCACGCAGGACACTCGCTACGGCGTGCGCATGCTCGCCAAGCACAAAGCATTCACCGCCGTTGCCGTGCTCACGCTCGCACTCGGCATCGGCGCCAACACCGCGATCTTCTCCGTCGTCAATGAGCTGCTGCTGCGGCCACTTCCCTATCGCGACGCTGAACGAATCGTGATGTTGTGGGAAGTGACGCCCACAGGCCGGCATCAGAACACCACTTCACGCGCCAACTTCCGCGCCTGGCGCGCGCAGAACACCAGTTACGAAAACATCGCAGCCTTCACGGACCAGCGTTTCAATCTCACCGGCGACGGTGAACCGGAAGAACTCTCAGTGCAAATGGCGACGCCGGAACTATTCAAAGTCTTAGGTGTCGATCCACTCATCGGTCGAACGTTCCTGCCTGACGATGACGGCAAGCCTCCCGTGGCGGTGCTCAGCTACGGACTCTGGCAACGCCGTTTTGGCGGACAAGCAAGCGTGATCGGCCAGCCGATAACACTCAGCGG
>Ga0068863_100008281_pt1 | contig 10160 bp, 6 predicted proteins | sample KBSSwiS62_FD_66596 | JGI IMG/M metagenome (GOLD analysis project Ga0068863, IMG submission 66596) | Switchgrass rhizosphere microbial communities from Kellogg Biological Station, Michigan, USA - KBS Switchgrass S6-2 | ecosystem: Host-associated > Plants > Roots > Rhizosphere > Soil ...
ATCTGGCGGCCTATGTTACCGGCATAGTGCTGCCGGTAGATGGCGGTACTTCCGCCTCTTTCGGCTGGCTGAAGGGTACTGATGGCAAGTGGACGCTCAACGAGGGTTTTCAGTGCATTCCTGATTGACCGCGAGACGGCGTAACTCGTGAGACTCTGGCCCATGGTCGCTATGTGCTCGTACCATGGGCCAGCCCGCTTGTGGAAAAGCGCGTTCTGGCGCAGCCACGCAAATTCACTCCAGCGTCCGGCCTCTCCATCAGGCCGTGGCTCGCCGCAGCGAGCACAGCAGGAAGCCAATATTGTCAGTTCTCCGGGGGGGGACCTACCAGAGCTCCTTGCTCACCAGCTTCCATGACGATCGTCTTACCCGTTATCGCTTTACCGCCTTCGCTGGCCAGGAAAACCATACCAGCGGCGATTTCGCGCGGCGCTATGAAGCGGCGGAGCGGGACCCCGCCCAGCAACCCATCAACAAATTGCGGGTTTTCCCGCATACGCTCTTGTAATTTGTCCGATAGCGTCAATCCCGGCGCGATCGCGTTGACACGCACATTATATGGCGCAAGCTCTCCTGCAAGCCCGCGAACAAAGAAGCTGAGCCCCGCCTTGGACGTGCCATAGGGCAGCACGCTATACGCCGGATCGATACCACTGCTGGAACTTGTGACCAGGATAACACCGTCGCGGCGTTCCTTCATCGCGACCGCCGCATGATTGATGAGCGCCGCGTTATTGACGATATTCCATTCCATCAAGCGGCTATATTCCTCCGCATCACTCGCCGCGGCGGATCCGAAAACCGCGGCATGGGCGGCGGCATTGCAGACGAGGACATCGACACGACCAAATCGCCGGACGGCGGCGTCGTAAGATGCGATCAGAGTGGCCCGATCAGCGAGGTCCGCGGCCAAACCGACAGCTGCGTCGCGTCCAACACGCTCGTTAATCTCGGCCGCTACCAGCTCGGCATCCTGGCCTGAACGCCCGGTAAGTACGATCGAAGCGCCGTGATCCACAAAGGCATTAGCGATGGCTCGGCCAATGCCCTTGGTCCCGCCGGTAATATAGGCTATCTTCCCGGTCATATCGAACAAGTCGCTGGGCATTTCATCCACTCCTCTAAATCTCGTTTGCGATGCACCATCGGAGGCGACGCTGGTCTCCATAGCTTGATCAGAAGCGCGCTGAGCCCGGCCAAAATCTAGATAATAATAAGGCTTTACCCTTATCGTACCGAGTCGGTTATTGATCCCGCCTCGCGGCATCGCGGGCGCGTTGAAGTCACATGCGATCGAAGGGCACACCTTTGTCCGGACGGTAATCCTGCGGCAGACCCAGAACCTTCTCGGCAATGATGTTCAATAAAATCTCATCTGTCCCTCCGGCAATGCGACCGGTCGGAGCAGCCAGCCACGACGCCACCCAATTTTCCTTTGGCTTGGCTCCCGCGGTGTAGATCGCGCCGGGGCCCTCCAGATCGAGGGCAAGCTCGGACAATTTCTGCCGCGAGCGGGCGGACACGAGCTTATGAATCGATCCTTCGGCTCCCGGCTCTTCGCCATTTGCCGCGCTGAGAAAGGCCTTTGACCGCATGGTGACGAGCCCCTGCTGAAGCCGGTATGCGTCAGCAATGCTTTCCCGCACCCTCCCGTCATCCAGGGCTCGTGCGCCACCTAAGCGGCTACGGGAAGCTTGCGCCATAAACAGATCGAGTTCGGGACCATATCCGGTTTCGTCGGCCCCAGCCGAGTAACGTTCGATGATCGTCGTATGCATGGCAACGGCAAAGCCATCGCCGACATTTCCGAGCCGCTGGCTATCGGGAATTCGGACATCATCGAAAAACACTTCGTTCACATCCTCGGTACCGTCCGCCAGCTTCACAGGACGAACCGTCACGCCCGGAGTGCGCATATCGAGCCAAAAATAGGTCAAGCCCTTGTGCTTCGGCAGACTGGCGTCGTGACGAGCTACTATCACGGCATAATCGGCATATTGTGCCCAACTGGTCCAAAGCTTCTGCCCGGAGAGGATCCAATGGTCGCCGTCACGAACGGCCCTGGTTCGCAGTCCCGCCAGGTCGGATCCGCCCGACGGCTCCGAAAACAGCTGCGCCCAGATTTGCTCGCCCCGTAGCGCCGGCAGGATGAACTTCTTGCTCACCTCTTCGGGCGCATAGTGCATCATTATGGGAACAGGCTGGCCAAGGCTGATGCTGAAATAGACCGTCGGAAAATTGAAGGCCATTTCTTCTTGGGTAAACACGGCCTGATGCAGTTGTGAGAGCCCCGAGCCACCGAAACGCTTGGGCATACTGATGCCCGAATACCCATGCTGATGTTTTACCGCCATCCATCGGCGCCCGAGCTCGAGGTCTTCATCTACGCTCAGACGTCTACGCGCCTCAATTCCGAATGTGGCCGCATACTGCTTCAACCAGAGTCGAGCAGCTAAACGGTACTCTTCCAGCTCATGTAGCAGATCGCTGCTCACCGCTTTGCCTCCAACTCGGCGACGAGACGATCCTCCCAGATAAATCGTGAGCCGAACACCGCCGCCGAACTGCGCGCGCGGCGCATGTGAAGATGCATGTCCGACTCCCAGGTCGCTCCAATCCCGCCGAAAATCTGAATTCCTTCCCGAGCAGCAAAATCGTAGGCCTTGATCGCGCTGATGCGCGCTGCGGCGGCGAGCGACGTCGCATGAGGCGATCCGCTGGTGAACGCGAGCGCTGCCTCGAGGCAATTCGCCTTGGCGATCTGATTGGCGACGTACATTTCGGATATCCGATGTTTGATAGCCTGAAATTTTCCGATTGGCTGACCGAATGCATGACGCGTGTTCGCATAGTCCCGAGCCATTTCCATACAGACATCAGCACCACCCGCCTGCTCCGCGGCCAATGCGACAGCAACCCGATCCAAAACGTCCCAAGCGATCTTGTCGGCGTCCACGTCGGTCAAAAGGCGCGCCGGCGCATCAGCGAACACGATGTCCGCGAACCCGCGGCTGTTGTCATAGGTGCTTAAGAGTTCTCGCGTCACGGATTTCTGGTTCAGGTCGACAAGCACCAAGGCGGCCTTGTCATCGCGCGAGGCGAGGGTAACCGCAATGTCGGCGCGGGCGCCGCCGAGGACAGCCCGTTTCACCCCTGTAATCCGATCGGAGGCTAGTTTTACAGTGAGGTCTGCGGGGACGGGGTCTGCACTCTCTGCGAAGGCCAGCGCACCGATCTTTTCTCCGGACGCGAGCAGCGGAAGAACCTCGGACCGCACGGACTCGTCACCAGCGAGCAGAATGGCCTGCGAGGCAGCATAGGACGTCAGCAAAAACGGCGCGCCCGCCACTGCTCGTCCCACCGCTTCGGCAACTATGTTGAACTCAATGAGACCCAGGCCCAGGCCGCCATATTGTTCAGGAACGGCAAGCGCGGCCCAGCCCATGTCCCGGCACGCCTGCCAATAGGCTTCATCATATCGCCCAGTTGCTTCGAGCAGTTCCTTCAGATTTGTGCCGGAGTAATTGTCCTGAACAAAGCGCAGTGCACCTTCGCCGATCTGCTTTTGCTCGTCCGTATGGAGAATGGACACGTATCGGGCACTTTCACTATCGGCGGTCGTTCTCTAGCGGCTCTTCGGAAGGCCCAGATAGACTTCAGCAATTTGGGATCGCTGAATTTCACTCGTCCCGCCCGCGATAGATTCGACCTGTACCTGTCGATGCAGATGTTCAAGCGTCGTCAACGGACCCGCGTCGCCAGCGAGCGTATCGGGAGCAGCGAGATCCATAAGATCGGCATAGATCGCCTGACTGCTTTCGCCGTGGAACAGCTTCGCCATTGGCCCATAGACCGTCCGTCCAGCATCCGGATAGGCGCCGGCATACCAAGCCGCCCGGCGCGCCAGCAGATCTTCGATTTGCGTGATCGTGGCAGCGCGCGCAATGCGCTTACGAGTATCCCGATGAGCGAATGGAGTTTGGCCATCGGCGCCGGGTTTCATCGCCCACTCCAGGATACCGGGCAGGTAGCGGCGATCACCCGAACCATAGACTCCGGCGTGCTCCTTCGCGAGCGCCGCGCCCATGACCGTGATAGCGCCGCCGACCGGACCAAGGCGGTAAGCGTCCGGCACCGCCACATCGGCATAGAAGGTGGTATTAGTCCGCTCATCCATCATCGTGAAAATCGGATGCACGTCTATGCCGGGTGTATTCATCGGCACCACGAACAAGGTCAGCCCGTGGTGGCGGACGCTTCCAGGCTCTGTTCGGGTCAATATAAGTATATATTCCGCAAGGTTAGCGCCGGTTGTCCACATCTTCTGGCCGTTGATGAGCCAGACTTGACGCTCCTCGTTCCACGTCGCTCTGGTCTGGGCGGCGAAAATATCGGAGCCGCCGCTTGGTTCTGAGTAACCAAGACAACAGGGAGCCTCTCCACTAGCAATCCGCGGCATCACGTCCCGCAGCAGCGTTTCGCCCCCAAAGTTCATGATCATGTAGCCGACGATATCGGTTGTGGTCTCCGAATGAGAAGCCACGCCATTTTCGCGCCATGCTTGCAGGATCGCGAGATGCGACAGCGGAGCCGCATCGCGCCCACCCCATTCCTTCGGCCATGAAGGGAACAGCAGGCCAGCCTTCGCCATGGCTGTGGCAATTTCGGGATTATGGCCGTCGTAGGAATCCTGCATCTTCGCGCGACGTTCCGGCGTCATCAGACGCTGGAGCATCTCAGCGGTTTCCTGAGCGATCGCTTCGGCATCTGCGCCCAATGTAAAGTCGATCCCCACATCGCCCGCATCGATCGTGGGCGCCTCGGCGCCGAGCCACAGACGGTCGGCCACCCGCGCGAGTTCGTTGCCAGGGTCGCCCATGATCTGCGCCCGGGCCTTGGCACGACGGAAAAACAGCTGCGAGTCATGCTCCAGCGGAAGGCCGTAGCCGCCAAAGGTGTGAAGTGCCCGCCGCATCGCCTGATCCGCAATGCTGGCGGCCCAGGCGAAGGCCATGCTTGTTCCGGCCGGCGCATCCTTGTCCTTCCTGCCGGCAGACCAGGCCGCCCACCATGTCAGCAGCTTGGCACCCTCCAGGTTCACCGTATGATCAGCGAGCGGATGAGCAATAGCCTGGAAGCTGCCGATCAAACGGCCGAACGCCTGACGCTCCTTGGCATATGCCACGGCGAGATCCAGGCTGCCGCGCGTCATGCCACACAGCTCTGCTGCAACGAGAAGCTTCCATTCCTCGACCGCGGCGGCGTGCGATCGAACTGCGTCAGCTCCCTGCGCAAGTTCCACTACAAGCTCAGCATCGGCCGGGGAAAAGCGCGCGAGCCTGTACTCGCCGTGATCGCTGCTAACGGCGGTCAGCCCACCGCGATAGAGGCAGAGCCGATCGCCATGCAGGGCCACCAACACATCAGCATCGGCGCCAAAATGCACGAGCTGGTTGTGAGATGACGCGACATCGAACAGCGCGAAGCTGACGACCGCATCCCCTGAGGCTAATTTGTCGAACCATTCGCCGGCAGCCTCATCGCTACATTCTCCAATAAGACGCGTCGCGACGAGTGTTTCCGCGAGGGGGACGCTCGCCAGCACCCGCCCTGCTTGTTCAAGGAGCAATATCGCCTCGAGCACGCTGAGCGAGCCCATGTCCGATCGCGAAGACCGCATGGCGAGAGCACCCATTTCTCCAAGATATTTGGTCAGCTCTCGATCCACGCCGCTAGCCAGCCGTTCGCGCGTGCGGGAACTGCCGCCCAGATCAGCGAACAGCCGCTCGAAAGAATCCACCAAAAGCTTCTGTTCATCGCTTAGATCGAGGTTCACTTCAAACTCCTGTATATCGCTGCAGCTTCATGTCTCGCCGCAATCAACCGCCCATGCGTTCTATGATCATTGCCGGCGCCATCCCGCCCGACGCGCACATCGTGACCAAGCCAAGCCGTTCGCCGCGCCGCTCCAATTCGTCCAACAAGGTACCGATCAGGATGGCACCGGTCGCGCCGATCGGATGACCGAGGGCGATGGCACCGCCGTTGACGTTGACCTTGTCGCGATCAAGCTTCAGGTCGCGGATGAACTTCTCCGAGATGGCTGCAAAAGCTTCATTGATTTCCCACAGATCGATGTCACTCGTCGTCAATCCCGCTTTCGCCAGCACCTTTTTCGCGGCAGGCACGGGCGCATTCAGCATCAGCGTGGGGTCATCGCCGGCATTCGTCATCGCGACAATCCGGGCGCGCGGCTTCCAGCCGACCTTGCCGGCATAGTCTGCGGATGCCAGCAACACACCGGCCGCGCCATCCACGACGCCAGATGAGTTTCCCGCATGATGAAAATGCTCAATCTGCAAGTCGGGATAGCGGCGGTTGATAGCCTGTCGATGGGTCTCGGCGACGAACCCGATCGCGGTATCGGCAAGCTGTCCGAACGCGGGCTTCAGCTGCGCCAGCCCTTCAAGGGTCGTTTCGGCACGAGGATTTTCATCCCGTGCAAGCGCTACGCTCCCGTCCGGATTATAGACAGGTACGATGGACTTATCAAAGCGCCCTTCGCGCATCGCCGCCGCCGCGCGTTGCTGACTGAGATATGCCGCGCGATCAAGCTCTTCTCGGGTGAAGCCTTCCATCGAGGCGATCGCGTCGGCGGCGACGCCCTGGCCGCATTGCGGATGCATTTCCTGAAGGGCGGTGTCGCCCCCGGCAATGCCGAGCACGGGCCATCCGGCATCAACCTCATTCTTGTTGAACATGGTCGAGAGTGACATCATTTCTGTGCCACCACCGACCATACAATCCTCGACCCCGGCCATGATCTGAGCCGCAGCGAGGCTTACGGCCGTGATGCCACCGCCGCAGAAGCGATCCAAGGTCACGCCGGAGACGCCTACGTCATATCCCGCGAGGAGCGCCGCCATCCGGCCGAGATCGCAACTTTGCTGGCGCCGCTGATGCGTAACCGACCAGATTACGTCCCCCACGTCAGCGGTATTGAGATCGTTCCGATCTCTCAACGCCTTGAGAACCGTCGCTGCCAGATGATGCGGATGCAGATGCGCCAGCCCCCCTTTGCCCGCCTTGCCTATTCCGCGCGGGGTGCGTGCAGCGTCGATGATGAAGGCTTCAGCCAATGTGGTTCCTCTCTACGGGTACGTTACCTAGCTCAACAGGCGGGTTCGCTGCTGGGCGTCAGCGGGTGAAAGAGCCCCCTGTCTCTGCCTTTTCCTTCAACAGCTTCGCAGGCCGGAAGGCCGGACCATATGATTTTTCGAGATCCTCCAATTTGGCGACGATCTTCGGCAGCCCCACAGTATCGGCCCAGAACATGGGGCCACCCGTGTATATTGGCCAGTTGTAGCCGAGGATGCAGGCGATATCGATATCCGAAGCGCGTAGGGCGATGCCTTCCTCCAGCACTTTCGCGCCCTCATTGACAACCGGATAGAGAAGGCGAGCCACGACTTCTTCCGGGGACTGGGCTCCCTTGTTCTCAACGCCCAGCGACGCAGCTAATTCGGCGATGACGGTTGCCACGACCGGCGCGGGCGTTGCTTTCCGATTCTCGTCATAATCGTAAAAGCCGCCGCCGCTCTTCTGCCCGAGACGGCCCATCTTGAGCAGCTCGCCGCGGACAGTCCGCTGATTTGGATCGGGCTTGGTTACATCGAGACCGGCCAGATCGCGCATCTGGAACGGGCCCATGGCGAAGCCATAATTATAAATCGCCTCGTCGACCTCCTGCGGCGATACGCCTTCCAATATAATTGCTTCAGCCTGCTGATTACGCAGCGCCATCACACGATTGGCAATGAAGCCGTGGCCGACGCGCGATAGTACGGGTACCTTGCCGAGCACCTTGGCAAGCTTCATGCCCGTCGCGATCACTTCGGCAGAGGATTTCTCACCCCGCACAACTTCCAGGAGGCGCATGACGTTGGCCGGAGAGAAGAAATGCAGGCCGATGACATCCTGCGGCCGGTTGGTTGCCGATGCCATCTCATCAATATCGAGATACGACGTATTACTCGCCAGAATTGCACCAGCTTTGGCGACGGCATCGATCTTCGCGAAGATCTCCTTTTTCAATTTCATGTCTTCGAACACCGCCTCGATGACGAGATCGACATCCGAAAGCGACGCGTAGTCGAGCGAGGGCCTGATCAGGCCCATCCGCTGCTCGACCTGGTCCTGTGTAATCCGGCCCTTCCGGGCCGAGGTCTCATAATTTCTGCGGATCAGCGCGATACCACGATCGAGAGCTTCCTGGCTGGTTTCAACAAGCACGACCGAGATGCCTGCCGTGAGGAAGTTCATCGCTATGCCGCCGCCCATCGTGCCGGCGCCGATGATTCCGACCGACTTGATCGATATCGGATCGGAAGACAGGGGCACATCGGGAATCTTGGACGTCTGGCGCTCGGCGAAGAATGCATAGCGCTGGGCAGCCGACTCTTGCGACTTCAACAATTCCGTGAACAATTCGCGCTCGCGCAGCATCCCCTGATCGAACGGCAATTCGACCGCGGCCTCGGTCGCTTTGATGATATTTTCCGGTGCCCTGAAGCCGCGAATGGAACGTGCATTCTTGCGCCGGAAATCGTCGAACAGCGCCGTGTTGCCCTTGTCCGGATCGACCTTGTCCTGGATGTCACGAACGCGGCGAAGCGGCCGATCTTCAGCCACGATCCTGCGCGCAAAAGCGATAGCATCTTCCAACAGCGCGCCTTCTGCGGCGAGAGCATCGATCATGCCAAGCTCAAGCGCTCTAGCCGCTGGCACCGGATCGCCATTCACCATGATGTCGAGCGCTTTGGCCGCACCGACGATTCGAGGCAGGCGCTGTGTCCCACCTCCCCCCGGAAGCAGTCCGAGCTTCACCTCAGGCAAGCCGACCTTGGCAGAGGGCACCGCAATACGGAAATGACAGGTCAGTGCAAGCTCGTACCCCCCCCCTAATGCGGTGCCGTGGATCGCTGCGATAACAGGCTTGCTTCCGCTCTCGATGTCGCTGAGCACCTTGCCCAGATTGGGGCCCTCGCCAACCTTTTTGCCGAACTCGCTTATGTCCGCACCGGCGAAGAAGGTACGCCCACCGCAGATCAGGACGATCGCCTTTACAGAGTCATCTGCGGCTAATTGGGAGAATCCCTCGTACAGCGCAATTCGTACCTTGAGCCCGAGCGCATTGACGGGCGGTGAATCGATTTTGAGTATCCCGATGCCGTCCTGGACAGTGCAAGTACCCACCTCAGTCACTCTATTTCTCCTAATCACGTCCCTTTGCCCAGCGGACGACCGTTGCCGGGCGATCAGGTCGCATCTCTCAAGATAGCCCGTCGGTTGAGCGATACGCTTCTGCTACAAACCGCGGGGCTCTGCCATATCGAATCGACGGGGGCGTTGCAGAACTCGCGCATGCTCTTGACCGGCGCTGAAGCAACCGATTTCTGCCGCAAGCGGTGCCCTGCCGGGCAGCAACCATGGCCGACGAGGCGCGCGCTCCCCTGTTGCTTGATCCGTCACAAACATGAAAACTCTGATTATCCGCTCATTCGTACCACGGCCAAAGTCGGGCCCTGCTCCAAGCATTTCCCAAGCTGACGATAATGTCAACTCAACCTTCAAGCGCCGGTCATCACGCGACAGCGAGCGCCCCGCCAATCAGCCATCACGGCCCACAAATTCTTCCTCCGCCACAGGGCTCCACAACGCGCAGCCGTTCTTAAGGTCAACATACCGGCGCCATGCGCCCAATGGGGGTACGCCGGTTCGCAGCTGCGGTCATCCTGACCGATAGTGCAGTTCGGCGTTGCGGTGCCTAGAGGACAGGGCAACGCGATGCTCACATTTCCGGTATCGGTCGCTTCGGCCTCCACAGCCGCGGCCGGAACAATGATGTTTCAGTCTTCTCTTGGTCGATGATGCCCACCATCGGCCGCCTCTCCAAGCCACCCGACCGGCCGCGTCCGCATTGCGGACGTAGCCTTTAGAACCCCCGCGTCTCGATCTGCCAGAGTAGTGCTAGAAGCTATTGCGAGAACCCACGCCTCTGAGAGAGCATCGCCCCCTCATTCCGCCCTGCTCCTGGCTTCTTCGAGCCAAGTGTTGAACGGTTCCTCATAGCGACGGTCGCCGATCTCTATGGTCAAGCC
>Ga0068863_100008284_pt1 | contig 10158 bp, 7 predicted proteins | sample KBSSwiS62_FD_66596 | JGI IMG/M metagenome (GOLD analysis project Ga0068863, IMG submission 66596) | Switchgrass rhizosphere microbial communities from Kellogg Biological Station, Michigan, USA - KBS Switchgrass S6-2 | ecosystem: Host-associated > Plants > Roots > Rhizosphere > Soil ...
ATCTGCCCGCCGTTCGCGCATCGTTACGTGTATCACTATCCCTACCCGTTGGATGAGGCGCGAATTATCGAGCTCGCGCCGCTGCTCGAAGGCGAGCACGATTTCAGCGCTTTCGCGGCGTCCGACGATAAAGACGAACTGGGACGTTCCAGAGTCCGGCGAATATTCCATTCCCGGGTGAGCCGGACGGGCGACGTCCTGATCTATAACGTGCGCGGTAGCGGATTCCTGAAACACATGGTCCGCAACATCGTGGGCGTACTGCTCGAAGTAGGCAAAGGAAATCTGGGCCGTGCAGATATCGAGAGGCGTTTCGACCCCGCATGCTCGATCCCGCCGGGCCCCTCCGTTCCGGCACTTGGCTTGTTTCTGGTCAGCGTGGAATATTGATCTCTCCCGCGGGAATCTCCGTCAGTTTGCGCGAACGCCGCTCGACCAACTCTACGATTCCCTCCGCCAGCTTTTTCCCGACATTGATGCGATATGGAATCCCGATCAGGTCGGCATCCTTGAATTTGACTCCCGGCCGCGCGTCGCGATCGTCGAGCAGCGCGTTGTGCCCCGCCTCCAGCAGCCGCTGATAAATTTCGCGAGCCGCTTCCAGGCGCTCCGGATGCACCGGCGTGACGATCACACTAAAAGGAGAGATTGCCGCTGGCAGTGCGATCCCATCGGCGTCCCGATTCTGCTCTACTGCAGCACTCAGGATGCGCTCCAAGGTATCCAGCAACATCATTTTAGAAAACTGCAACGGACTGCCATCGGCGATAGATGTATCTCCCTCGACGACCTGCCGGAGATCTGCGAACTCAGCCGCGAAGTCCTCACCAGGGGTTACATTTCGTAAATGATAATCGGTCTTGTTCGCGCCCGCGATCATGTTGCGCCTTCCGCGCAGCGCTTCGTCGGCAAGTATGCGGACGCCCTGGACACCCACCGGCCCAATCGAACCGGGATCTGCGCCAAACCATTCCCTTATCTCCGCCAGCTCCGCTTGCCTTGCGCCCGGTAGCTTCGCCGCACTCAACTGGTGATCGCCGCGCAGCAGTAACAGCAGGGGCTTGCCCGCCGCCACCATAACCAAACTTTTGATCTGCGACGTAGCGGGCAGCCCCGTGAATGCCCCAACCTGTGCGATCGTTTTCACGCCTGGCGTGTGCAGTTCTTCCGGCTCCAGATCGCCTTCGGGATCGGGAGCCGTTGGCGGCACTGGGATTCCGGCGGCGACGCCGAGCAATGAGGCGTAGTTCCCTCCCCCGCGCACCAGCACCTCATCGCCAGTTGCCGACTCCGCCACGAAATCATCGCCGGCACGGATTGACTTTACTCCGCAGCGTTCCAGCGCGGCACTTCGATCGCCCTCTGCTTGCAAGATCGCTGCTATCTTTGCGAGCGTCCGCTGCCCCAAAAACAAATGCTCGCGCCCCCGCATGTACCCCGCCCGCACCAGCAGCGGATGATTTTCCTCGCGCACCGTTGCGATCCCGATCTCACTCCAAAGCATATTTACTGTGATAGCATCCGACACATGACCAAGGCATTCGCCGCCGCGCTGCTTTTGGCGGCCTCCTTACCGGCACAAACGCCCACCATCGATGACTTTTTCCGCGATTTCACGGCCGAATGGGTGCGCGGCAATCCCAATCTTGCCACCTCGGATCGCTATTTTACCGGCGAGGAACAAGACCGCCTCGAACGCCAACTGACTCCCCTCACCCTCGCCTACCACCGGACACGCATTCAACTGGCAAAGCAAGGGCTCGCACAGCTCCAGAAGTTCGATCGCTCTAAGTTTACGGATATCCAGCGAATATCCGCCGACTTGATGCAGTGGCAGCTGGATACCCTGGTCCGCGGGGAGCCGTTCTACGACTACACATTCCCGCTTGAGCAGATGAATGGCGCGAACGTAAATCTCATAGAGACCATGACCGTCCGCCACCCTCTGGCAAATGAAAAGGATGCCACGAATTATGTCGCGGCGCTGCGCCAGGTGAGCGCGCGCATGGAGGAAGCCGTCGCCGAATCCCGTGAGCTGGCGGCCAAGAACATCATCCCGCCCAAATTTATTCTGAACGCCACCATCAAGCAGATGCAGGGATTCATCGATCCCTCGCCCGGACAGAATCCGTTCGTCGCGACTTTCGCAACCAAGATGGAGGCCGCGAAAATTCCCGAGCCGCGCCGCGAAGCATTGCGCAGCGAAGCAGAGAGAATCGTGGGCGCGGAAATCTACCCCACGTGGAAACATGCCATCAGCACACTTGCAGGACAATTGCCGCGTTCCACCGACGACGCCGGATTGTGGCGTCTCAAAGGCGGCGCAGACGCTTACGCTTATTTCCTGCGTCGCTACACCACCACGAACTTGACACCGGATCAGATCCATCAAATCGGCCTGAATGAAGTGGCGCGCATCGAAAAGGAGATGGACACTATCTTCCGCCGCCTCGGGCGGACCGAGGGTTCGATCAACGAACGCTCGGAAAAGTTAAAGCAGGACCTGGCGTATCCCCGAACGGAAGCGGGCCGCGCAACGATCATGACGGATTCCGACGCCATCTTGCGCGACGCCGAAAAACGCGCCGCATTACTGTTCGACAAAACGCCGAAGGCTCGCGTGGTGGTCCAGCCGTTCCCCCGCTTTCGCGAGGCCAACGCAGCAGCCAACTACAACAGTCCTCCGCCGGACGGGTCGCGCCCCGGCGTGATCCAGATTCCGTTGCGCCCCGAAATGATGACGAAGTTTGCTCTGCGTAGCCTGATTTATCACGAAGGCGTGCCGGGCCACCATTTCCAGATCGCCTTAACGGTCGAGAACAAAGACCTGCCGCGCTTCCGCCAGATCGGTGCGTTCGGAGGAATCTCGGCGCTGGTCGAAGGCTGGGGACTCTATGCCGAGCGCCTGGCCGCGGAATCCGGCTGGTACGACGGCGATCCCGAAGGCCGGCTCGGGCAACTCTACGACGAACTGTGGCGCGCCCGCCGCCTGGTAGTCGATACCGGACTGCATGCCAAGCATTGGACCCGCCAGCAAGCCATCGACTACGGCATCGAAGCCAGTGAAGTGGAGCGCTACGTCGTGTTCCCCGGCCAAGCGTGCTCCTATATGATCGGCCAGTTGAAGATTGTCGAGCTACGTGAGAAGGCCCGCAAAGCCCTAGGCGACAAATTCACTTTGCGCGAATATCACAACGTGGTGCTCGACACCGGCACCGTTCCGCTGGAAATTCTAGAACGCCAGGTGGACGCCTACATCGCCTCGGCGGCGAGTCGCAAACCGTAAGTGGCTGGCTTTACATCACGCACGATAGTCTGCCATGGCGCGTAACCGCGCGCCGCGGAATAAGCGTCGTCTTCAAACTGCAAAGCCACATCGATGGCCACGCCAGGCGTGAATTCCGCTGCGCGTTCCGCGAGATTCCAGGCTTTCACGCGCAGCATCTTACCTTTGGATTTGAGACGCAAGAACAAGTGCTTGTCGTTTTTGATATCCGGCGGCGCAGCCACCTCCACACCGCGCACTACCAACGTCGGAGGCGCGTTCCCAAACCCGAATGGCGCCAGATTCAGCAGTTCCGCCACGGTTTGGTCGTTGACCTCGTCGAAGCCGATCTCAGCATCGATCTCGATCTCCGGCTCGAAATCCGCTACCGTCAACTGGCCGCTCGCGAACGTGCGGAAGCGATCGCGGAACTCTTCCACCCGCGCCGCGTCCAGCGTCACGCCCGCTGCTTGGCGGTGCCCGCCGAATTTCGTAAACAGGTCTGGCATGGATTCAAGCGCATCCAGCAAATGAAATGCGCGGATGCTGCGGCCCGACCCGTAGGCCACGCCGTCATCGAGTCCCAACACGAATACCGGGCGGTGATAGCGCTCCACCACGCGGCTTGCGACAATCCCCACCACGCCGCGATGCCAACCATCGCCCGCAAACACCAACGCGGTGTCCAGGTCGGTGACTGGCTGCGCCAGGCACTGTTCCAGAATCGCCTGCCGGATGCCATCTTCTGTTTCGCGACGGTCTTTATTCAACTCATCCAACTGAGCCGCGATCACGCGAGCCCGCTCCGCATCGCTAGTGGTGAACAAATCGATAATGTCGTTCGCACTCGCCATCCGCCCCGCTGCGTTAATGCGCGGTGCGATCTGAAACGCGACCTGCCGGGCGCTGGGCGACGTGCCAGCTTCGATCCCGGCCACGTCCAAAAGCGCGCGTAACCCCGGATTCGCCACCCGGTCGAGCCCACTCAACCCGCGCTTCACGATGACTCGATTCTCTCCCGTCAATGGCACCACGTCCGCCACCGTAGCGATCGCCACCAGCTTGAGCAGCGAGTCCACCAGCCTCTCCCGCCGCACGCGCTCCCATCCAAGTGTCGACATAAACGCCTCGGCCAGCTTCAGTGCCACACCCGCGCCGCACAGATTTTTCTCGGGATAGGTGCAGTCGCGGCGATTAGGATTCAGAACCGCCAGCGCCGGCGGCAGTTCCGCTTCCGGCAGATGATGATCCGTCACGATGACGTCGATCCCCAGCGCAGCCGCGTGTTTTACGACTTGGCCCGCGCGTATCCCGGTGTCGACGCTGACGATCAGCTTCACGCCCAACGCCGCGGCGTCTTCCACCGCTTCACTCTTCATGCCGTAGCCGTCGCGAATCCGGTGCGGGACGAAGCAAGTGGCGACTCCGCCCGCCAAGTCCAGTACTTTCTTCAGAACCACCAGCGCGCTGGTTCCATCGACGTCGTAATCCCCGTACAGCAGTATCGGTTCCTTGAGTTCGATAGCGCTCGCCAACCGCGCCGCCGCTGTGCGCATGTCGGCGAGCAAGAATGGATCGTGCAAATCCGCCGTCGATGGCGCGAGGAATCGCCGCGCCCCAGCAGGGTCGCCGAGCCCACGCGCACACAACACGCGCGCAGCCGGCATCGAAATGCCCAGCGCCGCACTCAGCGCCGTCGCGTTGCCCAGCTCGGCGGCGGCAACGATCCACTTCATCGGTTGTCCTTTGTGATGTCCTATTGTTGCATTCTGATCCTATGACTCCGGCCCCGGAAGTAACCCGCCCCAACGCCTGGCTCGCCTTCCGGCAAAGCGTGGTCCACTTCGATACCACCAAAATGAATCCGTGGCTCGGCCTGCGCAATGCTCTCGGCGTGGCGCTGCCGCTCTTCGCGGGCGTGGCGCTCCGTTCCCTCTCCGCCGGAGTCCTAGCCGCGATGGGCGCCTTGTACGTAGCCTTCCGCGACAGCGACGATCCATATCTCCCGCGCGCCCGCCACATGCTACGAGCCAGCGTCCTTATGGGAATCGCGGTGTTTGCCGGATCGGTCAGCGGACGTGATCCAGTCCTCGCCGTGTTCGTTGCCGGTGGTTGGGCGTTAGTGGCCGGACTGTTGATTGCCCTGAGCATCTCCGCGTCGGAGCTAGGCGTGCTCAGTCTCGTACTACTGTTGATATACGCCGCAGCGCCGCAGGAGCTAGGCCACGCGGCTGTCTCTGCACTCTACGCATTCGCGGGCGGAGTGCTGCAGACTCTGCTTTCGCTCGCGCTCTGGCCACTGGACCGTTATCGTCCGGAGCGCCGCGCTTTGGCCGCTCTCTACCACGAACTCGCACGCGCAGCAGTCGCTCCCTCGCGTCAAGCTGCCGATGCTCCCGCTGCTACCGGCGCGAGCATCCAGGCACACATCGCGCTTGGAACACTCGATCGCGACCGCTCGATCGAGAGCGATCGCTTCCGTTTCCTGCTGAGCCAAGCCGAGCGTATTCGATTGGCGCTGCTAGCGCTACGCCGTCTGCGAGCGCGTCTGTCGCGGGAAAATCGCGCGGAGTCGGAACTGGAGATCCTCAACGATTTCCTGGCCGTGTGCTCGCGGATGTTGGAATCGGTCGCGACCGAACTGGAAAACGAAAGCGCCGCACCTTCCACCCCCGCCCACGAACTCGAAGCCTTAGTGGAACGCCTCCACGCCGCAGTCTCGTCCACCGACCCCGCAGTCGCCGCCCTTTTTCGCGATCTACATTTCCAAATGATGGCGCTGGCCTGACAATTGCGCGCGGCTCAAGACCTGGCTATTTCCAGCACCCCCACCGGCGCAGCCGCCTTCGAGCGCGTTGAATCGTCCAAGCCCTGGCGTCTGCGCCTCAACGGAACTCTCGCCACTTTGCGCGCCAACTTGAATCTGCAATCGGCCGCGTGCCGCCATGCGATCCGCCTGGCGGTCTGTATCGCGGTGGCCGACGCCGTGGCGCGTGGCTTCAGTTTGCGCCGATCCTACTGGCTCCCCATGACAGTGGCGTTCGTGCTGCGCTCCGATTTCGCCGCGACTTTCAGCCGAGGAGTGTTGCGCCTGCTAGGCACGTTCGCCGGCCTCATCTTCGCTACTGTGTTGTTTCACGCTTTGCCGGGGGGCGCTCTAGCTCCAGTGCTGGCGATTGCTGCGCTCACCTTCCTGATCCGCTGGGCAGGTCCCGCTCATTACGGTGTCGCCGTGATTGGAATCACGGCGCTGGTAGTGCTGCTGCTCTCACTCACCGGAGCCGTGCCGCGCGAAGTGATGGCCGCGCGCCTTCTCAACACCACAGCGGGAGGCGTCATTGCATTACTCGCGTATTGGCTGTGGCCCACGTGGGAAAGGCACCAGGTCGCCGATGGATTGGCCGCGATGCTGGATGCCTTCCGCATCTACTTTCAGGCGGTCCGCGATTGCCTGCTGGCAGTGCCCTCGAAAATTAATCGCGACCGCGCGCGCGTGGCCGCAAGACTCGCGCGCTCAAATCTCGAAGCATCCATCGAGCGCGCTTCCGTCGAGCCGAGCGTCTCCCCGGAGCGTCTCGCTTTGCTCAGTGCCATTCTAGCCAGCACCCGCCGGCTGGCACGCGCCCTGCTGGCTCTGGAAGCGACCATCGGCCACGACCGCACTGCGCCGGTGCCGCAGTCGTTTCGGACCTTCGCGAATCACACCGACCTGACGCTCTATTACCTCGCGGCCCTTCTGCGCGGGTCGGCGATCACTTCGGATTTACTGCCTGATCTACGCGCCGATCATAGCGCGCTGCTGGGTTCCGAGCAGACCGCACAACCCTACGCGCTGATCAACACCGAGGCCGATCGTCTGACTAATGCCGTGAATACTCTCAGTGAAGAAGTATTTCAGTGGAGCGTGCCGTCAGGCCCAGCGTGATTGTTCAGCCCAGCGTGGTTCAGCGTGAATTCGCGCCCTTCTTCAACAACTCGCCGAGAACATGCTCCACCAGGCGAGCGATCACTTCGCTCTTGATGCTCACCGGGATCTCGCCCTCGGGAGCGCCCCACGATCGCAGAATTCGATCCACCACTCCATCGATCACCTGGGAGCGAATCTCCTCGGGAATGCGAACCTCCACAGAACCATTCGCTGGTTGCGGCTCACTCGGTGTTGTCGCGAAGTATTGCTCCAATTGAAGGCCCAGTTCGTCGGGCACTTCCGGGGGTTCCAACACAGTGGGCTCCGGCGGAGTTGCCTCCCGGTTCAGGCGCGATCGCAGCGTTTCGAGGACCGCAGTGGTCTTGGCTGTGGCGTCGGCGAGTTTTGGCTCAGTTTTGCGGTCTGTCGCCATCGGGGGATATCCAGGCCTACGACCTCGATAGTAGCCCAATCATTTTGTTTGAGTCCATATATCATCTGTGCTACTATATGCAGGTCGATGATCCGGTGAGGCGCTACATATCGTGGTCGATGTCAAGTCAGCTATAGCTCGGTTGGGAATGGGCGCAACGTCTTCTCGGTCGAATGCTCAATCTCAGATTGAGTATCTTGCTTGGTTTCGCTTTCCAGTGACGTGGACCTACCTAAGCGGTCCCGCGCCAGAACGTGAATCCGAGGCCGCACTTAAGCCGCTATCTCTCTCCCCGTCATTGACGCTCGCACCCATCGTTCCCGCACCGCATTCACGAAGTTCCACAGGGTTAGATGTGACCGGGGCCCTCGATGTTGCCGGGGCCGAGCGGCCCACCAGTTCTACAGTGCGTTGGGAAATGATGGTCCCGAAGATGACTCACTCGCCTGCCAGACCCGTGGCGAGTCATAGCACAGCCGCTGCTCCCGCGCTGCCTGCGTCGGCCCCTGAGGCGGCTCCTGTCATCCCGCCGGCCACTCCGGTTTTAGCGAAGCCCGCGACCGCGAGCCTACCCATCCAGTTTTCAGCCCCGTCGTTTTCGCTCCGCACTCCCGAGGACCAAATTGTGGCCCACTATTGGCCTCAAATGGTAATCGCGGTAATTGCAATCGTGGCCATCGGGTGCCTGATATGGGGACTCTCCGGCCCCTCTCCCGCGGCGCACAACGCCACATCTTCTGCCGTCAACGCAGCAAGTTGGTCGCGCCAGCCAGTCGCGCCATCTGGAAGAACGTTGACCGTGTATGAGCCTTCCCGCAGTGAGTCGGATTATCGGATGGAGTTCAGTTGGGTCCCGGATGCGGCCGGTGTCGGCTGGGTGTTTCGGACGCGCGACTCGAACAACTATTATGCAGCGCACCTTAGTCTCCAGCAACAGGGACCGGAAAGCGTCCTGGTGGCGGAACATTTTGGTGTTTCGGAAGGCACGGAAAACGCGCACTCCAAAAAAGTGATCCCCCTTAAGAACGCTACAGCTTTGATAAAGGTTCATATGGACGCCATCGGGCCTGTGTTCAAGCTCTTCGTGGAGGACAATCTGGCCGATAGCTGGACCGGCAGCCGCTTGGGGACTGGAGCTCTCGGATTCTATAACGTTGGCGATCGCCTCCCGAAGTTGCTAGCGCTTAGCTTCACTTTTATCGACAATGCGGGTAGCCGGACCTCGTTGGTGCCGCTCCGATGAACCGCTTCCGCAACCCCGCTCCCTCGGCCGTGCCCCCTCCGCTGCACGCAGCGCTGGCATTGCGCGCCCAGGGCCGTCCGCAGGAAGCTTTGAATGCGCTCTCGATCCCCGCAGTACTCACAACCGATGCATGCATCCTGCGCGGCGATCGGCAATTTGAGTTGGGCCAGATCGAGGAGGCTGCGGAGAATTACCTCGTGGTCACCGAACGCGACCCGGATCACGTTTATGCGCAAGGGCAACTGGGATTGTGCCTCTACCGTTTGAATCTGTGGGAGGCTGCCGCCCAGGCCTTCGAAGTGGTCCTGCAGTTCGATCCGCATCGCGACGAAGCGCGCCTGCAACTCGCCGATTGCCATTTGCGCCTGAAGCGTTTTGAAGCGGCGCTCGCTTGCTTCGATGAATGTTGGTCTGAGGGAGCCAGGCGGCGCGCGCTGTTCGGCAAGGCGGTCACGCTGCAACTCCTGCGGCGTTTGGATGAGGCGGAAAAGCTCTACGAGCGTGTGCTGGCGATCGATCCCACCGCAGAAGAAGCGTTGTCGAACCTGATCGCAATGAGCATGGAAGTGTTCGAACTGGCGCGCGTTCAGACCTATTCGCAGCGGCTGCTCGACATCAACTCACGCTCCACGGTTGCGCTGCAAGGCCTGGCTCTGGCCGCCATTGAGCGTCTGGACTACACCGCCGCTGCCCGCTATTTTCATCGGCTGTTGGAGTTGGATCCCGAGATCATGCACCAGCCGGCGGGGCCGAGCGATGCGGTAGAGTATCGCATCAGCCGCAAAATCTTCGATAGCCTGGAAGAAACCAGGCGCAAGCAACAATTTAAAACAGCCCGCGCATCCAGTGGCGCGTAACCGAGGTGAATGGCAATGGCACGATTACGAATTCGTATTGAACTGAACCGCGGCGGAGTCGGTGTTCCCCTTCACAAACTCGCGAGCGTTGTGGAAGAATCCCAAAAGTTCTTCTATCTGTTGACCGAGGACGTTCACATCGACCAGTCCCAGGGCGAATGGCTAGGCTTCGATTTCGGCAACGAGTCTCTCAACTTTACAGCGGAGTTCGTGGGCCCGGTAACCGGCGAACAAGTCGCCGCGTTCCACGCCGCGTTCGACGGGACCACTTCCTTGCGCCGCGCGACCATCTCGCAGTTCGCCCGCATTACGGATGCGATCGAGCAGGATGAGCTCATCGGATTCGGCCTGTATTTGAGCGATGAAGGCAATGATCCTACCGAGTGGCGCTGCCTCTCGCGCCGCGACGCGCTGCGTATCACCGAAGAGATTCAGTTGCTGATCGCTGCGAGC
>Ga0068863_100008286_pt1 | contig 10157 bp, 6 predicted proteins | sample KBSSwiS62_FD_66596 | JGI IMG/M metagenome (GOLD analysis project Ga0068863, IMG submission 66596) | Switchgrass rhizosphere microbial communities from Kellogg Biological Station, Michigan, USA - KBS Switchgrass S6-2 | ecosystem: Host-associated > Plants > Roots > Rhizosphere > Soil ...
TCGTGGGGCGCTAGATCCCAGAGCACGTCCACGTCCGGCTGAATGAGCCCGAGGTTGATCCGAACCGAGTCCAGATACTGCAGATCACCGAGTTCACCGGTGTGGATCAACTCGCGGATGTGGCCGACCGCCGAGGTGTAAACGTAGGTGTGATCGAGCATCAGCACGCGGTCCTGCGCCTGCGCCGCCTGGACCAGCTCGAGGCCCTCCTCGAAGGACATCGCCATCGGTTTCTCGATCAGCACGTGCTTACCCGCGGCCAGTGCCTTCATAGCGATCGGCTGGTGAGTCGCGGTCGGCGTGGCGATCGCGACTGCGTCCACCGCCGGATCGGCCAGCACCTGCTCGAGCGAGTCCGTCACGGCCACCGTCGAATAGTCGCCGAGGACCTGCCGGGCACGCTCCACGTCAAGATCGCACACGTATTGCAAGCGCAGTCCGGGCGTGGCCTGAGCGTTACGGATGAGGTTAGGGCCCCAGTAGCCGGCCCCGATCACGGCGACGCCAATGGCGCGGTCGATGTCCACCGTGCGTTGCCTTCCTCTCCTGGCCGGGTTCAGGGCGGTTGCGCCATCGGAACGCGGGCCTGATTCCGGCTGTCCGCGCCGACGCCGAGATTGACGATCCACCGGCAACGCCGTGGTCCGCCGGGGGTAACGGCGGCCCACCGGATGATAGCGGCGCGCCAATTGAACGCGAGCCGGTGGTCGAACAAATCGGCCAGACGCCGGAGGAACGTCGACGTTCGGCGCAATAGAGTGGACGATCGCGGAACCTTAACGCCCAAATCACGCTCGATCGGTTCAATGTGGTCATGTAAGGATCGAGACGATACCCGTCGTACCCAGGTCAAGCCAGGTCGAGATGTTGCCCGGCGTCGTAGCCCGGCCTAGACTCCAGCCCGGGCGCGGTCCGGCCTGGACTTCGACCCCGTGACCAATGAAGGGTCAGGATGCAGTCAGCTCCGCCACCGAACGTGCCGGCGTCGGGCCGAGCACGTCCGCCTGTCAGCAGTCAGCACAGCGGCCCCGTAGACGAGGTCGTCGCCACCGCGCCGCGCCGCAAGGGTGATCGACGCGTGATGTCGATACTGGTAGCGGTCGTGGTTCTGGCAATCATCGGCCTCAGCTACCGGGTTGCCTCTCGCACCGTCGAGGCGCTCGGCGCCACCCCCGCTCCGACCGTGACGGTCACCGTCGGCTCATCATCGCAGCCGATCCCGGCCGTTTCGGGGGCTCCGTCGGCGCATGCCGATCCCAACAGTCCGTCCGGCGAGCCGATGCCAAGCGGAAACCTCCCGGGCTGGCGGCAGACCTTCTTCGACGACTTCACGGGCACCAAGTTGAGCAAGAAGTGGGTGGCCTACGACGGCCAGCCGCGCGGCGAAACGGCCCTGTTCAACTCGGCCCGGGTCAGCGTTGCGAATGGCATGGCCATTATTAACGCGAAGCGGGACGCCAACGGTGTCTTCACGACCGGTGGCATGTCCAATTCGCGCGTCTTCGAGCAGACATATGGGAAGTTCGACGTTCGATTCCGGATGGACAAAGGATGGGGTGTCCCGTACGCCATCCTCCTATGGCCGCAGAGCAACGAGAGCTGGCCGGAGATCGACTTCGCCGAGGACAACGGCGGCGATCGGACCATGACTTCGGCGTCGCTGCACACCCTTGACAAGAAGAACATTCACCGCGAAACCAACGGTGACTTCACAGCGTGGCATACCGCCGAATTAGTTTGGCTTCCAGGCAAGCTGACCTTCGCGATCGATGGCCATATCTGGACCACGATAACGGGAGCCGGCGTGCCGGACTCGACCAAGATGGTGCTCGCCATTCAGAGCGAGGTGCATGCGTGCGGCAGTAGTACGTGGGAGAAGTGCCCGAACAAGACGACGCCGGACAGCACCAACCTGCAGATCGATTGGGTCTCGATCTACGCTCCTGCCTAACGTTCGATTTCGGCGACCAGACCGGCGATGTGCGCCGCGATCTCGAGTGCCGCGGTGGCCGCCGGAGACGGCGCATTCAGCACGTGGATGATGCGCCCGGAGCGGTCAATCAGAAAGTCGTCCACGAGGGAGCCGTCCGGGCGTACGGCCTGAGCCCGCACGCCGGCTGGGGCTGGCGTCAAGTCCTCGTCCCGGACATCGGGCACCATGGTTCGCAGGCTCTCGGCGAACCGTCGCCGCGACAGCGACCGCCGCACCTCGGTCACTCCCGTCGCCGCATGCCGCGCCGCGAGCCGCCAAAAGCCTGGGTACGTCAAGGTCCGCGCCAGGTCGCCCCAGCGCACGGTCCGCCAGTCGTAACCCTCGCGAGCAAGGGCCAGCACCGCGTTGGGCCCGGCATGCGCGCGCCCGTCAATTGTTCGGGTGAGATGTACGCCGAGAAATGGCAACCGCGGATCCGGTACCGGGTATACGAGCGATCGAATGAGAGTCCGGCTCGGACCAGTGAGATCGTAGTACTCCCCGCGAAACGGTATGATTCGGGCGGACGGGCGGGCGCCAGAGAGTCGAGCGATCTCGTCGCTGTGCAGGCCGGCACAATTCAGCACCACGTCGGCGGTGAGCGAGTCGGCGGTCGTTTCGACTACCACCGAGTTCGCGTGTTCCCGGACTCCCACGACCCGGACTCCGAGCTTCAGGTTCGCTTCGGCGTCGACCAGCCGTCGGGCCAGCGCTGCGCAGACTGCCGAGTAGTCGATGATGCCGGTCTCCGGAACATGCAGAGCCGCCGTGCACGCCACGTTCGGTTCATATTCGGCGGCGGCGAGCGGGTCCAGTTCGCGTACCGCCAAGCCATTGGCGCGACCGCGGGCGGCGAGCGCACGTAGCGCCCCGACTTGGCCGGCGTCGGTAGCGACGACGAGCTTGCCGCAGCGGTCCACCGGCACGCCCTCCTCGTCGGCAAACCGCCACAATGCCTGCGAGCCGCGCCGGCACATGCTGGCCTTGTGGCTGCCCGGCGGGTAGTAGAGGCCGGAATGGATGACGCCACTGTTCCGGCCGGTCTGGTGCAGGGCCCACCGAGATTCCTTTTCCAGCACGCTCACGCGCGCACCTGGATAGTCCCGAACAAGCCGGCCGGCGACCGCGAGCCCGACGATGCCGCCACCGATGACGACATAATGACGGCCTCTTGTCACCTGATCAACTCCTACAACTCGGCACGAGCTGAGCCCGTTGCTATCGGAGCCACGCTACCGGGCCGGCCCAACGACGCGTCAGCCCGCGCGGTCGGCATCATCGGTACGGCTGTCGCCTGGGTACGGTCTTGATCCTCCGGTCAGATCCCGTCCACTACGTGCACGGCCATGGCCGCCTCAGCAGGTCGGCGGATGGCGTCAGCGTCGCCCGAATGCAACTCTTGACCTGCGTCCTCTGCCGTCGCGGCCACTGGCGTGCGGGTCGGGTCCGGTTGGCGGCAATGCGCGATCGTGCCCGGTTCCGCAGCCTGAGGCATACCGCTACGAAATCATGTCGCGGTATGGCAGACCTCAACACTTCAACGTCAACAGTGGGCAGGCACGAGAAAATGAAGAACAGCTGGAAGCGGTTGGCGACTGCCGTCGTCAGTGCCGCGGTGGTGATAGCCGGCAACGTCGTCATCGCCGACGGGGCCTACGCGGCTGGCACCGTGGCGCTACGTGGAACTGCAGCCGTGACGACCGACAGTTCTGGATCGGTCACATCAAAGTCGTTCACCACGCCGGCGGCGGCGGTAGCGGGAGACCTGCTGATCGCCGCGCTGACATACAAGACGCCGGGACAGACCGACATCACCAATACCGCGCCCGCCGGGTGGACCAAGATTCCGGGTGAACTGTTCGACGTGGCCACCACCACCGGCACTCACCTGGTGATTGCCGTGAAGGCCGCCGACGGCGGTGCCGAGTCCGCATCGTGGACCTTCGCCAGCGCGCCGTCCGGCCTGGTCGTCTCGGTGCTGGCCTACGCGGGTGCGGAAACTACGATCAACACCGCCAGCGGGGTTTACCCGTTCGAGAAGTATGGCTACCGGGTCGAGCCGGGTGGTTCGAGCACCTCCACGCACTCGACACCGGCGTTCACTCCGACCGTGCCGGGGAGCTGGGGCTTCGCCGCGTTCGGCGCGCGTGCTTCGGAGACCTGGACGCCGGGAACCGGCCTCACTGAGCGGTCGGACAATCGAGCGGCGTCGTCGAGCCAGGCCACACTGGAAACCGACGACTCCAACGGCACCATCGGCACCGGAAATCCGATCACCTACTCGAGTAGTGAGAATGCCGGCACGTCGGTCGAGGTCAGCTTCGGTGGCAACATCAAGCCGGCGGGAGGCCAAGCCCAACCGCAACCGCCGTCGGTAACGACCGGAAGTGCTTCATCGATAACCAAGACCAGCGCGTCGATTGCGGGCACAGTCAACCCGAACGGCCTCGCAACGACGTATCACTTCGACTACGGCAAGACGACCGCATACGGTTCGTCGGCACCGGTCCCGGAGGCGTCGGCAGGTTCCGGTAGTGCGTCGACGCCGGTCTCGGTCGCGCTGACCGGGCTCACCGCGTCGACTACCTATCACTTCCGATTGGTGGCTACGAATTCGACCGGCACCACCAACGGCGGCGACGCGACCTTCACCACGAACGTGGGCGATGTCGGTTACCAGGACCTGTCCTACGACGGCGACGGAACCGCACCGACCGGGGAGAAGCCGGAGAGCAAGCTGTGGTGGAACGACGGCTCCTGGTGGGGCAGTCTGTTCGACACGGTGAGCCAGACCAACCACATTTTCCGTCTCGATCGATCCACCGAACAGTGGGTCGACACCGGCACGATGATCGACAATCGCGCGAAGAGCGACGCCGACACCCTCTGGGACGGCACCCACCTGTACGTCGCAACCCACGTCAAGGCTGCGTCATCCGCGGATGCCACCGCTGGCAACCCGGCCCGTCTCTACCGGTTCAGCTACAACACGACCACCAAGACCTATTCGCTGGATTCCGGATTCCCGGCTCAGATCACCAACTACTCCAGCGAGACATTGACCCTCGACAAGGACTCCACCGGTGTCTTGTGGGCGACCTGGACCCAGGGGTCCAGCGTCTATATGAACTCGACCAGTGGCGGTGGTGATGACAATTGGGGCACGCCATTCGTGCTGTCGGTGACGGGAGCCACCGGGCTCGATGCCGACGACATCTCGACGATCGTCGCGTTTGGTCGCAGCCGGACTCTGGTGATGTGGAGCAACCAGAACACCGACACGGTGTACGTGGCCGTCCATGTCGATGGCGGCGCCGCTACCACGTGGACCGGCCGGATCGCGGTGTCGAGCACGAAGTTCGCCGACGATCACCTGAATATCAAGTCGCTGGATGCTGACACGTCGGGCCGCGTCTACGCGGTCGTCAAGACCAGCCTCGATGATGCCGGCGCGCCAGGGTCCTCGCCACAGATCGTTTTGCTGGTACGTGATCCGTCCACCGGCGATTGGTCCACCTATACGGCGTGGCGGATCCAGGACTGCCCGACCCGTCCGGTCATCATGCTCGATTCCGAAAACCAGATGATCTATCTGTTCGCCACCGCGCCACCCAGCGGCTGCCCGTTCTCGGGATCCGATGGGACGATCTTCATGAAGAGCACGCCGATGTCCAACATCTCGCTGGCCGTGGGCCGTGGGACTCCGGTCATCTCCGACTCGGACTCGCCGCACCTGAACAACGTGACCTCGAGTAAGCAGTCGGTCAACAGCACCACCGGCCTGGTGGTCATGGCCAGCAACGACATCACCAGCTACTACTGGCACGCTGATCTAGCGCTGCCTGCGTTGTGATGCGCTGCTGACAGGTTGGAACGGCGCAAGGGGTGGCAGGTCGATCTGCCACCCCTTCGCTGTTGGCAGTAGATGCCGTCCAATCGGGGCCCGCGGTTGGTCGCCTGATGACCTGTCAGTCGCTGGAGACTGCGTTTCCGGGCACGGCCTCGGGCGTGATTTGACGAGGCTCAGGAACGGCGTGCAGGAACATCTCGGCAGTAACCGCGTCGTCCATCGTCGGTGCGTATGCCGCCATGATCCGCGGCAGGCGCATGGTCTGGTCGAAGTCCACGGCCGGGACCTGGGCAGTGTCGGCATCGCCTGGCGCGCTCCGCATGAGCTTTATCAGCGAAGGCAACACGGCTGCCGCGACAACCGACTGACCGGCCAGGTATGCCATGCCGACGCCGGTAATTCCGGCGCTGTCCATCGTCACGAGCGCGATCGACACGACCAGTGTGCTCATCGACGCCTGGGTGAGGATGATGCGGCCGACCCGGCGCCGCACTCGGCATGTGGCGACGAAGACGACGACGATCAGTTTGGGCAGGACTGCGAGGGCTAGCAGCCGCATGACCGCGGCGCCGGAATTCGCGTACTGGCCGCCGAAGAGTTTCAGCAGGAGCGGTGCGAAGACGACCATCACGACGACGGACGGTAGGAAGAGTATGTACCCACGGCGCAGGACCTGCCGGGTGAATGCCGGAAGGCGACGTTCGTCGGCGGCGCTTTCGACGGTCAATGACGTGGCGAAGTGGTTGGCGACGAGCTCCATCGAGCCGGCGAGCAGGTAGCTGATGTAGAAAATGCCGTTCGCTTCGGCGCCGAGCCGGGCGGTCACAAGTAGTGGCAGGGCATTGGTCCCGGCCTGAAGGAACAGGAACCCTACGTAATCAAGCGCGACGAAGCGACCGAGTGCTCGGCGGCTCGGCAACTGCGCGGCCGGCTGTCGCTGCCGGAGCCGTGGCAGCAGCTTCCAGAACACCAGCATGTTGATCGGTATCAGCGCGGCCAGCACGGCGACATTCCAGGACAGAAAGATCCCGAGGCTCGGTGTGACGGCGGCCAGCAAGACCAGCAGAACGACTTTAGCGATCCCGTACGCAGCGTTCTCCACGGGCACCCAGACCACACCACGAAGCGCCGTCAGGATGCTGTCTTGCAGGGTGAACACGCCCCAGGCCGCGACGCTGAGGCAGAACACGATCGCAAGCCACGGGGTCCGGTCCAGAAACTCCAGTCGCTTCGACACGATTGGCGCAATCAGCAGAAAGATGCCGCTGATGCCGATGGCGACCAGGCAACTCGTCCCGTACGCGTACCGGACGAGGCGGGAGCCGCGGGGACCGGCCGCCGGGAGAAATCGGGCGAGCGTCCCATTGAGGTTCAGCTGTGCCAGGTTGCTGAGGAACGTCATCGTGGAGACCATCGCGGCGCCCACGCCGAGTTGTTGTGCCGAATAGTAGCGGGCGGCGAGGATCCAGTATCCGATCCCGAACAGTGAACTGATGATCGTGTTCGCGGTCAGCGCGTAGACGTTGACGTTGAGCGGGTTCCGCAGGTGTTCGCGGATGCGGCCGCCGACAGCGGCCGCGCCGATACGTGGTTTCTGAACTTCGAGAGTCGGTTCCGACCGGGCCGCCGACTCGGCGCTCACGAGCTCACCGCGTGGTGATCTGCCTCGGCGGACGGGCGCTCGGCCGATCGAACGACTCCACGGACTCGGCGATAGGCCCGCCACCCCCGCGTGCGCAGTCGTTCCCCGCTCCACGCTGTTGGCCAGTCGCGACCATCGATGATGCCATCGATGGTGTCGACGCCCATAGTGCGATCGATCAGAATTCGGGCGATGGCGAAGGCGTCGTCGGCCGGGTGGCTGAGCGCGTTCTTGACGGCGCACGCAGATGTGTAGCCGGCCTCGATCACCTGACGGCGCACGGTGGCGCTGTGATAGCCGTACGGGTAGGCGAACGAGGCCACCGGCTGCTGGACCTGATCCTCGATCGCTTCCTTACTACGGCGAATTTCGTCCATGGCGTCGGCACGCGTCAATGTATCGAGCGCGCGATGGGTATGGCTGTGAGAACCGATCTCCATGCCTGCGGTGCGCAGCTCCGCGACCTGGTCCCAGTCGAGCATCGGATCGCCATGGCCGCGCTTCGGGGTGCCGATCCGGGAACTGATCAGGAACGCGGTCGCGGCGATGCCATGCTTGCGCAAGATGGGCAGCGCGGCGGTGGCGAGGTCATCGAAACCGTCGTCGAAGGTAACCAAAACCGGTCGCGGCGGAAGCGACGAGCGGTTCTGCAAGGTCGCCGCGTAGTCGCTGACGGTAAGAGGAGTCCGCCCCCGCGCGACCAGCAGGGCCATCTGCTCGTCGAACATCGCCGGTGCCACCGACCAGTGCAGGGTGCCGTCGCGCTCCTCGTTGCCGATGCTGTGGTAGCACAGCACCGGTATGCGGGAGGTCGTTGGTTGCATGTCTACTTCTTCCGTCATGTGCTCTTTCGCCCTGACCGCCCTGACCGCCCTGACCGCCCTGACCGCTTCGACCACGCGGCCGCCGTGAAATATGCCGGACCCAAAACCATGCCGCAGATCTCGAGAATTGTCAGCATCGCAGGGTAACCGGTTCGCTTCTTATTGTTCTTTCCGGACTGAGGCTTGATTGCGTGAGCGATGCCGGATGGAAGCCGCCGCACCAATGCCCGCCGGCCGCGACGATCGGTGGCCAGGCATTTGAACATCACGGCGGAAAGACCGATGCCGTAGGTGTACATGGTCCTGCGCAGCGAGGTCAGGTCGGGCCGATGTGCATGCCAGACGATGGCAGCGGGCTCATACACCAACGTGTGGCCGGCCAGCACCACCCGCATCAGCACGTCGATGTCTTCGCCGCCGGTGCTGAGCCGATGATCGAAACCGCCAAGCTCGCGCAAGGCATTGGTCCGGAATGCCATGTTCGCGCCCGTGCCGTAGGAGCCCGGCAGGTACGGATAGATCGAGCGAGGACTGGCTGGAACGCGCCGCAACCGACCATCCTCGACGACGTCATAACCGTCTTTGTCAAAGGTTCTTGGCAGGCTGCCTTTCGCGAACCCGCCGTACTCCTCGATCCACACTTGAGCCGGTGTTTCAAGTTCGCCGGCGAGCACCTGGCCGGTCACCGCGACCACATGCTCGCCGGAGAAGCCCGCGACGAGATTGCGGAGCCACTGCCGATCGACGATTACGTCGTCATCGGCGAACGCGACAATGGTGCCGTTGGCAACCGCCAAGCCATGGTTGCGAGCGTAGGTAACGCCGGGCTGCAGCTCGGTCGTGTATCGCACCCTGGACCGCAATACCTCCGACTCGGCGATCAGACGCGCCGTCGTGCCGACGGTTGGAGCGTTGTCGACGATGATGATCTCGAATCGGGGATAGTCCAGTGCGGCCAGCGACTCCAGGGCGGGCCGCAGCCGAGGGGTCCGGCCGATGGTCGGCACCACCACGCTGACAAACGGGTCTGAATCGGTCTGCTGCCGTCGGGCCGGGCAGTCGCTCCCGATGTCTGCGGGATGGTCCGTCCAGGGGTCAAACGGCTCTCGTCCATCCCCGGCCAGATGCTTGTTGATCAGATCGCCAAAGCGTTCCATGATCACCGCCGTATGGGCGGCGGCCGTCAATCCTCCGGACGGGAGGTCAACGTCGAGCACACCGACGAGCTGATCATGGACGCGCACGAGAACCTGCGCCGAACCGTAGCGTCGGGCGCTCGGCCCGCCATCGTCCGGCACCGGCGGCACGCCGTCGGAGAGCTCGACCGCGACGATGCGGATCGGCGCCGGATTGGCCGGGTCGTCAACCCGCGGGTCGCGCCCGCCACGGGGTGGTGGAACCGAGTCCGACTCGGTCGGGTCAGATGCCGGCGAGGACGAACTCGACGTTGGTGCGAAGCCACCGTTGATTGTCATGGTGACCCTCCGTGTCCATGAACAGCAAGATATGGCGCAGCCAGTAGAGAATGACGGCCGACCGTTCCGGAAGCCCGTTCAGCCAGTTCGAGACCTGTTCGGCGGGGAGGCCAAGGGTCTCGGCAAGGCTTCCGTTGAGTGCGCGGACGACGATATCGCCGAGCTCGTCGCCGTGGGCCAGGCGTCTCGAGAACACGTGCAAGTGGACCATGTCGTGCAACGCCAGCTGGTCGTCGTCGGCACCGTCCCAGTCGACAATGCCGGTGACATCCGGCGCATCTTCCGCGGTGAGCAGATTGCCGTGCCAGAAGTCTCCGTGGATCCACGAGGTGCGTACGGTGCGTCCGAGTAGGGCGGCGTGGAGTTCGTCGTGCAGCCGGCCGATCGCGTCGAG
>Ga0068863_100008292_pt1 | contig 10155 bp, 11 predicted proteins | sample KBSSwiS62_FD_66596 | JGI IMG/M metagenome (GOLD analysis project Ga0068863, IMG submission 66596) | Switchgrass rhizosphere microbial communities from Kellogg Biological Station, Michigan, USA - KBS Switchgrass S6-2 | ecosystem: Host-associated > Plants > Roots > Rhizosphere > Soil ...
AAACAACCATCTGGGCTTCGCTGAACCGCGGAGAACAACATCGGGAAGTGACGCGGCAACAGTTCAACTTCAGCCCGTACGGTGCAACCGAGGAGATCGAAGAGTACTCCCCATGGCTCGAGGCTGTATCCGCAATCCAGCTGCGGGTCGTCCCGAGCATCGACGGACGGCGTGCCGTCGCCCGTATCGGCGGCGTGTGGGTGGCGTCTATCTGAGGTCGAGGTCGTTTGTAACCCGTTCAACGCTCGCGATAGAAAGCAACGATATCGTTTGCGGCTGACACTGCCGCTGACGCCGTCGGCGCATGCACGCTGACCGGCCAAGAGGATTTCGGCGACGCTTACTCCGCCTCGTGCGGTTCATCGCTCGTGACGAGCCGAAAGACATACTCGGTGAGCTCGCGCAGCCGCACGCCAGCCGCGTCGGGCATCCGCTGACCACGCGACGGCATCGTCGGGATCTCGACCGCGCCTCTGACGATCAATGCCGCCGCGATGGTTGCCCTCGCCTGTGCTTCCCACGGTTCCATCATGACCTCGTACGCTAGAGCCCGAGTCGCGCGAACTGATCGCAGATCGCAGCGTAACATTCGCATGACGCAGCTTCGAGCCGTCTGCGTCTGAGTACGCGTATGCGGCCATACCGAGTGGAGATCAGTCCGGCCTCTTTGAGCGCGCGGAGCACGTCCGTCACCGTCGGACGCCGTACGCCTAACATGACGGCAAGAAACTCCTGCTTCAGCGAAAAATCATCCGCATCCACTCGATCGTGAATTTGCAACAGCCAACGGCAGCAGCGTTGCGAGACGTCGTGCAAGGCATTACAGGCGGTGCACTGCATCGTCTGCAAAAGCGTCGCCTGCGCGTACGACGCCATCATCTCGCGAAAATTACCGTCAATCGCTGTTTCTCGGAGGAACGACGTCGCGGCCAGCGCGACCACCGAACCCTCGGGCACCTGTTGCAGCGTGCGCCCTGATCCCGAGCGATCTCCCAGGAACACGCCGATGCCGAGCATGCCTTCGCGACCGACGGTGGCGACCTCCACCAGCGCGCCGTCGCGCATGCGATTCGTAACCGAGAACACGCCGCCATTCGGGAAATAGACGTCGTCGATGCGACGTCCATGCTCGTGGAGTGTTGCGCCAACGACCGTCGATCGGAGACGCAACTGCTTGGCGATTCGATCGTAGTCGGAGGCAGGCAAGGCAGCGAGCAACCGGTTCTGCAATGGTGTGCCGTCAGGGAGCACGCGGGTCGCTGTTCGTGTCCGCCTCCTCATGATGTCTCCTCTGAATCAACCTGAATGAATCAGGCGCTTCGGTGAGACTGGAGGGGCACAGTCGCGTATCGACTGCGAGCACAGCTCAAAAAAGCAGGAAAGGGCAAGAGTATCACGCAGCTCGTCCAGGCGAGAGGTGAAGTGTACGGTAGACTACTTTTCCGCCAGACTGGTGCCACGCCACTTGTGACGTCGCCTCAGCCTCCGAAGTTTCCGGCAGCCCGTTGAGCTACCGCGCAGGAGCGTGACGATGTCAAGAGCAGTTTCTGTCCCCGTGTTTCCCGTCAGTGTGTTCTCGACGTCCAGCGCTTCTGAGCGCGCGGTGGCTACGAGCACGATGACCGTTCATCTCGTGAACCCGAGCCATATCTCATTCGGCATTGGTGTGATTACACCGCGCTGGCTCTTTGTGCTCGGCGCAGCCACGCCGGCCGCGTACGGGCTGCCGAATATTGTCGATGAAACGCTCGAGCCACTCGACCTCCACACCATCAAGAGCGGTGACATCGTCGGCATCGGGATTCACACGGGCAATGCATTACGCGGATACGAGATTGGCACGGCCGCGAGGGCCAGGGGTGCCACGGTGGTCTTCGGCGGGATACACGCCACGCTCTATCCAGACGAGGCGCACGAACTTGGCGGCGCACATGCCGTCGTCTGCGGCGACGGCGATGTGGTCTGGCCGCTCGTGATCAACGACGCGGCACACGGCACGCTGCAACGGCGCTATGAAGGCGGCCGTGTCGACGCCGACCGCTTCGTCCCCGCGCGGTGGGACCTGCTGCCTGCGGGTCGCTACATGTGGGGCTCGGTGCAAACGGTGCGCGGATGTCCGAAACACTGTTCGTTCTGTTCGGTATGGCGTACCGACGGGCAGAAGCCCCGGCAGCGCGGCGTGGACAGCGTCGTGGAGGAGATCATCGACCTGCGTCGGCAGGGATTCCGGTTCGTGGCACTTGCTGACGACAACTTCTATCCCGTCGCCCTGGCGGATCTGGCAATGGCGGAACGACAGGGCAACGTGAGCCGTCTCGAACAGCTGCGAGCCTTACGAGCCGAGCGATTCGAGCTGATGGCCAGGTTGGCGGAGCTGCCGCCTGATATGGTGTTCTTCACACAAATCACCATGGAAGCGGCCGAGGACGATTCGTTTCTCGACGCGATGCGGCGTGCCCATATCAAGGGCGCGCTTGTCGGCGTCGAGGCCGTGACGCCCGAAGGGTTGAGGGACGTCTACAAGAATTTCAACGAGGCGGGCGAGGCGTTGGTGGATCGGCTGAAGAAATTCCGCGAGCATGGCGTCTACGTCCTCGGGTCATTCATCTTTGGATTGCCGAGCGATCGCGCTTCGACCTTCGAGGCGACAGCCGATGTCGCTGAACGCGCGGGCGTTGCCTTTGCCCAGTTCGTCATGCTCACGCCCTATCCTGGCACCGTCGACTTCGAGGCGTGGGAGAAGAAGGTTGGCGCGTCGGCAGAGCGCGTCGCCGGTATTCCGATCACACGCCACTGGCTGATCCCGCAGGCACAACGGCCGAAGGTGTACGCCCCTCACCCAGTGATGACGCCGGACGAAATTCGTGCGCGGACGCAGGCCGTGTGGGATCGCTTTTACAGTCTCCGCCGTATTTGGGTGCGCTCGCGGTGCGCCCAGACGCTGCGTGCGCGCCTGGCGTTTGTCCTGATTTCGAAGCTCTATCGACAAATGTATGCGAACACCGGCATCGCAACCGACAGCGCTCGCGTGAATCGCGCCAACCGGTGGGCGCGGCTCATCGCCCGGCCTTGTCGCCGGCTATTCGTCGCACGACCATTGCCGACGTTGGGGGAACGTAGCGGTACCCGCCTTGCTGTCCAATCAACGCGAGGTGGGCGCGATGGACAAGAAACGGAACAGGTTTGAGATAGACCCCGAGCCGCAAGAGCGTGGCGATGAAGACAAGGATCCGAAGGAATCATCGGATGGGCCGTCGCCCGACAAGACAAAGGGTTTCGATACGCCTGTCACGACACCTGCCGAGCGGCAGGGAGATGCTCGGCGCATAACGATGTAGGGACAGGACAACATGCGCAGGCTACGAAAGGGCGCCCGCATCGGCGCTCAGGAGCAGGAGCCCAGCGACAGGCCCGACATTAAGCGGCCACCCGACGCTGACCTCCCAGAACTCGACGAGGATCTCGGGAGAGAGCCGGAGTCGCCGCCGTTTACAGGCGAGGACGTCGAAGACATTCCGAGACCCGAACCGCCTCGTGACGTCCCAGTGATGTGAATTGGTGATACGCCGCATGAACGCGCGGTTGGTGTTTGTGGAGTGGATCCTGCGCGAATCAAGTCAACCTCATTAGCGCGGAGCACCAAAGGGTGCCATCCTGTCGCCCCCCATGCGCGTCCGGATACTCGTGCCTATGAAGGGCACCGTCGATGGCATCGACCTAACGCACTTCGAAGTCGGTCGGATCTACGACGTGGGCACGACGCTGGCTAATTACCTACTCGCCTCCGGATATGTCATCCCGGTCGCGGACACCACGCCAGAAGATGACGCGTCCGAGCGCTCGCGAGCGCGAGAGCGCGACAAGGCCGCCGAAAAGGGACCTCGCCGGAAGCGGTAACCAGAGTCATTCAGGCGGCTCAACGCGGCGGCGCCTTCGCGCCGCGAGCTATCGGCTATTGCGATGTCGTGACCGCTACTGCGCGTGCGTTGGCCGTTGTGGTGCGATCGAGAGCAGCTGTGGCGGCGCGTGGTCGACCTGGAGCGTCGTGTGCTCGATGCCGAACCGCTGTCGAAGCATACGTTCCACCTCGCGCCGGATCGCATGGCAGTCGGCTGCCGGTGCAACGAGTACGTGCGCCGTGAGGATCGGGACGCCAGGCGCCAGCTCCCACAAGTGCAGGTCGTGCACTTGGCTCACGGATGCGGTGCGCGCCATTGCCCACCCGACGTCATCGGGAAACATGTTCTTCGGCGCACTCTCGAGCAGCACGCGAACAGCCTTGCGCTGCAGGCGGTATCCGGACCGGAACATCAGACCGGCGACGACAAGCGACGCGATGGCGTCCGCGCGATCGAAGCCCGTGACGAGGATCACGATTCCAGCGACAAGGGTGCCGACGAATGCGTACAGGTCCGTCACGATGTGCTGAAAACTTCCCTCGACGTTGAGGCTTTCGCGGTTGGCCTTCGCTAGAACCCATGCCGCGACGAGATTCACAACGACGCCCAGGGCGGCGACGATTGTCACGAGTCCGCCAGCGACGTCTGGCGGACTGATTAGGCGGGAAATTCCCTCGTAGCTCACGAGCACGCCAAGCACGAGCAGAACGGCGCCGTTGGCCTGTCCGCTGAGCACCTCCGCCCGCCGCATCCCGTACGTCAGGCTTCCGCCCGCGGGGCGCTGCACCAGTCGAATGACCACCAGCGAGAGCACGAGCGCTCCGGCATCGGTCAGCATGTGTCCCGCGTCGGACAGCAGCGCCAATGAATGCGCGATGATTCCGGCCACGACTTCAAAGGCCATGAATCCGACGATCAGCACGAGCGCGATGGTCAAGTAGCGTTGGTCCGCATCCAAACTGAGGCGATGCGAGTGATCGCTACAACCGTCGTGTCCGCCGGGGTGATGGGGACCGTGATCTCGGATCGGATCGGGCCCTGCTTCGTCAGTCGACATCGCCCTGCAACTTTCTCGACCGGTTCACGAACGCCAGGATCTTGCCGGCGATTTCCGCGCCAATGGTCTTGGCAACAGGTTTTCGGCAACTCCTAAGCCTTCAGCCGATCGTCATCCATTGTTTTCGAACAGATGTCAGGCGGCAATGGGCGCCTGGAGCGGCGCATCAACGATTCGCGCGGTCTGAATGACCGCGTCAATTTCATTGTTCATCGCGCCGTGCCTGTCGGCGTTCGTGTGACAGACTGGAGCCTTCTGAAATTCCAACGCGCGTCCCCTCCGACTCAATATAATCCGCGGCACTATGACCGTCGATCGCGCATGGGTCAGACGTAATCTCAAATTCGATCCCATCGAGTCGCCCGCGCCGGTGGCAAGCTTTGCGTTCAAAGCCGCGGCAAAGAAGAGAGCGACGCTCGAAGATTTTCAGCGCGAGATCATCGACTTCGACTCGGACGGTCCCGAGGGCAGGTCCTTCATGACATTCTCGGCGGCGACGGGATTGTCGCGCTTCTCTGAGATCCCATGGCCGAAGGGTATGGAGCCGAAGACCGACAACAAGGCGCGGACAGGAGCGCAGGGGCGGCTACCCGAGGCCGACGTCCTGGTTGTCACCTGGACCGTCGACGAAGGACACGCGACGAGCCGCGTGCTCACGCCGGGCAAGGACTCCCGCGACGACTACGCGTCCTACACCAGGAATTTCAAGACCATCTCGAAGAAGATGACGGGCCGCGCTCCGGCGCTCCAGGCTGGACGGCTGGGCGCGTACTGGACGACGAAAATCAACGGCAACCGCGTCGTCGTCTTCAAATCCGACTCGCACGTATCGCAGGATACGAAGAAGAAGCCCGGCCCGGGCCAGACGTTGCCAAACGAAGACGTCTGGCGACAGATCGTCGAGGACGTGCAGCCGAAGCTGGTGATCACGACGGGAACGGCTGGCGGCATCGGCAGCGGGTGCGAGGTCGGCGATGTCGTTGTCAGCCCCATTGTCACGTTCGACTGCGAGAAGTGGCTGAAGAACGAGCCGTTTCACAACGCGGAGTTCGACGCGACTGAGCCGAAAACGAAGTTCCTCGATGAGGCTCTGAAGCTGTTCAAGGCGAACGAAGGACAATTCCCGCGGGACAACGTCAGACCGGCGCAGATTCTCCACACGACCGGCGTTTCGACGGGCGTCACAACGACCGACTTCTTCGGATTCGACACCTCCGACGACCACTTCCGGCTGCAGGGGCACGGGTTCGTGTCGGAAATGGGCGATGCGGTGCTCGGCCTTGTCATCAAGCGTATGAAGAGCGAGGGGAAGCCGACGCCGCGGTGGCTCGCCGTCAGAAACGTGTCCGATCCGCAGATCAAGGCCGAGGGGACCATCCAGGAACAGGCGCAGGTCGCCGCGCAAATCTATAAAGGTTACGGACGATGGAGCACGGTCTCCAGCGCCATCGTGTGCTGGGCGCTGATCGCGGCTGAATAGACGCTTGAAGGGAACGTCATGCGGCGGAGATTTCGAATTTCATAGCGGCGGACGGAGCTGAATGGGCTTGGGTGGGGATTAGGTTCCTGGACGGGCCTCCGTCCTACAGCAGAGCCCTTACCTGCCAGTCTGAAGCGCCCATCAATGCCTGGTACTCAGCAGGTGAAATAGACCGCTTGGAGTACCGGCAAGCTACAACAAACATATCCCTATCGTGTTGCCAATCGCTCCTGACCACCTCGCACTCGAAAGTGCCACCAGAGCTGAGCGTCATCGTCAGAATTTCGCCCGGCTTTGGGATGGCTGTGAGCTCGACCCGTTTGCCGAATCGCACCTCACTGTTTGCGATCGTTTCCGGGGTCTCGTTCCTCTCACGACGAACGCGGAGGGAAGGAATCTTGAGACTTATTTCGACTGTTTGCGTCATTGGCCGGTCCGAAAGTAGGACATCTCCTCCCATCATCGCACGAGTCGCGGTTTCTACTCGCAGACCGCTTACGTCGCTCACCCTTGATGTAGAGCGAACAGCCCACTATTCTGGCTGTGAATGCAACGCGTCCATGTCTCGGCCGGTAAGGCCCTCTGCAGGTTCTGCGGCAAAGAGCTCCCAACCAACCGCCTTTCGACGCATATCGCCAAAGAGCATCCTCGTCCGCGACGGCTCGACATGTCGCCCACACTCGTGCGAAAGCGCACCCCTGCCCGGAAAAAAAAGTCGAACTAGCACGCGTGGCGGCCCATCGGAGATGTTGCGGGCGGCGAATCGCTCGCGGTGGAGTGGATGGGCACGGCTGTCAACGAATCGGAGGCGACGTGACGGGAGCAATTCGAAGCCTGCGAGTCGATCAGGGATTTGGGTGCATCAAGGAAAACGCAGGAAAGGAATATTGCGTTTTGGTCTAGGATTTCCTCCATGAGATTGTTCACCGCGCTCGCCGTCTTCGTCTTGACAACGGCATTCCACGCCGCCGCGCAGCAGCAGACTCCTGCCCGGCCACCCGCCACGGCGGATGATCCGGCGAAAAGGCCGACGCCGAAGCTGCCCGACGGCCATCCCGATCTGAACGGCTACTGGGCGATCAGCCGCGGGCCCGATACGCCGGTCAACAGCGAGTTCGGCGAGCGCAATTCGTTCATCAAACGTGGAGACTGGCGAAACGCCAGGGAGGCATACGCGGATCCGAACCAGCCGCCGTACAAGCCTGCGCTGAGCGCGAAAGTCGAGGAGCTGGCGAAGAACGAAAGCAAGATGGACACGGCGTTCTTCTGCAAGCCTGGCGGCGTGCCGCGGATCGGGCCGCCGCATGCGATTGTGCAGGCCCCCGGGATGCCGATCGTCTTTCTGTATCAGCTGGGCGCCGGCAACGCTTTCCGCCAGGTCCCCATCGGCACCATGCACGACGAGACGGCAGTCGCCGTGGGAAATCTCTACAACGGCGACTCGATCGGCCGCTGGGAAGGCAACACGCTCGTCGTCGAGACGATTGGCTTCAACGACGAGACTTGGATCAGCATCTACGGTTGGTTCCACAGTGACAAGATGAAGGTCGTCGAGCGGATCTCGCGCATCGGCGACACGCTGCACTATCAGGCGACTGTCGAGGATCCGGAGGTCTTCACGCGTCCGTGGACGATGAATCCATGGATATCAGTGAAGACCACCGAACGCATCGTTGAAAACCCACCGTGCGTCGAGACGGATTTCGACAACCTCACGAGCCTCGACGAGAAAACGAAGCATTAGATGTTTAGTCCCACCGTGTGGGGTGGCACCATTGACGCCACGACCGAGGGACGCTGTGGGACGTTTCAGTCTCTCACCCGGAGCCTATGCGTTGATGACGGCAGTGGCCGCGGTGATGGGATGAGGTCGGCTGCACCTGTTCCTGGACAAGGCGGCCACGAACTCCTGAGCGCGCGCAAATAGACCGCGTCGGAACCTTCGCCAATTCCCGAATCGATGTTGCCACCCCTCAGCGAGCGCGGGACTCGTTGGTCTCTGGCGTAAGCCACTCCAAATTTGCGCGCCGATTGACCGAACGCGATCGGTATTTTCGTTGCACTGCCCGAAGGGAATGAAACGACGCAGGGGTCTGTACTATGCCTTGATGACGGCAGTTGCCGCAGTGATGGGATTGCTGCTGCTTCGTGCCCCGTTCGGGTCTGGATCGCTTACGGCTGACTTCTTCTCGAGCCGCTACCAGTTCACCTATCTATTCGTCGCGATTGCCGTGACCTTTCTCGGACTTGGTTACGTGTTGGGTCGCCAGGCCGACACGTTGCGCCGGCTTTCATCGACGGACCCGTTGACCGGACTGTGCAACCGCCGCGCTCTCGATCATCGTTTGCGGCACGAATGGGATCGCGCCGCGCGGTATGGCTCACCGCTGGCCCTGCTGCTGATTGACGTTGACGGTCTGAAACAGGTCAATGACGCTCTCGGACATAGCGGGGGCGATGATGTGCTTCGACGCATGGGAGCGGCGATCCATGAGTCGCTGCGCGGCAGTGACGTTGGGGCGCGTTGGGGCGGCGATGAATTCGTCATCCTTGCGCCGGAAACCTCTCGCGAGGCGGCGGAGCGGCTGGCGAACCGCCTCCTGACACGGCTGAAGGGGAGCACACGTGCGCCTCAGGATGCTATTTCCGCGTCAATCGGCGTCGCCGTGGTTTTTCCCGACCCACATCACCTCAACAGCCCCGGGTTGTTGATGCAAACTGCAGACAAGGCGCTGTACGCCGCGAAGGCCGGAGGGCGCGATCAGGTGAAGGTCGCATGAGGAAGTAGAACGGCGGTCTGAGGATCAACGCGGCTGCACGAGTGAGTGATGTGCAGAAGTGAACATCGCTGTTCGGCAGGCCCCTATACAGTGGACAGGTGCCTCCCCCTCTTGTTCTTGACTTTCCAAGTAACGACGCCGCTCGGAAGCTGATTCCGGGCGCATACGAACAGAACACTCTGACCCAGCGCCAGCCGGGCGCGATGGGCGGACCGCCCTTTGGTGCAACCGATATGCCCGTCGGATCGAGCACGATGTCTCCTGCGACAATCGCCGAACGTCAGAAAGAAGGCGGCGGAGGCATCAGTCAGCGCCGTCGTGTCCTGCTTGTCGCCATAGTCCTGCTCGCGTCGTGGCCGGTTGCGGCTGCCGACCTCGGCAGCTATCGTGAGTTCACGATCATGGCCTCGACGGCCGACGTGATCGCGCGCACGGGCGCCGCAGAGCGCGACGTGAAGACCCTCCACGAACGGCCGGCCCTGTTGCAAGAACTGTCGTGGCGCCCACGCTACACGATCGGCCGCAATTTCACCGACCGCGATTCGGTCGCAGCCATGGTCTTCAGCTTCATCGACAATCAACTGTTCAGGATGACCATCGAATACGAGAAGAGCCGCACCGAGGGATTAACCAAAGACGACATGATCACCTCGCTATCCGCGGTATACGGACCTCGCTCGACGCAGCCAGCGCCGACCGCTCCCAGGGCCGAGTTCGCCAGCCTCGATGCGCCGACCGTGATTGCCACCTGGCGTCAAGGTGACGCGACGCTCACGCTCAACCAATCGGCGTACAGCGGCGTCTTCAGCTTGATCATCACCTCGAACGCTCTCGAGGCGCTCGCCAGGAAAGCACAAGCGTCCGCCGTAATCATGGACGCACGCGAAGCACCCGCGCGCGAAGCCGCGCGGGCCAAGGAACAAGCTGACGCGGCGCGGG
>Ga0068863_100008293_pt1 | contig 10155 bp, 10 predicted proteins | sample KBSSwiS62_FD_66596 | JGI IMG/M metagenome (GOLD analysis project Ga0068863, IMG submission 66596) | Switchgrass rhizosphere microbial communities from Kellogg Biological Station, Michigan, USA - KBS Switchgrass S6-2 | ecosystem: Host-associated > Plants > Roots > Rhizosphere > Soil ...
GAGCATTAGGCGGCGCAGAAATGGCTCTGCAACTTCTGGGTTTCTTGGCTGGTGCGTTTGTCATCTTCACTCCTCTGGTCGAACCAATCGCCTACTTGTTCTCCCCGTCGTTTCGCGCGCGCACGCGGGCGCGCTGGGCGCAAGGCGGCCGCAGTCGCAAAATTGGCGAGGTCGGGCTTTGGCTTGTCGCGTGGTCTCTGTTGCTGGTCGCGATCGCCATCCCCATCGCAGCCTGGCTTCGCGGTGGTTCGGTTTAGGTCGCGTTTGCGTCGCCCAACTATTCGTTCAAGCGGACCGCTGGGACGGGTTGCGATACTATCGCGCGGCGGAAGGCTTCGCTGTCGCCTGACTCCAGCGTTAGGCCTTGCAAGGACTGCCTCATGAATGCACAAGTCAAAGAGCTGTTGGAAAAGGTTCGCAGTACCGCCGACTTCGGGTCCGTGCGATTCGAGTCAATCAACGACACGAACGCTTTTGGGGACAATGCACTTCATTGTGTCTGCATATGAGGAGACCTCACGGCAGCCAAGCTCCTTGTCAAAAACGGCATCAATCTGCACCAGAAGGGCGAGTTCGGATTTACTCCCCTTCGCGTCGCTGCTGAATTCGAGCACACACTCATCGTCGACTACTTGCTTGCCCGCGGGCGCAGACCCTTCAGCGCTCGATGCTCCGGAAGTATTCGATCGAGAGGCCAATGCGAGGCACATGAGATCTTTGGACGAGCAAATCAAAACGGCTCGAAGACCAGATTGAGCAATGTGCTGTCAGCCCTCCTGGTGGCGAGGCCTGACTTCGCGTCCAAGCCGACCGCCGTCGTACCCGCCATTCGTGTCTTCCAATGCTGGGCTGGCCACGCTGCCCCGGTCATCGGTGTCGGAGGCAAGGTGCGGACTAACGCTTCGCCCGAGCGGATCTCCATCGGCAACCGCTTGGACCACCCACGTTCCGCGCTGCCACTTTTCTTTGCGTCGACCTGCCAGCGTGATCGGAGAGGACAATGATCGAACTTCCCATAAGAGATCCGTGCGACCTTTGCGTCGCGGTTCGCGAAGAACGATGGAAGGTCATCGACGAAAGCGAACATGCATTGACCGTGATTAATCCGTGGCAATTCGAAGTCGGGCAGTGCTGCGTCGTCACGCGTCGGCATGTCGCGACGCTGCTCGATCTTTCCGACCACGAGTGCGCGGCGATATTGGTCTCGGCCAGAAGAGTCGCAGATGCGCTCGTCAAGACCTATCGGCCGCTCGGGATACTCACGTTCCAGAACAACGGGGTCTATAGCGGACAGGAGACCCCGCACTTCCATTTCCATGTCGTGCCTCGGCAGAAGGGCAGCGACTGGGGCATAGGCCCGCCGCAACTCGCCACATTCGATGGTGCCGGACGCGAAAAGGGTACTCCGCACGATCCGGGCAGGGATGCGCAGCGTCGGGAGCGGGTTCAAGTGTCCGCCAGGCAACTTGCTGAAACCGCGGAGCTGATCCGTTCGAATCTGGCGGCATAGCTCGATTGTTGTAGTGTTCCGGCTCAGGCGTCGGGAGGCGGTAGGCATGGTGAGAGCGCCGGCCCGCGGCAGCCCGACAATTCGTTCAAGCCGATACCGCCTGGTTCCTCCACTACGCGATGCGGCTGGTCGGTACTCGGAGACCCAGGGGCGTCCCATGACAACCGTTCAATCGCCACCACGCACGTTCGGTATCCTTCTCGCTGTCTTCGGTGCCCTGCTGGCGGGCGGTGGAATCTACGTCCTTTCGCTCGGCGAGCCGCTGGTCGGCTCCGCGTATTTCATCTTCACCGGCATAGGTATCGCCGTCTCGGGTGTTTTCATCGCTCGTGGCAAGCTGGCGGGCGCATGGCTCTACGCGGCGGTCGTCCTGATCATGCTGATCTGGTCCGTGGGGGAGCTCGGCGGCAACTTTCAAGCCATCCTTCCGCGCGTGTTGCTGCCGGGTCTGCTTTGCGCGTACATCTTTTCCAGCAAGTTTCGCGAGCGCCTTGCATAGGTGAGTGCCCGGCATTCACCAAGGCCGTTCGCTCGGCAGGCACCATGAAAAAATTCCCGGTCGAATTTTGCGACGAGAGCGAATGCCTGGCGCTCGATGCATTTCTGGTCGAGCAGATCTACCAGTTCAATGCCGAGACAACGGGCTACCGCGATGCGCTTCTCCTTGGCGGGCGCCTGCGGGATGAAGCCGGCGAGATTGTCGCCGCGTTCAACGGGCACACGTGGGGAGCATGCTGCGTCATCGCCCATTTGTGGGTGCATGAGGCCCGGCGTCGCGACGGTTTGGGACGCGCGTTGCTGCAAGCGGCGGAAGCCGAGGCGTCACGCCGGGGGTGCGAGCAGGTCGTCTTGCTGACGCATAGCTTTCAGGCACCCGCCTTCTACGAGCGACATGGCTATGCGCGGCAAGCCGTCATCCATGGCTGGCCGAAAGGGCACGCGGACATCGTCTACCTCAAGAGGCTGGCAGCGGGGGTGTGACATGGTGGGCCGCGGCGATTCGTTCACGTCGAAGCAGCGTCAGCCGGCCATCGGCGAAACCTCGCCTTCGCCCTAGCGCGTCCGCGCCTGCGCGGCCATGTGCACTGCGAGTCCGCCGAGCACCGTGCCCATGAACCAGCGCTGCAGGGTGAGCCAGGTCGGCCGTGCGGCGAGGAAGCCCGATATCGAACCGGCCAGCATCACGACGCTGCCGTTCACCAGCATGCTGATGCAGATCTGGATCGCGCAGAGCAGCAGCGATTGCGTCAGCACATTGCCGGCCGCAGGGTCGATGAACTGCGGCAGCAGCGAGAGGTAGAGCAGGGCCGCCTTCGGGTTGAGCATGTTCGTCATGAAACCCATCGTGACGAGCTTGCGGCGCGAGTCCTTCGGCAGTTCGCGCGGCGCGAACGGCGAGCGGCCGCCGGGCTTGAGCGCTTGCCACGCGAGCCAGGCCAGGTAGAGCGCGCCGCCGAAGCGCAGCGCGTCGTAGGCGACCGGTACCGCGAACAGCAGGGCGGTGACGCCGAACGCGGCGAGCAAGGCATAGACGACGAAGCCGAGCGCGGTGCCGGCGAGCGAGGTGAGCCCGGCTGCCGGCCCCTGGCTGATCGAGCGCGAGGTCAGGTAGATCATGTTCGGACCCGGCGTCAGCGCCATGCCGAGGCAGAGCGCGGCGAAACCGAGGGTGGCGTGCGGCAGCGACATGGATCGGCATCCTCGGAGCGACGACGGGCGCGCGCATTCTGGCTGGTTGCCGCGGCGGCCGACAGGTCCAATCGGATGCGCGAGACGGGGTGCTGTTGCGCGACAATGGCTCCGTCGCGACGGTCGGGTCGCCCTGTGCTCCGGTATGCATCTTGATTGCGATCACGCGTGAAGTAAGTCCGACACTGGCCGCCTGCGAACTCTCGTTCGTCGGGCGCGCGCCGATCGACGTCGCGCGTGCGAGCGCGCAGCACCAGGCGTACCAGCAGGTGCTCGCATCGCTCGGCTGCGAGGTGCAGGTACTGCCGGCGCTGGCCGAGCATCCCGATGCCGTGTTCGTCGAGGATGTCGCGGTCGTCGTCGACGAGGTCGCGGTGATGACGCGGCCGGGCGCGGCTTCGCGGCGCGGCGAGGGCGCGAGCGTCGCGCAGGCCTTGCGCGCGTACCGGTCGCTGCGCACGATCGAGGCGCCCGGCACGCTCGACGGCGGCGACGTGTTGCGCATCGGCCGGCATTTCTACGTGGGCATGTCCGCGCGCAGCAACGCAGACGGCATCGCGCAGTTGCGAGCGCTCCTGGCCGGGTTCGGCTACACGGTGACCGGCGTGCCGATCCGCGGCTGCCTGCACTTGAAGTCGGCGGTGACCGCGCTCGCCGACGATCGCGTGCTCGTGCAACCGGCGTGGGTCGAGCGCGGAGCGTTCGCGGACTATCGCATCGTCGAGGTCGACCCCGCCGAGGAGCACGCGGCGAATGTCCTGCGCATCGGCGACACCGTGGTCTCGCCGGCATGCTTCCCGCGCACGCATGAACGCATCCGCGCCGCGGGCATCGAGGTCGTCACCGTCGACGTGTCCGAGCTGCAGAAGGCCGAAGGCGCGGTGACGTGCTGCAGTCTCGTATTCGCGCATCGCCCGCGCTGAGGGATTTCCTGCGGGGACAATGGAAGGCTTGCGAAGCAAGATGCAGGATTCCTGCAGGAGCGACTTCAGTCGCGATGCTTCTTCACGCAACCGGATTCAAGCATCGCGGCTGAAGCCGCTCCTACGGTGCTATGGGGCATCCGGTTTGCCGCATCGGATCGCCTCGAGCGCGTCGTAATGCGGCGTGATCCAGCGTGCCGCCGCGGCGCGCAGCTCCGGCGAAGCCGCGGCGTGCTTGCTCGCGCGATCGTCGACGAACGCCTCGCGCGGTCGTTTCGCATGTTGTGCAAGGGTCGCGGCGAGGCGCGCGTGGTCGACCTGCCCAGGATCGAGGCCGAACCAGTGCGGGATGCGCCGCAGCAGGGCATCGGACGGCCTGGCTCCGTCGCCGGCGATCTCGCTGTAGTCCACCAGGTGGCCGGCGCGCGCATGGGGCACGACCGCTGCGCAGATCGCGCCGAGTACGCGTGCGGCATGCTCGATCGGAGCGAGTGGTCGTCCCGCGTCCGGCGTCGCACCGAGCCAGGCGTCGGGCAGCATGCCTTGCACGGTGTGCCTGCCGGGTTCGTTCGCGTGCGAGGCGAGTACTTCGAGCGGGTCGCGATACATGAACAGCCATGGCACGCCAGGCAGCTGCGCCTGCAGTGGCGCGAGTGCCAACGCATGCCAGGCGTCGGCCTTGATCACGACCGAGCAGTCGTCGCCGGCCGGCTGACGCAACGCGGCGACGACGCCGCGGAAGGCGAGCCAGTGCGGATCGGCGCCGGCGCAGGCCATGGTCAGCGCGACGTCGAGCATCCCCGGCTCGCTCGCCACGCGCGTGCCCGGCCACGCCTTCAGGGCCTGCGCGGCGAGGGTCGAACCGCAACGCGACAGGTGCAGGATCAGCCCCGACAGCGGCAGCGCGTCCGCTTCGAGCGCGGCCACGAAGTGCGGCGTCAGCGGCGTGCGTATCGCGAACCAGCGATTGAAGGGGCGATAGCGCAACGCCGCGACGAGTTGCTCGTGGAAAGGCTCGTCGCGCGTCGCACCGCAGCCCCAGAGCAGTTCGGCACCGGCCGGCCCCCATTCGAGCACGAGCGGCTGCCAGTTGCGGCGCTGTGCGAGTGGCCATGCATCGAGCACGTGTCGCGGACCTTCCAGCTGATCGAACTGCAGCGTGCCGAGGGTCGTCGCGACGGCAGGGTCGCCGTACACGGCGACCGCCGCGAGCAGGGCATCGCGGAACTCGCCGGGCGATGCGATGGCGGCCAATTGCGATGCAGTCTCCGGATCGTTCGCGAACCAGTGCGCGCAGCGAGCAAGTGCCTCGGCCGTGCCGGTCATGGCGCGTGCCCACGCGTGGCGGCAGCGCGCGGAAAGCGCCCGGCCCTGGCGACGTGGCTGGATAGCTCGATGCCACCGGACATCGGCGCGTCGCAGGAGCGGCTCATGATGGACCTGGCAGGATGACGGTCATGCATGATTCCATATCCAGTCGCGCGGTGTGGCAAGCGTGCATCGAATCGCTTCGCTCAACCACGGAGAACCGCTGATGCAGAAGCCACATTCGTCCCTCTGCGCCCGCGCGCTCGCATCGCGCGGTGGTGCTTTCGACGCGCTGTCGACCCATGTTGCCGTCAACGCGGCCGACCTCGACGGATGCGCACATCGCGCGCCAGTGGAGGCACGCTGATGGAAACGCTCCACGCCGAAATCGTGCGGGTGCTCGACGACTACTTCGATGGGCTGTATCACGGCGACACGACGCGCTTGCGCCGCGTGTTCCACCCGGCTGCGCAGTACGCCTGCGCGACCGACGGCAGCCTGCTGCTGCGCACGATGGACGAGTACTTCCCGATCGTCGATGCGCGGCCGTCGCCGGCGAGTCGCGGCGAGGCGCGCCGCGATCGCATCGTCTCGATCGAGTTCGCCGGGCCGGTCACCGCGTTCGCGCGCGTCGAATGCTCGATCGCGCCGAAGGCATTCATCGACTTCCTGACCCTGGTCAAGCTCGACGGTCGCTGGCAGATCCTCGCCAAGGTGTTCCACTACGAACTGCTCGCCAGTGCGTGATCCTGGGATGTCGATGTGGTGGATCAGGGCTGCGTCGGCGTCGGCGTTTGCGCGACCGGCACCGGTGCCGCTGCGCCGCTGCGGACGAGGGCCTCGAATGCGGGCAATGCGCGGATCCGGTCCCACGCCGGGTCGCGTTGCAGCAGGGCGGTCGACACGGATCGCCCTGCGGGCGCATCGAGCAGTCGGCGCAGCAGGGCGATCGCCGAGTCCGCATCGCCGACGCGCGCGTAGGTTTCGGCGAGTGCGTTGAGATACGGCGCACCGCTGAACACGTCCGCGGCGAACGGCAGCTGGTCGGTGGCCCGCCGGGCGGCTTCGATCGCTTCGGTCCGTTGCCCGAGGCCCGCGCGTGCCAGGCCGAGCGCACTCGCCACGTAGAAACCGCGCGGCTGTTCCTGCAGGGCGCGTTCGGCCAGCGCCACCGTGCGGGCATACTCGGCGCGCGCGGCGTCATCGTCGCCCTTCAGCGCGAGCGCATTCGCGCGCAGCAGGCTCACGGGCACGGAGCTCATGAATGGGTCCTCGATCCAGTCGTCCTTGCTCGTGGCGAGCGTGGCGAGTGCGCCTTCGGCGTCGCGATCGAGCCAGGCCAATCGATAGCGCGCCACCGCGAGCATGCCGGTCGAGTCGATTTCGCTGGGTGCACTCGCGAGCGTCGCGCGGGCAGCGGCGATCTCGCCCGCGCACAGGTGCGTCAGTGCCTTGTAGGCGACGACGCGGTAGCCGTGCGGATCGACCGCCAGTGCGCGGTTGTACTCCTGCTCCGCTTCGGCATAACGGCGCAGTTGCGCCAGCGTGTTGCCGCGCTCGGTGAACCAGAGCGGGTTGCGCGGGTCGCGCAGCTGCGCCTGCGCGAGTCCGGCGAGCGCGTCGTCGAACTTGCCCTGGCGCCGGTGGATGAACGCGATCGCACCGCGCACCGCGGCGTCGCTCGGCAGCGCGCGTTCGGCCTGCTCGAACTCGGCGAGTGCCGCGGGATAGTCCCAATGCCCCCAGTAGTGCACGTAGCCCATCGCGAGATGCGCCTGCGGCAGGTCCGATTGCAGCGCTTCGCGCGCGAGGCGTTCGGCGTCCGCGACGTCCGGCGCGGCCAGACCGAACCACGCGGCATAGATTTCGAGGAACGCGAGGCGCGCCTTCGCCAGCGCGAAATCGGGATCGCGCGCGATCGCCTGCCGGTAAAGCGCGGCCGCGCGCTCGAAGGTGTCCTTTGCATTCGAACGCCCCTGCTCGACCTGCGCGGCCGGGTATTCCGCTTGCAGGAACAGGTCGTACGCCTGCGCGTCCGCGGTCGGCGCGCTCGCCAGGCGACTCGCTTCCGCCGGTTGCAGGGTCGCCTGCAACGCCGCGGCGACGCGCGTGGCGACGTCGGTCTCGATCTCGAAGATGTTGTCGAACGGCCGCGTGTACGCCTGCGCCCACAGGTGCGCATCGGTACGTGCGTCGATCAGCTGCACATTGATCAGCACATGGTCGCCGGCCTTCTGCACGCTGCCTTCGAGCACCGTTGCGACGCCGAACTCGCGTCCGATCGCGCGCAGGTCGCCGGGACGACTGGCGATGTCGCGCGTCGACGTTCGCGAGATCACGCGCAGATCGGAGATGCCGGCGAGCTTGGTCAGGATCATGTCCTGGATGCCGCTCGCGAAATAGGCATTCTCCGGGTCGGAGCTGAGGTTCGCGAACGGGAGCACCGCGATGGATCGCGGCGACACTTCCGACGCAGCGGGCGGCGCCGGTGCGATGCGGCTATTGCGCCAGGCCAGTCCGCCGAGCACGACGAGCGCCAGCGCGAACGCGCCGATCAGCAGCTTCGCCGGCATCGCCCGCGCACGGGCTGGCGCGGGCTGCGGGGAAACGACGGGCAGCGGAGTGGCCGGCGCCATGTCGGCGACGAAGCGGTAGCCGCGGCCGCGCACGGTTTCGATGTAGCGCGGCGTCTCGCCCTCGTCGCCGAGGATCTTGCGCAGCGCACTGATGCGCGACGTGAGGCTGTGCTCCTCGACAATCGTGTCCGGCCAGACCGCACCGACGAGGTCGTCGCGACTGCGCAGGTGGCCCGCGCTCTCGACCAGCGCGAGCAGCAGGTCGAACTGCTTGACCGTCAACGCGACCGGCACGCCGTCGCGCACCAGGCGGCGCTCGTCGACTTCCAGTTGAAACGGCCCGAAACGGTGTATCCGGTTGTTTTCCTGACCCATTCTTTCGAATCGATGCGTTGCGGGACGAAAACGGGAGGCAAATTGCACGATCGCGAGAGGTCGGTTGCGAACGGCCATCCGTACTCTAGCGCAGATGCCCGCCGGGCCGGACCGAGATCGAGGAGACCCTGACGTGAACCCTGTGAATACCCGCGGATTGGCCGCCCTGGCCCTGCTGTGTGCGCTCGTCGCCCCGCCCGTGACCGCGTCGATGGCGACGCCCGCGTGGCGCACCGGTCGCGCGCCGGTTGCGGACTCGGGCTTGCCGGGCTGGATGGCGGCGCTGCAATGGATCGAGCAGAAGGTCGCGGCGCCGGAGCCGAGCGGCATCGAAGCGTTCGGCAGCGTGATCGCGGTGCAGGGCGACACGGCCTTCGTCGCTGCGCCGAAGCATCCGCAGAATGTCCCCTCGGGAGGGCAGGGCGCCGTCTACGTCTATCGCTACGCGGCGGGCCAATGGACGCTGGCGCAGACGCTCGTTGCCGACGATGCCGCGCCGGGCGAGGAATTCGGCAACGCCATCGCGGTACAGGGTTCGACCGCGCTCATCGCCATGCATTTCGCGCAGATCGACAACCTCCCGCAGGCCGGCGCCGTCTACGTCTTCCACGACGACGGCACGCAATGGGTGCAGACGCAGAAACTCGTCGCAGGCACGCCGCTGCTGGTCGCGAACTTCGGCGACTCGATCGCGCTCGATGGCACGACCGCGGTGATCGGCGCCAGCAACGAACGCGGTGCGGCAGCCGAACCTTCGGTGGGCGCGGCCTATGTGTTCACGGCGGACGCGAACGGCATCTGGACCCAGAGCCAGCGACTCGCGTCGAGCCATCCGCTGCACTGGGACCTGTTCGGCATCGCGGTCGGGATCAGCGGCGACACGATCATGATCGGCGCCTCGCAGGAAACCTGGGTCGACCAGACGTCCGGTCCCGGCAAGGGCGCGGTCCATGTGTTTGCCGCGAGCGCCGGTGTGTGGACTGAAACCGGCGAGCTCTACGCGGACGACGGCGTCGACGGCGACTACTTCGGCGAAGTGCTCGTGTTCGACGGGCAGACCCTGGTGGTCGGTGCACCGGCCGTCGATGCTTTTGCGGGCGCCGCCTACGTGTTCACGCTGTCCGGCGGCAGCTGGACGCAGAGCCAGAAGCTGCTTGCCGCCGAGGCCGAGGAAAATGCGTTCTTCGGTCGCTCCCTCGCATTGGGCGGCAACCAGCTCGTGCTCGGCGCGCCGGGAGCGACCGCGGGCGAAACGCCGTTTGCCGGAGCGGCGTACCTGTTCGCCGAGGCCGACGGAACCTGGGCGCAGACCGCACGCTTCACGGCGAGCGACGCGATGCTCGGCGACTATCTCGGCTTCGCCGTCGGTCTGAAGGATGGCGAGCATGTGATCACCGGGGCACCGCATGACTTCGACGACGGCCAGAGCCTGTCGGGTGCGGTGTATGCCTATGCCCCGGATGCGATATTCGTCGACGGCTTCGAAGCCGCGCGCTAGTCCTTGCCGCAAGTCTCGCGAACGAACTCGGGATGGGTTCGTCGCGAGACGAGGCGCGCCGCGGCGTCAGCCCTTCGCGTAGGAATCGCGCAGCGTTGCGGTGCGATTGAACACCGGCTTCGCTTCGGCATGATCGAAGCGGTCGGCGACGAAGTAGCCGAGGCGTTCGAACTGCACGACCTGCTCGCGCTGCGTCGTCGCCGCGACCGGTTCGACCCAGGCCTGCACGACGCGCCTGGAGTCGCGGTTGATGTGGTCGGCGTAGGTCTTGCCGTC
>Ga0068863_100008297_pt1 | contig 10153 bp, 9 predicted proteins | sample KBSSwiS62_FD_66596 | JGI IMG/M metagenome (GOLD analysis project Ga0068863, IMG submission 66596) | Switchgrass rhizosphere microbial communities from Kellogg Biological Station, Michigan, USA - KBS Switchgrass S6-2 | ecosystem: Host-associated > Plants > Roots > Rhizosphere > Soil ...
CGAGGCGGGGTCCAGGTGGTTGTCGGCAAGGCGGAGGTGCGGGTGCATACCGGTGTTGTCTGTGCCCGTGCCGACAACGCCGCCGACGGCGATCCGGGCCCGCCGCAGCCGGGCCATGAGGTCTAGGAACAAGCTCTAGAGTCGGCGCATGGATGCGGACCAGGCGCGGGCCTATCTGAAGCGGATCGGTTCGGGCTATGCGGGCCCACCCGACCACATGCGGCTGCGGCTGCTGCAGCGTGCGCATCTGCGCACCGTGCCGTTTGAGAACCTCAGCATCCATCTGGGCGAGCAGATCGTCCTGGACGAGGACCAGCTCTTCGAGAAGATCGTGGTACGCCGTCGCGGCGGCTTCTGCTACGAACTCAACGGCCTCTTCGCGGCACTGCTCCGCCATCTCGGATATCGCGTCGAGTTGCTGCAGGCGCGGGTGCACGGCAAGGAGGGCTACGGCCCGCCGTTCGATCACATGGCGATCCGGGTGTCGCTGGACCGGCCCTATCTGGTCGATGTCGGATTCGGGAAGTTCGCCGCGGAGCCGCTCCGGCTGGACACCGGCGAAGCGCAGGACGATCCGGCCGGCCGGTTCCACGTTGACGATGTCGGTCCACACATTGACGTGTTCGAGGGCGGCGAGCCGCAATATCGGCTGGACCCTAGGCCGTACCGGCTGGCCGATTTCGGGCCCACCTGCTTCTGGCAGTCGCACTCGGCGGAGTCGCACTTCACCCGGTCGCTGACGTGTTCGGCGCCCAGCGGGGGTGGCCGGGTCACCATCAGTGGCGACCGTTTGATCATCACCGAGCCCGACGGCACGCGTACTGAGACGGAACTGGGGTCGGATGCTGAGGTGCTGGACGCGTACCGCGGCTTCTTCGGAATTGAGCTGGACCGCGTGCCCCGGGTTACCGGCGTCTAGCCCGCGCGCCCAGCGCGTCGTGTCCGGATCGCCCGGATCCTTCTGGGCACGCCATGCACCAGGTAGGACAGGACCAGCCACGACCACTCGGCGACGCTGGTGTTCCAGAACGCGATCGGGATCGAGATCAGGAACACCAGGCCGGTCAGGCACAGCCCGACGACCATCTCGTGGTTGTCCTCGAATCCGGGCCGCATCAGGTCATAGTGCGACCCGGTCCAGCCCATCAAGGCCAACGTGAAGCAGGTCAGGGCGAGGACCGAGGCATAGAGGACGGGACCCGCATTGGCATCGCCGGGTGCGCCGAGCACTCTAGTGACGAACGGCAATAACACCATCATCAACAGGAAGACCATGTTGACCTGGATCATCCGGCCGCCGAGCCGGCGCACCTTGCCGAAGAACTCATGGTGGCTGAACCAGAACGTGGCGACGACCACGAAACTCAGCAGGAACGGGAAATAGCTGTCATCCCAGTGCTCGCCCAGGCTGCGCCAGGTCGCGCCGGCGCCGCCGCTGGTATCCGGCACTTCGAGGTCGAGCGCAAGCAGCGTCATTGCGATGGCGATGACCGCGTCGGAGAAGAAAACAGCGCGCTCGAGGCCGATTTTCTCGACCTCGAGCGCGCTGTCAGGTTCGGGGGGCGCCCCGCCGGGCTTCTGGCGATCGACCACGCGATCATCTTTCCACGTGATCGCCGACCGTGAGCCCGGCAGGGCTGGTGATGCTTATGCAGCCAGCTTCACGGTGACCGGAACGCTGGTGCTGCCGACCTTCAGCGAGCCGACCTTGGCGCCGTTCTTGGCGGCCTTGGCGACCTTGGCCGACAGGTGGCCCTTGACGGTCATCCCGGAGAAGCCCGCGACGGTCACGTCCTTGGCGGCCACCAGCTGGTTCTTGGTGCCCGGCACGGTGCCCACGACCTGGCCCTTCTTGACCACGTTGTAGGCGTGCAGCGACTTGTGCGCCGAGTTCAGCAGCTTGAAGCTGGAATCGAAGACGGCGTGCAGGATGCCGTTCGGACCGCGCTGGTTGAACACCGCGGAGACCAGCGTGACCGGCTTGCCGTTCACCTTGTACTTGGCCGTGAACAGCAGGCAGCCGCCGGCGGCGTTCATCGAGCCGGTCTTCAGACCGATGACGGCCGGGTTGGACAGCAACTTGTTGAAGTTGATGATGTGACCCTTGACCGGGATCCAAGCGCTACGCAGCGACGTGATGGCGTAGTACTGCGACACCTTGAGGGCACCCGACGCCAGCTTGATCTGGTCGGCAACGGTCGACTTGGTGCTCGACGTGAAGCCGGACGGGTCGGTGTAGTGCGTGTGGTTCATGCCCAGAGCCTTGGCCGAGGCGTTCATCTTGGCGACGAAGTGCGGCACGGTGCCGCCGTCCCAGCGAGCCAGGATCTGCGCCATGTTGTTGGCGGACGCGAGCAGCAGCGCCTCGAGGGCGTCGCGCTCGGTGATCTTCTCACCGGCGCGGACCGGCACCAGCGACTGACCCTGGCGAGCCTGCTTGTTGAACAGAGCGGCCTCGGCCTTGGTCACCGTAATCTTCGGGCCGTACCAGCCCGCCTTCAGCGGGTGGTCCTTGAGGACCTGGTAGGCCGTCATGGCCTTGGCGACACTGGCGGTCGACAGAACGGTGTTGGCGTTCTTCGAGTCCATGGCACCGATGCCGTCCACCGCCATGATGGCGGCACCAGCACGCGGCATGGCCAGCTGCGGGGTCTTGCCCGGGGCCTTCAGGCTCACCGTGGTGTTGACGGTCGCGGTGGTGTTGGTCTTGGTGGACGTGGACGACTTCTGGGCCGAACCGGTGGAGGACACAGCGGCGTTCTTAGCCGCGGACTGCATCGTGTTCGAGTCGTGCTGCCAAGGCTGCGCCAAGCCGGCGACCGCGAGGGCAGCGACAGCGGCGACACCCACAGCGGGCCGCCAAAGGCGACGCACGAGGGACGATTTCCGGTTGGCCGTAATCGGGGTAATCGACTGCATGGGGAGAAAGCTTAAACGATGATTTTTCCCTTTTGTGTAATCGACATTTGTCCATACCAGCAGGCTGTGGCGGACGCCCCGAAACCGGCCCTGTTGAGCGGGAATCTCGTAACGGGTGTGACTGGTGGGACGGCGACTTCACCGCTGCGTAACCGGCAAAATGCGGAGCGAATTCGTGAGACCTGGGTCACGACGGCCGCTGATCAGCAATTCCGCGACACAATTCGCTCGCAATTAGTGACGCGCCAATTACGCAGCGTATTAATTGAGTCCGCGTTTCACCATCGGTGCAGCCCTCAGCGCGTACCCAGGGCCGGGACCGGCTACACAGATCCTTCGACATCTACACCGCATACCTGCGCACTGACACGGAACGGCGGTGTGTTCCGGGACACCCCGCATCGACCCGTGCCTCTACCATGGACTGACTCTCCAGCTGCTGATGAGGTGCCCCATGCCGGTGTCCGTCGTGCTGTTTGTAGCTGTGGTCGTGGTGGTCCTCCTGGCCATCGCGGCGCAACCCGCGGCGAGTCCGGCCCGGATCGACGGGTTCGTCGCGCGCTACCGGCTGAGCCTGGGTGACGCCGGGCGCGCGTACGTCGCCGATCACCTGTTGCGGACCCGCCGGTATCGAGTCGCGGGCGTGATCGGAGCGTTCGTCGTCATCGCCATCGTGAGCGCGCCCACCGGCTCCATCCGGTGGGATCTCGACACGGTCGCGGCGGGCTGGCTGCTCGGCGCCGCCGCCGCCGAGTCGGCGCTGGCTCGTCGCAATACCGGCCCGCGCGACGAACGGCTGGTGCCGCGCTGGCTGATCGCGGTGCCGTACCTCGTCGGCGGCGCCTGCCTCATCACCGGAATCACGCTCTACCACGTCGAGGCCGGCCACGTCGTCCGGTGGACCTCGTTCGCACTGCTCGTGCTCGGTGTCACAGCGCGCTCGGTGATGGTCGCCGAGGATCGGGGCAGTCCCGATGACCTCGATGCGCGGAGCGCGGATCGCGCGGTGCGCGCCAACTCGGTCGCGACGATCACCGCCGTCGGCACCGCCGTCGCGATCGCTTTCGAGTTCCGAGCCGCCGCCTCGGTGCGGCCGGCCGACACGAACGACGGCGGCCTCGGCCTCATCTGGCTCATCGGAGTCGTGGCGATCCTGGTGATGATCACCCGCGTAGCGCCCTGGTCGATGCATCCTGCGGGCGGCCGGCTGCACCGGCCCGACGTCCAGTTGCTCGCGGTGATCACGGTGCTGGCCGTGGCGACGGCCGGCTACTTCGGGGCGCGGTGGTGGCATGACCGGCCGCCCTACCAGCCGAGCGCGGTGCATGCCGCGGCGACCGTTCGCTTTACCGATCAGGCGCACGCCGACCAGGACAAGAGCGCGTACCACGCGGTCGGGCTCCAAACAGTGATCGGCGACCCCGGCGATCAGATGCTGATCGGCCGCTTGACTCTGCGGCGCCCCGCGGCCGCCACCGCCGAGGACAGCTACTTCGTCGTGCTCATCGATCGTGGCACGAACCGTGACGTGAAAGGCATCTTCACCGTGGACGGCAATGGCTGGGATGGCCGCCTGGGTGTGGTGCCGGACCGCTACCCGTGGCTGTTCGCGCTGCGCCCGGAGGATCGGGGCGACGGGTTCGAGATCTCGCCGAGCGCGATCGTCGTCGCCGCGGATCAGACGTCGGCGACATTCGCCGCGGTGATCCCGGACCGCGCCGGAATCACCGCGGACGACCTGCTGATGGCCATCATCTTGATGGGGCCGGACGGCCAGGTCTACTGGGCCGCGCCGGTGCCGGTCACCGCTGCCTAGCGCAGCGCCGCGTAGACGAGCTGGCGCAGTTGCGGCCGGATCGAATATTGAGCCGACGGCATCAACTGGGTGTAGAACGTGACGATCAGGTCCTCCACCGGATCGATGAAGAACGCGGTGCTGGCGGCGCCACCCCAGTAGTACGTGCCGGGGGAGGTGGGGTAGCGGGCCGGGATCGGATCGCGTACGACCGCGAAGCCCAGCCCGAATCCGACGCCTTCGAAGATGGTCTCGGCGAAGCCGCCGGCGTTGACGGCATCGATGTCGGCGCCGCCGGGCAGGTGGTTGCGGGTCATGTAGGACACGGTGCGCGGGCCCAGGAGCCGGGCGCCGTCCAGCTCGCCGCCGTTCGCCAGCATCTGCAGAAACCGCTGGTAATCGGAGGCGGTGCAGATCAGACCGGCACCGCCGGCGAAGAATCCGGGCTTGTGCCGGGCCTTCTCGTCGACCATCGGCCAGCGCACCGCACGTCCGGTGCCGGGCGCCGGCACGTGCAGCGTTGCCAACCGCTCCAGATCGTCGGCACCGGCCAGCCACCAGTGACAGCTGGTCATTCCGAGCGGTTCGAAGATGCGCTGCTGGCAGAAGTCGGCCAGAGACTGGCCGGAGATGATTTCGACGATCCGGCCGAGCACATCAGTGGAGACGCCATAACCCCAACCGGTGCCCGGCTGGAACAGCAGCGGCAGCGCCGCCCAGCGGTCGCACACTTCGGCCAGGTCGCCGTCGGTGATGGTGGCCATATCGAATCCGGCGGCCCGATACATCGCATCCACCGGCGTCACGTTCATGTGTCCATAGGTCAGACCGGAGGTATGCGACAGCAGATGCCAGATCCGGATCGGCTCGACCGCCGGGACAGTGACCGGTGCGGCAGCCGAGCCCCGGTCGAACACCCGGGTCGACGCGAACGCCGGAATCCACCGGCTGATCTCGTCGGTCAGCTCGAACGCGCCCTCCTCCCACAGCATCATCGCGGCGACCGATGTGATCGGCTTGGTCATCGAGTAGATCCGCCACAGCGTGTCGTCGCGCACCGGCGCGCCGGAGTCCAGGTCCAGCACGCCATAGGTGGACGCGTGGCCGATCTCGCCGTTCCGGCCCACGCCGATCTGCCAGCCGGCCAGACGACCGTCATCGACGTAGCGGGCGAAGTGGGCGTCCAGCCGAGCCAGCTGGCGCGGGTCGAGACCGATCTGGTCCGGGTCCGCGGTGGGTTTCACGACAGCCTCCGAGGGCCTGGTCAGACGAGCACGACATCGAGCCGCCGCGGCCCGTGCACGCCCTCGATGCGGTTGAGTTCGATGTCGCTGGTTGCCGACGGCCCGGAAATCCAGGTCTGCGGGCGGGTCGCGGACCCGGCCAGGAACCGCACCGCCTCCGGCACCCGGGACACGATCTGCTCGCGGCGCACCACGACGACGTGGCGATCCGGCACCAGGGTAATGGCGCGTCGGCCTTGCCCGGCACCGGCGTCCAGGACGATCGTGCCGGTCTCGGCGATAGCGACCGCGCAGCCGGTCAGCACGGCATCCACGCGGTCGAGAGCGGCCACGTCCAGCCCTTCGTCGACGACGACGGTGGCGGAGAACCGGTCCAGCCAGGACCGCGGGATATCGGCCGGCACCAGCAGCCGGTCCACTCCGGACAGTGCCGATGCCAGGTCCTGGTGCACGTGTGCGCGGTAGTCGACAAGCCGGTCGGTGAACAGTGCCGGCAGGTCGGCGGTGCGCGATATCGCGTACCGCCGGGGGATCTGGACCGGCTCGGGTTGGTCAGAGAGCGCGGCGCGGAGCCGGGCCAGGATCTCCTCACGCGCGTTCACGGGCCCACCAATCCGCGAACGTCTCGGTCGCGGGCAGCGGTGCGTCGCGCGCCGCGGTCCACCGTGAGCCGGGCCACGGCGCACGCCGGACCGGGAATGCCACCCGGCGCCGCCGCGGATGCAGGCCGGCGCCCGCGCGGGCCGCGCGCAGAGCCGCCCGATAGCGCCGTGGATGGGCCATCAGATCAGCCAGTATGCGGAATGCAACGCGCTCGGCCGGCCGGTGACGGACCGTCTGGCGCAGGTGGATCAGCACCTCGGGGATGTTGATCCGCACCGGGCAGGCGTCATAGCAGGCACCGCAGAGGGTCGAGGCGAACGGGAGCGACTCGTTGCGTCCCGGTGTCAGCTGCGGCGACAGGATGGCGCCGATCGGGCCCGGATAGACCGAACCGTAGGCGTGCCCGCCGGCCCGTTCGTAGACCGGGCATACGTTCAGGCACGCCGAGCAGCGGATGCAGGCCAGCGCCTGGCGCCCGATCGGGTCGGCGAGGACCGAAGAGCGGCCGTTGTCGAGGAGCACGACATGCACGTCCTGCGGGCCGTCGCCCGGCGTCACACCGGTCCACATCGAGGTGTAGGGGTTCATCCGCTCGCCGGTCGACGATCGCGGCAGCAGCTGCATGAAGACCTCGAGATCAGTGAAGTCGGGCAGCAGCTTCTCCACGCCGACCACGCTGATCAGGGTCTCCGGCAGGGTCAGGCACATCCGGCCGTTGCCCTCGGATTCGAGAACCACCAGTGTGCCGGTGCTCGCGATGGCGAAGTTGGCGCCGGAGACCGCGACCTTCGTGGTCATGAACCGCCGCCGCAGGTGGGTGCGGGCGGCCTCGGCGAGCACCGGCGGGTCGTCGGTCAGGCCATCCGGCGCGTCCGGCATGTGCTGACGGAAGATGTCCCGGATCTCGGTCCGGTTGTAGTGGATCGCCGGCACCAGGATGTGCGACGGGGTGTCGCCGGCCAGCTGCACGATCAGCTCGGCCAGGTCGGTCTCGTACGCGCTGACGCCGACAGTCTCCAGCGACTCGTTGAGACCGATCTCCTGCGTCGCCATCGACTTGACCTTGACCAGTTCGGTGGCCCCGGCACCGATCACCAGGTTGGCCACGATCCGGCACGCCTCGGCGGCGTCGCGGGCCCAGTGCACGGTCGCTCCGGCCGCGGTCGCCGCCGCCTCGAACTCGACCAGCAACTCCGGCAGGTTCTGCCGGACGTGCGCCTTGATGGCCGATCCGGCGGCCCGCAGATCCTCCCAATCGTCCAGCTCGCTCACCACTCGCAACCGCTTGTCGCGAATGGTGTGGGTGGCGTGCCGGAGGTTGCGGCGCAGCTGTGGCTTGCCCAGCTCGACCCGGGCAGCGGCCGGGAACGGCGCCGCGCCGACCAGCGGATTCGGTGCGTCAGTCATGTGCCAACACCTCCGCGTAGTGCATCACGCGGGTGGCCGCGGCCCGCCGGGACAGGCCGCCGCCGATGTGCGTCAGGCACGAGTTGTCGGCGGCGACCAGCAACTCCGCTCCGGTGACGTCGATGTGATCGCACTTGTCGGCGAGCATGGCGGCGGAGACGTCCGGGTTCTTCAGCGCGAAGGTGCCGCCGAATCCGCAGCACTCGTCGGCACCGCCCAGCTCGACCAGGTCGATGTCGCGAACCGCGCGCAACAACCGCATCGGCTTGTCGCCCAACCGCAGCAGCCGCAGCCCGTGGCAGGTCGGATGGTAGGTGACCCGGTGCGGGAACCGCGCCCCCACGTCGGTCACGCCGAGCACGTCGACCAACAGTTCGGAGAGCTCATAGGTCTTGGTCGCGACCGCCGCCACGGTGTCGTCGCCGGGTCGCATTCGTGGGTACTGATCCCGGACCATGGCGACGCACGAGCCGCTCGGTGCCACCACCGCGTCGAATTCGGCGAACGTCGCCACGAAGTGATCCACCAACGGACCGGCCATGGCCGCGAACCCGGAGTTGGCGTGCATCTGGCCGCAGCACGTCTGGCTGGCCGGGAACTCCACGGTGTGGCCGAGCCGCTCCAGGATCCGGGTGACGGCTATGCCAGTGCGCGGGTAGAGGCTGTCGTTGACGCACGTGATGAAAAGCGCGATCCGCACGGCGCCGCCCGCTCAGTCAAACGCCGGCAGATGCCGGGCCCGGGCCGCGGAGAGGTGGGCGCGCATCGCGACTTCGGCGTTGTCGCCGTCGCCGGCCCGGATCGCGGCGGCGATGCGCTGGTGCTCCTCGCTGGTGGTGCCGGTCTGCGCGTACGGGAAATAGAGCCGGTGGATGTGCAGATGCGCGTGCAGCCGGATGATGCCGTCGCGGAGCAGCGGATTGTTCGCCGCCTCCGCGATCAGGTCGTGGAACCGCGCGTCCAGAGCGGTGAACGCGGCGTGCGAGCGGTGCCCATCGGCGGCCGGCTCGCCCAGGTCGACAGTGGTGTCGGCCTCACGCACGATGTCGCTGCGCAGATCGGCCGTGGCGCGATCGGCGGCCCACCGAGCGGCCGCCCCTTCCAGCACCAGCCGCATGTCGAACATGTCGGTGAATTCCTGGCGGGTCAGCAGCGGGCTGACCGTATATCCGGCCAAGGGCCGCTTGCGGACCAGCCCTTCGGACTCGAGGCGGGCCAGCGCTTCGCGCACCGGGGTAGGGGAGACCTCGAGCTCGCGCGCGACCGCGTCGATGTTGACGCGATCCTGCGGCGCCAGCGAATGCTCCATGATCAGCGACTTCAGTGACTCGTAGACGTCGTCGCCCAATGTGGACCGGCGCACCGGCGTGATGCCGGCGGTCGTCGCTCCGGGAGCCGGTGCGGGGCTAACCATGCGTGCACCTTTCATCGGCCTTTCGGCGAACCATAGCGAGGTTGGAACGCAACAGCACCAACTGCTGCGCCAACTTCACCGGGGAGGTCCAGCTCAACCCGTTTCCGGCGGGCTAAGGGTTGACTACCGTTGCGTTACCGAGTAGACATCCAGGAAACATCCTATAGGATCCACGATCTAAGGGAAAGGATGCGGTCATGAGACCGTTGGTTCGACTCGGTGGGGTTGCCGCGCTGGTTGTCGTGCTCGCGGCTGCCGGGTGTTCGAAGAAGAGCAACAAGGACGACTCGTCCACTTCTTCGATGAAGGCGTCGCAGGTAAAGATCGCGCTGGTCCCCGGTGGCGCGCACCCCTACTTCCAGCCCTGGAAGACCGCAGGCGCCAAGGCGAAGACCGACTTCGGTCTCGGTGACGTGGCGTTCAACGAGACTTCGGGCTGGGACCAGACCAAGCAGAACGACGTGCTCACCTCGATGGCGGCGCAGGGCTACAACGCGTTCGGCATCTTCGGTGTCGCGCCGGAGAACATCAACACCACTTTCGACAACCTGAAGAAGCAGGGCTTCCACGTCGGCTCGCTGGCGTCGTGCCCGGCCGGCGACACCGACGAGGCGGACTTCTGCCTCTCCACCGACGTGCAGCAGGCGGCCTATAAGGCAGCCAAAGCGGCGATCGACGCCATGGGTGGCTCCGGCAATCTGGTGCACCTGACCGGTAACAAGGTGGACTCGAACACCCAGCGCCGGATGGCCGGCGTGCAGCAGGCGGTGG
>Ga0068863_100008298_pt1 | contig 10151 bp, 6 predicted proteins | sample KBSSwiS62_FD_66596 | JGI IMG/M metagenome (GOLD analysis project Ga0068863, IMG submission 66596) | Switchgrass rhizosphere microbial communities from Kellogg Biological Station, Michigan, USA - KBS Switchgrass S6-2 | ecosystem: Host-associated > Plants > Roots > Rhizosphere > Soil ...
CGCTCCACGACCTCGCCGGCGGCGATGCGATTGATGAGCTCGGGCGGCAGCCTTCTTATTGACATGTTAACCAATCCTAGCCCATTCCGAACTCACCGGCGAAGCACTGATTTTTCGCGGAATTTCAGGCCGCATTCAATGGGAAGTGTTTAATCGAAAGTGAAGCGGACGGGGGCTTCCGGCGCTGTCACGGCATAAGCGAGAGACGGGTAAAGAATGTTCTGGACGCGCTGGTTCAAATGGATGTCCCACGACATGGCGATCGACCTCGGGACGGCCAACACCCTGGTCTACGTGCGGGGCCGCGGAATTGTCCTCAACGAGCCGTCGGTGGTCGCGATCGAGACCATCAACGGGGTCAAGAAGGTCAAGGCCGTCGGCGAGGATGCCAAGCTGATGATGGGCAAGACGCCCGACCAGATCGAGGCGATCCGTCCGCTACGCGACGGGGTCATCGCTGACATCGACGTCGCCGAGCAGATGATCAAGCACTTCATCCACAAGGTGCACGGCGGCAAGATGCGCGCTTGGCGCTTCCCGGAAATCGTGATCTGTGTCCCTTCCGGATCGACTTCGGTCGAACGCCGCGCAATTCGCGACGCGGCGTCCAATGCCGGCGCTAGCGCAGTCTATTTGATCGAAGAGCCGATGGCGGCCGCGATCGGTGCCGACATGCCGGTGACTGCGCCGATCGGATCGATGGTCGTCGACATCGGCGGCGGCACGACGGAGGTCGCGGTGCTGTCTCTGCGCGGCCTCGCCTACACTACCTCGGTGCGGGTCGGCGGCGATAAGATGGACGAAGCGATCAGCTCCTACGTCCGGCGCAACCACAACCTCCTGATCGGCGAGGCTACGGCCGAGCGCATCAAGAAAGAGGTCGGGATCGCCAAGCCGCCGGTCGATGGCATCGGCAAGACCGTGCACATCAAGGGCCGCGACCTGGTCAACGGCGTGCCCAAGGAAATCTCGATCAACCAGGGCCAGATCGCCGAAGCGCTGTCCGAGCCGGTCGGAACGATCGTCGAGGGCGTTCGGATCGCGCTCGAGAACACCGCTCCGGAGCTTGCCGCCGACATTTGCGACCAGGGCATCGTCCTGACCGGCGGTGGAGCGCTGCTTCAGGGCCTCGATGAAGTCCTGCGCGACGAGACCGGCCTGCCCGTCACCGTGGCCGAGGACCCGCTGACCTGCGTTGCGCTCGGCACCGGCCGGGCCCTCGAGGAAGAGCAGTTCCGCGGCGTCCTGCAGACCGCCTGACGGAGTGCTGAGGGGTGGCGACCGCTCGCCCCGGCTGGTCGCGACGGGCCCAATTGGGGCTGTTCATCAGCTTCCTCGCGCTGATCGCGGGAGTCATCGTCGGCCTGATCCTGCTCGGCCTATCGCTGGTCGCCCCGAAAACCTTCGAGGGGGTCCGCGGCGCAGCGCTCGACGCCACCGCTCCGGTTACGTCCGCGCTCCATGAGGTGACCGACACGGTCGGTGGGATGTTCACCGGCGCCGGCAATTACTGGGACGCCGCGCACCAGAATTCGAAGCTCAAGCGCGAGCGCGCGCAGATGGTGCAGCAGATCATCCGCGCCAAGGCAGTCCTCCAGGAGAACCTTCAGCTCAAGGCGGCGCTTCAGCTGCGCGAGCGGACCTCCGACACGGTCGCCACCGGCCGCATCGTCGGCTCATCGTTCAACAGCCCGCGCCGCTTCGCTATCCTGTCCGCCGGGAGGAGCGACGGGGTGCGGATCGGGATGCCCGTTCGGTCGCCCGACGGGCTCGTCGGGCGGGTCATTGATTCGGGCATGCTAGCGTCGCGCATCCTGCTCGTGTCCGACCGGGCCAATATCGTCCCGGCGCGGCTGCTTCGCGGCGGCATCCCGGTAATTTCACAGGGCCGCGGCGACGGAACGGTTGATATCCGGCCGCTCGAGGTCGGGCGAAACCCCTTCAGGCGCGGCGACATCATCGTCACCTCCGGCACCGGCGGCCTTTATCCTCCGCTGGTCCCCATCGCCCGGGTCGTGAAGCTGGATGACGACGGCGCGATCGGGATGCCGCTCGCCGACCCCGCCACCACCAGCTTCGCGATCGTCGAGCCGGCGTTCGAGCCCGCCGCAACCGCCGATACTCCGGCCGCACAGGATGCGCCCTGATGGTCCGTGCCGCGCTCGCCTCGAAACGGAGGATCGGACAGGGGCCGGTTCCCTTCGCGATGGCGGTGCCCGCGGCCTCGGTGGTCGCCGCAACCCTGCTCTCCTCCTTGCCGATCATTTCGAATGTCGGCTGGTTTCCGGATTTCGGGTTCCTCGTTTTGGTCAGCTGGCGGCTGCTTCGCTCCGACCCGTGGCCGGCCTGGTGGACGATCCCGCTGGGGCTGGTCAACGACCTGTTCACTGGCGCTCCGATAGGTCTGTCGATAGCGCTGTGGAGCGCGACAATGCTCGCCCTCGACCTGGTCGACCGGCGGACGATGTGGCGGGGTTATTGGACGGAATGGATGGTTGCTGCGGTGCTGCTGGCGATCGACGAATTGATTCAGTGGAAAATCGCGGCGGTGATGGGCGCCTCCGTGCCGTTCCGGGCCATGGTGCCCCCGTTCCTGGTGTCGGTTTGCGTATTCCCCCTCGCCGCCTGGCTTGTCTCGCGCATTGACCGGTGGAGGCTCGGTCAATGAACGGAAAGCGGATCACGCCGGTTCACCAGTCGCTGACCTTCTCGCGGCGAATGGTGCTGCTCGGCGGGGCCGAAGCGCTCGTTGGGACAATGCTCATCGGCCGCATGGGCTATCTCGCGATCACACAGAACCAGAAATACCAGCTGCTGTCGGAGAGCAACCGGGTCCAGCTGATCCCGGTGCCGCCGCGGCGCGGCTGGATCATCGACCGCAACAGCAAGCCCATCGCGATCAACCGGTCGAGCTTTCGGGTCGACATCATCCCGCAGCAGCTGGAGCAGCCCGAGGCCACGGTGCAGACGCTCGCCAAGCTGCTCGAGCTGAGCAGCGACGACGTCGACCGGATCCTCACCGAACTGAAGCAGGGGCGCGGATTCCAGCCCGTACAGGTCGCCGAAAACGTGACCTACGAGCAATATGCGGCGGTCACCGTGCGTCTGCCCGACCTGCCCGGCGTCCAGGCGACCCGCGGCTTTTCCCGCTTCTATCCCGACGGTCCCGCCGTCGCTCACCTCGTCGGCTATGTCGGAACGGCCAATGCCAAGGAATATGAGGCCGAGGAAAAGAACCCGCTCCTCATCATCCCTGGCTTCAAGATCGGCAAGCAGGGCCTGGAAAAGACGCTCGAGCCCTATCTTCGCGGCAGGCCCGGCGGGCAGCGCGTCGAGGTCACCGCGCGCGGAAAGCTGGTCAAGGAACTCGATCCCAAGCCCGACCGCAGCGGCAATACGGTCCAGCTGACGATCGACCAGGGGCTTCAGCAATATGCGGCCCGCCGAATGGGCGACCAGTCAGGCGCACTCGTCGCCATGGATGTCGCGGCCGGCGAGATCCTCGCCTTCGTCTCAATGCCGGCGTTCGATCCGAACAGCTTCAGCGAAGGCATCGGACGGACCGAATGGAAGATGTTGTCCGAAAACGACCACATCCCGCTGCTCAACAAGGTAGCGCAGGGCCTCTACCCATCCGGATCGACGATCAAGCCGGCAATGGCGCTGGCATTCCTGAAGCAGGGGATCAATCCCAAGCAGCGTTACTTTTGCTCGGGGGGCGTTCAGATCGGCAATCGTTATTTCCGCGACGACGCCGCCCACGGCTCAGTCGACATGCAGGAAGCCATCGCGCGGTCGTGCAACAGCTATTTCTGGACGATGGGGCTGCGGACGGATCCCCAACAGACCACCGAGATGGTCAATTATCTCGGCTACGGCCAGCATTTCGACTTGCCCATTCCGAACCAGAGGTTCGGGACCATGCCAAGCCCTGAGTGGCTGGAAAAGAAGTATCACCGCGAGTGGCAGGGCTATGATTCGGCCAATACGTCCATCGGCCAGGGCTATGTGCTCATCAACCCAATGCAGCTTGCGGTCATGCCGGCCCGGATCGCGTCGGGCAAATTGCTGCAACCGAGGCTCCTGATGGCCGGTCGGAAGAATCCTGCCCCCGCCCTCGATATTGACCCCGAGTTTCTGGCGATTGTCCGTGCGGGCATGGCGGGCGTGGTTGACCATGGCACGGCAGCCGGCTCGAAGCTGCCGCTGGACGGGATCCAGATGGCCGGCAAGACGGGTACAGCACAGGTGTTCAGGCTGATTGCGCGTGGCCACCAGAACAACTGGAATTTGCGCGACCACGCTTTGTTCATCTCCTTCGCGCCGGCCGACAAGCCGCGATACGCAATCGGCTGCATCATCGAGCATGGCGGGTTCGGCGCCTCGGCGGCGGCGCCGATCGTCCGCGATACGATGACTTATCTGTTCGACCAGCAGAAAGCGTTCGCGGCACTGGCGCCGCTCGAGCAGCAATGGGGCGGCACCCTGGCCGAGCGCAATGCCCGCCAGCTCGCGGCCTTCAAGTCGGCCCCGCGTTCCACCAGCGCATGATCACCTCGGCAATCATTCCGCGGCCGCTCGCGCGGCTGCCATGGCGCTTGATCTTCCTGGTCGCGGCGATCGCCGGCTTCGGCCTGATCGTGCTTTATTCCGCGGCCGGCGGGTCGATGCAGCCGTGGGCGACCAAGCAGGCAATCATTTTTTGCGCCTTCCTCGCAGTTGCCATTGGCATGTCGTGGCTCAAGGAATCGACGATCAAGGCGCTGACCTTTCCGGTCTATGCACTGACTCTCGTGATGCTGATCGGGGTCGAAGCGCTCGGCTTCGTCGGCAAGGGAGCGCAGCGGTGGCTGGAGGTGGGCCCGATCCGCATCCAGCCGTCGGAATTCATGAAGCCGGCGATCGTCCTTGCGCTCGCCCGCTTCTACGAGCTGGTGCCCGCGGGCGAGATCCGCAAATGGCGCGCGATCTGGCCGGCGCTGCTGCTGATGGGGGTTCCGGCATTCCTGATCCTGACCCAGCCCGACCTCGGCACCTGCATCATGGTCCTGCTGTGCGGAGTGACGGTGATGTTCCTCGCCGGCCTGCCGTGGTGGGTGTTCGCGGGGCCGGCCGCGGCGGTGTCGGTCGCCGCGCCCATCGCCTACAACATGCTCCACGGCTACCAGCGCAAGCGGATCGACGTCTTCCTCAATCCGGAGAGCGATCCGCTGGGCGCCGGCTACCATATCAGCCAATCGAAGATCGCCATCGGGTCAGGCGGGATCTGGGGCAAGGGCTTCCTCCAGGGCAGCCAGAGCCACCTCGACTACCTGCCCGAGGGCCATACCGATTTCGTGTTCGCGACGATGGCCGAGGAATGGGGCCTGGCCGGCGGAGTGCTTCTGATCCTCGCCTTCGCGATGGTCATCCGCTGGGGAATGAAGGTCAGCGCCAATGCGAAAACCCGCTTCGCACAGCTGGCCGCAGCCGGGCTTTCGGCGACGATCTTCTTCTACGTGTCGATCAACCTGATGATGGTCATGGGCCTGGCCCCGGTCGTCGGAGTGCCTTTGCCGCTGGTCAGCTTCGGCGGCTCGGCGGTGATGACCGTGATGCTGTGCCTCGGCCTGCTGATGGCGCTCGAGCGTCAACAGCGGACGGTGTCGACCATCGCGTGAGAGGTTGAAGCTCCGCGGTTGCACCCCATTTGCGGCCATGCTACCGGCGCGCCCTTCGCACGGGCTTGGGTGCCCGTCGCATCTGCCCCCGTGTGGACGCATAGCTCAGTTGGTAGAGCAGCTGACTCTTAATCAGCGGGTCCTAGGTTCGAGCCCTAGTGCGTCCACCACTCTTTTCAGATGCTTAGCTGAATTGCTGCCGAGCGGACTTGCCCGCGGACGGCTCCTAGATCAGATGGCATCGATGGATTTCGATGATCAGATCCGCCGCTACTTTGGAACTTCAAACCTGGCAGCAGTCACACCGGAAGCTCTCGACGCCGGCATTGAGCGCATGAGGGTCGACCTCGGTCTGACAAAAGACCGTGGTGAGCGTTTCGCTCTCTGGGCACTGCTTCACACGCTGGGTTCGGCGCCTGATCTGGATGTCGCATTTGAGACCGAGGCAGACCGTGAGGCAGCGCGGAATTTCATGGACCTCATTCAAGGAGCAGGTGGCAAATAGCGTAGCGGACCCTGACAACCTTCCGGCCGGAGACGGTGGAAAGCTGACCTTTATGCGGCGAGGAAACCACCGACGCAGGAACCGCGTGGCAACTGAACCGCTCTAGGGTGATGGGTTTCCACTCCGACCGACCAGCCGACCAAATGAAACTCGAGGCGAGGCGCTTCCAAGACGAACTCCGCCTCGCCTTGGCGTCGTCCCGCAAGGTGACGAAGCCGCGAAAGTAACATGCGCACGGCTTGGCCAAGTCGAGGGATTATTGCCTGGCCGCCTCGGGTTTTCCCCGACTGTCTCGTCGCCGACCCGAAGGTTTTGCTCAATCGGGACGACCGAACGGAACCGCTGATCAGCGGCTAGGCTTAAGAGCCCACCGTCACGCGATTGCAGATGCGCCCAAGGGCTGCTTCAAGGGCATTGGGGGTAAATGGCTTGAGCAGGACCTCCACGCCTTGAGGCCGATCGGCAATTGCGTCGGCCTCGGCATATCCGGTGATGATTAGTGCCGGGATGTCTGGACAAAGCTGACGTGCTGCCTCGAGCAACTCCGTGCCCGACAAGTGCGGCATTGCGTAGTCACTGATGAGGAGGTCGCACTCACATTTCTCCTCTTTCAGCATGCGAAGTGCCTCGACGCCGTTCTCGGCCTCGAAGACCGTATGGCCCGAATCCGCGAGTACTGCAGCGGTAGTGCTTCGCACTTCGGCATGATCGTCGACGAGGAGAATGCGAAGCGATCCAACATCCGCAGGCACCACTTCTTCAGACGCAGCATCAGTCCTGGCGAATCCGCTGGTTGACCCGCGTGGGAGCCACAGCTCGGCAGTCGTGCCCTGGCCGACCTCGCTTTCGAGCAGGAATGCGCCGTTGGACTGCCGGGCAAAACCGTAGACCATGCTGAGGCCGAGGCCGCTGCCCTTTCCAAGGTCCTTGGTCGTAAAGAATGGTTCCATCACCTTTTGCAGATTCTCGGGTGAGATGCCGGTCCCCGTATCCGCGACCGCCAGCCGGACATAGTCTCCGGCTTCCAGCCCAGACACCTCATCGGTCCCCACCGGCCGGTTCTCCGCCGAGACAGTCACGGTACCTCCCGCGGGCATTGCGTCGCGCGCGTTTATGATCAGGTTGAGAAGGGCAAGCTCGAGCTGGGCCTGATCTGCGAACGCAGGCCACAGGCCGTCGTCTACTTGCCACTCGATGTTGACCAGACCGCCAAGCGTATGGGCGAGCAGGTCCGACACCGCTTCCTTCAGCATGCGAAGGTCGATCGTGTGCGGTGCGAGAGTTTGCCGGCGGGCAAAGGCAAGCAACCGCCGGACGAGCTCCGTTCCCTGTTCGGCAGCGCGCTTGGTCATTTCGAGAATTTTACGCTGCTCGCCCGCGAGCTTCGCGCGCTTCTCGAGCAGGCTTAGCCCGCCAATCACTGCCGCCAGAAGGTTGTTGAAGTCGTGCGCGATGCCCCCGGTCAGCTTGCCGATGGCATCCATTTTTTGTGCCTGGACCAGCTGGCTTTCGAGGGATCGCTGCTCGCTGATGTCGGTCAAAGTACCGGCAAACTCGACCGGGCGTCCCTCTGCATCCTTCAGCAGCACAGCCTGGTCGAGGAAGTGCCGATAGGAGGAGTCGGCACATTGCCAGCGGTATTCGATCGACGATCGACCGCTCTTTCGTCTGGCATCAAGTGCAGCGAACACGCGATTGCGATCGTCCGGATGCAATCGCTCGGCCCAGATTTCCGGACGTTGGGAAAGCTGCTCCTGGGTAAAGCCGGTAATTTCCTCAAGGTCCCCGCTTACATAGCTTGGACAACGTGGATGTGCTTCGTACGGCTCTAGGTAGAGCACCATCGGCAGCGACTGGATAATTGCCGCCTGCGTCTGCTCCGCCCGCCGCAGTTGCTGCTCGACACGAGCCCTCTCCGCGTTTGCGCTGAAATTTGCGTCCAGGAGCGCTCGTTCGTGCCAGGCTTTTCTTTCGAGCTCCTTAGATTTTTCAAACAGGTCCACGAACACGGCGACCTTGGACCTCAGGATCATCGGATCGACCGGTTTGAACACATAATCCACCGCGCCCATGGCGTAACCGCGCCGCAGGTGCTCGGCTTCTTTGTTGACCGCGGAGAGAAAGATGATCGGGATGGCCTTGGTCTGCTCCCGTTTGCGGATCAGCTCGGCCGTTTGATAGCCATCCATGTCCGGCATGTAGACGTCGAGCAGAATGACTGCGAACTCGCTGTTGAGCAAATGTCGGAGCGCCTCGTCGCCGGAGCGGGCAAGGACGATTTCGCACAGGTCTTCAAGCACGGTTGCAGCGGCCAGCAAATTGCTTTCGTCATCGTCGACGAGCAGCACACGCGTGGCTTCGGTCACTTGCGCCGCTTGGTTCATCAGTTACTCGGCTGCCTGCGAGGCCGGTGCCTCGACGACATGGTCCTGCCGAGCACGCCCGACCCACACCCGCAACAGAGCTAGCAACAGTTCGATGTCGACCGGTTTGGCGATGTAGTCCGATGCGCCGGCATCGAGGCACTTCTGGCGGTCGCCCTTCATCGCCTTGGCCGTCACCGCGATCAGCGGAAGGTTTGCAAGCCCGGGCCGGTGGCGGATTTGGCGCATCGTCTCGTAGCCGTCCATTTCCGGCATCATGATGTCGATCAGCGCGAGATCGACATCTGGGGTCTGCTCAAGAATGAGAATTCCGTCCTCCCCCCGCTCTGCGTGGAGCACTTCGACTGCGTGGCTTTCCAGAACACTCGTGAGCGAAAAGATGTTTCGAATGTCATCGTCGACAATCAGCACCTTAGCACCAGCAAGCTCAGGGACTCGCCGCGTTGTCGGAGTAGAGGACTCATGCTTTCTGCGGCGCCGGGGTTTTTGCTTTCCGCCCTCCTTCCCTAACAAGGTGAACACCTTCACCAGTTCGGCACGCTCGGCCGGCTTTTCGGTAATGCCCAGCGCGCCCATGTCCATGACCGCTTCGCGCCGGTCGACGCCGGAGATGACCTGGACGGGGACGTGCCTCGTGTCGGGATCATGCTTCAACAGGTCTAGAAGAACAAACCCGTCGATGTCGGCCAAGCCAAGATCAAGCGTGATTGCCGAGGGCTGAAGCTTACGCGCCATCGGCAGCGTTCCAGCGCCCGCCGTCGAGACGACGCCCTTGAGACCCGCCTCGTGAGCTGCGTCGAGGAGGATCGCCGCGAATGCCGGGTCGTCTTCAACGATCAATACGAAGGGGTCATTGCCGAGATCGTCGCGGTCGTCGCTGACTTCGAAGCCCGTCGGTAGCGCCGAGGGGACGACCGCTCCGCTATTGTCATAGCGGGCCGGGCTTCCAGCGAGCGAAGTGGCTGCGGTGTTTGCCTCCAACGGCACGTACAAAGTGAAGGTCGAACCCTCGCCCGGGACCGAACGCACCTGAAGCTCGCCACCGATGACGCGTGCGATCTCGCGGCTGATCGACAGCCCGAGACCCGTGCCGCCATATTTCCGGCTGGTCGTCCCATCCGCCTGCTGAAACGCTTCGAAAATAAGCTTCTGCTTTTCCTCGGGAATACCGATGCCGGTGTCCACCACCGTAAACTCGATTGCGCGGTCGGCGTTGCCCAGAACCGGATGATCCACACTCCACCCCTTTTGCACGCAGCGCACACCGAGCGTGACTCGCCCCTTCGATGTGAATTTGAAGGCGTTGGACAGCAGGTTGAGAACGATCTGCTGGAGGCGTTTCTCGTCTGTCCGAATGGTCTCCGGCAGCTTGGGGTCGAACTTGACCTTGAAATCAAGGCCCTTGTCGGCGGCGAGCTGGCGGAACGTCCGCTCCATGTGCCGCTTCAGGCTTTGCAGCGGCATCTCACCGACTTCGACTGAAACGGTTCCGGATTCGACCTTGGAGAGATCGAGAATGTCGTTGATGAGGTTGAGCAGGTCGGAGCCCGCGGAATTGATCGTCTTTGCGAACTCGACCTGTTTTTCGTTGAGGTTGCCCTG
>Ga0068863_100008302_pt1 | contig 10147 bp, 5 predicted proteins | sample KBSSwiS62_FD_66596 | JGI IMG/M metagenome (GOLD analysis project Ga0068863, IMG submission 66596) | Switchgrass rhizosphere microbial communities from Kellogg Biological Station, Michigan, USA - KBS Switchgrass S6-2 | ecosystem: Host-associated > Plants > Roots > Rhizosphere > Soil ...
CGCAAATCGACTTCAGCAAGCAGTCCTCCGCCCGACTCGTGATGTCCCGCGGCGTCATTCCCTCCGGGCCCGAAAGCGTAGGAGGAAACCTGATAGCGGCGGCCCCACCAGGTGGCTTTCAATTGTGTTGGGGCGTCATAGTAGCCAAGATGGTTCCTTGACTTGATGAACGCCGACAGGTCTGTAATGTTGATCCCGGTGGGAAGTTGATCGCGGCCGGCCGCAATCTCAAACGCTTTCACGCGATAACTCAGAAGTGCGGTATTGACGAACAATTGTGACTCGCGCGCGGGAGCATCGTAGGCCAATGTCGGCCGCAGCACGCCTTGGTTCTCCCCCGTAAGAGTGGCGGTGAACCGGAAACCCTTTCCCAATTCCGTCGCGTTGCGATACAGGATACGGCTGCGGAACAACTGAGTTCCGGGCCGGTCGGTTGTGGAGGTGTCCTGCTGCTGAATAATGGTGCGAAAGTCCTGCGTAATGCGACCATTCCAATTCAGTGTGGTGAACCAGTCGCTGTCGCGCGGCACATACTCTCCACCCAACAGGCTTTGCGCCTTATCGATTCCCCGGCCGTAGGAGTTCAGCAATCCCCCGCCCTGCGGCGTGATGTGGCAGGAAACGCAGTTGGGATATCCCAAGCGGATCATGGTCGGCAAAGCCAACGCGTGCCGCCCCGTAATGGCCAGCACAAACGCCGCGGCTTGCAGGGAAAAGCGGGATCTCACCGCGCCACCCCCGCGGTGTCCACCGCGCTTGCCTTAACCGTGAAGTCCAGATGAATTTTCACATCGTCATTCGGCTTCACTCCAAATTGGGAAGGCGCCGGAATACCATAAGCGCTTAGCTTCACCACTCCGTCACCGGTGGCCCGAAACTTTTCGGACGAAGCGGAGTCCTGCTTTACCTTCAGCCGCAATGTGAAGGGCCGCGCTGTCCCTCGAATACTGAGCGTGCCGCTGACTGGACATGAGAATTCCTGGCGTGATCCCCCTGCCTCGCAAGCGCCCTGGTCTGACGTAAACCGAACGTCGGGTTCACTTCCATCCGTCATCCGGAAGATATACTTGCGCATGTGTTCGTCGCGCATCTGCATACCGGTGGACAGGGTCTTCACCGGAATGGACGCGTCAATTCTCGAAACCATCAGCTTGTTCTCGCTTCGAGACACCTCTGCCTGAACCTTAAGCGCATTGGTTTTGCCCGTGACTTCAATGCCAGGCATATTCGTCGCCGATTCAAACGCAGCGGTGCCCGATTCGCTTTCCACCCGATTCGCCGCCCCGCTTGCAATTAGAATAATATTCGCGAGTATCGAGAAAGACACGCCGAATATCTTGGACATGATTATTACTCCTTGTGGCTTGTTAATTCGTGGACGGAACCGTATGAAGCGTCCAGTACTAACTCGGACCCGCCAAAGAGCAGTCTCGTTCCAAATTGGCCTTACTTTTAACGACTCCTAACTCTGTAAAGTTTGGTTAAATGGTCCTGCGTATTGGCAACGCCTCAGGAGTCTTTTGCGTCGGGCAGATGGTAGGAATTCTTATTTATTATGCATACCATTCCATCTGTTTCAACTACCGGGACTAGCGCTCATGGCAAGAGGCTGCTGGACGCGGTGACCGCCGAATACGGTTTCGCCTCCAACATGATCACGGCAATGGCTCAATGTCCCCCTGCCCTGGAAGGTTATCTTCACCTGAACTGTGCGCTCGCCGCGGGTGATCTTGCTTCAAAGCTGCGAGTGCAAATCGCATTGGCCGTGGCGCAAACGAACGAATGCGAATATTCGCTCGCGCAACACTCGGCTCTGGCAAGGCAGCTTGGGATGGGGGAAGACGAGATTCTGGCGAGCCGGGAAGCCCGCGGAGTCCTACTTTCATTTGTCCGCGATCTTGTTCGCAGACCTGGAAATTGCGATGCGGCTGACCTGCTCCGGGCCGGTTACACCGACCCGGAGATTGTAGAAATCGTCGGCAACGTGGCGCTCAACGTCTATGAGAACTACTTCAACTTCGCCGCCAGGCCACGCTTGGATTTCGCCTTGCCTAGAATTGCAGCTTCAGCGAGAACTGAATGAACCTGGGCAGGTTCGTTTGATCGAGCGCTCCGGAGATGCGGCCGAAGTTGCCGCTATTCACGTCCAGAATCGGGCCGTTGAAAAATTGCGGCGTATTCGTGGCGTTCATAAACTCCGTGCGGAAGGTGAGCGTCACCCGCTCGGTAATCGCCGTGCGCTTCATGATCGCTAGATCCAGATTGCGAATGGACGGAACGCGGACCGAGGTGATCCGCGACGACCACGTCTGCAGCGTGAAGGCGGGCCGGATTCCCCAGACTGGCGTCTCATTCCCGACGCAGCCGCGCGTTGCGCCATTGGCGAGCAGCGTACATGTATTGAAGTAACGGTCCAGATTCTGGCCGTCATACTTCGGGCTGGCGCCCGTAGGAACCGCATTGGACGGGAAAGCCATCGGCAGACCGCTCTGCAAGCGCGCGATACCGCTGACTTCCCAACCGCTGATCAGGTGCTTCACCACCTTGGGCGGGCTGGCGGCGAAATGTCTGCCCGTGCCGAAGGGCAGTTCATACACGCCGTTCAGTTGTAAACTCTGGGGAATGTCCCACGCCGCCACTACCTTCTCTGGGGCAGTGTCCTGCGCGTTGCGGTAGCTCACGCGTTCGATAGTCTTCGAGTACGTGTAAGAAAGGTTCGCTGTAACGCCCCTAGAAAGACGCTTAGCGAGCAGGAACTGAATCCCGTCGTAACGCGATTCACCCTCTGACCGGTTCAGTTGAGTGATGCCCAGGAACTGCGGATACGGACGCAGCAACTGCTGCCGTTGTACTGTGGTCCCGTTGAGCGATGTGCCCGGCAATCGTCCTGCGAGCGGATTGGTCACGTTCTGAGTTAAAGCAGTAGCGCCAAGGGCAAATGACTCCGCTGAGATTTCGTTGAAGCCCTTTGACACCGAAAGGCCTCGGATGCGGCTGCCCACGTAACCCACCGTCATAAGGACCCGCCACGGAAGCTCGCGCTGTACTTCCAGTGAAAACTGATGCGTCCAGGGTACAACGCGATTGGGATCGGAGAAGTTGAAAGTCTGCCCGAGGAACGTAGAGAGCCCCTGGCTGTTGCCCACGGGACGCAGAATGCCTACTGGGAACGGATTGGTCAGCGTATCCTGCGGAACGCCGGTTACTACCGAAGACACCATTCCGGTACGCTGGCTAAAGCCCGGTGCGCCGCCGGGATCGTCGTACGTCTGAGCGTACATCAGGCCGTAGCCGCCGCGGATGACCGTCTTCTCATTCCACTGATAGGCGAACCCTCCGCGAGGCGCGAAATTGTTCAGATCCTTGACGAAGATGCCGCGGTCATTACCGCCGAGCCCGGCAAACAGCAGCCCTCCTTTCAGACTGATGCCGGGTGCTTGCAGTGGACTGGCGGTAGTGGTGTCGAAGCCGCGAGTGAGCGCGTTGAAACGGTCGGTCAGGGGACCCAGATAGTCCCAGCGCAAGCCAAAATTCAACTTCAGCTTCGTTGTCAGCCGGTAATCGTCCTGGATGTAGGCGGAGAAGAGACGCTGCTGCCGGGCCGGCTGGCTATTCACGTCGATGAAGCCGGACTCGGCGGTGCCCAGAAGAAAACTGGCGATGGAGTTGCCGCTGGCCGGGTCGATGGCAAGGGCGTTCCTACCCGTAAATTTCTGGTCAAAGGAGAAGTTCCCTGCCACATAACCCGGCACCTGGGAATTGGCTCGCTGCAGACGGAACTCGCCGCCGGTCTTTAGAGAATGGCTTCCAATATTTTTGAAGATCGATCCCTGAAAGGAGTTGGTCTGTGCGATGGGATCGGTCTGCACGGGATTCGCACCGGCGCCTTCGTAGTTCGCCCAATTGAACTTCGGAAAGTAACGGGCTGCCTGGGACTGGAATTGGGACGAAAAGCCGAGGCTGCCCAGGTCGTAGTTCGCTCCGGCTGCCGCACCGCTCTGCGAAAGGAACCGAGCGAGGCCGAGACGAACGTCAAGAACTGTCGTCGGGTTGAGAGTCTTGGTGAGCTGGATGGTGGCGCTGTGGTTTTCCCGCGTAAACGGGCTGTTGCCGCTCGTGTCCGCGACGTTGACAGCGGAGTTTGTGGAGTACTTGAAGCCGCGGGCTTCGGCCAGCGCATTACGTGAATACCGCACGAAGAGGCGCGTGGATTCGTTCGCCGTATAGTCCACACGAGCCGTGTATTCGGGGAAGAAATCGGTGAACTTGCGGCTCGATCCGCTGGTGGCCAGATTATTCAGCTCGGTCAGGGCATTGCCGGGAGTGCTTCCCAGAGGAATGATGCTCAGCGTCTTCACGGCGATGGGGTTCAGGCGCGACGGTGGAATAATATTGCCGGGGAACGCCGTGCGTACGATCGCGCCGGACGCATCCGTGGTCGTAGAAAACGGGTCGAAGATGGTCTGCACCAGCGGGTTTCCTGCAGCGTCGCGGGCATAGTAGGTCTTTGAAAAGTCGCCGGTCCTCTGCAGTGCCGTAGGCACGGACGTAACGAAGGGGTCGGGAATCACTTGCCTGATGTTCTCGTAGCTGCCAAACACGAAGAGCTTATTCTTCTTGATAGCCCCGCCCAGCGCGCCTCCGAACGTGTTGATGTGAGAAGACTGCCGCGGCACGCCGTTACGGTTGTTGTTAAACGTATTGGCGTTGAGATGCGTATTCTGCAGGAATTCGAAAGCAGAGCCATGCCACTCATTCGTGCCCGCCTTAGTCAGAATGTTGACCACGCCGCCGGTAGTCCAACCGTATTGCGCATCGTAGTTGGTCGTCTGAACACGGAACTCGTCGGTGGCTTCCACGGGCGGAACATAGGCTACAGACGAAGCCTTAGAGAGGTTGGAGACTCCGTCGATCAGAACCTCATTGGTGGATGGCCGCGAACCGTTGACGGAGATACCGGACGACCCCGCGATGTCGAAGGGGCGCAGCCGGGTGACTCCACCAGTGACCGCGACTCCAGGGGTAGTCCAGGCAAGCGCAAAAATGTTTCGGCCTTGCAGCGGCGTGGCCTCCACGCGCAGCGTATCCACCGTGAGACCCCTGTCGGCCGATTCCACTTCGATGACTCCGGCGTTGGCCTCCACCGTAAGACTCTGGCTGACTTCTCCAATGGCGAGCTTCACATCGAGAGTCGCGCGCTCCGCAGCCTGCAGAACCAATCCCTGCTGAACGCTCCGCTGAAAGCCTTGCTTCTCGGCGGTGACAACATATTCTCCAGGGTTCAGAAACAAGACCTGATACCGGCCCTCTTCATCGGACGTCGCTGCTGTAACCAACCCAGTAGCGACAGACCGGACACTAACGGCGACGCCCGATATGGACGCACCGGCAGAATCTATGATGCGGCCGGTGAGCGAAGCTCGGAACTCCTGGGCCAGCAGAATTGCGGCCATCGCCAGGAAGGCAAGTAGAGGTTTGGTGAGACGTCTCATAGTGGGGGTATTCTATCGAAAATTCGACAGGGTGTCTACATACGGCAAATCATGCATAATTAAACGATGCACCACAAAGACTCGTCGGCAAGGGAAAGGGCCTACGAATACATCCAGGGAAAGATTCTGTCGGGTGAATGGAGCGGGGGGACAGTACTCTCGGAACTAGCGCTGTCGAAGGAGATGGCGATCAGCAGGACACCCATCCGCGAAGCCGTGCGGCAGTTGGCCGGGGAAGGATTTCTGGAACAGGCGCCGAACCGCGTGATGGCAGTGGCGTCACTCACTCGTGCCGACATCGCCGACTTGTATGAACTGCGCGAGGCGATTGAGGTGTACGCCGTGGGTAAGGCGGCCCGCTTCACCCTAAGCGACGCGCACCTGGAGCGCTTGCGCGGCTTCCTCAAGGACTCCGAAGCGCTTGTAGCCGACCTGGACGCAAGCGGCCGCGGACGGTTGGACGAAGAGCAGATGCAGCGATTCATTCATGCGGACCTGGGCTTTCACACCCTGCTCCTTCACACCGCCGCCAACCGCCGGATGCTTAAGTTGGTGTCCGAAACCCGGCTACTGATCCGCATTTTTTCAATACGGCGCGACGGCCACAGCGCTGACCAGTTGCGCGCGATCAACCGGCAGCACGCCGCGATTCTGGAAGCCGTGGCCGCAGGCCGGGGGGACGAAGCCAAGAATCTGCTGGGGGAGCACATTCGGGTCAGCGGTCAGGAACGTATGGAAGCCTACGATCACTGGGAACGCGAGCGTGTGCTGAACGGTAGCCTGCCTACTCATATCGCAGCGCGGTAACCGGGTCCACGCGCGTCGCGCGCAACGCCGGAATCCAGGTCGCCACCAGTGACACAAGCGCCAACAACAACGGCACACCCGTGAACACCACCGGATCCCAGGTAGTCACGCCAAACAGGAAAGTAGCGATCAATCGCGCCATACCAAAGGCTGCCGCCAGTCCCACGACAACTCCCGCCAGGGAGAACGCCATGCCTTGCGAGATCACCATCTTCTGCACATCGCCCGACTGTGCTCCGAGAGCCATCCGGATGCCTATCTCCTGCGTGCGTTGTTGCACCGAGTAAGCCATCAACCCATAGACGCCGATCGCTGCCAGCAAGAGCGCGGACCCGCCGAACACGGTCATCAGCAGCATATTGAACCTCTGCCGTGATGTGGACCGCGAGATCACTTCCTCCATGCTTCGGACGTCGGAGACTGGCAAACCGCTGACTTGCCGGAGTTGCTCCTCCACCATCCCCCGCATCGCCATAGGCTCACCGCGGGTCTTCATCACCCAGGCCAGCGGCGTCAGGCGGACATTCAGTGCGTTCAACGCATCCGGAACCTGCGCATTGGGAACGTACATCACCGGACCCGGATCGCGATTGAGCGCCCCATCGCGCGAATCGCCCACGATGCCGACTATCTCACGCGGCGTCTCCGCCGCCAGTTCCGACATGATGCCTTTCCCAATCCAGATTTTCTGGCCCAAAGGGTCGCCCTGCGGCCAGTAGCGCTTCGCCATGGCCTGATTGATGATGACCACCGGAGCGCCAGCCCCGTTATCACGTTCGTTGACGGTCCGTCCGCGTACCACCGGGATATGGAAGACCTCGAAGAACCCCGGTGACACCGTCTGCCATCCGCCTCCGCCGTGGAATGGACCCTGGTCCAGCGGCCGGCCCATCACCAGAAACGGCAATCCATAACCGCCTTCCAGTGGCACACAGCACGTAGCGCTGGCCAGTTCGATTCCCGGCAGACGGCTGAGCCGCTCCACGCCATCGCGAACCAACTGATCGATGGCCGCCGACTTCAGGAACCGTTGCCCGGCTAGGGACATGCGCATAGTCAACACGTTCTTCGCATCGAAACCGGGATTTACATAGGACAGCTCCAGCGACGTACGGATCAGCAGAGCGGCACCCACCACCAGCACCACAGCCAGCGCGATCTCGCTGACCACCAGGAGAGTCCGCGCCTTGTTCTGACGGAACCCGCTGCCGGAGCGCCCGCTGCCCTCTTTCAAAGCAGAGCTCAAATCCGCGCGCGATGCCTGTAATGCGGGAATCAGGCCGAAGAGAATACTGGTGACAAGCGTAACCACGGCGGTGAACGCCAGTACCCGCCAGTCCATGGTGACCAGCGCTCCGTCCTTCCCAACCCGAGGCAAGTCTGCCGTGTTCACCAGAAGCAGCGCCCGCATGCCAATCACGCCCAGGGCCGAGCCCAGCACGGCGCCGCCGATGCCCAGCAGGACGCTCTCCGTCAGCATTTGCCGGATCAGCCTTCCCCGTCCCGCGCCAATTGCGGCGCGGATCGCAATCTCGCGGCGTCGCCCGATGGCCCGCGCCAGCAGCAGATTCGCCACATTGGCACAGGCGATCAGTAGAACCAGGCTCACCGCGCCGGCCAGAACCAACAGCGCTTCTCGCACATTCTTCACCAGCGCCTCACGGATCGGCTCCACGCTGAAGCCCGCGTTGTTTTGCAGAGACCCGGGAAATTTTCGCTTGAAGTCCTCGGCCGACCTCGCCAATTGCGCCTTCGCTTGCTGCACGGTAACACCCGCCTTCAGACGGCCCGCCGCCGTGAAGTAGTGGCCCTGATCCCGTGTGTTCGGGTCCAATTGAAACGGAATCCAAACGTCTGGCGGCGGCCCGAACTCGCGGAAGTCGAACCCGTTGCCCACCACGCCGATCACCAGGTGCGGATCGCCGCCCAGGAGAATCTTCTTACCAATAATTTCGGGGTCGTTCGCAAAGCGCCGCGCCCAGAAGCCTTCACTGATCACCACCACCGTCCCGCCCTTTGGCCGGTCTTCCTCATCCGAAAATGTCCGTCCGCGAATCACCGGAGCGCCGAACAAACGGAAATAGGCCGAGCTCACTTGCGCCGAGCGCAACTGCTCGGGAAAATCTCCTCCGGTCCAATTCACCACACCCGTGCGGAAGGCCGCTACATCCTCGGCCACGGCGCTCTGTTCCCGCCAGTGCTGGAACTTCGCCGGCGACGCGCCTTGCCCCGACCCTTGAGGCGAGGTGTTCATGAACAGCACCAGGCGGTCTGGTTCCGGAAATGGCGCGGGCTTCAGCAGGACCGTGTTCACCACCGAAAAAATGGCGGTATTCAGGCCGATCCCCAACGCCAACGCTGCGACCGCAGCCGCAGTGAATCCACGGTTCTGCCAGAACATCCGGATGGAGTGTTTCAGGTCCTGTAGGAAAGTTTCCATTCACGTAAGACGAAGCCCAGGCCCCAAGGGTTCGTAAAATCAGAAGCGGAATCGCAGCGAAACCTGTCCGCGCCTGGCCGGCAGCGAAGCAACCGGTTGTCCATAGAATGACGAACTGAGGTTTCCTGTAAAACCGGCGTAGTTCGTTCGGTTCAAGACATTGAAGACATCAAACGCTGCCGTGGCTACCGGTCCTTTATCCTTTCTGCGGGTGAACGCAAAATCCCTTCCCCAGCGAAGATCCAACCCGAGATAGCCAGGGCCTTGAAGAGTGTTGCGGCCCACTCCCGCGAGACGGTCGTTGGCCAGACCATCGCGATTGTCATCCCGGCCCGTAGTCTGGGTGTAGGGCGCGCCCGATTGAATCTGCAACGCCACTCCGAGGTTAAACCACCGCGACAGCGAAAACGTACCCAGCAAGTTCGCCTGATGCCGCCTGTTGAAATCGGCCCGGCCCCATTCACCCGTCCAATCGTTGCTGTTTGCCGGGAAATAGGCGATGCCGCTTGTGTTGTTGTCTGTGCGGCCGAAATTATATTGGACCAGCCCGGAGAAGTATTTACTGATCTTGCCTCGCAGGGTCAGCTCGAGCGAATTTGCTTCCATGCGGCCGGCAGATTCAATTTGACGGTAGACATTGATCGCCGCATTCGGCCGCGGGCCAAAAAGCGGACCCAGCGGGGCGTTGGCATCGCGTGAGCGAAACAGGCTGACGCCACGGTTGCCAATGTAGGCGGCCGCGAGCGTAGTCTTCTTAGTGAGCTGCCGCTCTACGCCGAAGCTGAACTGGACAGTGTACGGAATACGGACCGCGGGATCCAGGCGCGTGACGCTGGTCGGCGTTCCGCTCCCAATCGGAGGTTGCGGATACAACGGGTCGGAGAGCACATATCGCTGGAGGTGAAAGCCATCGTAGCGCAGCAGGTCCCAGATGACCGCCGGCCCGGTACGATCGTAGAAGATCCCGACACCACCTCGGAGTACGGTGTTGCGGGACTTACCCGGTGCGTACGCGAAGCCCACCCGCGGGGAGACATTGTTTCCGTCATGGAAGTAATTCTGCCAGTCGTAGCGCATCCCGAGTGATAGGGTCAGATTCTTACGGGCGACCCATTCATCCTGCACAAAGCCGCCGAGAACTTTCTCCCAGAAAATAGTCCGCGGATTCCCCTGTTGCAGCAGGAGCGAGAAAGGACGCCCCGCCGCGTAGTCCGCGAGCGTGGAGAAGGAATAGGTGCCCAGTTGGTTACCCCGATCACTCAGCCCGCGCCGGCTCCAGTCGGGAACATTCATGCCTGTCTTGATGGTGTGCCGCCCCGCCGAATAAGTGATGATCCAGTTGTAGGCAAGGTGAGATTCGGTGCGATGCAGATCGGCCTGTGCGCCACCGGCGGTGAAGGAGTTGGGG
>Ga0068863_100008304_pt1 | contig 10146 bp, 8 predicted proteins | sample KBSSwiS62_FD_66596 | JGI IMG/M metagenome (GOLD analysis project Ga0068863, IMG submission 66596) | Switchgrass rhizosphere microbial communities from Kellogg Biological Station, Michigan, USA - KBS Switchgrass S6-2 | ecosystem: Host-associated > Plants > Roots > Rhizosphere > Soil ...
CCCCGCCCGCGCCGCCGGAATCCGACGACGTGGCCCCCCTGTCGTTCGCGTACTGAGAGGAGTGCATCGTGGGACTTCAACAACTGTGGTTCTTCCTCATCGCGGCGCTGTTCCTCGGCTTCCTGGTGCTCGAGGGCTTCGACTTCGGAGTCGGCATGCTGATGGCGCCGCTGGGGGCGACGGGCGAGGGCGAACCCGAAAACCGCAGGCGCGCAGTGTTGAACACCATCGGCCCGGTGTGGGACGGCAACGAGGTATGGCTGATCACTGCAGGAGCGGCGATGTTCGCGGCGTTCCCCAACTGGTACGCGACGCTGTTCTCTGCCCTCTACCTGCCGCTGCTGGCGATCCTGTTCGGGATGATCCTGCGCATCGTCGGCATCGAATGGCGAGGCAAGATCGACGACCCGACCTGGCGGGCACGCGCCGATGCGGGCATTGCGCTCGGATCATGGCTGCCCGCGATCCTGTGGGGCGTCGCATTCGCAATCCTGCTGCGCGGCTTGCCGATTGACGCCGAACACCGCGTGCACCTGTCCATCGGTGACGTGCTCAACGCCTACACGCTGCTCGGCGGTCTCGCGACCGCATCGCTGTTCGCCTTCTACGGCGCGGTGTTCATCGCGTTGAAAACGGCGGGACCCGTGCGCGACGACGCATTCCGATTCGCGCGTGTGCTGTCACTGCCTGCGATTGTGTTGGCCGGTGGCTTCGGACTGTGGACGCAGCTCGCACACGGTAAGCCGTGGACCTGGCTGCCACTCGGCGTTGCGGTCGTGGCGCTCTTGATCGCCGTCGCCCTGATGTGGGGGCGCAGCCGGGAAGGCTTGGCCTTCGTCTCGATGGTGGTGGTGATCGCGGCCGTCGCGGTGCTGGTGTTCGGCTCGATGTATCCAAACCTGTTGCCGTCCACGCTCAATCCGCAGTGGAGTGTGACGATCTACAACGGGTCGTCGACTGCGTACACGCTGAAGATCATGTCGTGGGCGTCGCTGACGTTGCTCCCGCTGGTGATGATCTACCAGGGCTGGACGTATTGGGTGTTCCGCCGCCGGATCACCGCCGACGCGATACCGGCATCCATCGGGCTGGCGAGGCGGTCGAGCTGAACCTACTGCAGGCCTCCACCGCGATGCGGCGCTTTTTGGCCGCATCGGTGGTCTGCGGTGTGGTGATCAGCGGCGCCGCCATCGCCTCGGCCGTGGTGCTGGCGCACATCGTCGCCGGCGTGATCACCGACCCGGCGTCGCGCACCGTGGCGCAGTGGGCCGACGCCATCTGGATCCTGGTCGCGCTCTGGGTGATCCGCACCGGGGCGCAGTGGCTGCAGGGCCGGCTGTCCCAGCGCGGCGCCACTGCGGTGATCGGCGAACTGGCGGGCGAGGTGTTGCGCAAGGTGACCACGCTGCCACCTCGGCAACTCACGGCACAGCGTGATTCCGCGGCCGCGCTGATCACCAGAGGCCTGGACGGGTTGCGACCGTATTTCACCTCGTACCTGCCTTCGCTGTTCCTCGCGGGCATTCTCACCCCAGCCGCGGTGGTGGTGATCGCGGTGTACGACTGGCGGTCCGCGGTCATCGTTCTGATCGCGCTCCCTCTCATCCCGATCTTCATGGTGCTCATCGGGCTGCTCACCCGCGACAGGTCCGCAGCAGCACTGGCCGCGATGACCACGCTGCAGTCGCGGCTGCTGGATCTGGTGGCGGGCATTCCCACACTGCGGGCACTGGGCCGGGTGGGCGGCTCCGCACAGCGGATCGCCGAACTCGGTGCGGCCCACCGCCGCTCGGCGATGTCCACGCTGCGCATCGCGTTCCTCTCGGCGCTGGTGCTCGAGCTGCTGGCCACGCTCGGCGTCGCGCTCGTCGCGGTGGCGGTTGGCCTGCGCCTCGTGTTCGGCGATATGACCCTGGCTGCCGGCCTCACGGCGCTACTGCTGGCGCCGGAGGTGTTCTGGCCGCTGCGCCGCGTCGGTATGGAGTTCCACGCAGCGCAGGACGGAAAGGTCGCTGCGGACAAGGCCTTCGAGCTACTCGAGACTAGGTCGCCGGCACCGGCTGATGCACCCGCGCTGGAGGTCGAGCTCGAACCGGGTCTGGTGACCGTGTTGACAGGGCCGAACGGCGTCGGCAAGACGACCCTGTTGCAGAACATGCTCGGCCTCGATTCACCGCAACCGCAGGCATGGTGGCGCCAGGTCGCGTGGCTTGCCCAGCGTCCCGTCCTGGTGCCGGGCAGCATCCGCGAAAACCTCCAACTGTTCGGACCGTTGATCGATCTCGACAAAGCTTGCCGCGCCGCAGGTTTAGACCAGGTTCTTGCGGTGCTGCCGGACGGATTGGATACCGTGATCGGCCGCGGAGGGGTCGGCCTCTCACTTGGCCAGCGCCAGCGACTGGGCCTGGCACGCGTCTTCGGTTCCAACGCATCGGTTTTGCTTCTCGACGAGCCGACCTCGCACCTGGACGCCCCGCTGGAGGCCCGGGTGCTGCAGGAGATCGTGGCGCGCGCACGGGCAGGGGCGGCCGTCCTGGTTGTCGGCCACCGCGACCCGGTGCTGGCGATCGGCGATCGGGTCTTGCACATGGGGAGCTTGGTCGATGCGTGACCTGTTGCGCCCTCGACTGCCACGGCTATTGCTGGCCGCGGCACTGGGCGTGCTGTCGTTGGGCAGCGCGCTGGCGTTGACGGGCGTCTCGGCGTGGCTGATCACCAGGGCGTGGCAGATGCCGCCCGTGCTCGACCTGTCGGTGGCGGTGGTCGCGGTGCGGGCACTGGGTATCTCGCGCGGTGTGCTCGGTTATTGCCAGCGACTGGCGACGCACGACACCGCGCTCCGGGCCGCCGCGGACACCCGCGAAACCCTGTACCGCAGGCTTGCCGAGGCGCCTGCCGAGGTCGCGATGCGGCTACACAGCGGTGATCTGGTGGCCCGCATCGGCGCCTCCGTCGACGAACTCTCCGACGTACTCGTGCGTGCGGTGTTGCCGATCGCGGTCGCTGCGGTGCTCTCGGTGGGCGCAGTGGCCGCGATCGCGGTCATCTCCCCCGCCGCTGCCGTTATCCTCGCTGTCTGCCTTGTCATCGCGGGGGTGATCGCGCCGTGGCTGTCCGCCCGCGCCGCCTCTGCCGCCGAAGATGTTGCCGCCCAACATCATTCCGGTCGCGACGTCGCGGTCATGCTGGCCCTCGACCACGCACCCGAGCTGCGGGTCGCCGGCCGCCTGGACGACGTCGTCGCCGAAGCCGAGCACCGTTACCGCGCATGGGGCTTGGCCGCCGATCGAGCCGCGCGGCCCGCCGCCGTGGCCGCTGCCGCACCGACCGCGGCACTCGGCGTCAGTGTGCTCGGCGCCGTCGTCGCCGCCATCGGGATCGCCAACGAAGTCGCACCGATGACCGCGGCGATACTGATGCTGGTGCCGCTCGCGGCGTTTGAAGCGACCACCGCGTTGCCCGCTGCCGCTGTGCAACTGACCCGCTCGCGGCTCGCGGCCCGGCGGTTACGCGAGCTCACCGAGCCGGATGCCGAGCTAAGATCGCGGCCACCTGCGACGCCCGTCGCGCTCGAAGCCGGTGACCGCCTGGCGGTAACCGGGCCGAGTGGTTCTGGCAAGACCACTCTATTGCTGGCGATGGCCGAAAATCCTTCGGAGGAAGCATTTTTCGCTGAGGACGCGCATCTGTTCGCCACCACGGTGCGCGACAACTTGCTGGTGGCCCGAGGCGATGCCACCGACGAGGAGCTACGAGATGCACTGCAGCGCGTGGGCCTTGACGACTGGCTCGACACCCTGCCCAACGGATTGGCCACGGTGCTCATCGGCGGCGCAGCGGCCGTCTCGGCTGGGCAGCGCAGGCGGCTGCTGCTGGCGCGGGCACTGATCTCCACGACGCCGACGGTGCTTCTCGACGAACCGACCGAACACCTCGACGCCGCCGACAGCGACCGGCTGCTGAGCGAACTCCTCACCCCCGGCGCGCTTTTCCCCGCCACCCGCACCGTCGTCGTCGCCACTCACCATCTGCCCGACGACGTTGTCTGTCCCGTGCTCAAACTCAGCTCTGGCGAGTAGCCTCACCGGCATGAGCGAACCGCCGCCACCACCTCCACCACCGCAGTGGGGCCAGTACCCCGGCAGCTATCCCCCGCCGCCACCACAGCCCTACACCGGCTACGCCCCTGCGATCGCGCCCCGCAACGGGCTGGGCATCGCCGCGTTGGTGGTTGCGATCATCGGCTTGGTGTTCTGCTGGACAGTGGCAGGCGGCGTCATTCTCGGTGTCGCCGCCATCATCATCGGGTTCGTCGCGCGGGGCCGGGTCAAGCGGGGCGAGGCCACCAACGGTGGCGTCGCGATCGCGGGAATCGCGTTGGGGTTCTTGGCGATCATCGTCTCGCTGGTCTTCATCCCGATCTGGATCGGGATGTTCGACGAGGTGGGCGGATCCGACTACGTCGACTGCCTATCCAAGGCGGGCTCCGACCAGCAGGCGATCCAGAAGTGCGCCGACGAATTCCGGCAACATGTCGAGAATCAGTTCTCGGTCACGCTGACGCCAAGTCCCTAGCTCAGCCGCCGCCGCCTCGGCATGAATTCCAGCGACAGCAGCACGATCAGCAGCGGCAGGATCTGCGTCAGCGACGCCATCACATAGCGGCGATCGCCGAGCGCATGGAATTTGCGCAGGTAGCGGTAGAGCGATTCGAGCGCAATCAGCGCGTCGCCCAGGTGGATCGCCGTGTAGATCAGGTTCGCGATCTTGCCGCGATGCTTGTCGTTGAATATCTCGGGGAACGCCGCGAACGCCAACGACAGTCGCTGCGCCCCGTTTTCACGGGCCCACGCGATCATGTCCACCGACAGCCGCTCGTCGATCCCATTGGGCGCACCGCGGCGCCGCCACGGCACGTCGAGGGAGACCTCGCTGCCGTGCCCCGCGGTCGCATATCGGTGAAAGCCCTGCACCCGGCCGTCCTTGTCGCGGGCGATGATCAACTGCACGCCGGGATACCGTCCCTCGAGGGCCCCGTCCAGACACATCGAGAAGCCTCGTTCGGTGCGCGCCCCCCTGGGCGAGGCCAGCAACACGTCGGTCAACTCGGCGAGCGTGTCGTCGTCGAGGCCCTGCTCGGACACCACCTCGGTGGTCACCCCGAAGTTCCGCGTGCGCTGCACGGCCTGCCGCAGGTTGCGGTATCTGCGCCCGACCATGTCGAAGTCCGTCACGTCGATGACCACATCGCGCCCGATCGGCACCGCGCGCAATGACTGGCCGAGCACCGTCGCGTCGGCCCACAGCTCCAAACGTCGTTGGCTGCAGCCCAGCACGACCATGCGCCAGCCGTGGGAGTGACACATCGCGGCGAAGTCGACGACCAGTTCGGCGTAGCGGGATTCGTCGCCGATCGGATCTCCGCTGACCACGGCGTAGCCCATCCGGGTCCGGTACGCGATGGCCGCCGTGCGGTCGACGTTGAAGTGGTAGCACTTCAAGTCCTGCATCGCGAACGGCGCAAGCGGATCATCGGTCGTCGTGTCGACAAGGGCCCAAATCTGGTGCAGATCAGCTGGATTCGGCCTGGCGCTGGTGGGCCACATCAGCAGTCCGCCCGCCGCGACGATGACCAGGTTGCCAACGAGGTCGAACACCAGCACATGCGCGCCGAGGCCAACGAGCACCGCGGCCAGTGCCAGCCACGCGTGTGCCGCCGTTACGGGCCTGCCGAGAAAGATGCCGCGGGCGATCAACGCAACTGCGGACAGCAGCGTCAGCGACCATGCCAACCGCCCCGCGGCGTGCCAGTCGCGGTCGTGGTCGCGGGCAAGAAGCAGGATCAGCCAGCAGAACATGGACAGCACCGCAAGCGCGCCGATCCACCGCGCGGCAGGAGAATCCACGTGGACGACGACGCGCTCGCCTGCGCGCAGCTTCGGAGCAAAATTGACGTGCGATTCGCTCACAGCAAAAGGTTACGCTCGCTACCTTGCTTTACCCGGGAAATACTTGACGATGCCTTCCTGAACCACGGTGGCCAGCAGCTGGCCCGACCGGTTGAAGAAATGTCCGGTGCCAAGGCCGCGCGAGTCCGCCGCCACCGGCGAGGACGTGGAGTAAAGCACCCATTCGTCAAAGCGCACCGGCCGGTGAAACCACACCGAATGGTTGGTGGTCACGGCGAAGATGCGGTCGTAGCCCCACGACAGGCCGTGCGTGGTGATGATCGAGTCGAGCACGGTGGTGTCCGACGAATACACCATCGCGGCGGCGTGCATCACCGGGTCGTCGGGCATCCGGGCGACCGTCCTCATCCAAACCCGGTTGTGCGCGAGCCGCTCGCCCTTGTCGCGCATCACCCACGTCGGGTCGTTGGTGTAGCGCCAGTCGATCGGCCGCAGCGCTTCGACGAAATGCGGCACGACGTCCTCGTAACCCTGCAGCAGATCGTCCACCGGCAGCAGCGATTCCGGGTCGGTGAGCATGGGGGGTTCGACACCGTGCTCGAGCCCCTGACCGCCGGCAAGGTACGAGACCATGGCCGTCGTCAGCACCTGGCCGTCCTGCATCACATCGACGCGACGGTTGGCGAAGCGGCGCTCGTCGCGCAACCGCACCACGTGGAATTCGAGGTCCTTGTCCGGATCCCCGCCGGCGATGAAGTGCACCGACATCGCACTCGGCGGCACCTCGTGCTCGAGGCTGCGGCTGGCGGCGACGAAGGCCTGGGCCATCATCTGGCCGCCGAAGGTTCTTATCGGGTTTTTGCTCGGGTGCGAACCGATGAAAAGGTTGTCGTCCTGCCGGGCGAGGTCGAGGATCGCCAGCAGCTCTTTGAAGTCCGCTGTCGACACTCAAAACCTCCTGATCCGACTAGACGTCTTCCTCCCCGATCCGGTGCACGTGGATCAGATTCGTGGAGCCTACTGTGCCGGGCGGAGCGCCCGCGACGATGACCACCAACTCGCCGCGCTTGTAGCGGCCGAGCTCCAGCAGCGACTTGTCCACCTGCCGGATCATGCCGTCGGTGCTGGCGATATGCGGCACGATGAACGTCTCGGTGCCCCACGTCAGCGCCAGCTGACTGCGGACTTCGGGCAGGGACGTGAACGCCAGCACCGGCAGCGGGGTGTGCAGCCGCGCGAGTCTGCGCACGGTGTCGCCGGATTGGGTGAACGCGACAAGCGCCTTGGCATCCAGCCGCTCACCGATGTCGCGGGCGGCATACGAGATCACACCGCGCTTGGTGCGTGGCACGTGCGCGAGAGGTGGTGCGGCAACGGAGTTCTCCTCTACCGCGGCGATGATGCGGGCCATCGTCTTGACGGCCTCCAGCGGGAACTTACCAACCGATGTCTCACCGGAGAGCATCACCGCGTCGGCGCCGTCGAGCACAGCGTTGGCGACGTCGGACGCCTCGGCGCGGGTCGGCCGGGAGTTCTCGATCATCGACTCCAGCATCTGGGTGGCGACGATGACGGGTTTGGCGTTCTCCCTTGCCATTTGGATCGCGCGCTTCTGCACCAGCGGCACTTCCTCGAGCGGCAGTTCGACGCCGAGATCACCGCGGGCCACCATGATCGCGTCGAACGCCAGCACGATCGCCTCGAGATTGTCGATGGCTTCGGGCTTTTCGAGCTTGGCGATCACCGGCACCCGCCTGCCGACGCGATCCATGATCTCGTGGACGAGCTCGATGTCTGCCGGCGAGCGGACGAACGACAGCGCGATCAGGTCGACGCCGAGCCGCAGTGCAAACTCGAGGTCGTCGATGTCCTTGCCCGAAAGCGCGGGGGCCGAGACGTTCATGCCGGGCAGCGACATGCCCTTGTTGTTGCTGACCGGCCCACCCTCGGTGACGGTGCAGACGACGTCGTTTCCGTCGATGCTCTGGACCAGCAGGCCCACGTTGCCGTCGTCGACGAGCACGCGGTCGCCGGGTGTGGCGTCCTCGGCCAGTCGCTTGTACGTGGTGGACACGCGGTCGTGGTTGCCTTCGCAATCGTCGACGGTGATGCGCACCGTTTCGCCGTTGGCCCAGAAGGTCGGCCCGTCCTTGAAACGGCCGAGGCGGATCTTGGGGCCCTGTAGGTCGGCCATGATGCCGACGGCGTGCCCGGTCAGGTCGGAAGCGGCGCGCACCCGCTTGTAGTTGGCCTCGTGATCGGCGTAATCGCCGTGGCTGAAGTTGAGCCGTGCGACGTCCATCCCGGCCTCGACCAGAGCCCGCAAAGTCTCGTCCGTTGCGGTGGCCGGGCCGAGCGTACAGACGATTTTTCCGCGTCTATTCACGGTTGATGAGCATAGCGGTGAATCGGTTCAGACGACGGCCAGGGGAAGCGCCCCCGGCTTGACCGGCTCGGGCAGATCCGACTCGCCCATCAGGTATGTATCGACGGCGTGCGCGGCGCTGCGACCCTCCGCGATGGCCCACACGATCAGCGAGGCACCGCGGTGCGCGTCACCGCAGACAAACACGCCGGGGGCGTCTGTCTGCCAATCCGAGCCGCACGGCAAAGCCCCGCGCCGGTTCAGTGTCAGACCGAGACCGTCCAGCAGCGGCATGTGCTCGACACCGTCGAAGCCGATGGCCAGCAGCGCCAATTCACAGGGAATCTCAAGCGACTCCCCAACCGGGGTGATGCGTCTGCGGCCGTCGTCGTCGCGGTCGACTTTGACCTCGGCGATCTCCATCGCGCGCAGGTGGCCGTGCTCGTCGCCGAGGAATCGCTGAACGGCGACCTCGTAGTGGCGGGCGCCGCCCTCGGCATGCGCGGGCGACAGCCGGGTGCGCAGCACGATCGGCCACATCGGCCATGGCGAGCGGGATTCGTCGCGGTACTCCGGCGGCTCGGGGTTGTAGTCCAGTTGCGTCACGGACTTGGCGCCCTGCCGGTGCGCGGTGCCGAGACAGTCGGCACCGGTGTCGCCGCCGCCGATGATCACCACGTGCTTGTCCTTGGCGGACAGCGGGCTCGGCCCGTCGCCCTCGCACTCCTTGTTCGCGGGCACCAGATGCTCCATCGCGAGGTGCACGCCCTTGAGGTGGCGGCCCTCGACGTCGTTGTCCCGACCCCTCAGCGCGCCCACCGCGAGAACAATCGCGTCGTATTGCGCTCTGAGCTGTTCGACCGTGATGTCGACGCCGACTTCGGTTTCGGTGACGAAACGTGTTCCCTCAGCGCGCATTTGGGCCAGGCGCTGGTTCAGCGTGGCCTTCTCCAGCTTGTACTCGGGGATGCCGTAGCGCATCAGGCCCCCGATGCGGTCGTCGCGCTCGTAGACGGTGACGTCGTGGCCGGCCCGCGTGAGTTGTTGTGCCGCGGCCAGTCCCGCTGGCCCGGAGCCGACGACCGCGACACGCTTCCCCGTCGAGATGGCGGCAGGCTCGGGCTCGACGATGCCGTACATCCAGGCGTGATCGGCGATCGTCTGCTCGATCCGCTTGATCGTCACGCTGCCGCCGGTCTGCTCCTCCGCGATGGACAGCACGCAGGCGGTTTCACACGGCGCGGGGCACAGCCGGCCGGTGAACTCCGGGAAGTTGTTGGTGGCGTGCAGCCGATCGCTCGCTGCATCCCAGCGACCACGGCGGACCAGGTCGTTCCACTCGGGGATCAAGTTGCCGAGCGGACAGCCGGCGGTTCCTGAGTGGCAGAACGGGATTCCGCAGTCCATGCAGCGGCCGGCCTGCTGGGACACCTCGCCGGCGCGTTCATCCGGATCCTGGCGCTCGTAGACCTCGTGCCAGTCACCGACCCGCTCGTCCACCGGCCGCTTGGCGGCCTCGACCTTGGGTATCTTCAGAAAACCGGTTGGGTCAGCCACGGCTGGCCTCCATGATCGCGGTGTCCACATCCCTGCCCTCCCGCTTGGCCACCAAGGTGGCCTGCAGCACGCGCTGGTAGTCGGTCGGCATGACCTTCGTGAATTGTGCGCTGCGCCTTGGCCAATCGGAGAGCACCGACGTCGCGAGGGTGCTTCCGGTGTAGCCGGCGTGTCTGGCGATCACGTCGTGCAGCCAGGTCAAGTCTTCGGGCTCGAGGCGCTGCAGCTCAACCATCTCGGTGTTGACTTTTCTCGGGTCAAGTCCCAGCACGAACGCGATACCGCCGGACATGCCCGCAGCCATGTTCCGGCCGG